>Ga0190271_10001974_pt1 | contig 12130 bp, 11 predicted proteins | sample Popmic356T_FD_133747 | JGI IMG/M metagenome (GOLD analysis project Ga0190271, IMG submission 133747) | Populus adjacent soil microbial communities from riparian zone of Weber River, Utah, USA - 356 T | ecosystem: Environmental > Terrestrial > Soil > Riparian zone | place: USA: Utah | collected...
CGCGCAATCCGGACCAGAACATCGCGGACCTCAAAGCGCAGCTGGCGGCGAACGCGCGCGGCGTGGCAGCGCTGGCTCGGCTCATCGAGCGCTTCGGTGTCCGTACCGTCGACCGCTACATGCAGCACGTTCAGCACAATGCCGCGGCGTGCGTGCGCGCGGCGATCGCGGCTTTGCGCGACGGGAGCTTCGCGGTCGAGCTCGACGGTGGCGAGCGGATCAGTGTCGCCGTCACCGTCGGCGCGGACCGCCGCAGCGCGACGGTGAATTTCTCCGGTACATCGCCGGCCAGCGCCGGCAACTTCAACGCGCCGTCGTCGATCGTGCGCGCGGCCGTGCTGTACGTGTTCCGCACGCTCGTTCGCCAGAACATTCCTTTGAACGCCGGCTGCCTCGAGCCGCTGACGATCGTGCTGCCGGAAGGCGGCCTGCTCGATCCGCGCTATCCCGCAGCCGTCGTCGCCGGCAACGTCGAGACGTCGCAGTGCATCACCGACGCGCTGCTCGCCGCGCTCGGCGCCTGCGCGGGCTCGCAAGGCACGATGAACAACTTCACGTTCGGCAACGAGCGCCACCAGTACTACGAGACGCTGTGCGGCGGCGCCGGCGCGGGCTTAGGGTTCGACGGCGCGAGCGCCGTGCACACGCACATGACGAACTCGCGCCTGACGGACCCCGAGGTGCTCGAGCAACGCTACCCCGTGCGCATCGTGAGGTTCGCGATCCGCCGCGGCTCCGGCGGCACCGGCCGCTGGCACGGCGGCGACGGCGTCGTCCGCGAGGTCGAGTTCCTGGAGCCGATGCAGGCGGCGATCCTCTCGAACCGGCGCCGCGTTGCGCCGCACGGGCTTGCCGGCGGCTCACCGGGCGCGTGCGGGCGTAACTATGTGCTGGGCCGCGGCGGGCGCGTCGAGGAGCTCGCGGCGACGGCTACCGTCGATCTCGCGGCCGGCGAGCGGTTCGTCATCGAGACCCCGGGCGGCGGCGGCTACGGCGCGGGCTGACGGAGCGCCGCAATCTCGATGAAGCGCGCGGATTCGCGCTTGCCGTCGACTTGTGACGCCGTGCTAGCCTCGAGCCATGAGCAAGCCGCTCAAGCGGGGCGCCACATACGCGGATCTGTATGCGGTGCCCGACAACTTCGTCGCCGAGATCATCGCTGGCGAGCTGTACGCTACGCCTCGGCCCGCGGTGCCGCACGCGCATGCTGCATCCGTGCTCGGCATCGAGCTCGGTGGCCCTTTCCATCGTGGCCGCAACGGCCCCGGCGGCTGGGTGCTGCTCGACGAGCCCGAGCTACATTTCAGCGAAGACGTGCTCGTGCCGGATATCGCGGGGTGGCGCCGCAAGCGGTTGCCGACGGTGCCTGCCGCCGCGTACCTCACGCTCGCACCCGATTGGTTGTGCGAGGTGCTGTCGCCGAGCACAGAGACAATCGATCGGACCCAGAAGCTTGCGGTCTACGCACGCGAAGGTGTCGGCCACGTATGGCTCGTTGATCCGCTGCTCGAAACCCTGGAGGTACTACGTCGCGACTCGCAGCAGTGGTCTTTGACCGCGAAGCACGAGGGTCGAGCGAACGTTCGGGCCGAGCCGTTCGATGCTATCGAGCTCGAGCTCGGGGCGCTTTGGCTGAAGCGCTAGGAGCGTGCGCGAGTTCACGAAGCCGGACGCGTTGGGCTAGATCGTCAGCCGAGATGCCGCTCCGCGTCGCGCACGGGCCGCACTTCCGTCGTGAGGGTCGCGGCGTGGTAGCGGAAGTCATAAGTCAGGAACTCGCGCGGCGCGCGCGGCGCGAAGCCGACGCGCAGCGCGATGGTCACGTCGCGCGCGTCAGCCTTTTCATGGGCAGCGCTCGTGCGGACGAAAAACGCCTGCTCGGCCGTCGCGCCTGCGAATGCGCCGCGCTGCTTCATTCGCGACAGAAACACCCACACTTGCCGCTCGAGGTCCGCCGCGAGCTGGTCGGGCTGCTCCGCAGTGAACACCCACCGCGTATCGGATTCGATCGAGCGCACGATGAACGCGGCAAGGCGGCTCGAGCTCAAGCCTTGCCACAATGAGTCGACCGTCGTCGAGCCCGCGAAGGTCACGTTGTTTTGCAGGGCCGCAACGCCCGGCAGCAACCGAACGAAGGTGTTGACGCCCATGCGTTGGAGGCTCGCGGCCTGCGCCTGCCCGATCTCGGCGAGTGGCGCGAGCCCGGCCTTCAGGGTCGTGTCGACGGGCGGCATGCGATGCCAGACGCCGCCCTGATCGCAACGTGCGAGCATGCCGGCGACGACGCCGCAGGCCGGCATGCCGGCTCCGAAGCGGCCGAGATCACCGCGCGGCCGCACGCGCGGGAAATACGTCACGGCGTGTCGGCTCGCTTGACCCGAGGCGCGCAACGCCATGATGGCCGAGTCGGCGCTCGTCCAGGCCCACGGCGGGTCCCATACGAGCAGCGCGCGCCGCCGCTCGCAGTAACGCGTCGCGGCGAGGAAGCTCGTGCTGCCCAAGTCGCGCTCCGGAGGCGACGGCAAACAGAGAAGATCGATACGCTCGCAGCGATCGAGCGCGAACAAGCCCGTGCCTTCGGCGTTCGAGCCGATGACGTCGTAGTCGGTCAGCTCGTCACCGTCGGAGCCGGCTTGCTTGACGGTTATATAAGGAATCGGCCGGCCGGGATGAGTGGGCGCCGTCGCAGCGGGCCGGTAGCTCGGCAAGGGCCCGACGAGGCGCACGAGCTCCGAGCCGTGCAGCGCGTCGACAATGAAGCGCTCGTCCGTTGGATCCATGGACAATCCGTCGAAGACTTCCTGGTCGTCGACGAGCTGGGACCCGGCCCGCGTCACGCGTTGGATCACGAGGTTGAACTTGTCGGGAGTGCGCTCCACGCGGTCGTAGTCGACGGACACGCGCAGGTGCTCGCGGCTGCCCGGCTGGCGCGCCTGGAGGCGCAGGATCTCTCCGCGCCCCGCGGGCACGTCGAGCGTGGCGCGAGTCGCGCGATTGGCGACACGAACGACGACGGCCGCCTCGCCGCCGTGCAAGAAGAAATGCTGCACGGCCAACGAGACGAAGCTGAACGAAGTATGGCCGCCGAAGATGCGGCTGAAGTCCTCGAAGCCTTTCACGACCACAGGGTCGTTCAGCGGCCCGCGCTCCGTGCGCCCGATGAACGCTACGACGGTGGGGGAAACGATCGGAATGACATCTGCGCCGTGTGGACCCGGGGCTGCGCCGGAGCTGAGGTCGACAGGTTCGGACGCCATTGAAGCCCGCTTCGGAAGAACGCGTGCATGATAGCCGTCGCCATCGACGCTTGCAGCATCATAGTGTCAACGAGTCGTCAGGCCGGCCGCGTTCGTCGCTCGCGTAGAAACCAGCGGATGAGGATGGCGCCGCCGATGAAACCGCCGACGTGCGCAGCGAACGCGACGCCGACGGCGCCGGGCTCGATCATCAACGAGCGCGCGAGCTGGCCCGCAAACCACAGGCCGAGCATGACGAGTGCAGGCACCCGGACCAGCACGAACGGCACCGCGACGAGCACGCGCGCCCGTGGATACAGCATGAAATAGGCGCCGAGGACTCCGGACACGGCACCGCTCGCCCCGACCATCGGCACCGTCGACCGCACGTCGAGCAGCGCCTGACAGAGCGCCGCGAGGGCGCCACAGATCAGGTAAAAGGCGACGAACCGGCCCCGGCCGACGCGATCCTCGACGTTGTCACCGAAAATCCACAGATAGAGCACGTTGGCGGCGAGGTGAAAGAACCCGCCGTGCAGGAACATCGCGGTGAAGATCGAGCCCGCCGCGGACACCCACGGATCACCCTCGATGCGCGCGTAACCGAACAGCACGCCCGGCATGAATCCGAGCAAGGTCGTCGCCTCTTGCCTCCCCTCGGGGGGCAACGACAACTGCCAGAGATAGACCCCCATGCAGGTGAGGATCAGGAAGACCGTGACGACAGGGAGGCCGCGAACCGGGTTGTCGTCGCGGATCGGAATCATGCAGCTGCGGCGCGTGCCGCCGGCGCGTGCTCAGCGGCTCGCATTCACGGCCGGCTCCACGAGCCGCGCCGTCTCCTCGGCAAGCGCGATCGGAACGGTATTCTCGATGACGCGCGCGCCCGCCAGGTATTGCTCGAGCGAGCGCTCACCGCGCAGGACCGGGAACGGAATACCGCGCTGCTCCGCGACGATCCGTTCGAGGGCTGCGCGATCGATCGTAACGGTCGCGGCCGCGGCGCCGGCCTTTTCCAGCGCGCGGTTCAGCGCGGCTTCGGCTTCCGCGACGAGGTCGTGCTGCTCTTCTGCGAGCGGCGGATGAACCTCGAGGTAGAGCTGGCCGTCCCGCCAACCCGCGAGAACGGGCTGGTTGACGAGCCGCACCACGGTCCCGCGCGCGACGCGCGGGAACAGCGCTTCGATGTCCTCGGGGTACAGGCGAATGCAGCCGTGGCTCGAGCGCATGCCGACCCCGGCCGGCTTGTTCGTGCCATGGATCAAGTACCCCGGCAGCGACAGCGTCATCGCGTACGCGCCGAGCGGATTGTCGGGGCCCGGCGGCACGATGCTCGGCAGCGGATCGCCGCGCTCGGCGTGCTCCTTGCGGATCGACGCCGGCACGTACCAGACGGGATCGCGCGCCTTCCCGGTGACTTTCCCGGCGCCGAACGGCGTCGCCCAGCCTTCCACGCCGACGCCGATCGGATGACTCGAAACCTTGACGATCTCCGGGCCGCCAGCCACTGCCGGCTTCTCGATCTCGAAGTAGTAGAGCCGCATGGCCGGCACGTTGACGACGATGCCCTCACGCGGAGCGTCCGGCAGGATCGTTTGCGTCGGCAGGTAGATCGGCGTGCCCTCGCCCGGCAGCCACTGATCGACGCCGGGGTTCGCGCTGCGTATCTCCTCGTAGCCGAGGTTGTACTGGCGCCCGATCGCCGAGAACGTGTTCTCGTACCGCGCGAAGATCACCTGCGTCTCGCCGAGCAGCTCCTGTCCGGGCGCGAGCTCGAAGTGGCGGGCGTCGAGGACGGAGAGCCGCGGTGCCTGCGGATCCGGTGCTGCCGGCGCCTGAACCACCGCGGGGGCCGCGGGCTCGCGCGGCGGCATCAGCAGCGAGCAGCCGCCGAGCAGCCATACCGAGGGGACAAGACAAATCGACTTCCGCAGAGCGGCACGGAGATTGGCACGATGCATAGGCGGCGGCGGGCTCTTCCTCTGACTACCGAGGAGTATACCGAACCCAATTGGTCCGGCGATCTGTCGCCGGCGCCCGACGTCAGTCGAGCGGGTTCAGATAGCGAGCGCCGCTGCCCGGCGCGCCCGTCGTGCGGTCGTGGTTGTATTACCGCGAAAGCTCGAGCGCATCGAACACCGCTTCCGTCACGATGTTCGAAGGCGCACGCGGCGGCCGGCCCCCGTTCACGGCGCCGCCGCTCAGGTACGTGAAGTAGTTTTTCGCGAAGCCGATGCCGAGCCGCCGCGCCGGATCGGCATAACCGAACGAGCCGCCTCCACCGACATGACCGAACGCCTCCGGCGACGCCAGCGGACCGGTGTCGATGCCGCGCCGATAACCGAGCCCGCGCCGCGCGCGGATTCGGTAGATCTCGTCCCACTCGTAGGTCTGGAGCTCGATGCCGGCGCGGATGCGCGCCTCTGGCAGCACGCGCACCCCGTCGAGCACACCCCAGTTCGCCAACATCGCGTAATGGCGCGCGAGGCCGCGCGCGCTGAACAGCCCACCGGATCCCGGGATCGAGGCTTGCACGACCGCCCTCCGATTGAAGGCCTCCGCGACGTGCGACCCCGCGGGCTCGCCGACCATGCGCGCGTCGTAGTCGGCCGGCGCCGGCGGCCCGTCCGTCAGCACCGCGACTCGGCCAAGCTCGCGGTCCGGCACTCCGAGATATGCGCCATCGATCCCGAGCGGTCTGCAGATCTCCTCTTCCAGGAACTGCGCGATCGTTCGGCCGTCCACGCGCCGCAGGATCTCCCCGTTGATGTAGCCGTAGTTGAGCGAGTGGTACGCGGTCCGCTGGCCGAGCGGAAACATCGGCGTGAGATCAGCGATGCCGCGGCACATTCGGTCCCAGTCGGACAGCCATTCCGGCGTATAGCCCACCGGCGTCTGCGGCACGCCGGTCTGATGAGCTAGGGCCATGCGCAACGTGGCGTTCTGTTTGCCGTGCGCACCGAATTCGGGCCACACGTCGATGATGGGCAGGTCGTAGCTCAAGCCGTGCTTCTCGACGCAAAGATGCATGCACGTGGCAGTGACGCCCTTAGTCGTCGACGACAGCATGAATAAGGTATCGCCGTCGACCGGCTTGCCGGCTGCGGGATCGGCCATGCCCGCCCACGCGTCGATCACAAGCTCGCCGTCGAGGTACGCGGCCACCTGCAACCCGATCTCGGGCGTGTCCTCGACGAGCGACGCGAGAACGGCACGCACCTTGTCGTTGGCGTCGCTCGAGACTGCGCGCGCCGTGCTCGTGACACTTGACAGGCTCGCCGCCGACGCGGTCACCGCAAGGCCCCGCATCACCTGACGCCGTGTCAACCGCCTGGCGGACGAACCGCTATTCGCGGAAGTATAGTTCGCGTGCATGAGCAGTTCCCCCAAAATGGCATGCGAGGGAGGATAGTACTGCCAAAACACCAGCGCGGAGCGCGCCGCGCCATGCAGACGCGTACGCTGTTTTGGCGCGGCAGCTCAGTCGAGCGGGTTCAGATAACGAGCGCCGCTGCGCGGCGCGCCGACCGCGCCGCGGCGCGTCTCGAAGCGCACGGCAAGCGACTCCGTCGTTCGCTCGCGCCCCGTTCGATAGACGCCGAAGTGCAGATGCGGCGCCGTGCTGAAGCCGGTGTTGCCCGAGCGGGCAAGGGATTGCCCGCGCGCGACGCTTTCGCCCACGCGCACTTGCACGCTGCCGCGCTCGAGGTGGAAATACTCGCCCGTCGTGCCGTCGGAATGGAGCACGACGACGAAGTTCGCGAACCGGCCGCATTCCTCGCGGGCACAGCCCACGTCGTGCGAATCCTCGGAGAGCACGACGACGCCGTCGCGCGCCGCATGCACCGACGTGCCGACCGGCATCCCGAAATCGAGCGTGAAGCGCTCTGCGCCGCGATGACTGAGCTTCGCTCCGTAGCCTTGAATGATCGGGAAGCTCACGTCGTCACCGTACGGCAAGCGATAGAGATAGCCGTCGTCGTGGTCCGCGTCGATGCGTCCGAGCGTCAGGTCCTCGCGGCTCGTCGCAGTGGCCGATTGGCTGACGGCGGAGGCGCGCGCCCCGCCCGCGTCCTCGGCAACTGCTCCCTGCGTTGCTCTACCGCGGGCGTCCGTGCCCGCGTCGTCGGCACCCACGCCGATGCAGGGGACGCACACGAGTAGCGCAGCTAGGCGCCGTAGGCAGCGGGACACGATCATCCTCATCGCTATTGTTGTTCGCGGATGCTGCAAGGAGTATGCCGAGCCGCGGCACGGCGAGGGCGCCTCTTCTACATAAGCCGTCAGCGCCGGAGCAGGCTCTCGGCGCCGCCGAGAAAGCGCTCCTGCCAGCTCCGTCGCCGCTTGTACGCCATGTGGTAGAGGTCGTGATCTTTCGCCGCCTCGAGCAAGACGTCGTCGCTCGTCTTGAGCTCGTCGACGAGCTTGAGCTCTAGCGCGCGGGCGCCGTACCAGTGCTCGCCCGTCGCGACCCGCTCGAGGTCGACCTGCGGACGGTGCTCGCGGATTTGGTTCTTGAACAGCTCGTGGATCTCCTCGACCTGCTCCTTGAGCTTCGCGCGTCCCTCGTCGGTGTTCTCGCCGAACATCGTCAGCGTCCTCTTGTACCGGCCCGCCGTGACCTGCTCGAAGTCGATGCCTTTCTCCTCGAGCAGCCGATGGAAGTTCGGCAGCTGCGCGAGCACGCCGATCGACCCGACGATCGCAAACGGCGCCGCGATCAGCCGATCGGCGACGCAAGCCATGAGGTAGCCGCCGCTCGCCGCGACCTTGTCGACGGCGACGACGAGCGTGAGGCCATGCTGCTTCAACCGCGTGAGCTGAGAAGCCGCGAAGCCGTGCTCGTGAACGGTGCCGCCGGAGTTCTCGAGCCGCAGCAGCACTCCCTCGCCGGGTTTCGCGACGCGCAGCACGGCCGAGACCTCCTCGCGCAACGAAGCCGCGGCGCTCGCGCGAAGGTCGCCCTTGAAGTCGAGGACGTAGAGCCGCGGCTTCGAGCTGCGTTCCTTGGCGCGCGTCTTGTCCTCGCGCTTGCGCTCTTTGTGCCGGGCTTTCATCGCCTTCTTGTAGAGCGCCTTGCCTTCGATCGCGAGCTTGAGCCCGTCGGCCGAGTCCTCGAACTGGCGATTCAGGTGCTCGACGACCAGCCCTTCGGCGTGGCCGCGGCGGCGCGACGACGCGATGAAGACTACGATGATGACGACTAGCAGAACGAAGGTCGCGAGCTGCGCGAGAAACAGGCCGTACGCGGCGAGGAACTCGCTCACTTAGGCGGAAAGCCCCACGTTGTTCTTCTCGAACACGCGATCGGCACGGTAGCTCGAGCGAACGAGCGGGCCGGCGACGACCTCGAGGAAACCGCGCTCGAGCCCCGAGCGGCGATAGCGCTCGAACTCTTCCGGCGTGACGTAACGCTCGACCGCCAGGTGGTTCGGCGTCGGCCGCAAGTACTGGCCGAACGTCACGATGTCGACGCCGGCATGTTTCAAGTCGTCGAGCGCAGCAGCGACCTCGGCGTCGGTCTCGCCGAGCCCCAGCATGAGACTGGACTTCGTGAGGACGTCGGCGCGGTGGCGCTTCGCGAACGCGAGCACATCGAGCGTTTGCCGGTAACCGGCACGTGCGTCGCGCACCTTGCTCGTGAGCCGCTCGACGGTCTCGAGATTCTGTGCGAACACGTCCACGCCGGAGTCGACGACCGTTGCGACGTCGATGAGCTTGCCGGCGAAATCCGGCGTCAACGCCTCGACCGCCGTCTGCGGGCAGCGGGCTTTGATCGCGCGGATGCAATCGGCGTAATGGCGCGCGCCGCCGTCGGGCAAGTCGTCACGGTCGACGGACGTCAGCACGACATAGCGAAGGCCCATGAGCTCGACGGAGCGCGCCGAGTTCGCGACTTCGTCGGGATCGAGCCAGCCGTGCGGGTTGCCGGTGTCGACTGCGCAGAACTGGCACGCGCGCGTGCACACGCGTCCCATCAACATGATCGTCGCAGTGCCGTTGTTCCAGCACTCGCCGATGTTCGGGCAGATCGATTCCTCGCAAACCGTCGCGAGCCGATGCTCGCGCACCGTCGCGCGCAGCTGCTCGAAGCGCTCGCCGGCCGGCACTCGGGCCTTGAGCCAGGGCGGTTTCGGCTCGCGCGGCGTTTGCTGACGGTCCGCGCGAGCTTTCACGCCGTTCTTGATGGCGGCGAAACCCTGCTCGGTCTGGTACTTCGTACCCGTCGTCACGATAGGGATGCCGCGGAACTCGGTCATCGTGCTTGGTAACATCGGAGGTGTAGCGATCGAGTATCGCACGCCGAACGAATGGGGTGTTATGGGCCGGTATCGCGCACCGCGGCCACCGAGTGCCAAGTACATCACGCCGGAAGGCGCCGCGCGCCTGCGGCGCGAGCTCGACGAGCTGTGGCGCGTCAAGCGGCCCGCCGTTACGCGCGCGGTCTCCGAAGCGGCCGCGCAAGGCGATCGTTCCGAGAACGCGGAATACATCTACGGCAAGAAGCAGCTCGCCGAGATCGATCGGCGCGTGCGCCATCTGCGCAAACGCCTCACCGATATTCGCGTCGTCGATCAGCCGCCGAGCGATACGAGCAAGGTGTTCTTCGGCGCATGGTTCGAGCTCGCATGGGACGACGGCAAGCGCGAGTACCGGCTCGTGGGTCCCGACGACATCGACTTCGCGCCCGATTACATCAGCGTCGACTCGCCGCTCGGGCGCGCCGTGCTCGGCAAGGGCCGGGGCGCGGAGATCACCGTGGGCACGCCCGAAGGCGAGCGGCGTTACGAGCTCACGGCCGTTAGATACGCATAAAAAAAGCCCGGCCGAAGCCGGGCGAGTCACAGGGGGAAACCGTTGGGGCTATTGCAGCCGAGCCCAGTTGATCAAGCGCACGTCACCGGAGCGCAGATCGAAGTTGCGTGCAAGCAAAGCTTCGATTTCCTTCGTCTCGTAGCGCAGATCCGTAGCCTGGTTCACTTCCACGACTCCGCTGAATTCCTGATCCGAGCCGGCGGCTGCCTCACCCGTCAGAACGAAGTGCGTGTAGTACTTAACGCCCATGGAACGGGAGTCTAGGGAATGGCCGGCTTAAGGTCTGTGATTGCCTCCACATTTTCCCGGCGCGCAGCGAGCGCGCACGCGCCGAATCAGGGCAATATGTCGCGAAAGGCGCTTGAGTCTTTGCTCTTGACATATTTTCCCCGCGGCATGTACAGAAGGCCTTGGGGTTTGGAGCGCTCGATGATTCCTGTTCGGTACGCCGTCTTTGCTTGCTTGCTCGTCGCGCTCGTGGCGCGCGCTCCGGCTCAAGCCGATTTGCGCGCAACGCTCTTTGTCGACGCGGACCGCGCCCTCGAGCAAGCGCGCGCGGTGAGCGCCGACTTGCTCGCGCCGGCTGCGTTCGCGCGCGGCACGGAGGCCTACGCCGGCGCCGAAGCCGACCTTGCGCGTGGCCGCAACATGGAACGGATACGCAGCGCGCTCGCGTCCGCCACGCGCGCGTTCACGGAAGCCGGCGAGGCGGCCGAGATCGCCAACGTCACGCTTGCAGCCGTCATCAAGACGCGTGCCGACGCCGAAAATGCGAACGCCGCGACGTTCGCGGCCGAGCTCTGGGCCGAGGCAGGCGAAAGCTTCGATTCCTCGGCGCGCAGGCTCGAGACTGGAGACCTCCGCGGCGCGCGCAGCCGGGCCGACGAAGCCGAGGCGCTCTTTCGCGATGCCGAGCTCACGGCGATCAAAGCGCAATACCTGAGCCAAACGCGCGCCTTGCTCGCCGAGGCGGATCAGGCCCGCGTGTCGCGCATGGCGCCGCGCACGTACGAGAAGGCGCGCTCGCTGCTCGCCGATGCCGAGCGCGAGCTCAGCGAGAACCGCTACGACACCGACTTGCCGCGCAGCCTTGCGCAGCAGGCCAACTACGAGGCACGTCACGCGATCTATCTCGCGGGCCTCGTCGACCGGCTGCGGCAAGAGGATCAGACGCTCGAGGACTTGATCCTGAGCTACGAGCAGCCGCTCGCGGACATCAGCGCGGCGGCGGACAAGGTCGCGCAGCTCGACAAGGGCATCGATCCCGTCGTTGCGGAGCTCGTCGCGTACATCGAAGGTCTGCGCGAGCAGGCCTCTCAGGCCGAGAGCGATCTGACCGACACGCGCGGTCGCGTCGCCGCGCTCGAAGACGAGATTCGCGACCTCGACCAGCGGCTCGGCGGCGTGTCGCAGGAGCGCGTGGCGCTCGTGCAGCGGCTCGAGGCCGAAGCTCGTATCCGCGAGCAATTCGAGGCGATCGAGGGCATGTTCGGGCGCGACGAGGCGCGCGTGTCGCGCGAAGGCAATCGCATGGTCATTCGGCTCGTGGGGCTCACGTTCGCGAGCGGCCAGGATGTCGTGCGGCCGGCCTACCGGGCGTTGCTCGAGAAGCTCAAGCAGGCGGCCGACGTGTTCCCGCGCTCACAGATCACGATCGAAGGGCACACGGATTCCTACGGCGGCGACGAGAACAATCTCGCGCTATCGCGCCGGCGCGCCGAAGCCGTCGGCACGTACCTGACGAACGAGCTGCAAATGCCGGTCTCTCGAATCAGCTCCGTCGGCTACGGCGAGACGCAGCCGATCGCGAACAACGACACCGAGCAAGGCCGCGAGCGCAACCGCCGCATCGACGTCATCATCGAGCCCCAGCTCGAATCCGCCCCCCAGTAACGCTCCCGCCGCGGCACGAAGAGCGCGATCTCGCCTATCGAGCGCGAGATCGCGCATGGCGGGCGAGATAGTGCATCGCGGGCGAGCCAGTGCTGCAACGAAGGCTCCTCGCGAGACACGCCGGAAGTGCGTCCCTGCGGCTCGTGTGCGCACATCCCTGTGCGCACACGGTCTCGCGAGGAGCC
>Ga0190271_10001975_pt1 | contig 12128 bp, 9 predicted proteins | sample Popmic356T_FD_133747 | JGI IMG/M metagenome (GOLD analysis project Ga0190271, IMG submission 133747) | Populus adjacent soil microbial communities from riparian zone of Weber River, Utah, USA - 356 T | ecosystem: Environmental > Terrestrial > Soil > Riparian zone | place: USA: Utah | collected...
CAAGGCTCGGTGTTTCCGTGGCTGACCGTGAAGCAGAACCTCCTGTTCGGGTTGCCGGATAATCTGCCGAATCGCGAAACGCTCGCGGATGAGTATGCGGCGCTGGTCGGTCTCAAGGGCTTCGAGAACAACTATCCGCACGAGTTGTCAGGCGGCATGCTGAAGCGCGCCGAAATCGCGCGCGCGCTGGTGGTCAAGCCTGAAATCCTCTACATGGACGAGCCGTTCTCGGCGCTCGACGCGCTCATGAGCCTTCGCATGCAGAACGAGCTGTTGCGCATACTCTCGATCGAACGCCACACCTGCATGCTCATCACCCACGACGTGGAAGAAGCCATTCACCTCGCGGACCGGATCCTGGTGCTGAGCCCGCGTCCGGCACGCATCCAGGCGTCCTTCGATGTGCCATTCGCGCACCCGCGCCGGGTTTCGAGCCCGGAGGCGCAGGCATTGCGCGTGGCCATCCTCAAGGAGTTAGGCGTCGCAGAAACGGTGTGAACGCACCGTCAGGTACCCGCAATCTGTCAATTGGGTGTCGGGGAGTTGCGACCCCGTGCCTCCGCTGGTCGGCCTAGCTATTCTAGGCCGGTACCACCAGGGGAGAACCATGAAGTCACTGAAGATCGTAGCGGCGCTTCTCGCCGCCAGCATGAGCGCGGGCGCCGCGGTAACGCCGGTACCCGCGGCGGATGCGGCCGGGGCAAAGGATCCCGCCTATCTGGGGCGGTTCGCCGGAGCGAAGGCCCTGACGTATACCGCGGTCGATTTCGATTCTTTGATATTGCCGTTGAGCGCACTTGCCGCCGTTCCCGGGCAGCGGGACGGCTCCAACAACCAGATATTCGCTCCCACGAAGAAGCTGGAGCTGGAAGGACGGCGTACTCACACCGTCTACCTCCTGCCGGAAGGTACGGCGCCGCTCGCGGCGATTCGCAACTACCAGAATGCCGCCAAAGCCAAGGGCGGCAAGATCCTGTTCGAGTGCAAGGACACCGAGTGCGGCGGTGGGCAGAGCATGTCGACTGGCGGAGGGGGGCGGCAGAGCCTCGCGATGAATCTCTGGCCCAGCAAGAAAATTACCGACAAGCACAACAGCGCGCCGTACTGCGCCCTGTCGCAATCGATCACCGAGCAGCGGTATACGGCGCTCGAGGTGCCGGCCAGCAGCGCGCATGTCGCCGTGCTCGCGTTCACTTCCAACGCCAACGGCGACTGCAAGAATTTCAACGGGCGCACCTTCGTCATGCTCGACACGGTCGAAACCAAGGCCATGGCGCAGACCATGGATGCGCCGACTGCGGACGAAATGGTGGCCGCGATCACCGCCTCAGGCCGAGTGGCGTTGTATGGAATCCTGTTCGACACCAACAAAGCCGAGGTGAAGCCGGAATCGAAGGACACCATGGCGGAAATCGGCAAGCTGCTGGCGGCGAACAAGTCGCTCAAGCTGCTGGTGGTGGGACACACCGACAACGTCGGCGGCTTCGCGCCGAATCTCGACCTGTCGAAGAAACGCGCCGAGGCCGTGGTGGCGCAACTGGTGAGCCAGTACAAGGTGGACGCGAAGCGGCTGCAGGCGTTCGGTGTCGCCTTTGCGAGCCCGATCGCGTCGAACGTCGAGGAAGCGGGCCGCGCCAGGAACCGGCGCGTCGAACTGGTCGCCAACAACTGATCCGGTAGTCTAACTACCGGGCGCGTGCGCCCGGTCGTCCCGGCGTGGGCTGTCTGTCCTGGACGAGACATCCGTGTCCTGCCCGGCCGGAGCGCGGAATATGAGTCGCTCCACGAATAATCCGATTAATAATGCAAAGCAGGGCTGCCGTCGTGATAGCGTATTAGAGAGGTCAGGGACGGCCGCGCAAAATCACAGAGGTAATCGGGCTCATGTCCGGAAGCATCAACCTGACCCAGTCGCTCGTACAGAAGCTGGGGTCGTCCATAGTCCGCGGGGAACTGCCCGCCGGGAAGCCGCTGCCTATCGAGGCGGAACTCGGTCGGAAGTTCGGCGCGAGCCGCACGGTGATGCGCGAAGCGGTGAAGATCCTGTCCACCAAGGGGCTGATCGGGCAGCGGCCGCGCGTTGGCACCTACGTGCACCCCGAAGAGAAGTGGGACCTGCTGGACGCCGAGGTCCTGAAATGGATTCTCGATCGGCATTTCTCGCACAAACTGGTGCGCGAGTTCCTCGAAGTCCGCATCGGAATCGAGCCGGCCGCCGCGGCGCTCGCGGCCGCCAACGCCACCGATGCGGACAAGGAACTGCTCCGGGAAAAGCTCGAGCGAATGAAGGCCGCGAATGAAGGGCACTTCGATCCGGTCGGCGCCGATATCGCATTCCACGCCACCATCCTCGAGATCAGCCACAACCGCTTCTTCCACCAGCTCACGCCCATCATCGAAACGGCGCTGCGCTTTTCCATTCGTCTCACCAACAAGGTGAAAGGCACGTTGCCCGACTACGACGCCCACGAAAAAATCTACCGGGCCATTCGTAACGGCAATGCGGAGGGCGCTTTCAGGGCCTGCCGCGAGCTGATCAAGGAAGCCCTCATGCTCGTGATCAAGACCGACAAGGCGAGAACCGCGGCCTAAGGATTCCGGTTTCTTCGTTATCGATAACTTCCGTTGTATCCCTGCCACGCCGATCGCACGCCGGCATTGCCCTTCTGTTGACGCATAACGGGCGTTCTGCCCATACTGATACTATTAATCAGTTTGTTGTCGTTTTCATGCAGCAGACAATGTGACGGGTGCGTCCCGGTCACGGCACATACTTGGGGGGAAAATCATGCAATCGAAAGCACTTAGAGGTGCGCTCGCATCTGTGGCGACGCTATGCGCGGCTCCGTTGGCGCTTGGACAGGCGCAGGACGCCGCACCTGCGGCCGAGGCCGAAGAACTCGGCGAAGTCGTAGTCAGCGGCTATCGCGCCAGTCTCGAGGGCGCGCTCGAAATCAAACGCAATTCCGATCTCGTGGTCGACGCGATTTCGGGCGGCGACATCGGTGCGCTTCCCGACGTGACGATCGCCGAGTCCCTCGTTCGCCTGCCGGGCATCAACGGCACGCGCGATCGCGGCAACCAGAGTCAGGCCACGATGCGTGGTCTGGGACCTCGCCTGGTACTGGGCCTGGTCAACGGCCGCGAAGTGGCCTCGTCCGAGCCGAGCCGGAATGTCCGTTGGGAAATCTACCCCTCGGAAGTGGTCTCGGGCGTCGACGTCTACAAGTCGCAGTCGGCGGATCTGGTGGCAGGCGGCGTCGCCGGCACCATCGACATCAAGACCATCCGGCCGCTCAACTACTCCGGGCCCGAACTACTGGTTCGCGGTGGTGGTGTGTACTACGAAGCGGGCGGCGACATCCCGGACTACGATCCGATGGGTTATCGCGGCAGCGCCAGCTTCACGCACAGCATCGGCGACAACTTTGGATTCAACCTGGGCGTAAGCGCTCAGCAGCAGAAGAATGCGTACCCGTCATTCCAGGGCTGGGGCTACAACGACGGCGCCAACAACCCCGGCAACGCCACCGGCGACCTGAATGGCAACGGAGTCCCGAATCCCACGCCGTGGGGCGCGCAGACCGAGGTCAAGAAGCTCACCGAGGATCGTTTCGGCGTGAACGGTGCCATCGGCTGGCGAGCCGGTGACAACTTCGAGCTGAACATCGACGCGATGTATTCGAAGTTCACCATCGACGAGGACCAGAACCAGGCCTGGTACGGGCGCAACGGTACCTGGGGCAACTGGGCGAACGGCAACGCCGCCTGCTACAACGACCCGCTCTCCGACTACACCACCGTGGGAGAAACCGTGACCGGCGCGACGCTGACCGGCAACAACTGCTGGGCGTCAGTCACCAACGTGATCGCGAAGTACGCGGAAGACAAAGACCTGCTCGTCGCTGGTGCGAATGCCAAGTGGAATGCGGGAAGCTGGACGATCAACGCGGACTTGTCGCATTCGGAAGCGGAGCGCACCAATCGCTGGGCGGCATTTCGATCCGAGGTGTATGCCCCGAGCATGACTTTCGACACGAGCGCGGGCAACACGCCGTCGCTGACCACGACCTTCGACCCTGCCGACCCCACGACCCAGTCCGCTCCGGGCTGGCTCACCGGCATCAGCGATGGTCCTGACAACCTCCAGGACAAACTGTCCGCGGTTCGCCTGGACTTCACGCGCGACTTCGAAGACAAGTTCCAGTTCAGCTTCGGTGCGCGTGCGTCGGAACGCAACAAGGATTTCTTCGAGCGGTACGAAGAACACACCTCCACGGTCGCCGGCAACCTGCCGGCGTCGCTCTTCAGCAGCTACAGCGTGACGGAGTTCGATGCGCCGCCGCTGCTCAACGGAGATTTCAACGAGCTGGCCGATTTCGTCTACGGCGGCATGCCCGTGGATTTGGACACGGTCGTCCAGAGCAGCATCTGGGGTGTCGACGAGTCCGTCGTCGAGGGCTACGTGAAAATCCGCTTCGAAGGCACCATCGGTTCGAAGACACTCAACGGCAATTTCGGCGTGCGCGTCGTGCGCACCGAAACGGAAAGCACGGGGTTCGGCTCGATGAATGGCGGCGCATTGCAGCCGTTGAGCATCAGCAACGACTACACCGAGATGCTGCCGAGCCTCAACTTCACGTTCAACCTCGCCGAAGACACACTGATGCGTGTCGGCCTGGCGCGCGTGATCGCGCGGCCGCCACTCGATGAGCTGCGCGCGTCGCGGCAGCTCAACAACACGACTCCGCCGCCGACCGGCAGCGGCGGCAATCCGCTGCTCGATCCGTTCCTCGCCAATCAGCTCGACGTGTCATTCGAGTACTACTTCGCCAAGGAAGCGCTGGCGGCGATCGCATTGTTCTACAAGGACGTGGACAGCCACATCGGTTACACCACCGAGCCCGTAACGATCGACGGCACCACCTACGCGGTGACCGGGCCGTTCAACGGCGAAGGCGGTGCCATCACCGGTGCGGAGCTCACCTTCCAGACGCCGTTCTCGTTCGTCGACGCGCTCCGGAACTTCGGTATCTACATGAACTACGCCTATGTCGACACGGGCGTGAAAGAGTTCTATCCGGCGCCGAATCCTCTGCCCATCGAAGGGTATGCCCAGCAAACGGCGACCGCGGACCTCTGGTTCAACGCCGCCGGTTGGGAAGCACGCCTTGGCTACAAGTACCACACGCCGTTCAGCATCATCGCGGGCTGGCAGGGCTCCGACGTACGCACGCTTGGCGAAGAAACCATCCTGGATTTCAGCACTTCATACCAGGTGAATGATTCGTTTGGCGTCCGCCTGCAGGTGAACAACCTGACGAACGAGCCGCTGCGCATCACCCGTGACAACAGCCTGGATCGGCTCGGCTCGTACGATGTGTACGGACGTCGCGCCATGCTCGACTTCACGTTCAAGTACTGATCCGCGTAAACGCGGAAAACCTGGCGCGGAGAGCTATGCTCTCCGCGCCTTTTTTGTGGAGGGACCATGAATCCCAAGCTCCGCGTACGATTTGCTGTCTGTGCGGGTGTCGCGATGCTCCCGGCCGCGCTGGCGGCGGCGGCCGACACCGCTCCACCGCGATTTGCCGGCGTCGACCTTTCCTACGTGAACGAGGTCGAAGCCTGTGGCGCGCAGTACCGGCTGAATGGAAAGCAACGCGACCCGTACGAGCTGTTTGCGGAAAGCGGCGCCAACCTGGTACGCCTGCGGCTCTGGAACAACCCCGACTGGACTAATTACAGCACCGAGGCCGACGTGACGCGCTCGATGGAGCGCGCAAAGAAAGCCGGTATGCACGTGCTGCTCGACTTCCACTATTCCGACGACTGGGCGGACCCGCAGAAACAGACGATTCCGAAGACCTGGGCCGCGGACATCGATGACGCGGACAAGCTCGCCACTCATGTTCATGAGTACACGCGCGACGTGCTGGCGCGCCTGAACGCGCGCGGGCTGCTCCCATACATGGTGCAGGTGGGCAATGAAATCAACACACAGATGCTGCGGCCGGCTGACACGAAGGGTTTGCCAATCGACTGGGCACGTAACGCGAAGATCCTCAATGCCGGTATTCGTGCCGTGCGCGAAGCACGCGCTCCCGACGGCTCGTCGCCGAAAGTCATGCTTCACGTGGCGCAACCCGAAAATGTAGAGCCATGGTTTGCGGCGGCGGCCGCGGCCGGTGTTCGTGACTTCGACTACATCGGAGTCAGCTACTACCCCAAGTGGTCGACGTTCAACATGCAACAGGCCGAGGTCGCGCTGGCAACGATCAGGCAACGATTCAAAGCTGACATTATTGTGGTCGAAGTTTCATATCCCTGGACGTTGCGCGACGCCGGCGACAAGGCGCCGAACATCCTGGGTGAAGACTCGCTGCTGCGCGGTTATCCTGCGACGCCGAGCGGACAGCAGCGCTTCATGAACGATGTCGTGCGCATGACCCTTGCGGCGGGCGGAGTCGGCGTCGTGTATTGGGAACCCGCCTGGGTCTCCACGAAATGCCCGACCCGCTGGGGAGTCGGATCGCACTGGGAAAACGCGACGCTATTCGATTTCCGCAAGGGAAACGAGCTCACACCGGCTGCGGACTTTCTCAAGGCAATCCGCGGAAAATGAATTTGAGTATGGAGATGGCATGCGGCTGAAGGTTGGATTACTGGGCATTGGCAAGATCGCGCGCGATCAACACATTCCCTCGCTGAACGCGAATCCGCGCTACGAACTGGCGGCCTGCGCGAGCCGCAACACCACGGTGAGCGGAGTGCCGAGCTTTCCGGATCTCGAAAGCATGCTCGCCGCGGTTCCCGACCTGCATTGCATTTCCATCTGCACGCCGCCGCAGGCGCACTACGATGCGGCGCTCACCGCGCTGCGCGCGGGCAAACACGTGATGCTCGAGAAGCCACCGACGGCCACCACGCGGCAGATCGCACTGCTCGCCGATGAAGCCGCGCGTCGCGGCCTCACGCTGTACCAGACCTGGCACTCGCGATGCGCCGCGGGCGTCGACGCCGCGCGTGAGTTCCTGCGCGCCCGCAAGGTCACGAGCGGCAGGATCGTCTGGAAGGAAGACGTGTACCAGTGGCATCCCGGCCAGCGCTGGATCTGGGAGCCTGGTGGCTTCGGCGTCTTCGATCCGGGCGTCAACGCGCTGTCATTGCTTACCGAAATCCTTCCGAACGAAGTGTGCGTCGAAGGCGCCACGCTCGAGTTCCCGGAAAACCAGCAGGCGCCGATTGCCGCCGTTCTCCGGCTGCGCACGGACGACGGCGTCGCAATCGGTGCCGAATTCGATTTCCGGCAGAAAGGCGAGCAGAGCTGGAACATCGAGCTCACGACCACCACCGGTGCGCTCAAGCTCGCGCACGGCGGCGCCGAACTTTCCATCGACGGCCGGGCCATCACCGCCGATGCCAGCATGGCCGGCGAGTACCCGCGTCTCTATCAACGATTCGCCGCATTGGTCGACGCGGGCAAGTCGGATGTCGACTGGCGCCCGTTTCAGTTGATCGCGGATGCATTTCTCGTCGGCGAACGCCGCATCGTCGGCCCACACGAAATCTAGGGAAGGAAGCCGCATGAATTACGCACGTTGCATCTGGACCTTGTTAGCCCTGCAACTGTGCGCATCCCAGGCGCAGGCGGCGACTCGCGTCGACCTCAATCGCGGCTGGGAATTCCGCACCGAGGCGGGCACTGACGGCGCTGCCGCGCGCTGGAGCGGCACGGTTCCGCCGGGCACGAAAAACGTCGATGTCCCGCACACCTGGAATCGCGTCGGTGCCGACTACGAATATCTGGGCACGGGCTGGTACTTCCGGCGGTTCGAGCTCCCCAAACTGCCATCGGACGCAATCGCGCAGCTGCACTTCGGTGCCACGTTCTACAAGGCGCGCGTGTGGGTGAATGGCGTCGAGGTGGGTGGGCACGAAGGTGGCTATTCGGAATATTCCTTCGACGTGACGCCGCATCTGCGCGCCAGCAATCTCATCGCCGTGGCCATCGACAATCGGCCCGGCAAGTTCACCATCCCGGGCTTTGGGGCGCGCGGGGCGCCGGATGCCTGGTACGACTGGTGGGCGTACGGCGGCATCGTCCGCGACGTGTGGCTCAGCGTGCATGGGTCGGTGCGCATCGAGAGCCAGTTCATTCGCTCGACGCTCGCGGGTTCGAACGCAACCCTGACCAATCGTGTATCGCTCACCAGTCGCGGCGCGCTCAACGGCAAACTGCGCGCGACCGTGATCGATCCGAAGGGCGTAGCTCTGACCCCCCACGTGACGCCGGCGGCACTGAAAGCCGGTCACAATGAAATTCCGCTGACGATCCGGCTGAGCGACATCCAGCGCTGGGATCTCGATCACCCGAACCTGTATCGCGTGAATGTCGAGGTCCTCGACACCGCCGGAAAAACCATCGAGAGCGCGCAGGACACGTTCGGCCTGCGCGAGATCGTGATCAAGGACCGTCACCTGCTGATCAACGGTCAGCGCGCACGGCTCACCGGCATGACCCGGCACGCGGATTCACCGTGGGAAGGGCTCGCCGAGACCCCGGGTACCTGGCGCCACGACTGGGAGGACATGAAGAGCCTGAACATGACCCTGACCCGGCCAGTGCACTACGCGCCTGATCCTGGCGTGGCGCAATTTGCCGATGAACGCGGAATTCTCCTGATTCCCGAGATTCCGATCTGGCAGGCGAGTGAAGAGCAGCTTTCGAATCCTCAGTACATGGCGCTCGCCAAACTGCAGATGCGCGAGCTCATCGAGCAGTACGGCAATCACCCGAGCGTGTTCGCCTGGAGCGTGCTCAACGAGAGTGCGGCTGGCTCACCCGGAGGCATCCGGTTCTTTCGCGAAATGCGCGACTACATCAAGAGCCTCGATCCTTCGCGTTACGTGACGCTGGCGGACGACAACCTGCCCAAGCTCAAGGAAGCCAAAGAGTCCGCCGCCAACGATGCGGACTTCCTCATGATGAACCAGTACTTCGGCGCCTGGCACGGACCGCGCGAAGCGCTGGATCCGGCGCTCGACAAGGTCGATCGCCTGTTCCCGACGAAGATGGTCATCATTTCGGAGCTCGGCTTTCCGGGGATCTTTGCGAAGACGCCCACCGAAGCGGATGCGATGCGTGTGTCCATCCTGCGCGAACAGATGCCACTGCTCGCAAAGCGCGACTGGATCGCCGGCGCCATCCTGTGGTGCTACCAGGACTACAAGTCACGCCGTTACTTCTGGCCGGGCCAGGAGCAGGGGTATCTCGAGCACGGCATCGTCGATCCCAATCGCCAGCGCAAGCCTTCGTACCTGGCGTGGGCCGAGCTCAATACTCCGGCGCATCTCGACGCACGCTGGACGCGCAGCGCCAACAGTGAGCCCGCGGCCTTTGCTTTCACGCTGAAGCCCAATGGCGAATCCGAACTACCGTCCTGGCCCTTGACCGACTATCGCGTGAATTGGCAGCTCATAGACGCGGACAACAAGGCGTTCGCGGATGGCGGCGGGCCCATCAACCCCACAGGTCCTTCTTCCGTGGAGCGGGATGTGCCGGCACGAACCAACAAGGGCGCATTCAAGCTCGTGATCAAACTAATGCGTCCCGACGGGTCGCTGGCGATGGAGCGCACGCTCGCCTCTCAGTAACATGCACGCATGACCAGCATCGACGATCTTTCGGGCAAAGCCGTGCTCATCACCGGCGCCAGCTCCGGCATCGGGGCTGCGCTGGCGCGCGCGTTCGCCGCGCAGGGTTCGCGCCTGGCGCTGCACTTCAATTCGCACGAGGAAGCGGCACAGACGCTGGCCCGGGAAATCACCGGCAACGCGCCACCACCGGTGTTGGTCCGCGGCGATCTTTCCAAGCGCGGCGAGGCACGACGCGTCGTGAATGAGGCCGCAGCGGCCTTGGGCGGCCTCGACGTGCTCATCAACAACGCCGGCGGCCTGGGCGAACGCCGCCCGATCGCCGACGTCGACGATGCGCTGTTCGACTTCGTCTACGACCTCAACGTGCGCTCGGTCATCGCCGCATCGCAGGCGGCCATTCCGCACTTCGAAAAGCGCGGCGGCGGCAACATCGTCAACGTGGGATCGATCGCGGGCATCGATGGCGGCGGTCCCGGATCGAGCATGTATTCCACTGCCAAGGCCGCCGTCCACAACATCACGCGTCATCTCGCCACGGATCTTGCCGCGAAGAAGATTCGCGTGAACACCGTGGCTCCGGGCGCGATCGCCACGCCTTTCCATGCACGTACCCCGCAGGCGCGCATGGATGCGATGCGTGACGCGACGGCCATGGGCCGCGTGGGCGAGGCGCAGGATTGCGTGGGCGCCTTTCTGTTTCTGGCTTCGAACGAGCTCTCCGGATACATCACCGGCAACATCGTGCACGTCAACGGCGGCATGTACATGCCATGAGCCTGGCATCGAAAGACTTGGCCGCGTTCATCGCCGGTGACTGGGGCACGAGCAATCTGCGGCTCGCACTCTGTGACGCCCAAGGCCAGCCGCTCGATGTGCGCAAGGGCCCGGGAGCGGCCGAGTCGCGAGGCAAGCATTCGGAGATCTTCGACACGCTGAGCGCCGACTGGCGCGCCGCCCATGGCGCGTTGCCGGCGGTACTGTCAGGCATGGTGGGCTCGACCATCGGCTGGCTCGAAGTTCCCTATCTACCCTGTCCGGCGGAGCTCTACGAACTCGCGGAAAATCCCGCGCGCGCGCGCGACGGCGTTTTCATCGTCTCCGGCATGCGCTGCAGCAATCCGCTCGGGGCGCCCGATGTCATGCGCGGCGAAGAGACGCAGTTGCTCGGTGCGCGACACCTCGACACGGCGCTGGACGAGGGCAGGCAACTGGTCTGCATGCCAGGCACACACACCAAGTGGGTGTCGCTGCATGGGGGTGTGGTGCAGGAATTCCTGACGGCGCCCACGGGCGAGTTGTTCGCCATGCTCTGCGAACACAGCGTGCTGGTGCGCGACAAGGCGACGCCGATTGCGCACCAGCCGGCGGATTTCGAACGAGGCCTCGCCGAGTCGGTCCGACACCCGGAAGTGAACCTGTTGCACCGCCTGTTCCAGAGTCGCAGCCTGCGCATCGACAAGCAGCTCACCGCGGAAGGCGCGGCATCGTGGATGTCCGGTTTGCTCATCGGCTCGGACGTGGGCGGCGCCCTGACCTTGTTTCCGGATCTTCCACGCGCAGCGCCGGTTTTCGTTATTGGCGCCGCGCAACTCACCGAATCCTATTCCCGAGCACTCGCGCGCCACGGACGCAAGGCCGTGTGCATCGAGGGCGAAAAGGCCGCGCTTGCGGGGCTCACCTACGTCTTCCAGGAGCTGGAGCGTCAGAAATCATGAGCTGCAAATCTTGAAACAGGAAATCGAACTCGTGGCCATCCTGCGCGGGCTCACCCCCGCGCGCGCGCCGGAAGTGGGCGCCGCGCTGGTCGGCTGCGGCTTCCGTACCATCGAAGTGCCGCTCAACTCGCCGGATCCCTTCGACACCATCCGGCTCCTGTCGCAGGCGCATGGCGCCACCTGCCTGATCGGCGCCGGCACGGTGCTGAGCTCGGCCGAAGTAGATAGGGTGCACGCCGCCGGCGGACGCCTGGTGGTCGCGCCGAACTGCGACGGCGAAGTAGTCAGGCGCGCGCTCGAGCTCGGGATGCGCGCGCTGCCTGGGATCGGTACCGCGACCGAAGCCTTCGCGGCGCTGCGCGCCGGCGCCACGGAACTCAAACTCTTCCCCGCGTCCACGTATGGATCCGGCCATCTCAAGGCGCTGAAATCCGTGCTGCCCAAACACGTGAAGATTTTTCCGGTGGGCGGTATTGGCTCGCAGGACATCGCCGAATGGCTCGCGTCAGGCGCGGATGGCTTTGGATTTGGCGGTGAATTATTCAAGCCCGCGTATACACTCGCGGAGCTGACTAAACGTGCGCAGGACCTGTTCCGGGCTCTGCGCGAGAGCGCGGAAAAAAAGTAGCGGCGTCCATCGGCGCCGCAGCATCAGGGGGTCGACGTGAATCTGGCAACTCTGGACATCGCCATTCTGGCGATCTACGCGGTCGGAATTTTTGTACTGGCGCAGTGGGTGTCGCGCGAAAAAGG
>Ga0190271_10001976_pt1 | contig 12127 bp, 12 predicted proteins | sample Popmic356T_FD_133747 | JGI IMG/M metagenome (GOLD analysis project Ga0190271, IMG submission 133747) | Populus adjacent soil microbial communities from riparian zone of Weber River, Utah, USA - 356 T | ecosystem: Environmental > Terrestrial > Soil > Riparian zone | place: USA: Utah | collected...
GAATGCTATCTGATCGTGCTGCTGATCGACGAGCGGCCGGAAGAAGTCACCGACATGCAGCGTTCGGTGAAGGGCGAAGTGGTGTCCTCGACCTTCGATGAGCCGGCGACGCGGCATGTGGCGGTGGCGGAAATGGTGATCGAAAAGGCCAAGCGCCTGGTCGAACACGGACGCGATGTCGTCATCCTGCTCGATTCGATCACCCGTCTCGGCCGCGCCTACAATACCGTCGTGCCGTCGTCCGGCAAGGTGCTGACCGGCGGTGTCGATGCCAACGCGCTACAGCGGCCGAAGCGCTTCTTCGGCGCCGCGCGCAACATCGAGGAAGGTGGTTCGCTGACGATCATCGCCACCGCGCTGATCGATACCGGCAGCCGCATGGACGAAGTCATCTTCGAAGAGTTCAAGGGTACCGGCAACTCGGAACTGATTCTCGATCGCAAGGTGGCCGACAAGCGCACCTTCCCGGCGATCGACATCACTCGCTCTGGCACCCGCAAGGAAGAACTGCTCACCGATCCGCAGCAGCTCAAGAAGATGTACGTGCTGCGCCGTATCCTCAATCCGATGGGAACGATGGATGCCATCGACTTCCTGCTGGACAAACTGCGCAACACCAAGACCAACGGCGAATTCTTCGAGTCGATGAACACCTGAGCAGGCGCCTGACGCTGCGGTACGGCCGGTTTCCTTTGAGACTGGCTGTGCCGGTGGGACGCTCGGCGGCCTGCGCAAGCCGATCTCAAGGTGCGCACTGACGCGACGCTGGGCCTTACGGGCCTCTGGCTCGGCTCGCCCCTCGCCTTACCGACGATCTGAGAGGCGTATGCTGCAGCAATTGTGCAGCATTAAGGTGCAATATGCCGGGGCGGTCCGGTCCTTCACGGCGGTCGGTGCCCTTGAAATTTCTGGAGAAATTAAGGCCGCCATGGCAATGGACACCCATGACGACGTTTTCGCACCTGCGAAGTAACTTCGACCGGCTGCTGGTCAACGGCTGATCTCCGACGCTCCCGGACCTTGACTAATAGTTTCCATTATAGATAAATATTGCAAAGTGGGGCAAGGATATTGCGATGGACAATCCGTATGGCCGCCCAGCCTTCGTGTCGGCGCTCTTCTACAAAAATCCCATGGCGGCGCTCGACTGGCTGGAAAAGGCATTTGGGTTTGAGCGAATCATGGTCATCACCGACCAGGACGGAAACCTCGCGCATTCGGAGATGAAGTTCGGCGGTGGCCAAATCATGCTTGGCACCGAGTGGATCGACTATGTAGCGAGCCCGGCCTCGACCGGCGGTCGCAACACGCAGTCGATTCATGTCCATCTGGCCGACGGCATCGACGCGCATTGCGATCGCGCCAGGGCAGCCGGCGCCGTCATCGTCCGCGAACTCGCGGATCAGTTCTACGGCGATCGCACCTACTCGGCGCGCGACCCTGAGGGCCATGTGTGGAGCTTCGGTCAGACACTGCAGAAGGTTTCGCGCGAGGATGCGGAGAAAGCCAGTGGCCTGAAGATTGACGGATGGCCGTGACCCAAGCTCTCGCGATTGATCGCACGCTGGCTGCGCTGGCCGATCCTGCGCGGCGGCGGGTCGTCGACCTGTTGCGCGAACGGCCGCACCGGGCTGGGGAACTGGCGAGCGCCATGGGTCTTAGCCCGCCAACTATGAGCCGGCACCTGCGGGCACTGCGGGCGACCGGCATCGTGGAGGAGTCGCATCCGGAGTTTGATGCGCGGGTGCGCATCTACCGGCTCAAGCCCGAGCCGATGACGCAACTCAAAACCTGGCTCGACGACACCGAACGGCTTTGGGCGCTGCAGCTGGCGGCGTTCAAGGCACACGTGGAAAGCTCGTGAGTTCGCGCGTCATCGTGTCGTTGCGCGTGGCGGCGACGACCGGGCGGGCGTTCGAGGTTTTCACGCGCGACATAGGCGCGTGGTGGCAGCCGAATGAGCTTTTTCGCTTCACGCCGGGGTCACCGGGCAGAATTGCGCTGGAAGCAGGCGAGGGCGGCCGCCTGACTGAGACGCTCGCCAACGGCACTGTCTTTGAAATCGGCCGCGTCACCGGCTGGGAGCCCGGTGCGCGTCTTGCGCTGACCTGGCGGCAGGCGACGTTTGCGCCGGACCAGTTAACCCATGTCGAGGTGTTGTTCGAGGCGGTTGCGGACGAGACGCGGGTCACCGTGACACATACCGGTTGGGGCACCGTGCCCCAAGAACACGTTGCGCGCCACTCGTTCCCGGACGGACTGTTTCTGCGCCGGCACGGCGAGTGGTGGCAGCAATTGCTGGCGGCCTACAGGACGAACCTTGTCCGCTGATATTTTCCGCTGACGCCGCCGCCGGGAGCCGCCATACTTGCATTCGAGGCGGCGGATGCGGCGAGGGGCGGTCATGGTAGCGGTGAGGTATCTGGTGCACAGTGTCGATCGAGCCGTCGCATTCTATCGCGACTATTTTGGTTTCAAGCTCGAGCAGCAGTTCGGCGCAGCAATGGCGATCATGGAGCATGAGGAGCTGAGACTGTGGCTCGCGGGACCGGGTGCCTCCGCGTCGCGTCCGTTGCCGGACGGACGGACGCCGGAAGCCGGAGGCTGGAACAGATTCGTGATCGAAGTCGATGATCTCGATGCCAAGGTCGCCGAACTGAGGCTTGTGGGCGTGAAGTTTCGCAACGACATCGTGGTGGGGCCGGGCGGCAAGCAGATCCTCTGCGAGGATCCGTCCGGAAATCCGGTCGAGCTCTTTCAGCCGGGCGGATGAACCGGGCCGATGGCTCACGACACGATTTTCGCGCTGTCCAGCGGACGTCCTCCCGCGGCGATTGCGGTCGTGCGAATTTCGGGGCCGCTCGCCGCACGTGCGCTTGAAGGTCTCGCCGGGCGACTTCCCGAGCCGCGCGTTGCGACTTTCGCGACGCTCCGCAACTGGCAGGGCGTTTCGATCGATGATGCAGTGGTGCTCTACTTTCCTCATCCCAAAAGTGCGACCGGCGAAGATGTCGTGGAGCTGCAGGTGCACGGCAGCCGCGCAGTGCTCGCTGCGGTCTTCGAGGTGCTCGCGCGGATTGGCATGCGTGCGGCTGAGCCTGGCGAGTTCACACGGCGCGCGTTCGAGAACGGCAAGCTCGATCTGACCGAGGCCGAGGGTCTCGACGACCTGATCCACGCCGACACCGAAGCGCAGCGCACGCAAGCCTTGCGGCAATTCAAGGGACTGCTCGGTGCGCGCGCCGACGACTGGCGGCAACGGATAATCGAAGCGTCAGCGCTGGTGGAAGCAGGGATCGATTTCTCCGACGAAGGCGATGTGCCGGATGACTTGATCGCGCCGGCGGGCGACAAGATCGCAGGCCTGCGGCATGAGATCGAAGCGGCGCTGGCTGCGTCTGTGCGCGGCGAACGGCTGCGCGAAGGACTTGTCGTGGCGATTGCAGGCCCTCCCAACGCCGGCAAGTCGACGCTGCTCAACCGGCTTGCGCGCAGGGAAGCCGCGATCGTCTCGCCGCATGCCGGGACCACGCGCGACGTGATCGAGGTGCATCTCGATCTTGGGGGTTATCCAGTCGTGCTGCTCGACACGGCCGGAATTCGCGACACCAGCGACCCAATCGAGGAGGAGGGTGTACGGCGCGCGCGTGAACGTGCTGCCGAAGCTGATCTCGTGCTCTGGCTGACTGAGCCAGTGGCCGACCAGGTTTCGCCACCCGAATCGACAGCCGGTTCGACCTGGCTTGTGGTCAACAAGATCGATCGGGTTGAGCCAATCGTCGTCGCTGGCGGCGACATGCGCACGTTCCGGATTTCGGCGAGGGACGGGCAAGGCGTGGGCGAATTGACGTCGGCGCTCGGACAACATGCGGCGGAATATTTCGCCGGAGGCGAATCGGCGCTGGTCACTCGCGCCCGGCAACGCGGGCTTCTGGAGGCTGCGGCTGCGTCGCTCATCCGGGCGGGGCAGGTTCCGGGGGGATCGGATGAGATCGTTGCGGAGGAACTCCGGTCGGCCGCTCATGCGCTCGGTCGCTTGCTAGGCAGGGTGGATGTGGAAGACATTCTTTCCAAGATTTTCAAGGACTTCTGCGTAGGTAAATGAGTATAGTGAACAAAGAAATATTTTTATATTCATTTCTATGTTGTTTCACGTGAAACAATTTGAGTTTCTGGCCACGATCATCTTTGACCCCCGTCGGCCAGGCGACTAGAAGATCGTTCGACAGCAGCAAGTATCGCCATGGATCAAACAGCGTTCGACGTCATCGTGATTGGCGGCGGCCACGCCGGCTGCGAGGCCGCAAGCGTCGCTGCGCGAATGGGCACGCGCACCGCTCTGCTCACCCACAAGTTTTCGACCGTGGGCGCGATGTCTTGTAATCCGGCGATCGGTGGCCTCGGCAAAGGTCATCTGGTCCGCGAGGTCGATGCACTGGACGGCCTCATGGGTCGGGTTGCCGACCAGGCCGGCATCCAGTTTCGTCTGCTCAATCGCCGCAAGGGGCCCGCCGTGCGCGGACCACGCGCCCAGGCCGATCGCAAACTCTACGCCGCTGCCATGCAAACGGCGCTCCATGCAACGGCAAACCTGACCGTGATCGAAGGCGAAGCCGACGACCTGACGATCGCTCAGGGTCGGGTTGCAGGCGTCATGCTGGCCGATGGCCGCAAGCTGACGGCCGGTGCCGTCGTCGTTACGACCGGGACTTTTCTGCGCGGATTGATCCATCTCGGCGAAAAGAACTGGCCGGCGGGCAGGGTTGGCGAGGCGCCGGCACTCGGCTTGTCGACGACGTTCGAGCGCCTCGGCTTTGTCCTTGGCCGGCTGAAGACAGGCACTCCGCCGCGTTTGGACGGGACGACCATTGATTGGGGCGCGGTCGAAATGCAGCCCGGCGACGATCCGCCCGAGCCGTTTTCGGTGATGACGGCTGCGATCACGACGCCGCAAATTCAGTGTGGGATCACGCGGACCAACAGCGCCACCCATGACGTAATCCGCGCGAACGTGCACCGGTCGCCGATGTATTCCGGTCAGATCCAGAGCCGAGGGCCGCGCTATTGCCCGTCGATCGAGGACAAGATCGTCCGCTTCGGCGAGCGCGACGGGCACCAGATTTTTCTCGAGCCGGAAGGCCTCGACGACACCACCGTCTACCCGAATGGAATTTCGACCTCGCTTCCCGAGGAGGTCCAGCTGGCGATCCTCAAGACGATTCCCGGGCTGGGGCGGACACGAATGGTCCGGCCGGGCTACGCCATCGAATACGACTATGTCGATCCACGTGAACTGACGCCAGCGCTGGAGACAAAGCGACTTCCTGGCCTTTTCCTAGCCGGCCAGATCAACGGCACCACCGGGTATGAAGAGGCGGCTGCCCAAGGGATCGTTGCCGGTATCAATGCTGCCCGGCGGGCGGCGGGCGGTGAGACAGAGGTCTTCGACCGTGCGGCTGGCTATCTCGGCGTCATGATCGATGACCTCGTTTCCCGGGGTGTGGCGGAGCCATATCGCATGTTCACCTCCCGCGCCGAGTTTCGGCTGTCCCTGCGGGCCGACAATGCGGACCAGCGATTGACCGGGCGCGGCATGGCACTGGGCTGCGTCTGCCCGGGCCGAGCTGCTTTTCACACCCGAAAAATGGCCGCACTGGAGTCAGCCAAGATGCTCGCACGCAGCCTGTCGGTCACACCGAACGAAGCCGGCCGCTACGGTCTTCAGCTCAACCGGGACGGCCAGCGGCGGACGGCCTTCGAGCTGCTCGCCTACCCGGACGTTGGGCTTGCCGACCTCACGGCCATCTGGCCGCAGCTGGCGGACATCGATGCGACGATCACGACCCACCTCGAAATCGAGGCCAAGTACGATGTCTATGTCACGCGCCAGGTTGCGGACATCGAGGCGCTCCGCCGCGACGAATATCTGAAGCTTGGCGAGGCTATCGACTATGCGGCCGTGAGCGGTCTGTCAAACGAGGCGCGCCAGCGGCTTGAGGCGTGGCGTCCCTCGACCATCGGCCAGGCCTCCCGGATGGACGGCATGACTCCCGCAGCGTTGACCCTGTTGGTCGCTCACCTGCGCCGCAAGCCACGCGCCAGTACAAGACAAATGGCGGGCTGACGCCGCGTCCTGAGAAGGTTGGAAATCTGCATGGCCAAGGCGGTTGCAGGTCAAATGTCCGGTGTGGCGATCCAAGCCAATCTTGCTGCCGGGAAGAGGGCCGCCCTCAAGCTCTGTCCTGTTTCACGTGAAACAGAGGCGAGGCTCGATCGGTTTGTTGCGCTCCTCCTTCAGTGGCAGTCCACGACCAATCTGATCGCACCCTCCACGCTGACGACGATCTGGTCTCGCCACATCGCCGACTCCCTCCAACTCCTGGACATCGCACCGTCCGCGCAGCGCTGGATCGACCTCGGAAGCGGGGGCGGCTTTCCCGGTATCGTGCTGGCCTGCGCCCTTGCCGATCGTCCGGATTCGTTCGTCCGGCTGGTCGAGCGAAATGCCAAAAAGGCGGCGTTTCTGCGCGAGGCGTTGCGGGTGACCGCAGCGCCCGGCACCGTCCACCTGAGCGAAATCGAGAATTTCGTGGATAGCAATCCGGCCGCAGCGGATTACATCACCGCAAGAGCACTGGCTCCGCTTAATGTCCTGTTGGCCCTGAGTGGGCCGCTGATCAGCCGCGGGGCTAAGGCCTTGTTCCTGAAGGGACAAGATGTAGAGGTTGAATTGACGGAAGCCACAAAATATTGGAGTGTTAGGTCGAAACTCCATCCGAGCCGAACCAACCCAGAAGGTTGGATCCTCGAGATCGACCAGGTTTCCGCAAAAGAGGCGCCGTCCATCGGCGTGGCAAGCGCTCATGACGGAAAACGTCATTCAAGTTGATCCATGCGTCGAGCCGCTCGAGCAGCGGCCGATCCGGCCGCGCATCATTGCGCTCGCCAACCAGAAGGGCGGCGTCGGAAAAACGACGACGGCGATCAACCTCGGCACGGCTTTGGCCGCGACCGGCGAGCATGTGCTGATCATCGATCTCGATCCGCAGGGCAACGCGTCGACCGGACTCGGCATCGACCGCAAGAGCCGCGAATGCTCCACCTATGACGTGCTGATCGGCGAGGCGCGTCTGCGCGAATCGGTGCTGCCGACGGCCGTGCCACGGCTGCACATCGCAGCTTCCACCATGGATCTGTCGGGCCTCGAACTCGAACTCGGCACCGAGCGCGACCGCGCTTTCCGCCTGCGCAATGCGCTCGCGGTGCTGAACGGGACCAACCCGAACGAGCCCGCCTACACCTATGTGCTGATCGATTGTCCGCCGTCGCTCAATCTCATCACCGTCAATGCGATGGCTGCGTCGGACGCGATCCTCGTCCCGCTGCAGTGCGAATTCTTCGCGCTCGAGGGCCTGTCGCAACTGCTGCAAACCGTCGAGCAGGTGCGCTCGACGCTCAACCCCGGACTGTCGATCCACGGCGTCGTGCTCACCATGTTCGATTCGCGCAACAACCTTTCCAACCAGGTTGTCGCTGACGTGCGCGAGTTCATGGGCAAGAAGGTCTACGAGACCATCATCCCGCGCAACGTCCGCATCTCGGAGGCGCCGTCCTACGGCAAGCCGGTGCTGGTCTACGATCTGAAATGCGTCGGCAGTGAAGCTTATCTGAAGCTGGCGACGGAAGTGATCCAGCGCGAGCGCGAGCTGCGGGCAGTCTAGGCAACATGATTTTCGGTTCGCGTAAGGGAGTTGATGCCTTGAGTTCAAGGGAGGCGGCTGCGATGGCAGCGGATGAAGCGCGATCGCGGTTGGGCAGGGGACTTGCGAGTCTGATCGGCGACGTCGGCGGCGAGCAGGCGAAAGCCGAGCGAGGCCGCGCGCAGCGCAAGGTGCCGATCGAATTTCTGAAACCGAATCCGCGCAACCCGCGCAAGACATTTGTCGACAGTGAGCTCGAAGAACTCGCCGAGTCGATCCGCCAGCATGGCGTGATCCAGCCGATTGTTGCGCGGGCGGTGCGCGGGTCACCTGAACACTTCGAGATCATCGCCGGTGAAAGGCGATGGCGCGCAGCTCAGCGAGCCGGCCTGCACGACGTTCCGATCGTACCGGTGGAAGTCTCCGACAACGACGCGCTGCAGATCATGATCGTCGAGAACGTGCAGCGCGAAGACCTCAACGCGATGGAAGAGGCGCGCGGCTATCACCTGCTGGTCGACGAATTCCGACACTCCACCGACGAGGTCGCGAAGGTCGTCGGCAAGAGCCGTAGTCACGTCGCCAACATGATGCGGCTGACCAAACTGCCACAAGACGTGCAAGACCATATTTCATCGGGCAAGCTTTCGGCCGGCCACGCGCGCGCGCTGATCGGCCTTGCCGATCCGGCACAAGCGGCGTCGCGCGTTATTGCCGAAGGCCTGAGCGTGCGCCAAGCCGAGACACTGGCGCATGAAAGCGGCGTTCCAACACGCAAGGCGCGCGGTGAGAAGGCGCGCAAGGATGCGAACATCCTTGCGATTGAAAAACGCCTTACCGATGCGCTGGGCCTGAACGTCAGCGTCGATCACAAGGAGCCGGGCGGGGCGGTGCACATCCACTATCGCAGTCTCGAACAGTTCGACGAGATCGTGCGGCGGATGACGAACTCCTCCGAATAGGAGCGGTCCTGCCTACCCGCGACGTCGGGCATTCACGGCGATGGCCATCAGCGCGCGCTGTGCGATCGCTTCGGCCAGTTGCGGCCGGCGGCGCAGTTCAAGCGTGGCCTCGCCGATCTGCATGATGCTTTGCGACAGCCGCTCGGTTGGCTGATTGCGCAACGCCTGTGCGACCAGCTTCTCGCGCGAGAAATGCGGCTTCGGATACATCCGCGCACTGGCGCTTTCGGCCGACTGTCCCTCGTCCATCGACAGCCGTGCCTTGTGCAGCTGGCTGGCCTGTCGTTGTGCTGCAAACATGATGGAGTTCGGATTGATTCCTGCGGCGATCGCCTTGGCGAAAGCCACTTCGAGGTCGACCGGTTCGCCGGCAAACGTGCTGTCGATGATCGGATCCAGCGCCAGGCTCGAGGCGTCGGTGACCACCGCGGCGATATCGTCGAGTGTGATTTCGTCCTTGCCGTGCGCGTAGAGCGCGAGCTTGCGAATCTCGTTGCGGGAGGCCAGCCGGTCGCCACCGAGAAGTTCCACAAGCGCGTCCCGTGCGTCTCCCGCGATCCGCAGGTTTGTTTGCCGCAGTTCGTCCTCAATCAGTTTGGCAAGATCGCGGGCGCCGTCGGCGTAGCAGGGAATAGCCGCCGCGGTCTTGGCCTTCTCGCACAACACGCGTAGCGGCGCGTCGCGTCGCAGCTCGCCGGCTTCGATGACAATGCGGCAATCCTTCGGCGGTTCGTTCAGCAGCACTTCGACGCCGCCGGCGAAGCTGCGGCCGCCGGTGCGAACCCGAATGGCGCGGCGTCCGCCGAACAACGGCACCGTCATGGCCTCGTCGACAAGACGCGAGGGATCGGCGGCGAGATCGTCCCCTTCGAGGCGGACCATCGAGAACGGATCGTTGATGTCGTCGACGGCGGCGGCGATCAATGCGTCCGCGCGCTCGCGCACCAGCCCGACATCGGCGCCGAACACCAAGATGATCGCATGCGCCGGGTTGGGCTTCGCAAGATAGGTTTCGATGTCGCGGGGGCCGATGGCGACCAAGGTTCGCCGCGCCTCAGGTGCCGGCGACGAAGAACGACGACAGGCGCTGGCTGATGTTCTCGGCGATCTGCTTGGTCGCCCGGCTCTCGGCGTCGCGCAGACCGCGGATGCGGGCGAACCGCTGTTCCTGGCCCGGGATGTCGTAGGACACGCGCGCAAATGTGATCGCGCGCATGACCGTCTTGTTGGTTGCAATCTCGCGCAGCTCGTAAGTGACGTCGATACCGTAGTTTTCGATGTCGGGCCGCGCCGTTGTCAGGTCGACGATCGCCGATGTCCGGGTCGTCGACATGCGCACGACCAGTTTGTGCGTGGCCGGCGCCGGGGACCCGCCGCCCCTGAAGCTGAAGATCAGGCCGTTGCGCAACTCGACGCCGAGCCGGGCGTCCTGCGCCGCCGCCGTGCTGATATCGCCGACGTCGACCGCCGACAGCCTGTCGCGCAAGGCCGGTTCGCCGGTCAACGTGCGCTCGGCATACATCGGCTGGAAGCAGCCGCCCGTCAGCGCGCCAAGGGCACCGACGATCAGCAGCCGTCTCCAACTGCGGGCGTCAAGCAACGACATTCACAATCCTCTGCGGTACCACGATCACTTTCCGCGGTGGCTTGCCTTCGAGTGCCCGTTTTACCTCATCGAGGGCCAGAGCGGCAGTCTCAATTTCCTTCACCGAGGCACCCCGCGCCACCGAGACCTCGGCCCTTTTCCTGCCATTGACCTGAACGGGCAGCGTCATGGTGGCCTCTACCAGCAAATCGGGTTCAATTTGCGGCCAATCCGCCAGCGACACGAGGTCCCTGTGCCCCAGCGCCACCCAGCACTCCTCGGCCAGATGCGGCATCATGGGCGAAATCAGCCGGATGAGGATATCGAAGGCCTCGCGCACGGCGGTCGCGTAAACCGGATCGCCGGCAAAGTGCTTTTGAGGCTCGTCAGCGATCTCCTGCAGCGCACCGACGAAGGTGTAGAGCTTGGCGATCGCCGTGTTGAACCGCAGCCGCTCGATTCCTGTCGAGACGTCGGCGAGGGTCCGGTGCGCCAGTGAACGAAGCGCCTTGGCCTTGCCATCGGCCGCTGCACCAGCAGCCGTCCCGGGCGGCGGCAGAAACGGAGCGGCGGTGTTCACCAGCCGCCAGATTCGCTGCACGAACCGGGTAGCGCCCTGCACGCCTTCGTCGCTCCAGATCACGTCGCGATCCGGCGGAGAATCCGACAGCATGAACCAGCGTGCTGTGTCGGCGCCGTAAGTGCCGATGATGTCGTCGGGATCGACCGTGTTGCGCTTCGACTTCGACATCTTCTCGATCGGGCCGATATCGACCTCCTCGCCGGTGCCGATCAGCGCTGCGCGCCGTCCGTTGCCGCCGACCTCGATCCTGACTTCGGCCGGAGCTGCGAACGTGCCGTCTTTCCTGCGATAGGTTTCGTGCACCACCATGCCCTGGGTGAACATGCCTTCGAACGGCTCGTCCAGGCCGGCATGCCCCGTCGCCTTCATCGCGCGCGTGAAGAAGCGGCTGTACAGCAGATGCAGGATCGCGTGTTCGACGCCGCCGATGTACTGGTTGACCGGCAGCCAGGCATCGACGATGGACCGGTCGGTCGGCCGGTCCTCGATCCACGGATTGGTGAAGCGCGCGAAGTACCACGACGAATCTACGAAGGTGTCCATCGTGTCGGTTTCGCGCTGGGCGTCGCCGCCGCAGCGCGGACAAGCCACGTGCTTCCAGGTCGGGTGATGATCGAGTGCGTTGCCCGGCTTGTCGAATGTCACGTCCTCAGGCAACGCCACCGGCAAGTCATTTTCCGGCACCGGCACCACATCGCATTTCGGACAGTGAATGACCGGGATCGGACAGCCCCAGTAGCGCTGCCGTGAGATGCCCCAATCACGCAGACGAAAATTCACCTGTCGCTCGCCGACCGGCGCGTCGTCGCGCGTTTCGTCTTCCAGCCGTTTTGCGACGGCCTCCTTCGCTTCCTCGATGGTCATGCCGTCGAGAAAACGTGAATTGATCATGCGGCCCTCGCCGTCAAAAGCGACGTCGGTGATGACGAATGCCTTGGGATCGGTGTCGGGCGGGCACACCACGGGTGTATTGCCGAGGCCGTACTTGTTGACGAAATCGAGGTCGCGCTGGTCATGCGCGGGGCAACCGAAGATCGCGCCGGTGCCGTAGTCCATCAGGACGAAGTTTGCGACGTAGACCGGCAGTTTCCAGTTCGCCTCGAACGGATGAACCGCCTTGATGCCGGTGTCGAACCCCTGCTTCTCCAGCGTGTCGATGATTTCCTGCGCGGTGCCGTGCCGCTTGGTCTCGGCGATGAATTGCGCGAGCTTCGGATTTTTCGCAGCAGCAGACTGGGCCAGCGGATGATCGGGCGCGATCGCCATGAACTTCGCGCCGAACAGCGTGTCATGCCTC
>Ga0190271_10001977_pt1 | contig 12126 bp, 12 predicted proteins | sample Popmic356T_FD_133747 | JGI IMG/M metagenome (GOLD analysis project Ga0190271, IMG submission 133747) | Populus adjacent soil microbial communities from riparian zone of Weber River, Utah, USA - 356 T | ecosystem: Environmental > Terrestrial > Soil > Riparian zone | place: USA: Utah | collected...
CATGGACGTCGAGCTGACCATGATTCCCTTCGCCACCGATGACGAGGGCAACGAGCTCGTCACTTTCGCCTTCCAGCCGGTCTAGAGAGGAAACAGCCGTGACCAACGACGTCGCCATCATCGGCGTGGGGCTTCATCCCTTCGGCCGGTTCGACAAGACCGCGATGGAGATGGGCGCCGAGGCGATTCAGTTCGCACTCGACGACGCGGGCATCGACTGGAAGGACATCCAGTTCGGCTTCGGCGGCAGCTACGAGGTGTCCAACCCCGACGCGGTGACCCGGCTGGTCGGCCTGACCGGCATCACGTTCACCAATGTCTTCAATGCCTGCGCGACCGCGGCATCGGCCATTCAGCAGACCGCGGACACGATCCGGCTCGGCAAGTACGACATCGGCATCGCCATCGGGCTGGACAAGCATCCCCGTGGTGCGTTCACCGACGACCCGGCCAAGTTGGCGCTGCCCCAGTGGTATGCCGAGAACGGCCAGTTCGTCACCACGAAATTCTTCGGCATGAAGGCCAACCACTACCTCCACAAACACGGCATCTCGCAGGAGACGCTGGCCAAGGTCGCCGCCAAGAACTTCCGCAACGGTGAGAAGAATCCGAACGCGTTCCGCCGCAAGCCGATTTCCGAGGAGGAGATCCTCAACTCGCCGGTGCTCAACTACCCGCTGACGCAGTACATGTTCTGCGCACCCGACGAGGGCGCGGCCGCGGTGATCATGTGCCGCGGCGATATCGCGCACAAGTTCACCAAGAAGCCCGTGTATGTGAAGGCCAGCGAGATCCGGACGCGCACCTTCGGCGCGTATGAGGTGCACGCGACGTTCGCGCCGCTCGACGAGGATCCCTCGCCGACGGTGTACGCCGCGAAGGCCGCGTACGAAGAGGCGGGCATCGGGCCTGAGGACATCGACATCGCCCAGCTGCAGGACACCGACGCGGGTGCCGAAGTCATCCATATGGCCGAGACCGGCCTGTGCGCCGACGGCGAGCAGGAGAAGCTGCTGGCCGACGGCGCCACCGAGATTCACGGCACCATGCCGGTGAACACCGACGGCGGGCTGATCGCCAACGGCGAGCCGATCGGCGCGTCCGGTCTGCGGCAGGTGCACGAACTGGTGCGCCAACTGCGCGGCGAGGCCGGCGACCGCCAAGTGCCGGGTGAGCCGAAGGTGGGCCTTGCTCAGGTCTACGGTGCGCCGGGCACGGCTTCGGCGACGATCCTCTCGGTCTGACCGCGATACCGGCTCCGATGCCGACCGTCGCGGAAACCGTCAACCGCTATGCGGAGCTGCTCGGGTCGGGTAGCGCCGAGCAGATCACGGCGCTCTATGCGCCGGATGCCTCCGTGGAGGACCCGGTCGGCAGTGGTGTGCGAAAGGGCCACGCCGAGATACGCGAGCTGTACAGCCGAGTCGAAAGGCAAAGCCGCACAGTCGAACTCCTGTCGGTGCACATCAACGGCAACGAGGCGGCGTTCCTGGCGCGGCTGACCGTCGTGGTCCCCGATGTCCACACCAGTATCGACGGCATCGATGTCATGACGTTCGACGAGCAGGCCAGGATCACGTCCATGCGGGCGTTCTGGTCGACGTGAGCGGATGGCAGATTCCCTATCCCTGCTGAAAATCTTGTTCTAAAATCCGGAAATGATGTTTCCGGTAGGCCGCATGACGCTGGCGACGCTGTTGGCAGCCGCCATCGCCGCCCCAACCGGGGTCGCGCAGGCAGAGCCGCCGCCCGCTCCGCTGCGTCAGGTCAAGTACACGGTGTGGACAGAGCAGCCGTACAACGGCGCCGAGATTTTCTTCCGCGACACCGACCCGCCGAACTGGGGCGAGTACAGCCACAACCCCTACCTCTACAGCCCGAACATCGAGGCCAATCTCGGGCCCGAGCAGAAGTGGGTGCTCGACGTGGGGCTGGCCAACCCCGACTCGTGGGCGATGGTCACCGCGAGCATCGCGTCCGACTCCCAGGCAGCGCCGAACTTCCACTGCGTGCTCGCGGTCGACGGCGTCGTCGTCAAGACCCATCAGGGACCCAAGGGCGCGCTCTGCTCGATCCGCGCGTGGTGAGGCGGTTAGACCCGTCCTGTCGCAGCGGCCGTCGCAGTCTCCGCCGGCTCCCCCTCGAGCTGCCGCAACCATGTCTCGACGAACTCCAGCGTCTCGGAGTGCCCGCTCGACATCCCCAATGCCGTCTCCATCACCAGCACCCGCGACAGGCTCGTCGCGAACACCGCCCACACCACCGGCGGCACCTGCGACGCGTCGATGCCGTAGCGCTGCAGCGCCTCGGTCAGTGCGTGGCGTTCCCTCTCCCGGAACAACTCGCCGTAGCGCGCGAACTCGGCCCTCAGCTCCGCACGGTGGCTGGCCAGCGCCATGAACTCCACAGTGAAGGCGGTGATCCTCGGGTTAGAGCTGTACCGCCACAGGGCCCACAGCGGCTGCGGCGACTTCAGCGCCTGGGCCTGCGCCTCGAGCCCCTGTTCGGCGCGCCTGCTGAAGACGGCGAGGTACAGGTCGCCCATCGTGCGGAAGTAGTAGTGCACAAGCTGCGGCTTCAGACCCGCCTTCTCCGCGACACGCCGCGACGTCACTGCGGCGTAGCCCTCCTCGAGCATCAACCGTTCGGCGGCGTCGAGCAGCACGGTGCGATTCTTCGCGTCCGGCGCCCCGATTCTGCGCTCCGATGCCATCGCTGTTCTTCGCCTTTCTCACTGCTCGCCGGCGGTTTGACCGCCCGAAACGCCGATCGTAGCCGCGGCACGGCTCGTCACCTTGACCCCGACCTCGGCACCATGCTAAGCAGGTGCTCAGCATATTATCGCCATTCGATGAACAATCACCGTTCCGGCCCGGGAGGCACGCAGCAATGACCGCAGAATTCGACTCGGTGGACTACTTCACCGACCCGTCACTCGTGCCCGACCCGCACCCCTACTTCGACCATCTGCGGACGAAGGGCGAAGCCTGCTGTCCGATCAACAACGGGGTGCTGGCCGTCACCGGCTGGGAGGCAGCCAATGCCGTCTACAAGGACACCGAGAGCTACTCGTCCTGCGTCGCGGTCGCCGGACCGTTCACCCCGATCCCGTTCACCCCCGAGGGCGACGACATCTCGGCGCTGCTCGTCGAGCACCGCACCTCGATCCCGATGTACGAGCACATGGTGACGATGGACCCGCCGTACCACACCGACGCGCGTTCCCTGCTGAGTCGGCTGCTGACCCCTAAGCGGCTCAAGGAGAACGAGGACTTCATGTGGCGGCTCGCCGACCGTCACATCGACGAGTTCATCGCCGACGGCCAGTGTGAGTTCCTGACCGCTTACGGCAGGCCGTTCTCCTTGCTGGCCGTCGCCGACCTGCTCGGCGTGCCCGAGGAGGACCATGAGCAGTTCCGCGAGGCCTTCGGGGCGCAGCGGCCCGGCACGAACATCGGCGGACTCGACCACGAGCCGATCGCGGCCAACCCACTCGAGTGGGCCGACGAGAAGTTCAGCCACTACATCGAGGACCGTAGGAACAACCCCCGCGACGACATCCTGACCGGGCTGGCCACCGCGCTGTACCCCGACGGGTCCACCCCCGAGGTGGTCGACGTCGTCCGCACCGCCACGTTCCTGTTCGGCGCCGGCCAGGAGACCACCGCCAAACTGCTCAGCGCTGCGCTGCGGGTGCTCGGCGACCGGCCAGACATCCAACAGCAGCTCCGAGCCGACCGCAGCCTGATTCCGGTGTTCATCGAGGAATGCCTGCGGATGGACAGCCCGGTGAAGAGCGTGTTCCGAATGGCACGCAAGACAACGGAGATCGGCGACACCGCCGTACCGGCAGGCACAACGGTGATGGTCAGCCCCGGCGCGGCGAATAGGGACCCGAACCGGTTCGACAACCCGCACGAGTTCTCGCTCGAGCGCAAGAACGTCCGCGAGCACATCGCGTTCAGCCGCGGCATCCACTCCTGCCCCGGCGCGCCACTCGCGCGCGTCGAGGGACGGGTCAGCATCGAGCGGATCCTCGACAGGTTGGCCGACATCACGATCGACGAGGACAAGCACGGCCCTGCAGGCTCACGCGCCTACACCTACGAGCCGACGTTCATTCTGCGGGGGCTTACCGATATCAACATCAAGTTCACTGCGGCGAAGTAAGGCTCGATCTACAGGTCGCCGCGCGTCCAGCGGGTGAAACCGTCCGCGGCGATGCACGTAAGGAACAGTCCGTCGGGAGCCTGGGCGACGTCGCCGTCCTGCCCGGCACAGGTGTCGCCCACATTCTTGACGCCGTGCATCTCCGGCGCACGGAACCAGCGAGGCTCGTAACGGCGAGGTGACCCACAGAACACCAACCTGCCCCAGTTGGTCACGCCGAAGGCGTAGTACGAGGAGTTGTTGCAGTACGAACCAAGCACGATGCCCGGCGCGATACCCGGGGTGCAGTCGGGATAGTTGCATTCGTCGGCGGCAGCAGGCGGCGCTGCGGACAGGACTCCGGCAGAGAGGACACCAGCGAGCACCGTGACGACAGATCGCACGCCGCTATTCTCACATATCGCGGGAACGAAATTCTCCCTTTCGGAGAGCATTGCTCCGACGGACGTTAGGCTGGCCAGATGCGTGCACTAAGGGTCGTCGGCGGTGTCGCGGCGACAGCGATGACCGTGTTCGGAAGCCTAGGCGTCGCGCCGTCGGCGCAGGCCTCGAATTACGGAATCGAACTGAACGGCACGTGGCGCGTCATGTCCAACGGCGAGTGGGCCAGGACCAATCAGGTCCTCATCGATGAGAAGACGACGATCGAGAACTGGACCATTTCCTCGAGCTGCGTGAGCCCGATCGAATGCACCGGCACCGCGACCAGTGACGCGGGCTGGACCGCCCCGATCAACCTCGTCAAGGTGTACTGGATCCTCAACCGGGACATCCCTAGTTGGGCACCGTGCCCGGACGGCACGTTCGCACCCGGGCATCAGAAGTTCGTCGTCTGGGGTATCAACCCGGCGCTGAACGAACGTGATCTGCGGATCACCGACCTTCTCGCGGGTCGCAACATCACCGAGACCGACAGCGGCGCGTGCGGCAAGAACCAGCCGCTCGACATCGAGTTGCCCGTCCGAATGGAGCGAATCTCCTAACTGTCGTCGATGCCGTCGGCATCAGAACGGCAGGAGATCCTTCCACGACTTCGGCGCGCCTCCGGCAGCCAGATTCTGCACCTGCGCCATCTGGCCGTCCGGCGCGATGTACTCGCCCGTCTCCGGGTTGTAGTGCGCGACCGCTAACGACGGACCCCCAGAGGCGTTGTCGTTGAACGCACTCGGCGCAGCCGCAGGAGCGGCGACGGGGTCGCCTGGAGGCGCAGCGGCAGGAGGTGGCCCAGGCAATGGCACCCCGTTGATCGAGTTGCCCGCGGGGGGCGGCGGAGGGACCGGGGCCGCGGCAGGCGCCGGGCCGGGGGCCGGTCCGAGCGGCGGTGGCGGCGCCCCCGGCGGTACCGCGTCAGGCGGATTGGCCACCGGCGAAGCACCGGCGGGCAGCGGCGTTCCCTCGACCGGCGCATAGATTCGCTCGTTGAAGTCGACGCGATCATCCAGCGGCACGCCCTGCGAGACCAGGTTGGGGTCGATCGGGTATGCGCCGAGGATGTGCTGACGAATCGCCGTCGGTTGATAGCCCCTCGGGTCGTTGCAGAGTTCGACGGTAGGTGCCCGCTTACCCGGATGACCCATGCACGGGTAGTTGCGCGCGCCGCGGACCGCGATCGGCGAGTCCTGCGGCAGCTTGCAATACAGCCCGTCCGGCGTGTCGACGATCTCCTCGTCTGCCGGGTTGCGCCACTGCGACGGCGGCAGGAACCCGACCGTGCACGGCGGAGGATCGTTGATGGTCAGCGCGAAGTCACCGGAAGGCAGACCCGTTGGGTTGTTCTTGGGCAGACCGAAGGACTGCTGCGCGGCGATGATGCCGGGGAAGATCACCAGAAGCTGTTCCAGCGACGGGTTGTACGTGAGCAGGATCTGGCTGATCGTCGTGAGGTTCGCCAGCAGGATCGGCAGCGTGGGCTTCACCTGATCGAGCAGCGACGAAACCTCTTGTGCGAAACCAGGTCCCTTCTGCAGGATCGCCCGGAATTCCGGGTCGTTCTGCGCGACTTGCTGGGTCACACCGGAAAGGCTTCGCGCCCAGGTCCGGATCTGGTCAGCGGTCTCGGCCTGCGAATCCAGCAGTGGCCCACTGTCATCGATCAGCGACCGCGTCTGATCCTGGACGCTGTTGACGTCACTGGTGATCTTGGACGCGGAGTCCAGCAGCGACTGGAAATCCGGGCCAGCGCCGTTGAACGCCTTGAACGATTCGTCGAGCAGATCCGAGATCCGGTCCCCCGGAATGCTGTTCACCAGCTTGCTCACCTGATCGAGCATCGGGCCGACTTCCTGCGGGATCGTGGTGTTCGCCTTTTCGATCACCGAGCCGTCCTTCAGGTACGGACCCGAGTCGGTGCGGGGACGAAGATCCACGTACTGCTCGCCCACCGCGGAGACGCTTCGGACCTCCGCCTGCAGGTCGGCGGGAATCTTCGGCGACGTGTCCAGCGTCAGCGTCGCATCCGCGCCGGTCTCGGTCAGCTTGACGTCGGTGACCTTGCCGACTTCAACGCCGCGATAGGTCACGTTGGCGAACTTGTAGAGACCGCCTGCCGCCGGGAGTTGCAACGTCACGTTGATGCGGCCGAGACCCAACAGCGTCGGTACCTGCATGTAGGTGAACAGCATCACGCTCACACCGACGATGGACGCGATCGTGAAGATGATCAACTGATTTCGGACGAAGCGTGTCATCATCAGCCACCACCTCCCGGAGCCGGAGGTACGGCGGCAGGCGCAGGCATCGGCTCCGCGGGCGGTGGCGGCGCGTCAGGGCCGAATGGTCCAGCGAAGATCGGCGAACCCGCTCCGGCTTGCGTCTGCAGCATCTGAGGCGCCGTTGGAGGCGGACCGACCGGCAGCACCGGCCCGGCGATCGGGGGCGGCGCACCGTCCGGCGACGGCGGTGGCGGGGGCACTGCCTCGTCTGGTGGGGGCGCGATGGGAAACGTCATCGGGTTGTAGGAATAATTGAGGTAATACGGATCGCCAGGCGCCGGAATGAGTTTGGCGTTCTCGTCACCCCATCGTGTACCAGCTAGCAGCGTCTTCTTCAGCCTCGGATAGGTGATGTCGAAGACGGCGGTCAGGTTGATGTAGTCACCGCGGGTGATCGTGTCGGCGAAGCCCGGTCCGTACGGGAATGCCGTCGCCCAGATCAACGCCGAGCTCAGGTCGGGCCCGATGTCGACGAGCGCCTTGAGTGCGGGCTCGAGGTTCTTCAGGTCGGTGACGAGGTCGTCGCCCGCGTCGTTGACCAGCCCGGAGGCCGTGTCACTGAACTGTCCGAGCTTGGTGAGCGCCTCGGTCAGCGTCGGCCTCTCCTTGATCAGCACATCCAAGGCAGGTGGGATTTCCTTGAGCGCGCGATCGATGACGTCGCGCTGCCCGGCGAATGTTCCCGCGACCCGGTTCAGTTGCTGGATGGACGCGATGATGTTGTCCCGCTGCGCATCCAGCACGCCGACGAAATTGTCGAGCCGGGTGAGCAGTTCGCGGATCTCGGGTTCGCGCCCACTGACCGCCGCACTGAAGTTGTGCACGATGTCGCCGATCTGCCCAAGCCCCCCGCCGGTGACAACTGTGGACAGCGAGGACAGTGTCTGCTCCGTGGTCGGGTACGTCGACGAACTGTTCAGCGGGATGGTGGAGCCGGGCGTCATTCGGCCACTGGGCTTCTCGCCGAGGGGCGGATTGAGGGCAAGGTGCATAGAGCCCAACAGGCTGGTCTGCCCCACCGTCGCGACGGCGTTCGCGGGCACGACTACCTCGGGCTTGACCGAGATCTCGACGTTGGCGTGCCAGTTCTCGACGGTCATCTTCCCGATACTGCCGATGACAACATCATCGATCAGCACCGGCGAATTCGACTCCAGCGTCGCGACATTCGGCACCTCGACGTGATAGACCGCGGCGTCGGGTCCTCGTCCCACCGCTCCCGGAAGCGGCAGCGAGTTGAGCCCCTGGAATGAGCAGCCCGTCATCGTCAGCGCGACACACGAGCCGATCACGGCCAGCCTTTTCGTTCCGTGGCTCATGGCGTCGGCGTCCCTTCTGCAGGCAGCAAGGGTGCATTCGGATCTGCGGGCGGTCCCGGCGGAGTCGGTGCCGCGGTCTGCGGGAGCAGCATCCCCTCGATGGACGACCCTTGGGCCGGAATATTCGAGATGACGTGCGGTCCCTCGATCGGCGGCGCGTTGTTGATCACTGCCGTGGAAGGAAGCGAGCCGGCTTCGGGGCCGCCAGGCGCATAGACGCCCTGCCATGAGTTGGGCGGCCCGTTCCATCCCGGCGGCGGCGGGATATCGCCCGCTCCGGTGTAGGCGGACACCGTCGGCGGAGGCTCCGGCGGATCCTGCGGGCCTGGGCCGCCCGGCAATAAGTTGGGATCGGTGTAGATCATCCGGTCCGGATTGATCGCCGGCCGCAGATACGAGTTGATCGGAATCGGCAGCTCGTTGATGTTCAGCAGCCGCAACGCCGGACCGAAATACTGCGCGCACAGCTTCGCCGTCTCCGGCGCGGTGGTGTTCTCGACGGCGCCGATCATGCCGCAGATCGCCTGCACCGGGTTGGAGAAGTTGACGAGCGAGAACGCTCCGGTCACCGAGCCGCCGTTCGGGTAGTAGATGTTGTTGAAGTTCGCGATCGCGTTGGGCGTGATGTGCAGGACGTTCTCGAACGCCAATCGGTTGTCGACAAGTACCTGGGTCAAGTTGCCCAGCCGCTGAATCTGCTCGGCAGTCTGGTTCCGCGTCCCCGCGACGAAGCGCTGCACCTCGGTGATCGCGACGGACAAATTCTTCAGGGCCGCATCGAGGTCGGACCTGTTGTCGTTTAGGACACTGGTCAGCGTCGCCAGCCGGTTCTCGAACAGGACGATCTGGTCCTTGCTGTCGCGCAGCGTGGAGACGAACAGCTGCAGGTTCTTGATGATGTCGACGATGTTGCCGCTGCCCTCGGCGAAGACCCGCGCGACGCCGGACAGTTGCGCCAGGGTCTCGCGCAGCTTCTCGCCGTTCCCGTTGCCCAGCGCATTGGCCGCGCTGTCGATGAACCGGTTTACCGAGGTGTCCGATACCGCGTTCGGCGAGTCGCTCTTTGGTCCCAACTCCGTTGCCAGCCGCATCAATTGGGTCTTGACGTCGTCCCACTCGACGGGGACCGCGGTCCGCTCACTTGGAATCACTCCGCCGTCCCCCATGGTGGGTCCGTCGCCGCTCCGATACGCAGGCGCGAGCTGGACGTAGCGAGCTGCGACCAGGTTCTGCGCCACGATCACAGCCTTGGCCTCGGAAGGAACGGGCACGTCGCGGTCGACCTTGAGGGTCATTTTCGCCTGCGTGCCCTCGGGCGTGATTGAGTCGATGGTGCCGACCTTGACCCCCGACACCCGAATCTCGTCGCCGGGATAAATGCCTGTGGCGGAAGGGAAGTAGGCGGTGATCGTCTTCGGTCCGAAGAACACCGAACTCACCAGGAATGCCGCGCCCGCCACCAGGGCGATGGCGAGGGCGACGGCCGCGATGGTGACCAGCCGTTTACGGTTGGGGTTCACCGGGGTCTCCATCGTTTGGGAGGTCTCCTGGCTGAGGAATGCTGTTGACGGGGAACGGAAGTTCTGCCCGCGGGCCGGCATTGTCCGGCGGCTGGCCCGCGTTGACGCCACGGCGGAATCCGAACGCGTAGTCCAGGAAAGGCTGCAGGATCTGGCCGAACACGAGGTTGGGCACCAGCGCGTTGTAGTAGGCGCCGTTGGCCACGATCTCGCCCTGCGTCAGATAGTATTTCGCCGCCCCGGGCAGCATCTTGGCCAGGTTGTCCTTGTTCTTCTCGAGCATGGCCGTGACGTCGTTGAGCTTCTCCAGCGTCGGCGCAAGCTCCTTCTCGTTGTTGGCGACCAACGTGCTGAGCTCTTTGGACACCGCTGACGTGGAAGCTAGCAGGCTGGTGATCGCGTATCGGCGCTCGTTGAGCACGCCGAGCAGATCGTTGCTGTTGAGGATCAGCGCGTTGACCTTCTCGCTTCGCTCGGACAGGATCCCGGTGACGTCGCCCGCGGTCTTCAGCAGCTCCGCCAGGCTCTCGTTGCGATTGTTCAGCGACTTCGACAGCCGCGAGACACCGTCGAACGTCGGGCCCAGCTGCGGGGCGATCTGGTCGAGCGTCTGCGCCAGCGTGTCCAGCGACTGGTTGAGTGATTCGGTGTTGGTGCCCGCGGTATTGCTGGTCAGTTCATTCACCGCGTCGGTCAGCGAGTATGGCGACGACGTCCGCGAGATCGGGATGACCGAATTGGGAGACAGCGTGCCCGAGCCCGCGGATTCCAGCGCGAGCACCCGCTCGCCGAGCAGGGTTCCGGTTCGGATGTGCGCGGTGGTGTCGTTGCCGAGCGCGTACTTGCCGTTGATGGTGAAGCCGACGAGCGCATCGCCGTTGTCGAGTTTGATCGACGACACCGAGCCGACCTTGATGCCGGACACCGTCACGTCGTTGCCGATCGCGATTCCGCCCGCCTCGGAGAACAGCGCCTGGTACCGCAACGCCGTGGCCCACTGCACGATGCGCTCGGGCTGTAAGCCGACCGCGACGACGAGAATCGCCAGGACGACACCGATGATGCCTGCCCTGATGAGGGAGTTTCCGCGATATTTCTGCATCTACTCTTCCCTGCACCTTCCGGCTTCTTGCTTGACCCACGGGAAGACGACGGTCCGACCCTGAAGATCGCTGGCCCGGAACGTGACCGCACAGATGTAGTACGGGAAGAAGGCGCCGTAGGCGCCGACTCGGGCGAGCTTCTTGTAGATGCCCGGCAGCCGCTGGACCGTCGCGTCGATGCGGTCCTTGTCGTTGTAGAGGATCGGGGCGAGTTTGTTGAGTTGGTCGATCGTGCCGTCCAGTGGCGGGTTGGCCCGCCCGAGCAGGTCCGCCAGCGACGTAGTGCCGTTGTTGAGCGACTCGATGGCCGTGCCGATCGGGTCGCGGTCGGCCGACAGCCCGTCGACGAGACTCTCCAGCTTGTCGATCGCGCCGGAGAACTCGTCGCCGTCTTTCGACAGCGTGTCCAGCGTGGTTCGTAGATCGTCGATCAACTGCTCGATGACCTGGTTGTTGTCGGCGAGCGAGTTCGTGAACGACGACGTCTTCGAGAACAACGACTCCAGCGTTCCGCCCTGGCCCTGCAATATCTGGACCAGCGAGCCCGTCAGCGCGTTGACATCCTGTGGATTCAGGCCCTGGATAACGGGTTTCAGACCTCCGAGCAGCAGATCCAGATCCAGCGCGGGCGCCGTGCGGTCCACCGGTATCTGTGAGCCCGCGGGCAGGATCTTCGTCGATTCGGCAGGAGAGTCGCCGAGTTCCATGTAGCGGTCGCCGACGAGGTTGAGGTACTTGATCGCGGCCTGGGTTCCGGTCGTCAGCTTGATGTTGCGATCGGTGTCGAACTCGACGAGCACCTTGCGGTCGGGCTGCAGTGACACATCCCCGACGGTGCCGACCCTGATCCCCGCAATACGAACCGAGTCGCCTGACTTCAGCCGCGACGCATCGTTGAAAACGGCCGAATAACCGCTCGTGGAGCCGGTTCTCGTCTGGCCGAAGACCATGAACAGGAACGCGGTCAGCAGCACCATCACCAGCCCGAAGACGGCGAATTTTATGAGCGTGCCCGTCGCGCGCGTCATCCCGGCTGTCCAATCTGCAGGGTGTTGCGTGGTGGCCCGTCGAGCGGGCCGAACAAATAGTTCTTCAACGCATCGGAGTTCAGCAGGATGCCCTGGTTCCCGTATCGTGCCGGGTTGGAGCCGACGTCACCGAGGACGAACGGTGGCACGAAGTTGGCGGGCAGATCGGGCAGGCCGAGCGCCTCGCAGTAGTTGGCGCCCCCGCTCTTGGCGGCGACCTTCGGCAGGTCGCCCGGGTAGCGATAGCGCTCGACGCCGAGCGTCAGGCCTGCCGA
>Ga0190271_10001978_pt1 | contig 12123 bp, 10 predicted proteins | sample Popmic356T_FD_133747 | JGI IMG/M metagenome (GOLD analysis project Ga0190271, IMG submission 133747) | Populus adjacent soil microbial communities from riparian zone of Weber River, Utah, USA - 356 T | ecosystem: Environmental > Terrestrial > Soil > Riparian zone | place: USA: Utah | collected...
AGCCCCAGTGGTCGAGGTGGTCGGGGTCCACATTGGTGATGAGCGCGATCGACGTGTCGTAGAGCAGGAACGTGCCGTCGGACTCGTCGGCCTCGATGACGAAGAGCTCGTCCGAGCCGGTCCCGCTCGAGACGCCGAGCTGGGCGACGACCCCGCCGCTCACGAACGTGGGATCGGCGTCGAGCGCCTGGAGCGCCGTCACGATCATGCCCGTCGACGTGGTCTTGCCGTGCGCCCCCGCGACCGAGACCAGGCGTCGGCCGCCGATCAGCCAGTGGAGCGCCTGCGAGCGGTGGATGACCGGCATCCCCCGGTCCTTCGCCGTGACGAACTCCGGGTTCTCCGGCCAGATGGCGCCCGTGTGGATCACGGTGTCGGCATCGCCGAGGTTGGCGGCATCGTGCCCGACGTGCACCCGTGCGCCGAGGGCCGCGAGCTCCTGCAGCGCGGCACTGTCGGCGCGGTCGGAGCCCGACACGCGGATGCCCCGCTCGAGGAACATGCGGGCGAGGCCCGACATGCCGGAGCCGCCGATTCCGATGAAATGGGCGGCCTCGATGGTCTCGGGGATGGGGAGGCTCAGGTCGGGTCTGATCATGACCGGTCAAGTCTACGTTCGGGCTCCGTGCCCGGCCGGTCGGCGCGCCCCGGCGCTCTCAGCCCTGGGAGTCCGCCAGCGCCTCGTCGATCATCGCGACGACGTTCTCGGTGCCCGTACGCGTGCCGACGGATGCCGCAGCCGCACGCATAGCGCCGAGCGTCGCGTCGTCGCCCAGCAGCGGGATGACCTCGCCGCGCACGCGGTCGGCCGTGAACTCGGCATCCGGGATCAGCCTCGCCGCGCCCGCGCGGACCGCGGAGCCCGCGTTCAGCGCCTGTTCGCCGTTGCCCACGGCGTACGGCACATACACAGCCGGGATGCCGAGGGCGCTGATCTCGCTCACTGTGGCGGCGCCCGAGCGCGACACGATGACGTCCGCGAGGGCGAACGCGAGGTCCATGCGGTCGATGTAGCGACGCACCGCGTAGCCGGGAGCGGCGGGATCCGCCAGTTCCGAGCTCTCGCCCGTGACGTGGATGAGCTGCCAGCCGGCGGCCAGGACGTCCTGCCAGGAGCCGCCGAACGCGGCGTTGAGCTGCCGGGCGCCGAGCGACCCCCCGAAGACGAGGAGCGTCGGCCGGTCGGGGTCGAGCCCGAAGTGCCCGGCCGCTTCGGCCCGAAGCGCGTCGCGGTCGAGCGTCACGATCTCGCGGCGGAGCGGCATCCCGACGACGCGGCTGCGCCGGAGCGGAGTGCCCTCGAACGCGACGCCGATCCCTGCGGCGCGGCGTGCGCCCAGGACATTCGCGAGCCCGGGTCGCGCGTTCGCCTCGTGTACGACGAACGGCACGCCCTCGCGTCGCGCGGCAACATAGGCGGGCGCCGACGCGTAGCCGCCGAACCCGACGACGACGTCGACGTCGTGGGTGCGGATGTGCTCTCGCACCTGACCGACGGCGCGGCGGAACTTCGCGGGGAACGCAGCCGCCGCCCGGTTCGGGCGCCGCGGGAACGGCACCTTGTCGACGAACAGCAGCTCATAGCCCCGGAGCGGAACCAGGCGCGCCTCGAGTCCTTCGCGCGTGCCGAGGACGAGCACCTCGGCGTCGGTCCGGCGCTCACGGAGCGCATCGGCGACCGCGAGAAGCGGGTTCACGTGGCCCGCGGTTCCGCCTCCTGCGAGGAGGTAGGTGCGGGCGTCTTCGGGTGCGTCGGCCGCGTTGGTCACCCTGGAATTTTCGCACGCGGCGCGCGTGTCGCCCGCACGGGCCGCATGTGGGCCGACGACGGGAGTGACCTCGCGAACGACAGCAGCACTCCACACGCGATCAGCACGGACAGCAGTGACGTGCCGCCCTGCGACATGAACGGCAGAGGGACGCCGAGGACGGGGAACACCCGCAGCACGACGCCGACGTTGATGAGCGCCTGTCCGACGATCCACACGGTGATGGCACCCGAGACGATGCGCACGAAGGGGTCGTCGGTCTTGCGGATGACGTGGAAGGCGCCGACTGCGAACAGGGCGAACAGCCCGAGCACGACGATGCACCCGATGAGTCCGAGCTCTTCGCCGACGATCGCGAAGATGTAGTCGTTCGCGGCGGCCGGGAGCCAGTCGTACTTCTCCTTGGAGTTGCCGAGCCCCAGTCCGAAGATGCCTCCGCCGGCGAGCGCCCAGATGCCGTGGAGGGGCTGCCAGCAGTCCCCGAAGTAGTCCGAGAGACAGTCCGTGTTGAGGAAGCTCATGATCCGGCGCATGCGGTCGGGGCTCGTCCATGCGAACGCGACAGCTCCGATCAGACCGAGCATGGCGGGCAGGATGAAGAGCCGGAGCTTGACCCCCGAGAAGAAGAGCGCGCCGAGCGCCGCGAGCGCGATGATCATCGCCGTGCCCATGTCGCGACCGGCCATGACCGTGGCGAGGACCAGGATCGTCATCGGGACGAGCGGGATCAGCACGTGAGGCCACGACCCCAGCAGCGTCCGCTTGCGGAACAGGACGAAGCCGATCCACAGGGCGAGCGTCAGTTTGAGGAACTCCGACGGCTGCGCCTGAAGGCCGGCGATCACGATCCAGTTCCGGTTGCCGTGCGCTTCGACGCCGATGCCGGGAACGAACACGAGCAGCTGCACCATGATCGCCAGGATGAGCGCCGGCCAGGCGACCTTCCGCCAGAACGCGACGGGGAAGCGACTCACGATGAACATCAGCGGGATGCCGAGCAACGCGAACACCCCCTGCTTGAGGACGTCCTCATAGGGGGGATCACCCGCCGCCGTCGCCGTCGCGGAGGTCGCGGACAGGATCATCACGAGGCCGAATCCGGTCAGCAGCAGGGCCGTCGAGGCGATGAGCAGGAACTCCCGCGGGACGGGCGCGAAGACCCGGCCGAGATTGACCCGCGCCGCGAGACCGCGCCTCGCGGGCGCGTCGTCGGACGCGATCGTCTCAGGCGGAAGCTGCCGGGGTCGGGTCGGCGTCGTCGTCGTGCTCGCCATCGGCCCCCCTCGCGAACCTGTCCTGCACTGCGGCCGCGAATTTCCGGCCTCGGTCGGCGTAGGACGAGAACTGATCGAAGGATGCGGCGGCGGGGGCGAGAAGAACAACGTCCCCGTCACGCGCGACCCCGGCGGCCAGTTCGACGACCCGTGCCATGACCTCTTCAGTCTCATCGGCGTCCACCTCGAACACGGGGACGTGGGGCGCGTGTCGCGCGAACGCCGCGACGACGGCATCCCTCTCGACGCCGATCACGATGGCGGCCTTGGAGCGAGAGCCGCGTCCGGCGATGAGGTCCGAGATGTCGACGCCCTTGAGCAGACCGCCTACGACCCAGACCGCCCCCGGGTACGCCGCGAGCGAGGATGCCGCCGCATGCGGGTTCGTCGCCTTCGAGTCGTCCACCCAGGTCACACCCTCGGCGATCGCGACGACCTCGATGCGGTGCGGGTCGAGCTGGAAGTCGCGGAGCGCGTGGCGGATCGCGGACGGCGGGACCTCGAGCGAGCGAGCGAGCGCGCTCGCGGCCAGGACGTTGGCGACCATGTGCGGCGCGGCCAGGCCGGAGCGCTCGAGGTCCTCGACCGTCGTGATCTCGAGCGCGGACGTACGGCGGTCCTCGAGGAACGCGCGGTCGACGAGGATCCCGTCCACGACGCCGAAGTCGCTGGGGCCGGGCACGCCGAGGTCGAACCCGATCGCGCGCGCGCCGTCGACGACCTCGGCGTCCTCGACCATGCGCATGGTCGCGGCATCCGCCTTGTTGTACAGGCACGCGACGCGCGTGCTGTCGTAGACGTGGGCCTTCGCCTCGCGGTAGGCATCGAACGATCCGTGCCACTCGAGGTGGTCGTCGGCCAGGTTGAGGCACACGCTCGCGTGCGGCGACACCGGATCGGGCCCCGACTGCAGCCCGAGATACCAGAGCTGATGGCTCGAGAGCTCGACCACGAGCGCGTCGAAGCCCACAGGGTCGCGCACCGCGTCGAGGACGGGCGTGCCGATGTTGCCGACAGGCGCGGCGCGGAGGCCGCCCTCGACGAGCATCGAGGCCGTGAGGCGCGTCGTGGTGGTCTTGCCGTTCGTCCCCGTGATGAGGATCCACTCGGCCGGCCGACCGTCCGGCCGCAGCACCTTGTCGCGCACCCGCCACGCGAGTTCGACATCCCCCCACAGCGCGATGCCCGATTCACGCGCCCATGAGATGACGGGATGGCCCGGCGCGAAGCCCGGCGAGGCGATGATGACGTCGGGGGCGAACTCCGAGAGCTCCGCCGGCACGGTGTCGAGATGCCCGGTCCACAGGCGCGCGCCGATGACCGGGAGCAGGCGCTCGTAGTCCTCGTCCGCCTTCTCGGTCACGACGAGGACCTCGGCACCGAGCTCGGCGAGGGTGTCGGCCACCGAGAACCCCGTGACGGAGAGACCGAGCACAGCGGCTCGCAGGCCCTTCCAGTCGGCGTTCCAGCTCGTGAGGGAATCCAGGCGGCTCATGTGCGTGCGAGCCACTCGACGTAGAACGCGCCGACGCCCGTGACCGCCAGCATCCCGGCGATGATCCACATGCGCACGACGATCGTCGTCTCGGGCCAGCCACGCATCTCGAGATGGTGGTGGAACGGACTCATGAGGAAGAGCCGTTTGCCCTTGGTGAGCTTGAAGTACCACCGCTGCAGGATCACCGAGCCGGGGCCGATGATGAAGACGCCGGCCACGATGACGGCCAGCAGCTCGGTGCGCGACAGGATCGACATCGCGGCGATGACCCCGCCGATGGCCATCGAGCCGACGTCGCCCATGAAGACCTGCGCCTTGGGCGCGTTCCACCAGAGGAACCCGACGAGCGCGCCGACGAATGCCGCTGCGACGATCGTGAGGTCGAGCGGGTCCCGCGTTCCGTAGCACGCGGTCTGGAAGTCAGGCACGAGTGCTTCGGAGTCGCAGCGCTGCTGGAACTGCCAGAAGGTGACCAGGCTCATGGCTGCGACCGTGAAGATGCCCGATCCCGCCGCGAGGCCGTCCAGGCCGTCGGTCACGTTCGTGCTGTTGGACCACGCGACGCCGATGAACGTCACCCACAGGATGTAGATGATCCAGCCGACGATCAGGCCGAGCGCCATGAACGACAGCACCGGCACATCACGGAAGACCGAGACATAGGCCGACGCGGGGGTCTGACCGGCGGCATTCGGGAAGTTGAGCGACACGACGGCCCACGGCACGACGACGATGACCTGTCCGATCACCTTGCGCCATCCGGAGAGCCCGAGGCTGCGCTGACGACGCAGCTTCATGTAGTCGTCCACGAATCCGACGACACCGAAGCCCACCATCATCCACAGGACCAGCAGGCCCGAGATCGTCGGCGGGAAGTTGCCCGCGTACGTCCCGATGAAATACCCGACGAGGGTGCCGAGGATGAAGACGACCCCACCCATCGTGGGCGTTCCGCGCTTCGCCTCGTGCGGCGGGATGTTGCCGTCCTCCGGCGTCCGGATGATCTGGCCCCAGCCCCACTTGCGGAAGGCCCGAAGGAAGACGGGTGTGAGGAAGAGTGTGAACGCCAGCGAGATCGCCGCTGCGGTCAGGAGAGATCTCACGAGAAGGATTCTCCCAGACGATCGCCGAGGTGACGGAGGCCGGCCGAGTTGGACGACTTGACGAGCACGCGGTCGCCGTCGCGCAGCTCTCCGACGAGGTAGTCGTAGGCCTCATCCTGCGTCGCGAAGAACACCGCCTCGCCGTCCCACGATCCCTGCGAGATCGCTTCGAGGAACATGCGCCGCGCGTCATGCCCGACGACGACGATGCGCTGGACCCCCAGCCGTACGGCCAGGAGGCCCACCCGGTCGTGCTCCTCCTCGGCGTACTCGCCCAGTTCGCTCATGGCCCCGAGAACCGCGACCGTGCGCTCACCGGGTCGGGTGATCTGCGCGAGGGTCCGCAGCGCCGCCGACATCGAGTCGGGGCTCGCGTTGTAGGCGTCGTTGATGATCCGCACGCGGTCCGAGCCGAGCGGCTGCATGCGCCACCGCTCCGCGATGTCGACCGTCTCGAGTCGCTCGATGCACGCCTGCAGGGATACCCCGAGCGCCGTGGCGGCCGCGATCGCCGCGAGGGCGTTCATGACGTGGTGCTCGCCGAGCACACGGAGGTTGAGCGAGGCGCTCACGCCGTCGACGATCACAGTGGATCGGGTTCCGGATGCCGTCACCTCGACGTCGTCGGCGCGTACGTCGACGGCCCTGGGGCCACGCCCGAACCAGCGGATCGCGGCATCCCGCTCGCTCGCGATCGATGCCATCGAGGCGACCCGTGCGTCATCCGCGTTGAGGACTGCGAGACCGCCGGGGCGGATGGCGCGCACGAGCTCGGACTTCGCGGCCAGCGTCGACTCGATCCCGCCGAAGCCGCCCGCGTGAGCCATGCCGACCATGAGGACGACCCCGATGTCGGGATCGACGAGCCCTGCGAGGCGCGCGATCTCCCCCGGGCCGCTCGCGCCGAACTCGCTCACCAGAAACCTGGTGGAGGGCGTGACGCGAAGCATCGTGAGGGGCGCCCCGACCTCGTTGTTGAACGATGCCCGCGGCGCGACCGTCTCACCCTCACCCTCGAGGATCCGGGCGAGGAGATTCTTCGTCGTCGTCTTGCCGTTGGAGCCCGTGATGCCGACGACACGCAGGTCACCCTGCGCGCGCACACGCGCCACGACCTCTCGAGCGAGGTCGGCGAGAGCGGCCACGACATCCGGGACGACGATCTGCGACACAGCGGCCTCGACCGGTCGCTCGACGAGGGCGAGCGCCGCCCCGCGCTGCACCGCAGCGTCGACGAACAGGTGGCCGTCCGTCTCCTCCCCCGGCTTGGCGACGAAGATGCCGCCCGGCTCGATCAGTCGAGAGTCGGTGTCGACCGCCCCCGAGACGATGGTCTCGAGGGTGTCGCCTGCGGCGAGTCGGAGTTCGCCCGAGACGACGCGCGCGAGCTGGGAAAGTGTGAGGTCGATCATCGGTTCTCCGGCCGGATCCGACGTCACTCCGCGAACTTGGGGAGGACCGTCGGAGCGGACGTCGCGGGCATCACCCGGTACGTCTTGAGGACTTGGGTCATGGCCTTCTGGAACGCCGACGCGTTGGCCGCAGACGACTTTACCCTGGTGGGCTCATTCAGCGTGACGACGACGAGGTACTGCGGATCCTCCGCCGGCGCGAAGCCGATCATCGTGGTGAAGTACACGCCCCGCTTGTACACGCCGTTCTCGGCGATCTCGCCGGTGCCCGTCTTGTCGGCGATCCGGTAGCCCGGGATCGCGATCTGGGATGCCAGGGTGCTCTGCAGAGCGACGTTCTCCATCATCTGCTGCACCGAGATCGCGGTGGACTCCTGCAGGATGCGCGTCGGTTCGGGCAGCTCGGGGTCCGCGACCTCGCCGTCGGGCTTCGTGCATGACTCCACCAGCGACAGCGGCACCTTGACGCCGTCGTTCGCGATCGCCTGATAGGCCCCCGCGAGCTCGGGGATCGTGGTGGAGACACCTTGGCCGAACGCGGTGTTGTAGAACGTCTGGTTGTCCCACTGTTCGGGGGGCGTGAGCCAGCCGTTCCCCTGACCTTGGAACGGGATGTGGCTGCCGTCGCCGATGCCGAAGCGCTTCAGATAGTCGTAGCGAGTCTGCGCGCTCACGCGTTCGGCGAACTTCGAGATGCCGGCGTTGGACGAGTCGATGAGGACGCCGGTCAGCGTGTACTCGTGAGTCGGGTGATCGAACGAGTCGCTGACCTTCGCACCGTTCGGGAACTTCTCATCCCCCGCGGCGAACACGGTCGACAGCGGCGTCTGGCCGCCGGTGTCGATGACGGTCGCGGCCGTGAGCGGCTTGAAGGTCGACCCTGGTTCGAACGGGTCAGTGAAGATGCGGCTGCCGTGATCCTTCGGGTCCGACGCGTCGACATCGTTGGGGTCGACTGTCGGGTAATCGGCGGCGGCGCGCACCTTGCCCGTCGCGACCTCGACGACGAAGATCGCCCCGCTCTTGGCCGCCTGATTCTGCGTCTCCTCCGCGATCAGCTGCTGCAGGTACCACTGCAGGTCGCGGTTGATCGTGAGCTGCAGGGTGCCGCCGTCGACGGCGGGCGTCGCAACCTCGGTGCCGGGGATGACGACCCCGTCCTTCCCCCGCTCGTAGACGACCTTGCCGTCGTTCGCCGAGAGACAGTCGTCCTGGGTCTGCTCGAGTCCGCCGAGCGCGTCTCCGTCGAGGCCCATGTAGCCCACGAGGTTGCCCGCCACAGCACCGTCGGGATACGTGCGCGAGGGGTGGGGATCGAAATAGATGAACGGGATGCCGAGCGCGGCGAGCGCCCGGTACTGCTCGGTCGAGAGACCCCGTTTGAGCTTGGCGTACTGCGAATCCGGATCGACCGCGCGTGCGTCGTCGACGACCTTCTGCACTTCCTCAGCCGTCTGGCCGGTGATCTCACCGATCTCGGCGGCGAGCTCGGGCCAGGAGACCTTCTCGCTCTTCCCGTCGGCGTTCTCCCGCGTGATCGCACCGACGTTCGAGGGGTCGAGCTGCGCGTCGTAGAGCAGGATGCTGCCCGCCAGCGTCTGGCCGGTCTCGTCGACGATCGAGCCGCGGGTCCCGTAGAGCGGCCGGGAACTGCCGAGCGCCGTCACGAGCGAGTCCTCGATGTGCTCGCCGGCGCTCACGACCTGGATGTCGACGAGTCGGACGATGAATCCGCCGAGGATCGCCAGGACGACGCCGAGCGCGACCACGGTTCGCCGACGCTGACTGCGGGTGCTTCTCGTGGTCATGGTCTCAGTGTGTGCTCGGGGTCGGCAGTCCGTCGGTGAGGGGAGGCGGCGTGTTGACGACGAGCGCGGCGCCGCCGTCCGTCGTGCCGTCGGTGGGCACCACCTCGACGGGCACGACCGGCGCACCCTGGATCGTGGCATCCGGATCCGTCACGAGGGGCGTGTCGGTGATGAGGGCATTGGCCACCGCGCCACGGCCGATCGCGTCGACCGACGAGGCTCCGACGGCGGCCTGGCTGGCGCCGAGGATGGCGCCGTCGCTGAGCCGCAGGTAGCTCGGCGACTCGTTGATCACCATGCCGAGCGCCGACGCGTTGGCCGCGAGGTACTGCGGCGAGCTCAGCCCCGCGACATCGTCGTACAGCATCTGCTTCTGCCAGTCGAGCTGGCGCTGCTGGCTTGTGAGCTCGGCGATCTGGTACGAGCCCTGGGTCGTCAGGACCGACAGCGCCATCTGCGCGGCGCCGATCGCAACGGCGCCCGAGACGGCGACGATCGCGTAGAGGACCTTCGGCTTGCGACGGCGGGCAGGCGCCCCGAGGGCGCGAAGCCGCCGTACCGGGCTCTCGCGCCGGGCCGGTGCGAGAGTGCTCGAAGCTGCGAGACTCATGCCGCCTCCCGTATCCGTTCGGCGGCGCGCAGCCGAACGGGCGTGGCGCGCGGGTTGCGCGCGATCTCGTCCTCGGATGCGAGCTCCGCGCCTTTGACGAGCAGCTTGAACCGCGGCGCGTGCTCGGGCAGCTCCACGGGGAGTCCCGACGGGGCCGTCGAGGCGGAGGCATCCGCGAAGACCCGCTTGACGAGACGGTCCTCGAGCGACTGGTAGGACATGACGACGATGCGTCCGCCGACCGCCAGCACCTCGAGCGCTGCGGGGATCGCGCTCTCGAGCACCGACAGCTCGGCATTCACCTCGATGCGCAGCGCCTGGAACACGCGCTTGGCCGGGTGCCCCGACCGCTGCGCCGCATACGGCGTGGCAGCGATGAGGATCTCGACCAGGCGGCCGGACCGGTCTACCGGTCCGTCGGCCCGTGCCGCGATGATGGCCCGCGCGTAGCGTCCGGAGAGCTTCTCCTCGCCGTATCGCTCGAAGATGCGCCGCAGCTGTCCTTCGCTGTACGTCGCGAGGACGTCGGCGGCCGTCATGCCCGCGGACTGATCCATGCGCATGTCGAGGGGCGCATCCTTCGAGTAGGCGAAGCCGCGGTCGGCGACATCGAGCTGCAGCGACGAAACGCCGAGATCGAACAGGATGCCGTCGACCTTCTGCAGTCCGGTCGAGGCGACCGCGTCGGCGATGCCGTCGTAGACCGTGTGCACGAGGGTGACGCGATCGCCGAACGGCGTGAGCCGCTCCCCCGCGATCCGCAGCGCGTCCTGGTCGCGATCGAGTCCGATGAGCCGGATGCCGGGAAAGCGCTCGAGGAATGCTTCGGCGTGCCCGCCCATGCCCAGCGTCGCGTCGACGAGCACGGCTCCGTCTCGTTCCAGCGCGGGGGCCAGCAGCTCGACGCAGCGGTCGAGAAGGACAGGGGTGTGGATATCGCGCAGGTTCATGATGTCGGGGCCTTCCCGGGTGTCCCTGGGCCCTGATCCCCATCCGCTCTGACCTGACACCGGGGAAGTGTGTCAGGGCGTGAGCGGCTGGGAGTCACGGCCGAGGGCTCAGAACAGGCCCGGAATCACCTCCTGCTCCATGTCTGAATACGTGTCTTCATTGCTGTCGGCGTACGCGTTCCACGCGTCCGCGTTCCAGACCTCGGCGTGCGCGCCGACGCCCGTGACGACCAGGTCGCGCTCGAGGCCCGCGTACGTGCGGAGGTGCGGCGGGATCGTGACCCGGTTCTGGCTGTCGGGCTTCTCGGCGCTTGCGCCCGACAGGAACATGCGCTGAAAGTCGCGGGCCTGCTTGTTGGTGAGGGGCGCTTCGCGGATTCGCTCGTACACGCGCTCGAACTCGGCGGTGCTGAAGACGTACAGGCAGCGTTCCTGTCCCCGCGTGATGACCACTCCCGGACCGAGGTCGTCGCGGAACTTCGACGGAAGGATGACGCGACCCTTTTCGTCGAGCTTGGGAGTGTGCGTGCCCAAAAGCATCGGCACATCACCCCCTTCGTCCGGCCCCCCGCGGGTTATGACCCCACGCTACTCCACTTCCCTCCACTTTGTAACCCCTCTGCACCACCAGTAGGGTGCTCTGCTCCCCGTGAGCTGCGCGAGGGCAACAAAAAAGCACCGACCCGGAGGTCGGTGCTTCTCAGTGGATCAGCGGGTCGTCAATGACCCTCTTGTCGGCGGTCCCATCGATCGTTCATGCGATCCATGAAGGACGAGGAAGGTCGTCGCTGGGTGGCGGGCTTGTCGGGATTGACCGGAAGGTGGCCGGGTCCGGGTGTCGGTGTCACGGCGAGGACGACGCCGGCCAGCATCACGATGAAGGCGATGACACCCACCGCCACGAGATCCGTCGAAACGCCGATGATGAGCCCGCCCAGTCCGACCAGCACGAGGATCGTGCCGTAGACGATGTTGCGGTAACTCAAGGTGCGACCGTCGCGCGGCGCGCTTACGACGTCCGCGTCGTTGCGCATGAGATGGCGCTCCATCTCATCGAGCAGTCGCTGCTCCTGTTCGGAGAGTGGCATGCATCCCCCTCTTGCGGTCTAGACGGATCGATTGTACGCGTGCCGTCGATCACTAGGCTAGGCCCGTGACACCCTCTCCGGACGCCGTCGCGGCGATTTCCCAGCGAGTAGAGACCTTCGTCACAAGCGAGAGGGACGCAACCTCCGGTTGGGGGGCCGAAGCCGCCCTCTTCATCGAGGCCGCCGCGCGCGCTCTGCATGGCGGAAAGCGGCTCCGTGGCAGGTTCTGCATCGCAGGATTCCGCGCGGTCGCGGCGGCAGGCGGCGGCACAGCCGGAGTCCCCGACGAGGTCCTCGCGGCGGCGGCGGCGCTCGAGGTCTTCCACGCTGCCGCGCTCGTCCATGACGACGTGATCGACAACTCCGACACCCGCCGCGGCGGCCCGGCGGCGCACCGCGCGCTCGAGACGTCGCACCGCTCTGCGGGGTGGGTGGGCGATGCCGCCGCGTTCGGCGAATCCGCCGCGATCCTGCTCGGCGACCTCCTGGTTGCCTGGAGCGACGATCTTCTCGAAGAGGGTCTCGCCGCAGCCTCGCCCGGCACCGCTGCGGCGGCCCGAGCGGAGTACTCGCGCATGCGCCGCGACGTCACCGTCGGCCAATTCCTCGAC
>Ga0190271_10001979_pt1 | contig 12117 bp, 6 predicted proteins | sample Popmic356T_FD_133747 | JGI IMG/M metagenome (GOLD analysis project Ga0190271, IMG submission 133747) | Populus adjacent soil microbial communities from riparian zone of Weber River, Utah, USA - 356 T | ecosystem: Environmental > Terrestrial > Soil > Riparian zone | place: USA: Utah | collected...
CCTCGTGGCGGATCCGCGGCGACGCGCGCGACTTCGTAGTCATTCAGGAGACGGTCGGCGCGGCGTTCGAACCAGCTCTCGTGTCTCGGCTCGAGCGCGATACCGCGATCAAATCGTCTTCGCAACACGGTGAAGAACGCGCGCGCTACGCGCGCGTCGAATGCGAGGCTTGGCGGCAGTTGCAAGAGCAGGCAGCCCAGCCGTGTGCCCACCGTTGCGACCTGCGCGAGAAAGTTTTCGAGAAGCGGCGCGCTATTGGCGAGCCGCTGGTCATGCGTGATCGTGCGCGGAATCTTGATGGAAAAGCGGAACGCGCGTGGCACGCTCCGCGCCCACCGCTCGAAAGTCGCGGCGCGATGCGGGCGATAGAAAGTGGAATTGATCTCCACCGCGGGGAGTATCTCCGCATAACGCGCAAGGTGGGATTCGCCCGGCGGAAAGCGAGGCTGCTGCGCACGAGGAATGCTCCATCCTGCGGTCCCGACGTACGTTTTAGAAGGCACGTTGCCATTCTATGTACCCAACATGGGCATTCTGTCGGCGTGCGCCGGCAACCGACGGTCTGACTGCTCCCCCTGGTGCCCGTGGCACGCCGCCTTGGGAATTCGAGCTTGCAGGCAAAATCACCGTACGCCCGCATGTAAACCTGCACTTCATGTTAAGTCACTTCCGGTCACCGATTCGTCAGCGCGTTTACGCTCACGCGCAGTGGCTACGAAGAGGATCTGCATGTGATTTTCAACATGGCGGCGGCGACGGCGACGCGGACCTTGTTGAAGGAGTCGAACTCGGCGCGCAGAACGCCTACGAGAAAATTCGGGAACGAATGATCGAGATTCGCGACCGGAACGACTTGCTTCGCGTCACCGTCGTCCGGGCCGGCGTGATCGTCGAGCTGGCCGGTACGGTCGACCGCTGAGCGATGTTGTTCCGGGGTGACGGGTTATGCGTTGCCTCGCCGCGGTGATGGCCATTGGTTTGACCATCATCGCGGCGATGGCGGCGCTACCGGTACATCGTCGTTAGCTGACCCGGCTCGATCACAAGGAAAAGCTCATCCCCAGATACCACTGCCGCCCCGTCGGGTCGTACAAGGCTGGATCGGTGCTCCATTGCGAACTGGAAACCCGGACCGCCAGTTCGTCCGTGACGTTGGAAACTCCCGCTCGAATCGTCAACTTGTCCGAGGGTGAAAAAGTTCCGTACAAGTCATAAGTGTTGTAAGTCTCTGTGCCCAATTGCGGTGTCGCCGGCGTCGTGATGGTTGTCACATCGTCCATTCCTTCCAGGAAACGCCAACGCACGCCAACACTGAATGAATCATTCTGGAAGCCGATGTCGGTCATCGACTTCCACTTCGGGTGAGAGTTGCCAACGGAGATCGTGTGCACGTAGTCGACTGTCGGGTCGCCCTCGATCGTCTGAATTTCGAATGAGTCCGTATAGCTGACGATGGTCCGCAGGAACAGATTGCCCGCGGCGTTCATGCCCATGCTGTTGAGTGCCGGACGCCACGAGAAGTCCAGGTCGACGCCCGCCGTCGCGAGCATGCCCAGATTCAGGTACGGCGTCTCGATGATCTGCAACAGGCCATTCGAGTCGCGGTTCAGGAGGTCGCAGAAGGGGTTCGAATTTTCATAGCCCGGATTCGACCCATCGAGGTTGTAGCACTTGCTCAGCGTCGTAAGTCCCGGAACGACCGAGATCACGTCGTTGATCTCGATGTTGTAGTAGTCGAGGGAGATCGACATGTTGTCCATCAACCCCGACTCCGAGTTCGACGTCCACTGGAAACCAATGTTGTAAGTGTCGGCGGTCTCCGGTTCGAGCTCCGGGTTGCCGCTGAGCACACCGGCGGTAGCCGTGGTCGGGAAGACGTAGGTATCGATGACGGCAGCCGGAATGCCTTGATCAAGGCAGAGCTGCCGAACGCTTGCGCCCCCCGCCCCGGTGCGAGCGCTGGAGCGGACATCACATGGGTCACCGATGGCTCCCGGAGGAGTTCCGAAGGCCACCTGGCTGCCCACGGCCGCGGCGAACAATTCACCGATGTTAGGTGCGCGAACAGCGCGCTGGTAACTGGTGCGGATCAGCAGTGAGTCGACCGGCCGCCATTTGAGATCGCCTTCATAAGAATCCACACGGCCCGCGGTGCTGTAGTCCGAGAAACGATAGGCAGCGCCCATGGTGAGACTGTCGAGCAGCGGCACTTCGACCTGTGTTGCCAGTTCGCTGACATCGATGGCGCCCTCCGCGGGGAGTGACGCGAGCACGGCTTCGATGTTCTGCGCCGCCAGATCCGAGTCTGGATTGAATTCGTAGGTGTTTTCACGCCAGGCGCCTAACAAGGCAATGCGGACGTCGCCTGCCGGCAGCTCGAAGAGCGAGCCCTGGACAGTGCCTTGAACGATGGTCTGGTCGAGATATTCGGTGCTGGTGGCATTGGTGGTCATGTATGCCAGGCACTGCTGCGAGATATTCGAGCTGTTGACGACACCAAACGGGTTGAATCCACCGGCGCAGATGGAGTTACCGCCGTCCGCTGCGCTCAGCAATGTCTGTACACGGTTCTTCAGCACCGCGTGTTTCATTGTCTGGTTGTGGTCGGTAGTGTCATACGAGACGTACAGGTCGTACGACCAATCGCCCATCGGCAGCTCGCCTTTTCCGCCGAAGACGTATTGCATGGTGGTGTACTGCTCGTCCCAACCTTTGTAGGGCACGCCCACGTAGCGCCCGTTCCAGGTAAACGATGCGTTCGCATTGGTCCGGGCCGCCAACAAGGTTGCCAGATCATCCGGAATGAACGGGTTCGTCACCGGGATGCTCGTGAGCGTGCCGAACTGTGTGAGGCTGCTTCCGCTTTCGGTGTAGACCTTGGAGTCCACGTACATCAATTGACCGTAGAGTGTCAGCGCGTCGCTTACCTCGAAGTCGAACTTGGTCAGCAGGGAATTCCGGTCTGTCGGACTCACGAGCAGGAACTGCGGGCCTACGGGCATGCGTACGTTGCCCGCCAGCACCGCATAGCCATCGGTCGTCGGCCCCCGGTAGTTCCGGGCGCCGGTTTGCGTGAACAGGGTGCCATCGTCGTTGAAACCGAGGTTCAACGTGTTCGAGACGGGCGTTGCTACTCCATAACTCGCAAACAGGTTGTTGACCGCGGTCGCGTTGGGAAGATTGGTCGCCGCCGGCACGAATGTTCCCTGGCCGATGAATGACGATGGAGTGACGAACTCGAAGAAGTCTCTTTCGGAACCGTACATGCCTTCGCGGTCGGTATAGCCGAGCGACAGCAAGACCCGCCCACGATCGGCCGCAAACGATGAACCGAGCGCGAGGGATGCCGACATCTTTTGCAGGTCGCTACGCGTGGAATTCCCATACTGGATGTCTGCCTTCACACCATCGAAATAGGGCTCAGACAGGAAATTGACGACGCCTGACATGGCATCGGAGCCATACACCGCCGATGCGCCACCCGTGATGACGTCGATCGTCGAGACGGAAGATTCCGGGATCGCGTTGGTATCCACGTTGCCATTGATATCCGACATCGGAAGCCGACGCCCGTCGAGCAACACCAGATTGCGGTTCGAACCGAGACCGCGAAGGTTGATGGTGACGCGGCCGCCTGTGCCCTGCCCGCCGCTGAACACACCGGACTGCGCGTTGAACTGCGGCATCTGGTTCAGATTCGCAATCAGCGAAACGTCACCAGACCGCTCCAGATCTTCCATGCCAGCCGAAACGATGGGGCTGGATGCCGTTTGATTCGGACTGCGAATCAGTGTTCCGGTGACGATGACTTCTTCGAGTTCTGTCTGCTCCGCTGCTGTCTGCTCTGCGTCGGCAGCCAACGCAGAGCCCGATGCGCCCAGCGAAGCGATGACGCCTCCATAAAGAACCGCCCTCACTGCGTTGCGAACCGACTCCGTTGCCAGGTGGCAACGGTCTTGTGACTTATCCATTTGCATCCTCCCCAAGAGCATTTCGGATTGCGCGTGCGTCCACCGCCTTCTCTGGGCGCAGACTGCCGCGTTTTGATTCTTTCGGCGGTGGCAAGGTAAACGTACTAGTTCGTACATGTCAACGATCCAGGGAGACATACGCGCCGGCGTGGGCATAGAATGTACGAACCAGTACGTCACCAGCGCTCCAAGAGGCGCGTAGGTACCCTGCGCTCTAATAAGGGACGGCATGAAGCTTTTCAAACCGTGTGTCAGCGCGTTCGCCGTAGTCGCGGCTCTTGCCTGTTGCACGGAGATTCGAGCGCAAATCGTCGAACGCCCCGCTCCCGGCGACCCCATTTCGCTCGACACCGGCAAGGTCGCGGGAAAGCTGCTCGATTCGGGAGTCCGTGGATACTTTGGCGTGCCCTATGCCGCGGCCCCCGTCGGCGGGTTGCGCTGGCGTGAGCCCCACCCGCTCAAACCGTGGAGCGGCGTTTATAACGCCGATCGATTTGCACCCGAGTGCATCCAGATACTGCGCCCCCATGACATCAACCACTATTTCGGAGAAGAAGCGACCAGCGAAGATTGCCTGTACCTCAATCTATGGATTCCGCCGAACGCGACAGCCGGTTCGCGCCTGCCGGTAATCCTCTGGATCCATGGTGGAGGATTGTCGATCGGCTCGGCGAGCATGGCTAACTACTCTGGCGAGAAACTCGCGGCGAAAGGCGTGGTGTACGTGAGCGTGGGCTACAGGCTGGGTGCGTTCGGCTTCATGGCCCATCCGCAGCTGACCGGGGAGTCACCGTTTCACGCCTCCGGGAACTATGGCTATCTCGACCAGGTCGCGGCTCTCCAATGGATCCAGCGAAACATCGAGCGCTTTGGTGGTGATCCGACGCGTGTGACCCTGATGGGGCAGTCCGCCGGCGCCGGTTCGGCATTCAGTCTGCAGGTCAGTCCGATGGCCAAGGGCTTGTTTCACCGCATCGTGGGCATGAGTGGTGGAGGCATGCGATCTGGCGTCGAACTACCGACACAACTTCAGGCAGAAGCCTCAGGCCTCGAGCTGCAAAAGGCGCTCGGTGTCACCTCGCTGGCAGCTCTGCGAAATGTTCCCGCGGATCGCATCCTCGCGGCCCAGGCCGAGTTTCAGCTCGGCGGCACCGCCGGCACGGTGCGCTTCCGGCCCAACATCGATTCGCACTTCATGCCGAAGCAGCCGCGCGAAACGTTCGCCACGGGCGAGCAGAGCGATGTGCCTCTGCTGATTGGATTCACGCGCGATGAGAGCTCCAACGAGCTGCGCGCGGCAAAGGACTTGGCGCAATTCCGGCAGGCGGCCCATAAGTACTTTGGCGAACGCAGCGATGATTTTCTGCGCCTGTATCCGGCGACGGAAACAGATGTTCCCGAGGTGGGCGCGCAAGCTGCGCGTGACGGCGGCATGGCAACTTCGATGCGCAGCTGGGCGTACGGTCAGATGATGAAGGGCCGGCAGCCGGTCTATATCTACATGTATGCCCACGAACACTCGTATGCGCCCGGAGTGGTCATTGCCGACCTCAATCCGCAGTCGGCCGGCGCATACCATTCAAGCGAGATTCCGTTCTTTCTCCTCACGCTTGATGCCTATAACCGTATCCGGCCTGCTCGCGCGTGGACTGACCAGGACCGTGCGCTCGCAGCCACCATGTCCGAGGTTCTCATCGCCTTCGCCAGCAGCGGCAATCCGCAAACACAGTCGCTGCGTCTGCCACGCTTCGATGCGCGGCGCGAGCCGCTGATCGAATTCGGAGACGAGGTGAAGCAGATTTCCTTCAACAAGTCTCGCATGAACTTTTTTTCGACCGTCAACGCGCCGGGTGCCGTGGGGCCAGCCCCGACGCCGAGGGTGCCGCGCGACTGAGCGAGTCACCGCACGAATCTGTTTGCTCATGGGGGTTTTCTTATGTTGGTGACATTGGCCACGATGTGGCTGTCGATTTCCGTCTCGGCAGCCGCATCAGTCCAGGATGTTCCGGTCGCTGCAAGTCCGGTCCTCGAAGATCGGTTTCCGCAGCCCAGAGTCGCGTTCGCACAGGATGTCGAGTCACAGCCGGATCTGGTCTATGCAGTGCCACCGGGTTTCAGACCATTGCGCCTCGACCTGTATCGACCTCGGAACACGGGAGGCGTTGCGCGCGGATTGCCCCTGGTGGTGTACGTCCATGGCGGTGGCTGGCAATCCGGTCACACGCGACACTCAGGCGCGTTCGCCAATTGGCCAGGAGTGCTGGCACTGCTCGCCGCGAATGGGTACGTCGTCGCGTCGATCGAATATCGGCTGAGTGGTGAAGCGCGGTTTCCAGCCGCAATACACGACGTGAAGACCTCGATACGCTGGCTGCGTTCGAAGAGCGCGCTGTTTGGCATCGATCCGACCCGCGTCATCATCTGGGGCGGTTCCGCTGGCGGGCAACTGGCAGCCCTGGCCGCGACATCATGCAAGGTCGCGTCTCTTGATCCGGATCCGCAATCGCCCCTTGCCGCACAGTCGGATTGTGTGCAGGGACTCGTGAGCTGGTATGGCATTTTCGACTTCGTCAACGCTCCGCTTTCGGGTGCCGCTGACCAGCCAGCGAGTTCTCCCGTTCAAAAATATCTCGGCTGCACGCCTGCGGATTGCAAATCGGCTGCCGCGCTAGCAAGCCCCGTGTCACACCTGGACAAGAACGATCCCCCGGCATTGCTCATACATGGGGAGCTCGACAGAGTGGTACCGGTCTCTCAATCGCAGTTGTTTCACCAAGCGGCGCAAGCAAGAGGAGCCAAGGCGACCTTGCTGGTTATCAAGGGTGTCGACCACAGCTTCATTGGCGCGGACGCGGAGTCCACGCGCCGCACCAGTTTGCAGGCACTGTCGGCGACGTTCGAGTTCATCGATGCGATTGCCAGCGCGGCACCGGTAGCGTCGTCGTCACGTTAGGCGCACATTTGATGCGGCGGATTCCCGGTCGATGGCCAGTGCCTCTCCTTTTAATGTTCGTCGGGGCAGCCACCGTGCTTGCCGCGTGCAGCATCTCGTTGACCGGCGCCGGGGATTCACCAACCGATAGCGCCAAGATCGAAGATTGTGAGTCACGAGGAAATCTCAAATTCCTTTGCGGCGCGCAGCGTCCGGAAGACGTAGTTCGAATTCCGGGAACGCGCTGGCTGATCTACAGTGGATTCAGTCATGGCGCCGGTCTCAAGCTGGTGGACAGCGCCGCGCAGACCTTGCGGCCATTGACCTACGAATTTTCCAGAACGCCCGCGAAGGGTGACTGGAATCAATGCGACGCCCCGCCCGATTCCACCACCTTCAATACGCAGGGTTTGAGCATTCGCAACCTGGACGGTTCTCTATCCAGGCTTCATGTCGTCAATCACGGTGGCCGCGAGAGCATCGAAATCTTTTCCGTGGATGCGCGCACCGACGAACCGCGGTTCACCTGGAACGGATGCGTCCTCATGCCACCAGGCATTGCCGCCAACAGCGTGGCGACATTCTCGGACGGAACCATTCTCGTCTCCGTCCTGACGCATCCAGGCAGAACGATCACGGACTTCTGGCGCGGAGAGATCACTGGCGGCGTGTATTCGTGGAAGCCCGGCGACAACTCCTTTCGACTTCTCCCGGGTACCGCACTACCCGGGAACAATGGAATCGAAACTTCGCGGGATGAGACTGAGTTTTTCGTAATCGCATTCGGGTGGCGATCTGTCGTGGTTTTCTCTCGTGCCGACCCGTCGCGTCCCGCGCGCAGCGCCGTCGCGCCGGGCTTCATGCCGGACAATATCCATTGGGACGACGGCAAGCTGCTGCTGGCGGGCATGCAGTATGACGAGCCCGCCTGTGGCGGTATCCGCAAGATCATCGACGGGAAAGCCGATGAAATGCGTTGCCACCGTGGCTACTCAGTCGCAGAACTGGATCCCCATTCCATGAAGTTCACGCTGGTGGCGTATGCCGAGCCGGATCCGGATTTCAATGGCGTGTCGGCGGCTGTGATCGTCGGCGGCGATTTGTGGCTCGCTTCGTACCAGGCAGATCGCATTGCCTGGCGCAAGGCGCCCGTGCCGCCGAGGCTTTGAAAGTGCCACTAGTTAGGGTGTCTGTGGCCGTAGCTGCCGGTCAGCAAGGCCCTCACCAGCATGCCTCGCAGCATGAACGACTGCGCCTGAATCTTATTGATTCGATATCGGCACCGTCGACGTCGGCGGGGCTTCGCCTTTCAGCATCCTGTTTGCCGCTTCGGCCAGGCGCAGATAAAAGTTCGAAGACAGCGCCACACCATCGGCATCGAGCGTCAGGAAATACTGGTTGGTAGGGATCATCGTGCTGTTCTCGGCCGCTTTGGCGATGGCTGTGCCCTCATCGTATTCATCGAACATCGCGACATACATGGTGGAAATGTTCGAGCGCTTCAGATTGTAAGCCTGGCGCCAGAACAGATTGCCGCGTCGGCGCGGGATCTGGTTACGCGGAGTGTTTGCGACCCAGTTCGACCAGGCAAACCCGGGAAATGCGACCGGCTGGTAATCGATCCCGCGTGCCGCCAAAAAATCCCGGTCCGGGATCAGGCGAGTAGTTCGGTACGAATCGACGTCGGCATCCGTACTGTAAGCACCCACGGTCCAGGGCGAGATCATGTTGAGCTGCGTGTACACGTTCAAGAAGTTCGGTTTCACGCCTTCGCCAGTGCGCCAACCCCAGGGCACGCCGCCGATCACGTACGCGCCCTGAGCCTTGAACCAATTGATCAGATTGATCCAGTCCTGCGGACTGCCTTCACGATCCGGAAAGCCGATGCCCCAGAGCGAGACCACGACCTTTCCGTTTTCCCTGGCGTAACTTGGCGACGCCGTGAGTTGCAGTGAGTTGACGATGGTGTTGGTCCAATCGGCCTGGATACGGCCGGCGAAATCGGGCCCCATGCCCGACACGTCGTACATCACGTAAAAAACCCTGCCATTGGCTTCGGCGGCGCTTCGCACTTTGGCGGCAATACTGTTGCGCATCGCGGGCCGATCGTCCATGAAGCGCTGCAGCGCGGCACCGTCGATGTTGTGTTCTCTCATCCAGCGGAAATGAACGCCAATCGTGGAATCGGTAAACGAAGAGAACAAACGTGCCGGACTACCATTGCCCAGATTCGCAAGACTCGTCGGGAACAGCGCCGGGTATTCGCGCACGTCGGGATACAGCTCGAAGGTCACGTTTCCGGGGCTGACTACCCCCCGGCCCCAATGCACCCATTGGTTGACGTTGGAGCCATCATTCGGCGCACTGAACCAGCCTTGATAGCCGGCGATCAATTTGTTCTTCACTCCGCCCGACGCGGTTGGCCCGCCGGGACGACAAAATCGGTCGCTGGTCCAGAGCACGTTGCCGGCCGGGCCGCGGATGACGAGATTGCAATCATCCTGAATCGCAAGCTGCGCGCCTGGATTGCCGTATGTAGCGGTGTCCCACAACGGCATATTCGCAGCACGGTACAGCACGAGATTGCCGTCGCTCTGCATGAACAAGCTGACGGTGGTGCCCTGAGTGCCACTCGCCCAGAGCGCGCCGACCGCATCGTAGAACACGACGTTGCCGTCCGATTGGTGCACGAGACGACCGACACCGTTGCAAGTGGGGACCGACTGGTTCGGAGCCAGGAATTCACCCGGCCTCAACACCCCACACGTTTGCGCGTTCGCGTACGAGCCGATGCCGGCAAGAATGAACAAAAACGACAACGCCCATGTTCGTTTCATGGCTGTCTCCAGGGAGCAAGAAGTGGTGAACGCATGGTGTCACGCCGCACTTTTCGTTCAATCAATCGAACGATGAGTGCAACGTAGGACGAGCGAGCCGTATGTGCGCTGATATGTGGATCGCAGCAGAAACGAATACGGGCAGATGGCTGCGAGACCGCGCTCGCCTCTGCTATGTCCATGATTGCGGCCGCAAGGCTGCTCTCCTGGAGCCCAGGTCGTGGTCGATGTAAGGAGCATCCGACGGATGCGCGGCAGGGTTGCATGACGAATGTCCGACGGGCTAGTTAGCCTCGGTCCATGCCGGTGGTATCGTACGGTGAGACCAATGTAGTTAGTCACCCCTATCGAGAACAGATCAATCGAGGCCTTCGAATCGACCGTCCACGACTATTCGTCATGGGAGTGATGGACACCACAGGTCGCACCGCGAACCGAGTGAGTGAGAGTCGCGGCCCGGCATTCCTGCCGGGCCGCGCATGCGTGCTCACTGATATACGCGGATGTAGTCCACGTACATGCGCTGCGGGAAGACGCTGCCGGCGTTCGGGCTGCCGGGCCAGTTGCCGCCGACCGCAACGTTCAGGATCAGGAACATGGGATGGTCGAAAACCCAGTTTCCAAAGCTCTGCACCTGTGACCTGTTCACCGTATAGAACAGGTTGCCGTCCATGAACCATCTGACGCTGGTGGAATTCCACTCCATTGCATACACGTGGTAGTTGGCGTTGACCGGCTCGTTCAGGTAGTTGGTACCTGCAAACGGCGTATTGCCTGAGTAGTTTGGGCCGTGCATGGCGCCGTGGGTGATGTTCGGCTCGAAGCCCACGTGCTCCATGATGTCGAGCTCGCCGCAGGCGGGCCAGCCCACCGAGCCGATGTCACTCCCCAACATCCAGAACGCCGGCCAGATGCCCTGGGTTTGTGGCAGTTTGAGGCGCGCTTCGATACGTCCGTACTGAAAGGTGCGTTTGCCGCTGGTGTTCATGCGGGACGAGGTGTACTCGCACCGGCCATACCAGCAGTTGTAATTGGCAGGATTGTCACGGCGAGCCTCCAGCACCAGCACGTTGCTGCCGGCCTGGGCATCGAACTGGATGAATGCATTCTGCCCCGCGGTGTAGTACTCGCGTTCGTTGTTGCCCCAACCGCCGCCGCCGGTTTCATGATTCCACGTGGCGGTGTTGATGCTGTTGAACTCATCGCTCCACACCACGCCCGGGTTTCCCGCGGATATGACTTCGATCCAGTTGAAGTTCCAGCCCGCGGTTTGTGCGAATACTCCGAGATTGTAGGTGCCCGCATTCAAAGTGACGGTGCGCGTCACCGTGGTCCAGTTCTGCCAGCCGCCGGTGGCGGGGATGGCGAAATTACCGAGCTGAATGCTGCCCGCGTTCAAGTCCACCGAGGCGGTCGCACCGCTCGGGCTCGCCACGCGCAGCCGGACGATGTAGCTGCCGGTGGACGGGATATTGAGGCCGTTGAATGCCAACCACTCGCCCGCCGCAATCCAGCCGACGTTGAAGCCGCCGCCGGAATCCGCAGTGGCCTCGATATCCACATTGTCAGCGCGGAAGGCACCGCCGCTGTTGCCAGCCGTGGTGTCGTAAAAGGCATTGTAATTTTCCGCCTGGTAGACGACGGCTTGCGCAGTTGCCGAGAACAGCAAAAACGCGGCGCCGCAGCCCAATAGAAATCTGCTTGATGTCGTTTTCATGGGACCCTCTCCAAGATTGTTGGTCGTCACAGTCCAAGCCTCGACAGGAATTCCGCGGTGAAACCCAGCGTTCCGGCGACACCGTACGTGTTGCAAATCGGCGAGGCGAAGCCGGGAGCGCAATCCCGGTCCCGATCGAACGACCAGTGATGCAGGCCGGCGATCCCTACCTGGCGCGCGTAGGTGACCAGAGTCGCCACGTTCTGCAGCGTGAACGTCTCGTCGATCGTGTCGTTGCCGCCAATCATCGGGGTGATCTCGATCTGGTTGTATGGCACCCCGTGAAAGCTGTGCAGGTGCTCCGCTGCCTGGATAGCCGACTGGGCCATGTCGCACCGACCGTTGACGACGACGCAATTGGTCGGCGTGGTGCTGCCGTAATCCATCGTCATCAGGTTGATGAGGTAGTTCTGCAATCCGGCGGACCGGATGGCGTTCATCACCATGACGCCCGTCGGCCCCAGGCTTTGCGGCGCATTGCCGCCGAGCGTGGCGATCGTGAAGCTGAAGCGCAGCCGCGGGCGCGCCCGCTGGGCAACTATCACGCGTTGCACCAGCGCATTGATGGCCGCCTGGCTCTGGCCGGCTTCGATGTCGAAGTCGATTCCGATCAGATTGGGCGAATCGTACCTGCTGATGAATTGCTCGAAGCCCGCGTCG
>Ga0190271_10001981_pt1 | contig 12113 bp, 7 predicted proteins | sample Popmic356T_FD_133747 | JGI IMG/M metagenome (GOLD analysis project Ga0190271, IMG submission 133747) | Populus adjacent soil microbial communities from riparian zone of Weber River, Utah, USA - 356 T | ecosystem: Environmental > Terrestrial > Soil > Riparian zone | place: USA: Utah | collected...
ACGCACGCGGGAGTCCGGGCTCAGGCGCTCTCGAGCGACGGGCGGCTCCTCGACGACTTCTGGTTCGACCGCGCGGACCGGGTCCTTCACCTGCGGAACGCCCCCTCGCCCGCGGCCACGTCGAGTCTGGCGCTTGCGAAGGAGGTCGTGGGGGCCGCGGAGGAGTTTCTCGCGGCTAGGTGACAGGACGGCCGGCGTCCGTGACCTAAGCGTCCTTGAGCGCGTCCTGCGCGGCGTCGAGCTCGCCGCCGTCCTGGGCGGCCCCGCCCTTCCCAGACCTCGCTCTGCGGACCTCCCAGCTCCGCTTCCCCGCGTCGCTTGGACTAAGGCCCCCGAACGGCCGATCGGCGGACGGTGAGGGTTCTCGCGAGGGCGCACCGGGCTGTGACTTGCCGCCGCCCCCCTCGTGCCCGCTCTCGCTCCGGCCCTCGCCCACGGGAGCGTCGGTCCCGTCTCGACCCGGCACCTCGCCGTTGTTGCCGGCTGGGGAAGGGGAAACCGTGAGCCTCGGGCGAGGCCCGGCGTCCGCCCGCTGGGTCGACGAGGAGTACCGCTGACGCTGCCCGTAGACGTCGTGCTGTTCGACCCCGGTAAGAACGAACCCGAGCTTGGTGGCGGGTGAGGCCTCGAGGATCCCGCTCATGTCCTGCAGCGTCGACATCCGCAGCGTCTTCAGGCGTGCGACGACGACGACCGCATCGACATGGGCGCTCAGCCCGATTGCATGGCCGATGAGGAGCGGAGGGGCATCGACGAGCACGATGTCGGTGAGACCCCGTACCCGCTGGATGGTGCGGCCCAGAGCGTTCTCGAACCCGAGCTCATCCGGGTCCTGAAGGGCCGAGCCGCCCGGGATGACATCGAGGCTGCCGGTGCGGTCCGCCCTCCTGCTCACAGGATCCTCATCGGAGGATTCGTCCGTCAGGCTGATCGGTCGCAGCGTTTCCATGAGGCTCGCGTCACCCAGCTCGAGGTCCGTCAGCCCCGGCCGTTCATCGAGGCTGAAGAGCCGGTGAAGGTGCGGACTGCTGATGTCAGCGTCGATGAGGATGACCCGGCGTCCGGCGCGTGCAAGCGCGACGGCGAGATTGGCGGCAGTCGTGGACTTTCCCTCCCCGTCGACGGCGCTCGTGATCATGATCGTTCGGGCGCCGTAGTCGGCGTTGGCGAAGTCGAAGCTCGCCCGGAGGACACGGAACGGCTCCGCCTGGTGGCTTGTCGGGCTGGCGAGCATGACGAGGCCGTTTCTTTTTCGGAGGTGAGACGGCGGCGCCGGCAGACGTCCCAGAAGGCGCAGGCCGAGAACGTCGCGAATCGTGTCGCCCGACCTCACGCGCGTGTCCAGGGCGTCCGCGAGAAAGACGACCACGAGGGCAAGGACGAGACCGAGGCAGAAGGCGATCAGACCGTTCCGCACCGTGCGGGGGCCGACCTTGGGCGCTTCTTCGGCGGGATTGACGACTTGCGCCGATCGCGTCTGTGACGCGGACGCGGCGACGGCCGTCAGGTTGTCCTCCTGGCGTTCGAGCGCATCGTAGTTCGGCGAGCCGGGTCCCTCACCGTTCGCCTCGAGCTCCGCGAGTCGCTGCCGAACCTGGGCGAGCGTGTTCAAGAGCTCTTGGGTGTCGAGCTGCTCCTGGAAGTCGGTGAAGGCCTTCGCGTACTCGGTAGCAAGCTGCTTCGCAAGCTGCGGGTCCGCGTGCTCGACCGAGAACGTGAGTATGTCGCGGCCGAGAGTCGCCGAGACCGATGAGGATTCCAGGAACTCCTCGCTGTCGAGACCCGCGCCCGGAACCGCCTCGAGCACTTTGTCCACCACGGCGGGACTCCGTGCGAGCTCAGCTTGTGTCTGCGCAACTCGCTCTGGGTCGGACGACGTCCCAAGTGCCTTGGGCGGGAGATACACCACCGCCGACGCCTGATACGTGGGGTCTTGATTGAGGGAGACGGCGACGGCCGTTGCCGGCACGAGGATGACGATCAGGAGGAAGAGGAACCTCCGGCGGCCCAGGACACGCAGGTAGTCCAGGAGGCTCGGGACGATCGTCCCGTCCGTTGGACTGACGTGTCGGTTCTCGGTCGCCACTAAGCCGCAAGTTCGCGAGGCAGCCGGCCCAAGCGAGCCGGCCCACCACCCTGAGGACAGAATACGCCCTTGCCACCGGATGTAAAGCATCCCCGGGTGTCGCCCACGGCCGCGCGCCCTGCGGAGGACGGGCTGGCCATCTCAGCACCCTCTTGAAAGGCTGGCGGTCGGACGAGTAAGATCGACTCTGGCCGTGTAAGTGAGCGAACGGCAGCCGGCGTCTGCGGGCCGGTACAACGGAAAGCTGCGGCATGAGTCACGTCTCGAGCCACTACACGGGCCAGCATGGACGCGCACCTGGTGATGGTGCGCTCCGTGTGGTCGTTCACGACTACGTGGGACATCCGTTTCAGGTTCAGTTGAGCCGGGAGCTTGCGCGTCGCGGAATGGACGTCCTTCACCTCCACTGCGGCTCCTTCCGGACCGGGAAAGGAGCCGTCGACGACGACGATATCGACGGTCTTCGGATCGAGGCGGTCGTTCTCTCCCGTGAATTTGCGAGATACTCGCCGTGGACACGCTTCCGGCAGGAACGAGAGTACGGGTTGAAAGCGAGCGCCCGCGTCCGCGAGTTCCGTCCGGAAGTCGTGCTTTCGGCTAACACGCCGCTTCTCGCTCAGAAGCGCCTGCTGTCGGAGACCAAACGGCTCGGCTCACGCTTTGTCTTTTGGCAGCAGGACATTCTCGGCATCGGGATTCGAAGAGCCCTCGAGCAGCGCTACGGACGGTTCGGAACTGTGATCGGCAACCGCTTCATTGGGCTGGAGCGCTCGCTCTTGGTCAGGAGCGATGCGGTCGCGGTCATCTCCGATGGTTTCCTCCCGACTCTCGAGCAGCTCCGGATCCCGACGGACAAGATCTACGTGATCGAGAACTGGGCGCCGATCGACGAGCTGCCGCTCCGGCCCCGGGCCAACGAGTGGGCGCGCCAGCAGGGCCTGGTCGACAAGCGGGTCGTTCTGTACTCGGGAACACTCGGCCTCAAGCACGATCCAGAAGCCATCGTGCAACTCGCACGCCACCTCTCGGACCAGGACGACGTCGAAGTAGTCGTCGTCTCCGAAGGCCGAGGCGCGGACTGGCTTCGCCGCCGGCGCGAGGAAGAGCGTTTGTCCAACCTTCGGCTCCTTCCTTTCCAACCGTACGCTGAACTGCCGAACGTGCTGGCAAGCGGTGACGTCCTGCTCACCCTGCTCGAGGCGGACGCCGGAGCGTTCTCGGTCCCCTCGAAGGTCCTCAGCTACCTCTGCGCGGGGCGTGCGCTCCTCGCAGCGGTGCCGTCCGACAACCTCTCGGCCGAGGTGGTCCGCAGGAGCGGCGGCGGAGTCCTCGTCGAGCCAGGCGATGAAGCTGACCTCGTCGCCGGCGCTACGCGCCTCCTCGCGAGCCGAAGCCTGCGAGAGGAGCTCGGCCGCCAGGCGCGCCGATACGCCGAGGAGAACTTCGACGTCGCCACCATCGCGGATCGATTCGAGCCGATTCTCGATCCTGGTGAGCGGGGCGAGGGACGGAACGGGACAACAATGCGACAACAACGACGAAGCGAGGTAAGGGGATGAACGAGATCGTCGTCTGCGGTGCGGGAGGCTTCATCGGCGGGCATCTTGTCGCCGATCTTCTCCGTGAGGGCGGTACCCGAGTCCGGGCGGTCGATGTGAAGCCCATCGACGAGTGGTTCCAGGTCTTTGGCGAAGCAGACAACCAAGTGGCGGACCTGAGCGACCGGGATGCCTGCCGTGAGGCGTTGAAGGGAGCGCGCTACGTCTTCAACCTGGCCGCGGACATGGGCGGAATGGGCTTCATCGAGACGAACAAGGCTCTTTGCATGCTGTCCGTTCTCATCAACACGCACCTTCTTCTCGCCGCCCGAGAGCAAGGCGTCGAGCGCTACTTCTTCGCCTCCTCCGCGTGCGTGTACGCGGCCGACAAGCAGACGTCGACGGCCGTCCAGCCCTTGAAGGAAGCGGATGCCTACCCGGCGATGCCGGAGGACGGCTACGGCTGGGAGAAGCTCTTCAGCGAGCGAATGTCCCGCCATTTCACGGAGGACTTCGGCTTTGCCACGCGCGTGGCTCGGTACCACAACGTCTACGGTCCGTACGGCACGTACGAAGGGGGTCGGGAAAAGGCGCCCGCGGCGATCTGTCGCAAGGTGATCGAGGCGAAGCTCTCCGGTCACCATGAGATCGAGATCTGGGGCGACGGCGAGCAGACCCGCAGCTTCATGTTCATCGACGACTGCGTCCACGGGACGAACATGCTCATGCGAAGCGATGTCACGGAGCCGCTCAACATCGGGAGCAGTCAACTTGTCACGATCAACGAGCTCGTTTCGATCGTGGAGGGAATCGCCGGGCTAAAGCTTCGCCGTTCTTACAACCTGGACGCTCCGCAGGGCGTCCGGGGTCGAAACAGCGACAACACCCTCGTCAAGGAACGTCTTGGCTGGGAGCCGGAGATCACCCTCGAGGACGGGCTCGAGAAGACGTATGCCTGGATGTACGACGAGATGGCGGCCCGCGGTGCGCGCCAGGGTCAGATCCTGCCGAGCGGCGCGGGAGTGTGAGCGCGCCACCCGACTGACCCGACCCGTCGTCATGGCTGGAGGAGAGCCGTCGCGGTTGGCCGCGCTACCGACGGATCTGCAGCCGGCTCGGGCGCGACCTTCTCCTGCTGCACGCTGCGAAGCGCGACGACGAGTGCCGCCGAGATCCACCCATACCGCGTGAAGAGGACAGGCTCGCTCATCGCAAAGACGACGAACGCGACAAATGAGCTCGCGAGGGCAACGGCAACTCTCGATTCGCTGGTGGAACTCGACCCGAGAATGGCAGTCCATCCGGATCGCAGAATCGCAAGCAACGCGATCAGCATTCCGACGAGCCCGATGAGCCCGGTCTTGTACCAGAGGCCGATAATGAGATTATGGATGTCGTATTCGTAGGACTCGACCCCGAACGGTCGGGTGACGCTCTTGAGATCGAGCCCCACGCCGACGAAGGGGTCTTCCTCGATCCTCGCGACCGCCACTCGGTAAGTGCCGATGCGCTGCTCGATGGATCCTTGACTCGTGCCGCCGCCTGGCGGTGGGGTCGAGCTCGTGACCGACTCGAGGCGGTCGAGTGGATGGGGCGCTCCACGGATTGACTGCAAGGCTGTCAGCGCGACCACGCACGCGGCGAGAGTGGCGAGAGCAAGCAGGACGTGAACCGACGTTCGCTGGAGCACCAGCCAGACGACAGCCGCTGATGCGGCAGCGATTAGGGCGCCGACAGACCCCGACAGAATCAGGCCGGCCGCGACGAGGAGCAGGGAGGCATATGACCAGGCGCGTGTAACGACCGAGGCCCGCGCTCGGGAAGCCAGCATGAGCGCCGGCACGAATGCGATCGCCGTCAGCCCACCGAGGTCGTTGGGCTGCGAGGTGAACCCAGTTGCCCGACCACCGTCGATGCTCGCGTTCGGAATGACGTCGCCGGCGACGAGCTGGACGATCGCCCCGGCGCCGCAGATTGCCGCCGACGCGACCCAGAAGCCGATTGCTCTTGTGATGTGTGCCTGGCTCCGCAGAACGACCGTGCCGAGCCAGAACCAGAAGACCGTGAGAAAGACTAGACGGGCGATCACCGCGATCGAGCTCGTCGTCGCATAGGACTCGAATGTGGAGAGGAGACCGCCGAATGAGAAGATGGCAATGCCAATGAGAAGCAGAAATGGCAGTCTCATCGGCACTCTGCGACGCAGAATTACGAACTCCGCGCAGGCCAGGAGAAAGCTGGCGAGAAAGAGAAGATCCGAGTACGTGACCTGTCCACCCACTCTGAGGGTGAGGAGGCCAAGCAGCAGGACGCCACCGTAGTAGAGACGCCGCGGAACGGCGAACCCCTCGTCGCTCGGGTCGTCTGGCGCTGAGACGTCAGGCCGGGCCACCCGTCGGCGGATAGCTCGAGCGTGTTCTGCGAGCGTCTTACGTCCGAAGACGAACAACAGACCGAGCGCCAGCGCGACGACGAGACCGATACCGGCGGTCGGAGACAACGCAACTGCCAGTCCAGCGAGAACGGCGACGCTGAGAGCCCCTGCGAAGCCCAGCACCTGGCGAGCCTGAAAGCGCCTCGGAACAACAGCCAGGCGACGAATCGTTCCCGCCAGCCTGCCTCGACCCAACGCGGGGATACGGTCGACGGCAAGAGCAAGAACGATCAAGAGGAGGAGGCTTGCGCCCCAGGAGATCGCGAGTGCCAGCGCGACACCCTCCGCTCCCAGCCGGGGGAGGAGAATCACCAGGCCGGGGATGAGCAGGATCCACGACGTGACTTCGGCGATCGTCCCGAAGCCCGGATGTCCAATCCCATTGATCCCGTCTGTAAGAACGCGCCGGCCGGCCATGAAGAGGGACGCGAGGAGGAGGATTTCGGTGATCGCGGTCGCTTCCGTGAAATCCTCGCCGAAGAAGAGCGCGATGAGCTCGCCCGCCATCAGCTCGAGGATGCCGACGACCAACGCCGACAACCCGAGCCCGAGGAAAAAGAACCTCCACATGGCGCGGCGTGCCGAGGCGCGATCGCGCTCGGCGGCCACCTGCGGATATGCAACGAAGCCGATGCTCGTGGCTATGACCCGGGGAAGATTCGCGAGTGCTTGAGCGACGACATAGAAGCCGAGGGTCACCGGGGCCAAGAAGAGGCCGACGACAGCCTGGTCGAGGCGAACCACATCGACCGGTGACAAGCTCCCCAGGAAAGCCTTGAACCCGAACCTCAGCATTTGCCATCGCGACGGCGTCGCGTCCTCCTCCGCATGCTTGGGAAGCCCGCGGACCGAGAAGAGGAGAGCGATGAAGCCCCCGACGAGGTTGACAGCCGCCCACAGCGCCATGAACAGGACAAGGCTGGTCGCGTTCAACGCGTAGATGACGACCACGCCCACGACGTAGGCGATGCTCGGGGCAACGCGGAGGGTGTTGTACGCGGTAAACCGCCGCTGGCCCTGCAGGATCGCGAGGCCGAAGCTCAGTGCCAGGATCCCTGGTGGCAGAAGGAGAGAGATCGCGGCCGCGAGCTGGACGCGCTGCGGCTCGGAATGTGCAAGCGCGGCAAGCGCAGCCGCTTGGACGACGAAGACTGTCGCCAGCTGGGCCGTCCCGACCCAGGCGAGCGACGACGCGATCCGGCGAGCCTGACTCGGCTCGCGGGCAATGTAGTACGTCATCGCCGCGGGCAGCCCCAGAGTTCCGGCGATCGCACAGACAGTCGAGATGACGATCAGCAGCGCCAGATAGCCCCGGTCCTCGGGGCCGAGGCTCCGCGCGACGAGGACGCCGCTGACGATGACGATCAGCTGCAGGCCGCCGGATGCGGCGAGCGTTCCGATGACCGAGCGGCCGGCCCTCGACCGCAAGCGAGCCCCGAGCGTTTGCGTGATCGTCAGCTTATTTCACTCGCTTTATGCGCACTATGGGCCTTGGCGAGGCCGACGACGACCGTGCTTTCACTGTACTCCCAAACCCTTACCACAACAAACTCCGCTGTCCAAGGAGCAGCCGGCCTGTTAGGTGACGCGTCGTTGCCGCCGCCGGCCCGATCTGGGCACGCCGGAGGCGTTTCGGCTGTTCGCCGCTGGTCCGCCCTATTGAAAAAGTGCCGTCACTGTCCTACGATCGTGCGGGGCGCTGCGGCAAATCGGCGTCCGAAAACTGCGGAAAAAGGGGAGAGACGATGCGGAAGTATTTGGCTGCTGCTGGGATAACGGCCGCGCTCGTGATTCCGGCTGCGGGCTCGTCGGCGGTGCTGACGAAGGGCATGGGACAGGGCTGCCCCGACGGGCAGCAAGGGACGTTCGCGTTCACGATCAACCAGACCACCTCTACTGAGCCCGGGACCGTCACGGCGGCCTTTAGCAGCGGCGAGGAGTGGACGGTCGGCCCGACCTACGTGAACAAGAAGACGAGGGAGTACTTCGTCAACGCGTACGGCAACCTGGTGAGCGCGAGCTCGCCACTCGACGGCAAGCTCGTTCTCAATCGCTTCTGGTGCTTCCCACCCGCTTGAGCTGAACCCTCGGGCCGGTCAACCGGACGAGTAAAGGTCGCCTAGCGCCCTCGGCCGCAGCATGGGCTCGCGGGCTGTCCTCGGCTGGCGATTGCCCGGGGAACGGGTCACGGCTGCCAGACGCGAACCCAGTCGACCGACACGTCGAGCTGGGCGGGGGTGCTGGCGGTCGGCATGTTCTCGTCTTCCCAGGGCGTGTTCCAGTTGTAGAGCAGCAGGTGCATCGGCTGACGGGTCGAGTCGAACGTCTGGACGCCATCGCCCATCTGGATGCCGTCGACGTACCAGTTCACGGTCGAGTCCGTCCAGAGGGCGGCGTAGACGTGCCACTGGGACAGGTCTAGGCCGGTACCGTCCTGCGCGGAGCGAACCTGGTCGGTCTGGCCGTAATACCCGGATGTGTTGCGGTGGAGGGCGCCGGAGAACCAGTCGTCGGTGCGGCTGCCGCCGTACTGGACGTTCCCGAACCCCTCGAAGACATCCAGCTCGGATGCGAAGCACTCGGCTCTCGGCAGGCCGTGCTCTACGCAGTACGGGTTCGGGTTAGTCGGATTCCATCCTGGGCTTGTCGCGTGCTGCTGGTGCCTCGTTGAGAGCAGCCAGAAGGCCGGCCCGTTCCCCCGCACCGTGTCGTAGCGCATCCGGGCCTCCATGTAGCCGTACTGGAAGCTCTTCGGGTTTGCCTGCCCGCACGGCTCGGATGACAGGGTGACATCCGGATACCCGTCTGCGCGACGCCGGACCAGATGCAGGACGCCGTCCTCGACGTACTGAGTGCCCGGCCGCGGGTTCGGTTCCCACCACTGATGCGAGCACCAGATGCTCCGGCTGAGCGTGCCGAAGCAGTCGGAAAATCGAAGCGCGTATCCCTTCCCCTCCACCGGACCCGGCTCGGACGATGGCGCACATGCCACCGGCTCAGGGTCGGGTGGGGGCGGCGACGAGTTGTTGACTTCGACCGTGATGGACGCGTCGCCCAGCTGCGTGCCATCGTCGAGGAATGCAAACGTGTCGAGTGTCGTGAGGCCGTTCGAGCAGCCAGCCATCTGCGTGTCCCATTGCACCGACCACTCGCCGTTCGGGCCGATGACAAGATCCTCGCCGACCGACTCGCCCCCGCATGCGTAGACGCCGATCCACTCGGTCGCGGCCGGTGCCCGCACTCGCACCGGCGTCACCCCGCTGACCGTCGCACCCTCCGTCGGCGCGACGTACACCACCGTCGAAGGCGGGTCGGGCGGAGGCGCGCTAGTGGTCGTGACGACGAGCTGTGGGTCAATCCCCAGGTTCGTCTCACGAGACGCGAGCTCCAAAGTGTCCGCTGCGCCTCCCTTGAGGGCGAACCTGTAGGCGTCGTTACCCGTTACCCAGGGGGTCACATCCCATTCCACCCAGGTACCAGGTACGAGCTGACCCTTGTCGTCGCGGGGGCCGCTGAGGACAGCAGGTCGGCGTGCCCACGTGAGGGCCTTCTTGGGCCAGGCTCCGGTCCGGTAGACGGCAGGCCCGTTGGGAGTTCCATTCGTAACGTAGACGCGCAGTGTTGCCTGTGTGACCGAGCCGGCCAAACCGGAGACGGCAAAGCGGACGAACGCCTGCTTCGCGGGCAGTGAACCATCACTGACGCGGAGCCGCTTGGCAGATCCGAAGTTCTTTTTCGGCTGGCCCTGGCTGGCATAGGTGTCTGCGGACGGCCTGAACGTCTTGACTGCGGCCGCTGCAGGGTCGGTCAGCTGGAACACGGCGAGAGCAGCCAAGAACGAGAGCAGCGCGGCGGTCCGCCTCATGGCCACTCTTTTCGGCACGAGCGGGATCCTTCCCAACGCTGGATCGAGGGAGTCAAACTGCTCACCGCTTCTGCCAGACGCGAACCCAGTCGACCGACACGTTGAGCCGGTCGGGGGTGCTCGCGTTCGGCATGTTCTCGTCTTCCCAGGGTGTGTTCCAGTTGTAGAGCAGCAGGTGCATCGGCTGACGGGTCGAGTCGAAGGTGTTCACCGACCCTTGCCGACGCCCGTCGAGGTAGTAGCTCACGGTCGATCTCGTCCAGCGGGCGGCGTAGACGTGCCACCGGGACAGGTCGCGGCCGGTACCCCGCAGGACGCCGCGTACCGTGTCCCCCTGGCCGTAGTACCCGGACGTGTTGCGGTGGAGGGCGCCGGTGAAGAAGTCGTCGGTGCGGCTGCCGCCATACTCGATGTTGCCGAACCCCTCGAAGATGTCCAGCTCGGATGCGAAGCAGTGAGTGATCGGCTCGCCGAGCCGCGCACAGATCGGGTTCGGGGTATCCGGGTTCCATCCTGGGCTTGTCGCGTGCCGCTGGTGCCTCGTTGAGAGCAGCCAGAAGGCCGGCCCGTTGCCCCGCACCGTGTTGTAGCGCATCCGCGCCTCCATGTAGCCGTACTTGAAGCTCTTCGGGTTTGCCTGCCCGCACGGCTCGGATGACACAGTGACGTCCAGATAACCGTCGGAGCGACGCCGGACCAGGTGCAGGACGCCGTTCTCGACGTACTGAGTGCCGGGTCGCGGGTTCGGTTCCCACCACTGATGCGAGCACCAGATGCTCCGGCGGAGCCTCTCGAACGTGTCCTTGAAGACGACTCGATACCCGTCACCGCGAATCGGCTGCGGCGTCCGCGCAGGCGGTCTCGCGCGCAGGGCCGCTTGTCGCAGGGCCGGTCTCGGTGCGGGCTGGGGCCACACGCTCTCTCCCGCGGCGCCGGCGTCGCTCGTCGACGCGGCACGCCACGAGATCGCGTCGACCCCGTGGGAACGGCCGACGCCGAGCATCGCGAGCACGGAGGCGGCAGTAACGCTGGCTGCAACGAGAATGCGGCTCAAAAAAGACTGGATAGAGATCCGTGGGCGATCGGACACTCTACTGCGGTCGGGAAGTCTAACCTTTCGGCCAGCTGCGCCGAACGTGTGGATTGATACGCTCGCCGCAAACTGCGGATTAGCCGTTGGCGGCGGTGCGCGCGGGACAGCGGCGAAGGAAGGGGAAGTACTGCGGCAAGTCAATATTCCTCGCGCCTCGGCTTCGGCTGAGGTGGGTTGGTCATCCCTCGCGGACGACGTCACAGAGTCGGCGTATCGGCTGTCCGGCTGTGGGCGCTCATGAGCACGGTCGAGACTCAGCAAGCGAGCATCGACCCGCTCGAGCTCGCAGCCGCCCCGCCTCAGCGCAGGTCTGAGCGACGAGCGGGTCGCTTCGCGTCCTGGGGGCGGATCTCGCTCGTGACCGACGGGGCCGCCCTTGCCGTTGCGCTCGTCCTGGCGCACCTCGCGCCAGGGTCGACGGTGGTGCCCTTTGGCTGGACGTTGATCTTCGCCGTTCTGGTGATCGGGCTGCTCGCGACGAAGCGCATGTACCAACCGCCGCTCGACCTCCGGATGCTCGACGCGACTCGATCGGTCCTCGTGGCCGTGACCGTCGCGGCCGCAATGACGATCGCCCTCCGTGTCATCGTCGCGGACACTCCCTCGGTCGCGCGAGAGACCATGCAGCTGTGGCTCTTCGCGACCGCATTCGTCATCGCCGGGAGGCTCTGGCTCATTACCTCCGAGCGTCGCGCCAGGCGAAGGGGTGACGCCGGTCAGCGAGCGCTGATCGTCGGCGCGGGGAACGTCGGACGGCTGGTGGCGGCGAGGCTCGCCAAACATCCGGAGATTGGGCTCAACCCGGTCGGCTTCCTCGACAAGGATCCGCTGTACGGAGGCGACGTGACCGGCCTTCCCGTCCTGGGCGCCAGCTGGGACCTCGAGCGGATCGTCAGGGAAAAGCGGATCGAACACGTCATCGTCACGTTCTCCAGGGCACCCGAGGAAGTCCTCCTCCGCTTGCTGAAGCGCTGCGAGCGGCTGGGGATCGCGACCTCGCTCGTCCCCCGCCTGTATGAGAAGTCGACCGAGCACTTCACGGTCGTCCCCCTCGGCGGCGTTCCGCTGATTGCGCGCCATTCTCCCAACCCGAAGAG
>Ga0190271_10001982_pt1 | contig 12110 bp, 11 predicted proteins | sample Popmic356T_FD_133747 | JGI IMG/M metagenome (GOLD analysis project Ga0190271, IMG submission 133747) | Populus adjacent soil microbial communities from riparian zone of Weber River, Utah, USA - 356 T | ecosystem: Environmental > Terrestrial > Soil > Riparian zone | place: USA: Utah | collected...
ACGACATCCCCGCCTTCCGAGCCGGCGACACCCTCAAGGTCCACGTCCGCGTGGTCGAGGGCAACCGCTCCCGCGTGCAGGTCTTCCAGGGCGTGTGCATCCGGGTCCAGGGGTCCGGCGTCGGCCGCACGTTCACCGTTCGCAAGGTCTCCTTCGGCGTCGGCGTGGAGCGCACGTTCCCGCTGCACACCCCGATCATCGACCGGATCGAGATCGTGACCCGGGGTGACGTCCGGCGCGCGAAGCTCTACTACCTGCGCAACCTGCGCGGCAAGGCGGCCAAGATCAAGGAGCGCCGCGAGCCCACCGGCTGAGCCCGCGGTCGCATGGGTGGTCGAAGCCCCGCTCGCTCCGCGTGCCACATGACCAGCCCGGGTAGGGTCGCCGCGTGACCGACGACGACGATCGCGGCGACGTGGTGTCCTCGTCCTCCGAGGGGGAGCAGACCGCGGAACCGCGGCCTCCGCGCCCCTGGCAGCGGTCGTCCGCAGAGGACAGCGCGCCGAGCCGATCCTCGCGTCCACTGCCGTTCTGGCAGGAGCTCATCCTGCTGCTCACCATCGCGCTGCTGCTCGCGGCCGGCATCAAGATCCTGTTCGTCCAGGCCTTCTACATCCCGTCCGGCTCGATGAACGACACGCTCGTGTACAACGACCGCATCCTGGTCCAGAAGGTGTCGTACTGGGGGAGCGCCACCCCGGATCGCGGCGACGTGGTGGTCTTCTCCGACCCCGGCGGCTGGCTCGACGAGAGCGAGGCGCCCCGCCCGGGCAACGCGCTGGCCAAGGGGCTGGAGCTCTTCGGTCTCTTCCCGACCGGTGGCCATCTCGTGAAGCGGGTGATCGGGGTGGGCGGCGACCGGGTGCGGTGCTGCGACGAGAAAGGCCGGGTCCGGGTGAACGACACACCGATCGCTGAACGCGCCTATCTCAAGGCTGGGCAGAAGCCGTCCCTCATCACGTTCGACGTAGAGGTCCCGGAGGGGTATCTGTGGGTCATGGGCGACAACCGTTCCGCATCGGCCGACAGCCGGCTGCACCTGGGTGACCCGGGTGGCGGCTTCGTGCCGGAGGAGAATGTCGTGGGCAAGGTCTTCGCCGTGGTGTGGCCGCTGTCGCACTGGCAGTTCGTGCAGCGGCCCGAGTCGTTCGAGGCCCTTGCTCCATGAGCATGCTGCCCCGCGGCCTGACGGTCCGGCGCGACGCCGGGCTCTACGGGTACGAGCGCGCGCTGCGACGCCACGGCCTCGACCCGATCGCCGGCGTCGACGAGGCGGGCAGGGGAGCCTGTGCCGGCCCCCTGGTCGCGGCGGCGGCCATCCTCCCGTCGGGCGACCGGGGCGTGGTCCCCGGGCTCGCCGACTCCAAGCTGCTCACCGAGAAGGCGCGGGAGCGCTGCTACGCCCAGGTGCTGCGCCGGGCACTGTCGTGGTCGGTGGTCGTGGTCGAGCACGACGAGTGCGACCGTCTCGGCATGCACGTCGCCAACGTCGAGGCGCTCCGGCGTGCCCTGGCCAGGCTGGACCGTCGCCCGGCGTACGTCTTGACCGACGGGTTCCCGGTGGACGGGCTCGAGGTGCCCGGGCTGGCTGTCTGGAAGGGCGACCGGGTGGCAGCCTGCATCGCCGCGGCGTCGGTGCTCGCCAAGGTCACCCGTGACCGGATCATGCGGGAGATGCACCATCGGTATCCCGTCTACGACTTCGAGACGCACAAGGGCTACGTCACCGCGACGCACGCCGAGGCGCTCGAGCGGCACGGGCCCTGCGAGATCCACCGGCGACGCTTCGTCAACGTCCGGAGGGTCGAGGGCACTGGTGTGCCGCAGTACGTCGAGTTGCCCGGCGTGAGCGACAATGACATGCACGCCGGGGTGTGGGAGGAGGCACGATGAGCGCGGAGGATCTCGAGAAGTACGAAGCCGAGATGGAGCTCCAGCTCTACCGCGAGTACCGCGACGTCGTCGGCATCTTCAAGTACGTCGTGGAGACCGACCGGCGCTTCTACCTCTGCAACCAGGTCGACGTGAAGGCCCGCACCGAGGCCGGCGACGTCTTCTTCGAGGTGACCATGACCGACGCCTGGGTGTGGGACATGTACCGCCCGGCCAGGTTCGCCAAGAACGTCAAGGTGCTGACCTTCAAGGACGTCAACGTCGAGGAGCTCGCCGAGTCCGACCTCGATCTCCCGAAGACTTAACGTAAAGACTCCCGAATTCGTCGATTTCGGGACTAAAGGCCCCTACGCTTTCTCACTAGGTCAGGTGACCAAGAAGACCGTTCCGATGCCCCACGGGTGAGGCATCGCGGTCGAGAGGATCGCGGTCGATCGTGGGGGTCGGCCGAGGTTCGTGTGGCGAGGCAGTCGTCGGGAGAGGCCGACCGTCTCGTGCTCAATTCCTGGGAGGGATTGACGTGAGGAGCACACGGTTTCGTGCGCGCCTGGGGAGCTGTCGGGACCAGCGTGGTGCGGCTGCGGTCGAGGCGGGTCTGATCACGGCGTTCCTGAGTCCGCTGCTCCTGGGGCTGCTCGGGCTCGGCAGCCTGCTGTGGGGTGCGCAGGGCGCTGACGCCTACGAGCCGCGCGTCGACCAGGCCGAGATCGCCGGCAGCTACCTGAGCTGCGAGAGCCTGTTGACCGCGGTCAAGAACACCGTGCTGGTCAACGCGAACAACCTGTCCGAGGGCGCCGACATCGGGCTCGACGACATCACGGCCGAGGTCGTCGACTTCGTGCCCGACCAGGTCGGCGTCGACGTCCACCTGAGCGTCCGCGTCTCGTCGAACGCGGACCTCGGCTGGCTGCCGTTCGACCACGACGTCGTGCTGGAGTCGCAGACCCACCTGGACTACGTCGTGCTCGACGTCGAGACCTGTTGAGGCCCAGGAGCATGGCACCCCCCGGGCGGCGGTCGGCGACGGACGAACGCGGCGCCGTCGCGATCCTGTCAGCCCTGATCACCCTGACGCTGCTGGTGGTCTCGGCGTTCGTCGTCGACTTCGGCACCACGTGGCTGCGTCGCGGTGAGCTCCAGGAGCAGGCCGACAAGGCAGCCTTGTTCGCCGCAGCGGCGCTCCCGGCCACAGACACCGACACGCGGATGCGGGTCGCCCGGCGCGCGGCGTACTACCTGGCCTGCTACCCGGTGCCCGGGCAGCAGGAGCTCGACCCCGCAGTGCCGGACTGCCCGGGGGACAGCTACTCCGCCTCGTCCTCCGTCCTCACTGAGTTCGCGCAGCACCTCCTCGACACCGGCAAGGTGAGCTTTCCGTCGAGCACGCAGGTGGAGGTCGTCACCCCGCGAGCGCGGGTGCAGTACGCGTTCGCCGGCGCCACCGGTGTCGAGGACACCGAGCAGGCCAAGGCGGCGACGGCCAAGGTCTCCTCCCCGGGCGAGATCATGCCGGTCGGTCTCTCCCTGCAGTGCCTCGCGGGCGTGGTCAACCAGGCGGGTCTGGGGTCCATGGTCGACGGAGTGCTGCCGCTGAGCTACATCACTGCCGGTGCCCACGCCTCCACCGGTTCACTGCCCAGTGACAGCGAACCGACGTTCGCCGGGTGGGAGGCCTCCTACACCGGCAGCAACGCGTCCAGCGGCGTCACCGTGGGGAACCCGGTGGTGAGCGGCACCACGCTGACGCTGTCCGTCGGATCACCGGTCTCGCTCTCCCTCGCCAACGTCCTCGGCGGAGCAAAGGTCGTGTTCAAGCGAGGCTCTGACGCGGCGGTGGAGGCGCCCGCGACCAGCCTCTCGGCGACCGGCAGCCTCGTCGCGTCGATCCCCAGCACCGTGCTCGCGACCCCGGGTGTGTGGCACGTCAAGGCGCGCCTCTACACCGCGGGATTCGTCGTCGGCACCCTGCCCAGGTGGTCCGAGCTCGACGTGGAGCTCACGGTCTACCCGTCGGCCGACTCGATCGCCGGCCGCGTCAAGACGGCCGTCGGCGGTGTGCTCGACCTGCGCGACATGCTGGCGTGCGGCCGGTTGCTGGACAGTCCCCGGGCCCAGGACGCAGGGACGCCGGCTCTGACCCGGAACCTGCAGGAGGACCTCGACCACCCGCTCACCGCGAACCAGGCGCTGGTCCAGGCCGTGTCCACCCAGGACCTGTCGCTGCTCGACGGGTCGGCGGCGAACCTGGCCACGGTGCTCGCCGGCACCGTCCAGAGCGTGCTCGACAACCCCATGTACGGGCTCACCGGCTGCGCCGACTCGTCGTACAACCGCCTCGACACGCAGCAGACGTACGACGCCACGCAGTCGACGGGCGGCGCCCCGGCGAACTGCGTGCGGATCGCGTCGAGCGCGGAGACGGAGCAGGAGTTCACCGACGGGCTTCTCAAGGCCACGCCCTCGTCGGCGATCGAGCCCGGCTACGGACGGCTCAGCTGTGCCCGCGACGGGGCCTGCGACGGCCGGACCACGACGCTCCCGGGCTTCGCAGGGACCTACAACGACGACTCGTTCTCGGACTTCGTCGAGGACGGTCCCGGGGGACTGCTCGACGGCAACCTCGCCTTCGCGCTCGACACGTACCTGCTCCCCGGCCTCCCAGGGGTGACACCGTCCGGCGCGCTGGACACCGACCTGTACTCGTCGGCCCGGTTCGGCTGGGCACCCGTGCTGAGCTACGTGGACCTGAACGCGCCCGGGCTCCAGGACTACCCGGTGCTGACGTTCCGGCCCCTCTTCCTCGACAACGGCACCGCGCCGGACCTGAACATCGCTGGGCTCGGGGTTTGGAGCACCATCGACGGCCTGCCGTCGCACCTGCAGGCGCGGCTCCAGGGAGCGATCGACGAGGTCCGGGCGAGCCTGGGCCTGCTCGGCTCCGCCCTGGATGCGGTCCTCGGGCCGCTCGGGCTGTCGTCCGCGCTGACCGACCTCGGTGAAGGCGACGTCAACGGCGCTCTCGACGGTCTGTCGTCGGCACTCGACATGGACCTGGGGCACGAGACCGCGGGCCTGCTGATCCAGGACGACAGGGTGAAGGCGGCGCGGTTCATGACCATCGCTCCCGACGCGTTGCCGGCCGTGGACACCACCTACCAGGGGCCTGTCACCGACTACCTCGGCGTCGGACCGAAGATCGTGAGGCTGGTGCGATGACCGCGTTGCAGCGCGGCCTGCAGGGCCGTGGATCCCGCGGGCGCCGCCGGTGCCGGACGGAGGAGACCGGGAGCGCTGCGCTCGAGTTCGGACTGGTCGCCCCGGTGCTGTTCCTGCTGCTGTTCGGGATGATCCAGTACGGCTACCTCTTCTGGTCCCTGACCACGGCCTCTGCCACTGCGCGTGAAGCGGTCCGCCGGATGGTGGTGGGCACGGAGTGGACGACCTGCGTCGAGAAGTGGGCCGTCGAGCACGCCCGGCATCCCGCCGTCGGTGACGACACGGTGACCGTCACCCGCACGTACACCGACTCCTCCGGCGCACCGCTGGCGCGAGAACCGAAGGCCGGCGACGTGGTCCAGGTGACGGTCTCCTTCCACTCCCTCGACCTGGGCATCCCGCTGCTTCCGCTCCCCGACGGCGGGACCGTGTCGCAGAGCTCGAAGAACGAGGTGCAGAACGTCCCTGACTCCCCCGTCCCCTGTGACGGCCCCGGGAACCCCTAGGGCGCCCCCTGACCGGGTGCGCCGGCCTAACCCCCGGGGCCGCTTCGGGCGCCCAGGCCGGCGCACCCTTTCCTCGTGCACATCCCGGACGCCGCGTCGCCCTCCCGGCGGCTGCCGCGGACATGCTCCTCGGCCAGGAGGTGATGCGTGGTGGCGACGGCGAACCAGCGCATGGCGACAGGTGGGTACGGCGAGGCGCGTGCCGCGCGGTACCTCACCGAGGAGCAGGGCATGGTCGTGCTCGACCGCAACTGGCGGTGCGAGCTCGGTGAGCTCGACCTGGTGCTGCGCGACCACGAGGTGCTGGTCTTCTGCGAGGTCAAGACGCGCCGGGACGCGCGCTACGGCGCACCGCTGGAGGCGGTGAGCGAGCAGAAGGTCGCCAGGCTCCGCCGGTTGGCGGCCCGGTGGATGCAGGAGCGAGCAGTGCATGCCGAGCACGTGCGCATCGACCTGCTCGGGATCCGGCTCGACCGGGGCGGCCAGGCGCGCTTCGACCACGTCCGCGGGGTGGGCTGATGCCCTGGGCGACCGCGCACAGCGTGACCCTGGACGGCGCCACCGGTCACGTCGTCGACGTCCAGGCCGATGTGAGTCAGGGACTGGTCGCGACCCACCTCGTGGGCCGCCCGGATGCGTCCGTGCACGAGGCCAGGGACCGCTGCCGCACCGCGATGGCCAACAGCGGCCTCCAGTGGCCGAACACGCGACGCGTGACCATCGCCCTGTCCCCGGCGGAGATCCCCAAGCGCGGGTCCCACTTCGACCTTGCGATCGCCCTGGCCGTGGTCGCCGCCGCCGACGACAAGGTGCTGAAGCGGAGGATGCTCCATGGGCTCGTCGTGCTGGGCGAGCTCACCCTCGACGGACGGCTGCGCGCGGTCCGCGGCGTGCTGCCGATGGTGCTGGCGGCTCGGGACCGGGGGTTCGACCACGTCATGGTCCCCGGAGCCCACGTGGCGGAGGCGGAGATGGTGCCCGGGATGCGCGTCTCCGGGGCGCGCTCGCTCGCCCAGGCCGTCGCGCTCCTGCGCGGCGACCCGCTGCCCGAGGCCCCGCCGGTCGACCCCTTGTCGACCGGAGCGGTCCTGCGCTGGCGCGGCGACGGGCGCGTCGACGACCTCGACCTGGTCGACGTGCACGGGATGCGCGACGCCAGGCTCGCCCTCGAGGTGGCCGCGGCGGGCGGCCACCACCTCCTGCTCAGTGGGCCGAAGGGTGCAGGAAAGACGACGCTCGCGGAGCGACTGCCGGGCATCCTGCCCGACCTCGAGGTCGAGGAGGCGCTCGAGCTGAGTGCGGTGCACTCGCTGGCAGGTGAGCCGGTGCTCCCGATCGCGGACGGGGTCCGCCCGCCGTTCCGTGCGCCGCACCACTCGGCGACGAAGGCCAGCGTCCTCGGCGGCGGCACGGGGCGGGTGCACCCCGGCGAGCTGAGCAAGGCACTGCACGGGGTGCTCTTCATGGACGAGTTCCCGTTGTTCGGTCTCGACATCATCGAGTCCCTGCGCCAACCCCTCGAGCACGGCGAGGTCACGATCGCCCGCGGGGACGAGGTCGCGACGTTCCCGGCGCGCACGATGGTGGTGCTCGCCTGCAACCCGTGCCCCTGCGGTGAGTACTCGGCGGACGTGCGGGTCAGCCGGTGCACCTGCGCGGAGGTGAAGCGGCGCAACTACCGATCCAGGATCAGTGGCCCCGTCACGGACCGCATCGACATCGTCCGGCACATCGTGGCCGTGCGGCCGTGGGAGGCGACCGACCCGTTGTCGCGCCCCGAGCCGAGCTCGGACGTGCGCGGCCGGGTCACCGCGGCACGGCTTCGCCAGCACGAGCGGTACGCCGGCACGCCGTGGCGGCTCAACGCCGACGTGCCCGGTCCCGACCTCGCCAATTCCTGGCCGCTCACCGAGGAGGGGCGGACCCTGCTGGAGCGGCAGCTGTACGACGGCCGGCTGACCCGCCGCGGCGCGACCCGGGTGCACCGGCTGGCGTGGACGGTGTGCGACCTGGCCGCGCACGACCGGCCCGGGCTGACCGACATCGAGCTCGCGCTCCGGCTCCGGTCGGGAGATCCCCTGACCGAGCTCCAGATCGCCGAGGTGGCCGGATGACCGGGCCGGTCCCGGACGACGAGCGGCTGGCCCGGGTCGCGCTCAACGCTCTCCGCGAGCCGGCGGACCCACGGCTGGCCCGGCTCGTCGCGACCATGGGAGCACGCGAGCTCCGCGAGCGTCTGCTCGACGACGTCGACCTCGCCGGTCTGCGCAGCGACAGCGCCGAGCGGCTTGCCGGGCTGGACCCGAAGCGCATGCTCGACGACGCGCGGGCCCGGGGCATCCGGTTCGTGGTTCCCGGGGACGGCGAGTGGCCGGCGGGTCTCGACGACCTGGCGCGCGTCCAGCCGCTGCACGGGCTGGCCGGGCCACCGATCGGGCTCTGGCTGCGCGGTCCGGCGAGGCTGGACGCCGTGACCGCGAATGCGGTCGCGATCGTGGGATCGCGCAGCGCGACGACCTACGGGACCGCGGTGGCCCGGGACCTGGCCGCCGAGGTCGGCGCGGCCGGCGTCACCACCGTGTCGGGAGCCGCGTTCGGGATCGACCAGGCAGCCCACCGCGGGGCCCTTGGGGTCCGTGCACCGACAGTCGCGGTGCTCGCCTGTGGTGTCGACCGCGCGTACCCGTCGGCGCACCGCGAGCTCCTCGAGCACATCGCACAGATCGGCCTGGTCGTCTCCGAGGTCCCGCCTGGCTGGATGCCGACCAAGGTGAGGTTCCTCAGCCGCAACCGCCTCATCGCGGCGATGAGCACCGGGACCGTTGTCGTCGAGGCCGCGGTGCGCAGCGGCGCGCTGAACACCGCGACGTGGGCAGAGTTGTTGCAGCGGGTGCTGATGGGCGTGCCCGGCGCGGTGACCAGCGCGCCGTCGCAGGGCGTCCACCAGCTGCTCCGCAGCGGTGCCGCGTCGCTGGTCACCTGCGGGGGACACGTGCTGGAGTCCGTGTCCCCCGTGGGCTTCCACGTCCAGAACGAACTCCGGGAGCCCCCGCGGGCCACGGACTCCCTGGACCTCACCGGCCGCCGGGTCCTCGACGCCGTGCCCCTCGTCCGTCCGGCGCCGCTGGCCTCGATCGCCCGGACCGGCGGCGTCAGCGTCGCGACCGCCGAGCGCACGCTGCGCGACCTCGAACAACGCGGTCTCGTCGCCGGTGCCGGCGGCCGGTGGCGGCTGAGCCCGCGACCCGCCTCGGCCTGACCGCGGCACGAATCAACAACAGCGCGGTGCCTGTGACCCACCAGGTGGCTCACAGGCACCGCACAAGCGTGGCCCCGAGGTCCCCTGATCCGACGTCGGCCGCTCGTACCCTCGACACATGGCGCAGTCGGAGGCGGGCCCCACGAAGGCGGAGACGGCTCTGCCGGTTGCGATGCGCGCGGCCCGAGACGACTTCGGGCGTCATCTCGCGGTCGAGCGGGACCTCAGCGTGCACACCGTGCGCGCGTACCTCGGCGACCTCGACCAGATGCTCGCCCACGCAGCGACGCTCGGTCATGTCGACCCGTCGACGCTCGACCTCCGCACGCTGCGCTCGTGGCTGGCCAACCAGCAGACCCGTGGACGCAGCCGCACCACGATGGCGCGGCGCGCCACGACCGTGCGGGTGTTCACCGCTTGGCTCGTCCGCACCGGCCGGGCAACGGCCGACGTGGGCGCCGCGCTCGGCTCACCGAAGGCGCACCGCACCCTGCCGCCCGCGCTCAGCCAGGAGGAGGCCCGGCTGCTGCTCGACGCGGCCGCCGAGACGGCGAGCGACGGCAGTGCGATCGGCGCACGGGACGTCGCGGTCCTCGAGCTGCTCTATGCCACCGGCATCCGGGTGGGGGAGCTGTGCGGGCTCGACGTCGACGACGTCGACGCCGAGCGGCGCGTCGTGCGGGTGCTGGGCAAGGGCCGCAAGGAACGGTCGGTGCCGTACGGCAAGCCGGCGGCGCTCGCCCTCGACCGGTGGCTGGGGGTGCGCAACGGACTCGCCGGGCCGCGCTCCGGCCCCGCGTTGTTCCTCGGCGCCCGAGGAGGGCGGCTCGACCAGCGCGCCGTGCGATCGCTCGTGCACGCGCGTCTCGCCGACGTCCCGGGCGCACCCGACCTCGGGCCGCACGGGCTGCGGCACACCGCCGCCACCCACCTGCTCGACGGCGGCGCCGACCTGCGCAGCGTGCAGGAGCTGCTGGGACACGCGTCCCTGGCCACCACGCAGATCTACACCCACGTCACGACCGACCGGATCCGGCAGGCCTACCGCCAGGCGCACCCCCGCGCCTGACGGATTTAGCCACCAAATCGCCTGCCCGGCACTTCGTGCCCGCCCACGGTCACCACGACGGCGGGGCCTGCAGGAGTGACAGGGATCCCCGGGCTGCCGGGCAGAGCTCCGTCGGGTGGGAACAGGCGCACCGGCTGGGGCTCGGCGCCGACGAGGACCAGTGGGTCGAGGTACCGGTTGCCCGCGATCAGCCCCCAGTGCAGACAGGCCCGCGGCAGGCAGTGGCTGCCCGCGAACGCCAGGTGCCCGATGACGGCTCCTTCGGCCACCTCCTCGCCACGGCGCACCGCCGTCGCCACCGGCTGGTACGTCGTACGGGTCGGGCCGTGGGACACGCTGACCGACCCGACACCGGCGATCCGGCCGACGAACGTGACCGTCCCTGCCTGAGCGGCGTGCACCGGCATGCCGAGGCGGCCGGCCAGGTCGACGCCGCGGTGACCGGCACCCCAGGTGCGCGAGGGCGGGTCGAACCCGCGCACGACCTCGGGGCGCGGGCGCAACGGCCATGACCCCGAGCCTGGCTCGACCTCGGCGGCCGCCGCGGGTGTCAGGGACACGAGGAGGAGTGCGGTCAGGAGGGTGAGGAGGCGAGGCATGGCCGCAGCCTGGGCCAACGGAGCCCGAGGTGGGTCCCGCACCAGGTCGCCTGTGGAGTCCTGCGAGGTCAGAGGCCCTGGGGACGGATTCGCGAGGGAGGGGTCGCGCCCCGTATAATCGCCCGTGGCGACCCGTGCAAGCGGGTCGACTATCGCACGCCCGTCCAACCGCACAGTGCCGACGGCTCCGGTCCACCGGAGCACGGCCCGCGGGCGGAGGCCTACGGTCCCGGTCCCCAGAGTGATTCTGAGGAACGGGTGGGTCCCCCGCCGGGCGTCAGGGCGGACCGCGACCGCGGCCCGCGACAACCGGAAACAGACGCCGACCACGGCAGCGCGACCGGTCCGAGGCCCGAACCCCGGACCCGTGCGGGAGCGTGGTCAGACGGCGTCGCAGAGGAAGAGAGTCGAAGGCCATGGCCGTCGTCACGATGCGCCAGCTCCTCGAGAGCGGCGTGCACTTCGGGCACCAGACCCGACGGTGGAACCCGAAGATGAAGCGCTTCATCATGACGGAGCGCAACGGGATCTACATCATCGACCTGCAGCAGTCGCTGGCGTACATCGACAGCGCCTACGCGTTCATCAAGGACACCGTCGCCAAGGGCGGCAGCGTGATGTTCGTGGGCACCAAGAAGCAGGCCCAGGAGGCCATCGCCGAGCAGGCGACCCGCGTCGGGATGCCCTACGTGAACCAGCGCTGGCTCGGTGGCATGCTCACCAACTTCCAGACGGTGCACCAGCGGATCAACCGCCTCAAGGAGCTCGACGAGGTCGACTTCGACAACGTCGCCGGCTCCGGCCGCACCAAGAAGGAGCTCCTGCACATGAAGCGGGAGCGCGACAAGCTGGACAAGACCCTCGGCGGAATCCGCGACATGGCGCGCACGCCCGCCGCGGTCTGGGTCGTCGACACCAAGAAGGAGCACCTGGCGGTCGAGGAGGCGCGCAAGCTGCGGATCCCGATCATCGGCATCCTCGACACCAACTGCGACCCCGACGAGGTCGACTACCCCATCCCCGGGAACGACGACGCCATCCGCGCAGTCTCGCTGCTGACCCGCGTCGTGGCGGACGCCGTCGCCGACGGCCTCATGGCCCGCTCCGGCGCCCGTACCGGCGACGCGGAGACCGGGGCCGAGCTCGGCGCCGAGGAGCCGCTGCCTGAGTGGGAGCGCGAGCTGCTGGCGGGACAGGCGGAGCAGGCAGCCGTCAGCGCCACCGGCGGTGACCCGGCCACCGAGGACACCCCGGCAGCCGAGGCCACCGGGGCCTCCTCCGAGGGCACCGACAAGCCGGCGGCGCCGGCGCCCGCCGAGACCGGGGCCACGGCCGAGGCGAAGGCCGAGCCCGTGCCTGAGGCCAAGACTGAGCCTGAGGCCAAGACTGAGCCTGAGACTGAGGCCAAGACTGAGCCTGAGACTGAGGCCAAGACTGAGCCTGAGGCCAAGACCGAGCCTGAGCCTGAGACCGAGGCCAAGAGCGAGCCTGAGACCGACGCCGAGCCCACAGCCGAGCCCACAGCCGAGGCCACGTCCGAGGCCACGCCCGAGCCCGAGCCCGAGCCT
>Ga0190271_10001983_pt1 | contig 12106 bp, 8 predicted proteins | sample Popmic356T_FD_133747 | JGI IMG/M metagenome (GOLD analysis project Ga0190271, IMG submission 133747) | Populus adjacent soil microbial communities from riparian zone of Weber River, Utah, USA - 356 T | ecosystem: Environmental > Terrestrial > Soil > Riparian zone | place: USA: Utah | collected...
CTCGCCGAAGTCTCGTCGCAAACCGGGCGGCAACTCGGCCTCGGTCAGCTCGGCCAGGTGCAGTGAGTAGGCCGTCGCCAGGCGTTGCTTGACCGGCCCATCCCCGATCAGGGTCTGGACGGCCGCGGAAAAACGTTGTGCGAAAGGAGACACGATGGAGCCTTGGAATTTGTCTTGGTCTGGCCCGCCCCTGCGGCTATCCCGCTGCGTTTGACATATATCAGACTTCAGCTGTTTGTCGCAAGTGTTTGATCCCGTGGGCGGCTCGGAGACGGTTCGGGATGATCCTGAGCTACGAGGGCTTCCTCAAGTCGAATTTTTTCATACGGTCCGTCAGCGTCGTGGGCTTCACGCCGAGCAGCTTGGCGGCCCCGTTGGGGCCCGATACACGCCACTGCGCCATCTCGAGCGCGAGCAACGTGTTCTTGCGCTCGAGCCCACGCATCTCGAGCTCCGTCAGCAATGCGTCTCCCGACTCCTTCGCTTGCGGCGAAGAGGCCTCCGGTGGATTCAAGATGTCGCTCATCGCAAGGTCGAGCCGCAACACCTTGCCGCGCGACAAGATCACTGCGCGCTCGATGACGTTCTTCAGCTCGCGGATGTTGCCCGGCCAATCGTAGCGTCGGAGCAGCGCTGCCTGCTGCTTCGACAACGTCAACGGCTGATGGCCGAAGTCCTGACACGTGCGCTCGAGGAAGTGGCTCGCGATCTGGATCACGTCGTCGCCTCGCGCGCGCAGCGGCGGCACTTCGATCGGGAAGACGCTCAAGCGGTAGAACAGATCCTCGCGAAAGTTGCCGTCGGCGACGGCCTTCTCGAGATCGCGGTTCGTGGCCGCGATGACTCGAACGTCGACGGTATGCGTGCGATCGTCGCCGACGCGTTCGTACTCGCTTTCTTGCAGCACGCGCAGCAGCTTGCTCTGTAGGTCGAGCGGGATCTCACCGACCTCGTCGAGAAAGATCGTGCCGCCGTCGGCGAGCTGGAAGCGGCCGACGCGATCGCGAATGGCGCCCGTGAACGCGCCTTTGACGTGGCCGAAGAACTCGCTTTCGAAGAGCTCGTGCGGAATCGAAGCGCAGTTGACCTTCACGAGCGGGCCTTGGCTGCGCGGGCTGCGCGCATGGATCACGTGTGCCACGAGCTCTTTGCCGACCCCGGACTCTCCTTCGATGAGCACGCTGGCAGACGTTTGCGCCACGGCCTCGAGGCGCACGAGCATCTGCTTCAGCGCCGCGCTCTCGCCGATGATGCGCCCGTAGTTCATCGCGACCTGAACTTCCTCCCGCAGATAGTCGCGCTCGCGCTCGAGCTCGCCGCGCAAGCGCGCGTTCTCCTCGAACGCGGCACGCAGCTGACGCTCCGCTCGATTGCGCGCAGTGACGTCCTTCGAGGCCACGAGCAATGCGACGACGGCGCCGCTCGGGTCGCGATCGGGTGCGGCCGAGACCTCGACCTCGACCTCCTCGCCGGATTTCGTGACGTACGTGCGCGGCTCGTTCTCGAGATCCCCCGCCGCGATCACGTCCTCGAGGCGGCCGCCGAGCGTCGCTACCGTCTCCTTGCCCATGAACTCCGTGATCACGCGGCCGAGCACCTCGTCGCGGCGATAGCCCAGGGTTTCGAGCCAGCGCTCGCTGACGTTCGTGATTCGGCCGTGATGGTCGACGGTGTGCAGCATCGCCGGCGTCGCGCGATAGAGCTCGCGGTAGTGCTGCTCGAGACGCGCCTGCGCGCCGACTTCCGTGTAGACGACGTTCGTGCGCAGATAGTCGCCGGCCTCGCTACGCTCGACGATGGCGTTCGCGAGGCAGTCGACGCGCTCGTTGTTGCGCGTCGTCAGATCGACGGGCACTCCGCTGAGGCGCCCAGTGCGACGCAGCACCGGCATGTACTCCTCGACGATGCGCTTCGCGCCCTCGGGGCTCGCGAGATCCTGCGGGCGCATGTTCGTGATTTCCTCGCGCGCGTAACCGAAACGGCGCAGCCACGCATCGCTGGCGTCGACGAAGAATCCGTCCTCATTCAGGGAGACGAGCAGCGCCGGGCTGCGCCAGAAAAGCCATTGGTACTGCTCTTGCTGCGACATGGGGCGACATTACGGTTTTTCGGAGATCCTAGCAACGAAAAACCGTGATTTACGGAATGTCGTGAACCTCAAGGTATCTCAAGTTATTGATTTTAATCAAAATACTGGTTGGCACGCGCTGTGCAATAGGCACAGCAGATCTCATGGGAGATCAGCTAATGGCCGACCAAGTCGGTAAAGGATTGGAGAGTATGGTTACACGCAAGCTACTGACGGCCACGGCCGTTGGACTGTCCGTGGGCCTGCTCGCACAGCATGCGACAGGCGCCGAGACCCCGACCGTGCAGAAGGCACCGGTGGCCGAGGAGTTCACGGTCGACGCAGAGCTGTTTCGCAACGAGATCGCAGATTACGTGCGTGAGCTCAATCGGCAAATGCGCACGACGTTGAACGAAGAGTTGCGTCGCGAGCTGGCACCGAAGGTCGTCGCCAGCAACGAGCTTCGCACGAGGAGCTAGACGGTATAGCGAACAATCGGTCCACCACTTCTCCCCCCTGTGGTGGGCCGCTGGCCGAGTCGGACGGCCGTTTGTGGGGGCCGGGTTTCCGGCAGCGAACAAGGATACTTCGCAATGAAGGATACGGATGTTCCGCAGCCCGGCTCCATTTTTTCCCGGCGGCGATCGCCGCCCAGTTCGCCCAGTTGAAGAGGGGACAGATTTAGAAATCTGTCCCCGAGCCCCCACGCCAGGTTAGCGTCCGCCCGTCGGCGTGCCGAGCTTCAGATGCTGCTCGAGAAACGCGAGGGTGCTCGTCCACGCCTCGTTCGCCGCCTGCTCGTTGTAGTTTCCGCCACTGGGATTCGCGAACGCGTGATCGACGCGCGGCACGATCAGGACTTCGGCGGTCTTGCCGAGCTCCATGAGGTTCGAGCGAAATATCTGCACGTCGCGGACGGGGATGCTTTTGTCGTCGGCGCCGAAAAACCCGAGCACGGGCACATTCAACGGTGCGAGGCGATCAGCGTCCGTGACGACCTGCCCGTAGTACATGACCATCGCGTCGAGCGCCTCCGGATACTGCAACGCCGTCTGTAGCGACAAACCGCCGCCGAGACACCAGCCGATGCTCGCGATGCGCGGCGCGAGCGCGTATTTCTCGAGGTAGTCGTAAGCCTGGCGCAGGTTGTTGCGGGACGCATCGGGGCTGTCCAAGAGCGCGCTCATCAGCGCCTGAGCTGCGTCGGGTGTTTCCGCCGTCGCACCACCGTAGAGATCGACGGCGAGAGCGACATAGCCCTCGCCGGCGAGACGCCGCGTCATCGCCTTGACGTTGTCGTTCAAGCCCCACCATTCGTGAATCACGATGATGCCCGGCAAGGGCTCGGTCGCGTCCTGCGGCATCGCGAGATAGCCGACGAGGTTGCTTCGCGCGCCTTCACCGTAGGCGAGCTCCTGCTCGAGGACCGGAACCTTCGGCGCCGCCTCGACGGCCTGCGTCGGCGTCGGCGAATCGTGCTGGTGCTCGGCTGCCGTCGCCGCGACCGTCGCCGCTGCATCGGGTGCGGCAGCTGCTGGCGGCTCCTCGGACGCCCCGCAGCCGAGGAGCGAAGCGCAAACCGCAATCGAGAAGAGCGCACGCATCGTGTTCATGGAAAAACTGCAACACATGGGGCGTATCCTGGCAAGGCAATGCGTCGCTAACGCGCCCGGAACTCGAGCGCCCGAGCCGCGCGCGGGCCGGCGACGGGTTGGCCATCGCGGAAAACGGGTACACCGTTCAGCACGGTCATGACGATGCTGCCACGAAAGTCCGTGCCCTCGAACGGGGACCAGCCGCACTTGTAACGAACCTGCGCCGCGTCGACGCGCGTCACGGCGGCCAAATCGACGGCCACGAGATCGGCGTAGTAGCCCTCGCGGATGAAGCCGCGCTCGGCGATGCCGAACAACAACGCCGGATTGTGCGCGGCCTTCTCGACGATTTTCGGCAGCGTGAACAGCCCTTGCGCGTGCTGATCGAGCAGCATCAACAACGAGTGCTGCACGAGCGGGAGGCCCGAGGGCGCCTCGAAGTAGCTGCGAGCCTTCTCCTCGAGCGTGTGCGGCGCATGATCCGTCGCGATGACGTCGATGCGATCGTCGACGACGGCCGCTCGCAGCGCGTCACGGTCGGCCGCCGTCTTGATCGCGGGGTTGCACTTGATCTTCGTGCCGAGCGTGGCGTAGCTCGATTGCTCGAACCAAAGGTGATGCGCGCAGACCTCGGCCGTGATGCGCTTTCCTTCGATCGGGCCGCGCTCGAACAGAGTGAGCTCGCGCGCCGTCGTCAAATGCAGGATGTGCAGACGTGCCCCGTGTTTCTTGGCGAGGCCCACGGCCAGCGACGACGATCGGTAGCAAGCCTCCTCCGACCGGATCAATGGATGCGCCTCGATCGGCACGTTCTCGCCGTAGCGCTCGCGATAGCGTCTTTCGTTCTCCAAGATCAGCGGCGAGTACTCGCAATGCGTCGCGATCAGCAGGCGCGCCTCGGCGAAGATCCCTTCGAGCGCGGCTTGATCGTCGACGAGCATGTTGCCCGTCGAGGCGCCCATGAAAACCTTGATGCCGCACGCGTCCGCCACGCCGACGCGTTTGATTTCCTCGAGGTTCGTGTTCGTCGCGCCGAGATAGAAACCGTAGTTCACGTGGCACGTGGCCGCCGCGATGCGGCGTTTCTCGGCGAGCGCCGCACGATCCGTTGACGGCGGCTGCGTGTTAGGCATGTCGAGGAAGCTCGTGACGCCGCCGCAGAGCGCGGCCAGCGACTCCGTCGCGAGCGTCGCCTTGTGCGTGAGCCCGGGCTCGCGGCAATGCACCTGGTCGTCGATGAGGCCCGGCAAGAGATGCTTGCCTTTCAGATCGATCGTCGTCGTGCCCGCGGGCACGGCGCCGGTTCCGATGCGCTCGATGCGGTCGCCGCGAATCAGCACGTCGGCGGCGACGATGCGCCCTTCGTTGACGAGCTGCGCGTTGACGAGTTGTAGCGAGCCCATGGTGCTCATGCTTTAGCTCCAAATCGATCCGTGGCCGCGATGAGCTCGGCCGTGATTCCGGGCTCGTAAGCCGAGTGGCCCGCGTCGGGCACGATCCGCAACTCGGCCTCGGGCCAGCGCCGATGCAGCTCGAAGGCCGTGTCGACCGGGCACACGACGTCGTAGCGCCCGTGCACGATGACGCCGGGTATCTGCCGGATGCGCTCGACGCCGTCGAGCAGCTGGTTCTCGTGCTCGAAGAAGCCGCGATTCACGAAATAGTGCGCCTCGATGCGCGCCAGCGCGAGCGCGAACTCCGGCGCGCCGAACTGGTCCTCGCGCTTCGGATTGGGAAGCAGCGAGCTCGTGGCTCCCTCCCATATCGACCATGCGCGCGCGGCCGCAAGCCGCACCGCGGCATCGTCCGAGAGGAGGCGCCGATGGAAAGCGCCGAGCAGGTCGTGCCGCTCGGCGGGCGGAATCGGCGCCAAGTACTTTTGCCACTGCTCCGGGAACACGAGGCTCGCGCCGACCTGATAGAACCAATTCAGCTCGAGCTGCCGCAGCAAGAAGATCCCGCGCAGCACGAGCTCGCTGACGGCATTGGGATGCGTCTCCGCATAGGCGAGCGCGAGCGTGCTGCCCCACGAGCCGCCGAACACGAGCCAGCGATCGACCTTCAGATGACGGCGCAAGCGCTCCATGTCGGCGACGAGGTGCCACGTCGTGTTGGCTTCGAGCGACGCGTGCGGGCGGCTCCTTCCGGAGCCGCGCTGGTCGAATACGACGATCCGGTAGCGAGCGGGATCGAAAAACCGCCGCGCGTTGACGTCGCCGCCGCCGCCCGGCCCGCCGTGCACGAACAAGGCGGGCTTGCCCGAGGGGTTGCCGGATTGCTCGTAATAGATCTCGTGGCCGTCGCCCACGGCGAGATAGCCCGTGTCGAACGGCTCGATCGGCGGATATTGCGTGCGGTTGCTCATGTTTCTCGTCGCTTGCTTCCCTTGCTCCGGCATCCGCCGTCCGCGCTTATACTCACTCAACTCGCTCCACCGCGCACAGGCCTCGGGATGAAGATCTCTCTCGCGATCGCCAGCTTTGCCCTCTCGCTGTCGGGCGCGGCCGCCGCGCAAGACCCCGAAATTCCGTTCGACGAGTTCTATCTCGACAACGGGCTGCGCGTCATCGTGCACGAGGACCGCAAGGCCCCGATCGTCGCCGTCACGATTTGGTATCACGTCGGCTCGAAGAACGAGGCCCCCGGCAAGACCGGCTTCGCTCATCTGTTCGAGCACCTGATGTTCAACGGCTCCGAGAACCACAACGACGAGTATTTTCGACCCCTTCAGGAAGTCGGCGCCACGAGCATGAACGGCACGACCGACTTCGACCGCACGAACTACTTCCAAACGGTGCCCACTTCGGCCGTCGACCTCGCGCTGTGGCTCGAGTCGGACCGCATGGGGCACCTGCTCGGGGCCGTCGACCAGGAAAGGCTCGACGAGCAGCGCGGCGTCGTGCAGAACGAGAAGCGCCAAGGGGACAACGCGCCGTACGGCAAGGTCTTCGAGGCGATCGTCACGAACCTGTTCCCGCCTGGCCATCCGTACTCGTGGGACGTCATCGGCTCGATGGCGGACTTGAACGCCGCGACGCTCGAGGACGTCAAGACGTGGTTCGAGACTTACTACGGGCCGAACAACGCGACGCTCGTGCTCGCCGGCGACATCGACCTCGCGACGGCGCGTGAGAAGGTCCAGCGTTACTTCGGCGACATTCCGCCCGGCCCGCCGCTGACTCACAAGGAACGCTTCATTCCGAGCAGCGTTCCGGCGAGCCGCATCGTCATGCAGGACCGTGTGCCCGAGGCACGCATCTATAAGGTATGGCTCGCGCCGGAATGGAGCAGCGACGAGAGCACGTACCTGCAGCTCGCCGACCTCGTGTTGACGAGCGGCAAGACCTCGCGGCTCTATCAGCGGCTCGTCTACGAGGATCAGATCGCCACGGACGCCAGCGCCTTCCTCATGAGCAACGAGATCGCCGGCGCCTACGTCGCCTATGCAACCGTTGCGGAAGGCGAGGACATGCGCTCCGTCGAACGGGCACTCGACGAGGAGCTCGCGCGCTTCCTCGCCGAGGGCCCCACGCGCGCCGAGCTCGAGCGAGCGAGGACGGAGATCCGCTCCGGGTTCATTCGCGGCGTCGAGCAGGTCGGCGGATTCGCCGGCAAATCGCAGATCCTCGCCGAGAATGCCGTTTACGGAGACCGGCCCGACTTCTACCGGCATTCGCTCGAGCTCCTCCGCACGGCGACGCAGCAGCAGGTGCTCGCGGCGGCGCGCAATTGGATCAAGGGCGAGCCGCTCGTGATCGAGGTCCATCCGTTCTCGCCGGACCTCGCGCCGAGCGGCACCTCCGCAGATCGCACGAAGCTGCCCATGCCGCAAACGTTTCCCGACGCGCCGTTCCCGGCGCTCGAGCGGGCGACGCTGACGAACGGTATGCAGCTGATCGTCGCGGAACGGCATGCCGTGCCCGTCGTGCGATTCAGCCTTCAGCTCGACGCCGGCTACGCGGCCGACCAGTTCGCCTCGCCCGGCGCGGCGACCATGACGATGGAGATGCTCGACGAGGGCACGGCCTCCATGGACGCGCTCGAGATCAGCGATGAGCTGCTCAGGCTCGGCGCGCAGCTGACCTCCGGCGCGAACCTGGACTTCTCCGTCGTCGGCTTATCCGCGCTGAAGGAAAACCTCGACGAGTCGCTCGCGATCTACTCCGACGTGATCTTGAACCCCGCGTTCGCCCCCGCAGAGCTCGAGCGATTGAAGGCCTTGCAGCTCGCCGGGATACAGCAAGAAAAGAACAGCCCGGAAAACATGGCGCTGCGGGTGCTGCCGCGCTTGCTCTACGGCGAGGGGCATGCCTACTCGTTGCCGATGACCGGGTCGGGCACCGAGGAGGCCGTCGCCGCGCTCGGCCGCGACGATCTCGTCGCGTATCACGACTCTTGGTTCAAGCCGAACAACGCGACGATGATCGTCGTCGGCGACACGACACTCGCGGAAGTCCGGCCGAAGCTCGAGGCGCTGTTCGCGCGCTGGCGGCCCGGCGAGGTGCCGGCAAAGACGCTACCTGCCGTCGCGCCGCCCGAACGGCCCAGCGTGTACTTGATCGACCGGCCGGGCTCCGAGCAGAGCGTCATCATCGCGGGGCATTTGATCGGCAAGCGCGACCCGGCCGATGACATCGCCGTCGACGCAATGAACGACATCCTCGGCGGCGCTTTCACGTCGCGCGTCAACATGAATCTGCGCGAGGACAAAGGCTGGTCGTACGGCGCGGACACGGTCGTCGTCGACACGCAGGCGCAGCGCCCGTTTCTAGCGATTGCGCCCGTGCAAGCCGATCGGACGGCCGCCTCGATGCAGGAGATCAAGCGCGAGATCGAAGAGTACGTCGGCGCGCACGCGGCGACCGACGCCGAGGTCGCGACGAGCAAACGGCGCAGCACGTTGACGTTGCCCGGCCGCTGGGAGACCGCGCAAGCCGTCGCCCGCGACACCGCGGAGCTCGTACGCTTCGACCTGCCGGACGATTACTGGAATGGCTACGCCGAGCTCGTCGGCGGCCTCGACGTCGCGGAAGTTCGCGACGCCGCGGCGCGTACCCTCTTGCCGGGGCGGCTGACTTGGGTGGTCGTCGGCGATCTCGACGTCATCGAGGCGGAAGTCCGTGCGCTTGCGCTCGGCGAGATCCGCATCGTGGACGTCGACGGCAATCCGGCCGGGCGTCCATGAAGGTTCGGTAACTTGAAAGCGCCCTCGAGTCGAATGCAGAATGTCCGCCGCTCGCTGGCGTGCTGTTACTAGAGATCCGTCGTCGAGCCTCCAATGATCGAAGTTCAAAACCTAACCAAAGAATACGGTAGGTTTCGCGCCGTAGACGATCTGAGCTTTCGCGTCTCGGCCGGAGAGGTGCTCGGCTTTCTGGGGCCGAACGGCGCGGGCAAGACGACGACGATGCGCATCGTCGCGGGCTTCCTGCCTCCGACGACTGGCCGTGTGCTGATCTGCGGATCCGACATCGAGACGCAGGCCGTGGCGGCGAAGCGCCGCATCGGCTATTTGCCCGAAGGCGCCCCGAGCTACCCCGAGATGACGCCGCGCTCGTTCCTCGAGTTCATCGCCGAGGCGCGCGGCCTCTTGCCGGGTGTGCGACGTAGGCGGCTCGACGAGGTGTTCCAGCTCTTGCATCTCGATCGCGTGCTCGACCAGACCATCGACACGCTGTCGAAGGGTTATCGGCGGCGCGTCGGGCTCGCGCAGGCGATCCTGCACGACCCCGAGGTCTTGATCCTCGACGAGCCGACCGACGGCCTCGATCCGAATCAGAAACACGAGGTCCGCGCGCTGATCGGGCACATGGCGAAGTCGAAGATCATCGTGATCTCGACGCACCTGCTCGAGGAAGTCGAAGCGGTCTGCAACCGCGCGATCATCATCGCGCACGGCAAGATCCTCGCCGACGACACGCCGCGCGGCCTCGAAACGCGCTCGCGGTTCTACAACGCCGTGTCTCTGAAGCTGGCGAATCCGGAGCTCATCCCCGCGGCGCGCAACGCCATCAAGCTGCTGCCCGAAGTCGCGAGCACCGAGCTCGACGAGAAGAACGGCCGCATCACGGCGTTCCCCGCGCCAGGCAAGCTGCCGCTCGCGCCGATCAACGCGCTCGCGGAGCGCCAGCGCTGGCAGCTGGCCGAGCTGCACCTCGAGTCAGGCCGTCTCGACGAGGTGTTCCGCACGATCACCGGAGGGGCCGCGGCATGAAGGGCATCGCCGCCGTGTTCAAGCGCGAGCTCGCGAGCTACTTCGCGACCCCGATCGCGTACGTGTTCATCGTGATCTTCCTGATCGTCTCGGGTTGGTTCACGTTCTTCTACGGCGGCTTCTACGAGGCGGGCCAGGCAGACCTCGGAGCGTTCTTCTACTGGCACCCGTGGCTCTACTTGCTGCTCGTGCCGGCTTTGAGCATGCGGCTGTGGGCCGAGGAACGAAAGTCGGGCAGCATCGAGCTGCTGATGACGCTGCCACTCGAGACCTGGCAGGTCGTCGCCGGCAAATACCTCGCCGCGTGGGCGTTCACCGCGATCGCTGTCGCTCTGACTTTCCCGATTTGGCTCACCGTCAACTACCTCGGCGACCCCGACAACGGCGTCATCGTCGCCGCGTATTTCGGCAGCATCCTGATGGCCGGCGGCTTCCTCGCTGTCGGCGCCTGCATCTCCGCCGCGACGAAAAACCAGGTCATCGCGTTCATTCTTTCGGTCGTCATGTGCTTCGGCTTACTCGCCCCGGGGCTCGGCGTCGTGCAGTAAGTGCTCTCGGGCGTAGCGCCGCAATGGTTCCTCGACGGTCTCACCAGCTTGGGGCCGCAGGCGCACTTCGACTACATCAGCAAGGGCGTCATCGATCTGCGCGACCTCGTCTATTTCGCGCTGCTGATCGGGATGGCGCTCTACGCGAACACGATCGTGCTCGAGCTCAAGAAGGCGGATTGACGGCATGAGCGGGGCGACCAGGAACAAGCTTGGGGCGGTGACGTTGGTGCTCATCGTGCTGGCCTTCGTCGTGGCCGCCGTCGCCACGAACGTCTGGTTGCGCGGCGTGCGCGTCGATCTGACGGCAAACAACCTCTATACCCTCGGCGAGGGCACGCAAGCAGTGCTGGACGGCATCGAGGAGCCGATCAACCTGTATCTGTTCTTCTCGGACGAGGCGACGGAGACGCTGCCGACGCTGCGCGCGTATGCGACCCGCGTGCGCGAGATGCTCGAGGAGCTCGCGGCGAACGCGCCCGACGGTAAGCTCGTGCTGAATTTCGTCGACCCATTGCCGTTCTCCGAGGAAGAGGACCGTGCCGAGCAGCTCGGCTTGCAATCGGTGGACGTCGGCACGGGCGGCGACCCCGTCTACTTCGGCCTGGCCGGCACGAACAGCGTCGGCACGACGGACCGCATCCCGTTCTTCCAGCCCGATCCGCGCAAGGAGGCGTTCCTCGAGTACGACCTCGCGCGGCTGATCTACAACCTCGCGAACACCGACAAGGCGGTCGTCGGGCTGCTGACGAGCGCGCCGATCGGCGGCGGCTTCGATCCGCAGACGCAGCAGCCGTCGCAGCCGTGGGTCGTCGTCGAGCAAGCCAAGCAGCTGCTCGAAGTGCGGACGTTGCCGGAAAGCGTGCTCACGATCGACGACGACATCGACGTGCTCTGGATCGTGCATCCCGCGATGCTCGACGACTCGACGCTTTACGCCGTCGATCAGTTCGTCATGCGTGGCGGCCGCGCGCTGATCTTCGTCGACCCGCAAGCCGAAATACTCGCCGACGCCGATCCGACCGGCCTCGGGATCGGCGCCGCCGCAGCCAGCTCCATTCCGCAGCGGCTGTTCGAAGCGTGGGGCGTCACGTTCGATACGTCGGACGTCGTCACGGACAACCGCTACGGGCTCAGTATCGGCGGGCGCTTCCAGCCCGTTCGCCACATCGGCCTGCTCGGCCTCGACGCCGAGGCCATGAGCCAGGACGACCCGATCACCTCGGGCTTGAACGGCGTCAACTTAGGGATCGCGGGACATTTCGAGCTCGCCGAAGGCGCGACGGCGAAGCTGACGCCGTTGCTCACCTCGAGCGTCGAATCCGAGGTCATGCCGGCCGAGCGGTTCCAATTCCTCGCGGATCCCGAGGAGCTATTGAACGGCTTCACGCCGAGCGGCAAGGAGTACGTCCTCGCGGCGCGCCTCGAAGGGCCGCTGAAATCGGCGTTCGAGGGCGGCGCGCCGACGACCGAAGACCGCGCCGCACCCATCGAGGCGGCGCTTGGGAGCGCGCATTTGGCGTCGACCGAGAGCGCCAACCTCGTGCTCGTCGGCGACGTCGACATCTTGAGCGACCGGCTCTGGGTGCAGGCGCAGAATTTCTTGGGGCAGCGGCTCGTCACCGCGTTCGCGAACAACGGCGACTTCGTCATCAACGCGCTCGATAATCTTTCCGGCAGC
>Ga0190271_10001984_pt1 | contig 12104 bp, 10 predicted proteins | sample Popmic356T_FD_133747 | JGI IMG/M metagenome (GOLD analysis project Ga0190271, IMG submission 133747) | Populus adjacent soil microbial communities from riparian zone of Weber River, Utah, USA - 356 T | ecosystem: Environmental > Terrestrial > Soil > Riparian zone | place: USA: Utah | collected...
GCCGTCGGATTCGACCACGAGGGCGGTCGGCGGCTGGTCCAGGGCCAGCGCTCTGGCCGCTGCCTCATAGCCGTCGGCGCGCGAGGCGCCCGCACGGAGCACGTACTCCTCGCGAGCTTCCAGGCCCGCCACGTTGAGTGTCCGCTGCCAGCCCGCGCGTCGGCGATCGACTCCGGACGGGCTGACACCGCACACCAGTCCAACCAATGTGTGCCCGTGTTCGATTAGGTGCCGGGTCGCGGCGGCGGTCACATCCACCATGAATGTCGGGCGGTCGACGACGACTGTCGGAATTCCGAGTTCGTCGACGAGTGAGAAGTCCTGCAGCGGGTCGACACTCATGAGAATGATCCCGTCCACCCGCCGGTCGGCAAGGCCCGCGAGGGCGAGTCGTTCCTGATCGAGGCTCCAGTCGGTGTCGGCCAGAAGCAGTTGTTGTCCGGCCGCGGTCGCCGCTTTCGAGATGTGCTTGGTGATCTCGCCGAAGTAGGGCAAGCCGATATCGGGAAACACCAGTCCGAGCGACGACGACCGACCGATCCGCAGATTGCGCGCCACACTGTCGGGCCGATAGCCGAGGAGCGCGATCGCCTCGACGACGCGCTTACGGGCGTTCACCGAGACGGGTCGAGGTCCCCCGTTGATCACGTACGAGACCAACGCCGGAGACACTCCCGCCGTGCGCGCGACATCTGCCCGCGTGGGCCTGCGCCGGCCCGCGGAACCAAACTCGGCCGGGAGCGTCACGATCTCCTCTTGTGGGTCGGTGAACCGGCGTCAGCGGGGAGTCTCGAGGTGCACATGAATTGAAGGGTACGACGTCACACTGCAAAGCGTGAACGGTCGAGAAGAGGCTGCGTCCACAGGATCGAGCCGTCCGCGTTCCGGGCTTCGACGCGCACGTAAAGCTCCTCGCCGGCGAGCGTGTACCGGCCGACGACGCCGTCTTCCGCGTGCAGCAGCCGGCCGCCCTCGCCGATGAACCGGTACTCGGTGCGGTTCGCCCGAAAGTAGGGGAGGTCTGCCTCGACGCGCAGGGTGCTGCCGTCGAACTCCCAGTCGTAGAGCCGCATGCCGCGCGAGGCGACTAGCGCGCCCCGCGTGACGGCCGCCTTCACGGTCTCGAAGTCGTCGGCGTCGGCGAGAATTTCTGTCCAGCCCACGTTGACCTCGTACCCCTGGTGCGAGTCGTCCACGCCGAAACCCCAGAGACGCCGGCCACGGCTGAGTTCTTCGTCCCAGAAATCGGTGGCGAGCCCGAGGCCGAAGCCGATGCCGTCCCAGTGACGATGAGCATGACAGCCGGCATAAATCTCGACTCCGACCGCACCGACGAGTTCGCGCGCCATCTCTTTGGTGAGCAGCGGCGGGATCACGCCCGGCACCGCCTTGCTGAGTTCGGGATTCTGATTGGGGTGACAGATGACGACGAAGGCGCCCTCGGCGACCGCGGCGTCGAGCACCTCCTGCGGTTCTCCTCTGTGTGCGCTCTTGCTGCCGACCAGCAGCAGACCGTCGTAGTCCACATACTCTTCGTTGTTGAAAGAGCGGATGCCAACCTGCTCGTCGAGATGCGAGGTATCGAGCCAGGCGTTGTGCGTGGCGTGCGCGACGATCTGGTAGTCCGAATCTTTGTACTCCTGAAAGAACTCGGCCATCCCTTCCAGCGTCTCGTGGTAATTGCCCTCGTCGTCCCAGCTGATGTTGTGCATGTGGAACTGAGACTTCAGCCACCGCCGGCCGTCGCCGAAGCCCGCATAGGGGTCGTAATATCCGCTCACGGCTATCTCCTCATCCGTTTACAGTCCGTAGCCGCGAAGAAAATCGCGGCTGATTCGTGCGCACTCAGCCGGGCCCCTGCCGTTGCTCGGCCCGAAATTGCCGTTCTGTTCCACGACGATCCAGCCGTGATAGCCGCCGCCCGCGATCAGCGAAACGATCCGGTCGAAGTCGGCATAACCTTCACCCAGTGGAGTGTTCAGATCCGTCGACTCGTTCCAGTCCTTGAACTCCAGGAACTCGATCCGGCCCCAATGCCGGGTCAGGAAGTCCGCAGCGCGTTCTGCGGGCTCCAGCTCGGGAAAGTCCTTGGTGGCGTGCCCGACGTCGAGCATTTCATGGCGGTGAGCGGGGTCCAGACTGTCAAGGAGTTCCTCGACCTCGGTCATCGTCTCGCCGACGCCCCCGGTGTGGTTGTGATAGTAAACGTTGATGCCGAGCTCGTCTCCCCAGCGCGCCCAGACATCCAGCGTCTCGGCCGCACGGGGGATCGTGAGGGTCGTGTCGAAATCGGTGCACGCGAGGTGCATGACACCGAAGTCAGCCATGAAGCGCAGCATGCGCTCCACCCACTCGTCGCTGTCGTTCATCAACCCGGTCACCGCCGCCAACTTGAGGCCCCGGCTCTCCAGCATGCGCCGAAGGTCGTCCGGCCGGTCGATCAGATCCTCCAGCTGCATTCCAAAGATCGCGATGCCCGCGTATCCGGCGTCGCGCACCTCGTCGAGCCAGGGTTCGAAATCAGCGCCCCGCGGGATGTTCCACGTGATGGCGTGCGCTGCCAGCCGGATGTCAGCGGCGATGTCTGGCGGGATGGTCGGGGCGATGTTCGGGTTTCGAGCGGTCACGGGTCGAGGTTCTCCAGGAATCATGCGGGTGAGGTGCTGCGCAGTTCGGCACGGCGTGCCGCCTGCCGCTTGGGGTGGGGGACCGGAGCCGCGAGGATGAGGCGCCGGGTGTAGGGATCCTGCGGATCGGACGTGACCTGTCTGGCCGTCCCCTCCTCGACGATGCGGCCGGCGTTCATGACCACGATTCGGTGGCTGATCAGACGCACCACCGAGATGTCGTGAGTCACGAAGAGGTACGCGACACCGGTGCGCTGCTGAATCTCGATGAACAGGTCGAGCACAATTGCCTGGTTCGACAGATCCAGGCCGCTGACCGGTTCGTCGCAAACGACGAGGCGCGGTTTGCGAGAGAGCGCTCGCGCGATCGCGATGCGCTGCCGCTGCCCCCCCGAGAATTCGTTGGCGAACCGATCGCCCGAGTCGGCGGGCAGATGCACCTGGTCGAGAAGATCGCGCACCTGCCGTCGAGCGTCGCCCCCCGAGAGCCCCGCGACGGTGAGCGGCTCGGTCAGTATCTCGTTCACCGTCATCGCAGGATTCAGCGAGCTGTACGGATCTTGAAAGACGATCTGGATCTGGTCGCTGAGCGATCGCCGCTCCGAGCGCCGCAGGTGAGAGATGTCACGTCCGTCAAACTCCACGGTGCCCGAGGTGACGGGTGCCAGGCCCACCAGGGCGCGGCCGAGCGTCGTCTTTCCCGACCCGGACTCGCCGACGACGCCCAGCGTCTCGCCCGCCGAGATGTGCACCGAGACGTCATGCAGCGCACGGAACGGCGGACGGCGGATGCCTCGGCCCGGGTACTCGACGACGAGATCACGAACATCCAGCAGGTGACCGGTACTCACGTGCCGACCTCATCTCGCGTCGGGGCATCGACGAGCGTGGACGCGAGCAGCGAGGCCGTATACGGATGCTCCGGTCGCTCGAACAGCTGCTCGACCGGAGCCGATTCGACGATCTTGCCGCCCTGCATCACGATCACGTGGTCGCAGATGTCGGCGACGACGCCGAAGTCATGGGTAACGATGAGCAGCGCCATCCGTCTCTCTTTCTGCAGTGACCGCAGGAGCTCGAGCACGTCGGCCTGCACCGTGACGTCGAGCGCGGTCGTCGGCTCATCGGCGATGATCAGGTCGGGCTCGCACGATACTGCGCCTGCGATGAGCACGCGCTGGGCCATGCCGCCCGACAGCTCGTGCGGGTACGACGCGAATACCCGCTCAGGATCCCGGATGCCGACTCTTGCGAGCAGCGAGATCGCCTTCTCGCGCGCTTCTCGGCGCCCCATCCGAAGATGCCGGCGCATCGGTTCAACGAGTTGGCTGCCGATGCGGAACGCCGGATCGAGGTTCGACATCGGCTCCTGCGGCACGTAGCCGATACGTCGGCCACGCACGTCGTTGAGTTGCTTCGGGCTGATCGTCGCCAGATCGAGGCCGTCGAACACGATCCCGGTCGAGGTGCGGGTGGCATTGCGCGGCAGCAGCCCCATGATCGAGAACGCCGTCTGCGACTTGCCCGACCCCGTCTCGCCGACGATGCCGACGACTTGGCCCGGCTCGACGGCGAAGCTGACTCCCGAGACGACTTCTTTGCCGCCATAAGCGACCCGGAGGTCGTCGACGACTAGCAGATCGCCGGTGTTCTCGCGGTGCACCGGCCGCTTCGGGGTGGTCGAGCCGGTCGGGCTGGTCGCGGCGGAAGACGGCGTACCCCGTGGGCGATCATTCGAGCGGCCGCGACCCTGATAGCGGTCGCGGACCGCGCTGGCGAGCAGTGAAAACATGACGACCGTGATCACGATCGCCGCGGCGGGCCAGACGAGCAGTTGCGGTGCGACGTAGATGTTCGCGAACGCGTCGTTCAGCATCGCACCCCAGCTCGGCGACGACGCCGACCCGAACCCGAGAAACTCCAGGCCGGCCTGCACAACGATCGCGACGCCGAACAGCTGCGCCGCCTGGATGAGCAGCGGTGCCACCGCAACGCGAAGGATGTGGCGACTGATGATGCGCCCGTCACTCAACCCGGCCACGCGAGCGGCATCGATGTAGAGCTCTTCGCGGATCGCGATGACCGACGAGCGCACCAACCGAAAGACGTTCGGCGCCAGCAGTATGCCGAAGACCGCCATCGCAATGTAGACGTTGTTGCCGACGGCCACGAAGACGACCAAGATCACGACGATGCCCGGGATCGCCATGACCAAATTGAAGATCCAGGATGCCCCGGCGTCGAGGCGTCCTCGATAGAAGCCTGCGACCAGTCCGCAGGGAGCGCCGATGACCAGCGCCACCAGCACGGCGATGAGGGCGCCGGTCAGGCTGGCGCGGCCGCCGTAGAGCAGCCGGGCGAGGACGTCGCGTCCCACACCATCGCCGCCGAGCGGGTGCGCGGGCGAGATCGGTGCAAGGATGTCAGTCGTCGAAGATCGGACCGGGTCGAGCGGGGTCAGTAGCGGGGCCGCGATGCACGCGATCGCGATCACCGCCAGAACGATCACCGGCGTGAGAATGGCCGGGTCGCGCAGTGCTGCTCGAAGGCCGCCGCGACGTGTCGCAGCGATGACGGTGGCCGAACCGTCGGGATTCGCGTTCTCTTCTCCCACGATCGTCATGCGACACGCACCTTCGGGTTGAGCCACGCATACGCGAGGTCGAGTAACAGATTGATGGCGACGATGATCAGCACCATCACCGAGACGACCCCCATCACGATGGGCAGATCACCCTGGCTCGACGCACCGACGATCGCGGTGCCGAGTCCCAGCATCCCGAAGACCTTCTCGATGATCACGGTGCCGCCGATGAGAGCAATGGACTGCAGCCCCAGGACGGTCAGCGCCGGTGGCGCCGCGCTGCGAAGCGCGTGTTTCAGGTACAGGCCGACCGGCGAGACTCCCCGGCTGCGGAGCGTGCGGATGTAGTCGGACTCCAGCACGTCCACCATCGAGCCACGAATCTGCTGGCTCGTCGCGGCGACGACCTGGATGGCGAGCGCGGCCACCGGCAGGGTAATGGACGCGAGCCAGAGCTGCGGGCTCTCGGTCAGCGGCACGAAGCCGATCGCCGGGAACCAGCCGAGCTGGACGGCGAAGACTAGCACGAGCAGCAGGGCGATGACGAAGCTCGGGAACGCGAACCCGGCGAGGGCGACCACCTGCAGAATGCGGTCGATCCATCCGCCGCGACGGATCGCCGCGATCACCCCGAACACCACGCTAACCACGGCGGCCACGAGCACGGTAGCCAGCACCAGCGAGAGGGTCACCGGCACTTTGGCGAACAGCAGGGCGCCGACCGATTCGTTGGTGAACCACGATGAGCCGAAGTCGCCCCTGACTGCGCCGCCCAGCCACTGCACGAAACGCTCGATGAGAGGTTGGTCGAGGCCGAGCTCGGCCTGCTTCTGCGCGACCACCTCGGCCGATGCCGTCTGCCCCACAATGCTGCGTGCGACGGTGTCGGAGGTCATGCTCATGAGCGTGAAGGTCAGCAGAGTCACCGCGAGCACCAGTACCGCAGCTTCACCGATGCGGCGGGCGAAGAACCAAGTCAAGGCGATCTCCTCGGAGTGACGGGCCCGGGCCGCAGCCCGGGCCCGTCGGATAGTCAGTCGGCCGGGCGGAAGTTGTACAGCGGCGGGCGCTTTGCAAACGCCTGCGGTGTCGCCTCTACGTCGTCCGATGTCGCGTAATTGAACACCGTCGCGTTGATCGGTGCCGCCCAGGCGATCTCGACGAGGTATTCGTTCAGCTCCCGGAAGAGGGCCGTCTGCTCCTCACCGCTGGCTGCCTGGATCTCGCCAATCAGGGCGGTCACCTGAGGGTCCTCGTAGTGGAACGGGTTCCACGGCGCGTCAGGCTTGATCTGGAACTGGATCAGATCCCACGGACGGTTGTCTTCATACGGCTGCCAACCCATCGCATAGCCGCCCTGCAGGGTGTTGCCGTACATCTGCTCGACCGGCAGGGTGTCGAGTGTGATGCGGATCCCGATATCGGCCAGGTTCTGATTGATCGCGGCGTTGACTTCGGGCGCGTACCCGCTCCAGTCGGGCATGACGACGTCGAAACCGTCGGGGTACCCCGCCTCGGCAAGTAGCTCACGCGCCTTCTCGGGGTCGTACGGGTAGACGTCGTTCAGTGCCGGGTCGAAGATCCCGTCGTCCTCCGTGATCGCGAACATCTGGGCGGTGGGCGTCGCAAGGTCGCCGTAGCCGGCCTTGACGATGGCGTCGCGGTCGAGCGCGTAGTTGATGGCCTGTCGAACCCGGACATCTGCCAGCGCGGGTGCGATCGTGCCGTTCTTGTCGTAGAAGTACACCGCCTCGAGGTCGCCGTTCGGGTAATTGAGCACGTGGAGCCCGGCACCCTCGGCCGTCTTGGCATCCTTTGCCGAACCGAGTGGGCCGGCGTCGACCTGGCCGGTGCGAAGCGCGTTCAGGATCGCATTGTTGTCGGTCAGGACCTTGACGACGACGCGCTCGTACGGGTAATCGTCCGGGTTCCAGTAGTCGGCGTTGCGGACGTACGTGTACTGGCTGCCTTCGGTCGTCGCAGAGGAGTCGAGGGTGTAGGGCCCGGAACCGACCGGGGTCGTCTTGAGGCCTCCGGCCTCGATTGCCGCAGGGCTGGCGAGCATGCCGGCGGTCATGCCGAGGTTAGGAAGCAGCGACGGGTCGGGAGCGATCAGGTGCAGGACCACGGTGTCGGAGTCGACCACCTCGACGTCTTCGACGACCTGCAGCTGCGAGGCGGTCGTCGAGGCACCCGTGCGGGTGTGCTCGATGTTGGCCTTGACGGCCTCGGCGTCCAGCGACTCGCCATCCGTGAACTTGACGTCAGTGCGCAGGTCGATCGTCAGCGCTGTCAGCGCATCGTCGTACTCCCACTCGGTGGCGATGTTGGCGCCGATGTCACCGTCGGGACTGATTCGGAACAGCGAGTCGTAGACCGGCTGGAGATACTGCTCGAACCAGCCAGGCTGTTGATCGGCCAGGTCGAACCCCAGTCCGGCCGCGTTCGCCATCGTGAGCGTCGAGTCCTGCGTGCTGCTGCTGCCACCCCCGGCGCACGCGGCTGTGGTTGCAACCAGCGCGCCGAGCGTCGCCGCGCTGATCACGATTCGGGTTGTATGTGAAAGGCGTGCCCTGGCGCGCACGGCGGATCCCTCTTGCATGTGTAGCCTCCTTTGCCTACCGCGGCGCATTTGCCGCACTGAGCACACTTACACAGCGTTCAACACGTGTCAAGTAGCGATTCAACACGTGTCACACGGAAGATTTGTTATTTGTTGCCGAGATCTACTTACTGCTGATACCGTGACGGCAGTCAGATGTTGACTCGTGTAGAGTCGCACGGGTTTGGACTCCTTGTCAGAAAGGTCTCGACAATGTCGTCAGTTACCCCGGTACGCGTGGGCATCGTCGGACTCGGCTTCGGCGCCGAGTTCATCCCCATCTATCAACGTCATCCCGACGCCGAGCTCGTCGCCATCTGCCGGCGCGATCCTGCCGGGCTCAACGAGGTCGGTGACGCTTTCGGCGTCGAAGGTCGCTACACGTCGTACGAAGAATTGCTCGCAGACAGCACCGTGGACGCCATCCACATCAACACACCGATCCCTGATCACGCCGCGCAATCGATCGCCGCGCTCGAGGCCGGCAAGCACGTGGCCTGCACTGTGCCGATGGCGACGTCGCTCGAGGACTGCGAGGCGATCGCTGCGGCCGCAGCCGCGTCCGGCAAGAACTACATGATGATGGAAACGGTCGTGTACTCGCGCGAGTTCCTCTTCGTGCAGAAGCTGGTGCGTGACGGCGAGCTGGGTCGGCTTCAGTTTCTGCGAGGCTCTCATCAGCAGGAGATGGGCGGCTGGCCCGGGTACTGGGAGGGCCTCCCGCCGATGTACTACGCGACGCACGCGGTGAGCCCGTTGCTGCGGCTCGCTGACCGTCGCGCCGAGTCGGTCTCGTGCGTCGGATCGGGGCGCATCGACGAGGCGCTGATCGGCAAGTACGGATCTCCCTTCGCCGTCGAATCCGCGCACATCCGACTGCACGAATCTGATATCGCCGCCGAGGTCACCCGCTCGCTGTTCAACACGGCGCGCGAGTATCGCGAGAGCTTCGACGTTTACGGGTCGGAACGATCCTTCGAGTGGGAGCAGACGCACGGTTCGGGTTTCGTGGTATTCACCGGCGAAGAGCCAGCCACCGTCGAGATTCCCGACTTCGCGGAGCTGCTGCCCGAAGAGATCCGCTCCTTCACCACGCAGGGCGTCTACGACGACACCCACGAACACCTCTCTTTCGTGCAGGGCGGCGGCCACGGTGGATCTCACCCGCACCTCGTGAACGAGTTCGTGTCGAGCATCGTCGAGGGTCGCCCTTCGTCGATCGACGCCCGCACGGCCGCGAACTGGACCGCGGTCGGCATCGTCGCGCACGATTCCGCGATGGCGGGTGGCACCCCGGTCGCTCTTCCCGAGTTCACCCTCGCCTGAGCCGTCCCCGCCGGGGCTCAGTGGAGATGTGGCCACGCGGCGATCGGTGTCACGCGAGTACGGGCATCCGCCGTCGTCGACACAGGCATCGCCACCTCCGCGATCAAGACCGGACGGCTCATCCGCGTCGACGGGAACACCGGCACGGTGACGATCCTCGACGAGTAGCGCGGAGGCCCTGCTCGAAACGACTCAGCCGAGGCGTCCCTGACACTCAGAGGCGCCGCGGCGGTGTCTGTCGCCTCCCGACGTAAGGACGCCCTGGGAATCACGGGCGTGACTCGCCACGTTCGCTAGTTACCGTGAGGCAGATTCCGATCGTAGATTTCGCGAGGAAATCCGCGTGATTCCGCGCACAGGCAGCACAAGAGTCTCCATGTTCCGCTGATACAACCGCCGGGTCCGTGTCGAGACCCGACCCTCCAGCTCCAGGTCCTCGAGCCAACACGCGACCAGATCGGGGAACTGGCTATCCGGGGTGAGCGCCGAAGCCGAGGGCTGGAGGAGGGTGCGGTCGGCGAGTTTGGCCGTCAACGCCCGCTCCGCGGCCTTTGGAGTATCGGCAGTCGCTTGCACGAGCCACGTCGGGCCGTCCCAGTCTCGGTAGCGAACACGTGTGATCGCCCGACCACCGTCGGTGTGGACAAGACCGATCCCTCCAAACGTGCCGACCGACGGGCGCGCGGCGCTCACCGCGTCACCCCTGTCGCGCCGGCACGACCGGGTCGTGCTGCTGCTCGATCCAGTCCCGGACGTCGGAGACAGCGAACTTCGGATGCTTCCCGAACCGGTACGCCGCGGGGGCTGAGACCCGTGTCCGCCAGTCGTAGACCGTCGAGACCGGCACATGCAGGTAAGCGGGGAGCTCTTTGACATCCAGGAGCGGCTCCAACTCCCACGGGTTGCCGCCGCTCGTGCGTTCGGTATCCATACCAAACAGGTGCGTACCGCTCCCCCGCGGAACGAATCCGGAGCAACCGGAGCGGTCGACCGCCTATCGGAGAACAACCCCGCAGACGCGGCATGGAAAAGTTCATTGCGATGACTTCGCGATGACACGATCGATCTCACCAACTAAAAAGTCCCGGAAACCCTTGAGTTTCCAGGACTCTTCGGTCGGCATGCCAGGATTTGAACCTGCGACCCTATGTTCTCGCTCGGCCGCCATCTGACTGTCGGGCCACTCGCCGTTGAGAAATGGCCGAGCGCCTCACCCGCGGTCTCGATGTCGATCTCGTTGGCGAGCAATGTCAAACCGCGACCTCACGATGTCGAATCGGAATCGTGGGGCGGAGCGAGTTGCTCCAGGATCCGCGCCGTCTCGGGGTTCGCCTTCTGTTTCCGCTCGATGTAGTGCTGTCTGGTAACAGCAGTGCCGGCGTGACCGAGCATCTCGGCGGCGGTCTCGTCGTCCGCTTCCTCGCTGATCAGGGTCGCGACGGTCTTGCGGAACGAGTGCGGTTTGATGCCGCGCCCCGCGAGGCCCGCATCATCGAGCACCTGCCGGAAGGTCCGCCTGGCGTTGTACGGGGTGACGGGGGTCCCGCGCTTCGTGAAGAAGATCAGATGCTCAGGGTCGCCGTCGTCGATCAGTGTGAGGCGATGTCGGACCACTTCGGCCGCGAACTGCGGAATCGCCACGATCCGATCGGACTTGTGTGACTTGGGCCACCCCTGACGGAGAACTCCCTTGCCCTTTCGCACCACGACCGTGCCTCGAATGTGCACCGTCGGCGGGCTCACCGTCATGTCGGCGTCGCACTTGCGGAGCGCGAGAGCTTCGCCGATGCGTGCCGAGCTGCCGAGCATGACCTCGATGATCTCGCGGAGCTGACCATCGGGCTTGGGCCCTGGAAGCCCATCTCCCGTGCGCCACTCTCGAGCCGCCTTGCGGATCCGCGTGATCTCATCCATCGTCAGGGCCTTCGGCGCTGTGGGCGGCTTGTGCAGCGGCGAGGTTCCGGAGACCGGGTTGTGGCGGAGCGCATCGTGACGCATCGCGAACTTCATCATCAGGTTCAGCAGCACCCGAGACTGTCTCGCCTTCGAAAGCGACGCCGCCTCCTGCGCCTTGAGGAAGCGCTCCACCCGTCCCGTCGTCACCTCGCGGAGAGTCAGGTGCTCCAATGCTGGCATCAGCAGGGTCCGAACCTCCGTCGCGTAGAGCTCCCTCGTACCATCCGAGAGCCGCACATTGCCCTCGACCTCCTCGAGCCAGAGCGCGGCGAGCTTGGGAAACGGAGTGTCCGGCGTCACGGTCTGGCCAGTGTCGGCGAACCGATCGCGCTCTGCGAGCTTTGCGCGGAGCGCGGCGATGGCCTTCGCCTTCGTCGCTCCCGTGGCCGTCACCGCCCGGAGGAGGCCATCCCAGTCACGGAACCGGCAATGCGCCTGCGTCGCACCGGACGGCAGCTTCGCCGTGCAGATCGCACCGAACGTGCCGATCTCGGTCCGCGGCTTACCGGGCATCGACACCACCCTTCGGCATCGGATCGGATCGCTGCTCGATCCAGGCTCGGATATCCGAGACCTGGTAGCGCAGCTCCTTGCCGACGTGGACGCCGCGAGGGCCTCGGCCGTCATGGCGGAGGTCGTAGATGACCTGTCTGGTGACCTTCAGGTAGTCCGCGAGCTCGCTCGTCGTGAGCATGCGTCCGAGGCCGTCTTGGGTGTAGTCCGACATACCAAAGAGGTACGCCAGGCGCCGCAAGATGCGTCGAGACGCCTCTACCGACGCGGGTAAGGGATGCGTGAAGTCCTGGTCAGGAGGCCAAATGTGTCGAACAAGTGTCGAATCGGACACGGTGTGATCCCTTCCGGAATCAGACAAAGCCCGTGTGACCAGGTGAAAGTGGAGCCACCTAAGGGAATCGAACCCTTGACCTATTCATTACGAGTGAATCGCTCTGCCGACTGAGCTAAGGTGGCGCGCCGCGCTTGCGCGATGCACGATCATCGATCTTAC
>Ga0190271_10001985_pt1 | contig 12103 bp, 8 predicted proteins | sample Popmic356T_FD_133747 | JGI IMG/M metagenome (GOLD analysis project Ga0190271, IMG submission 133747) | Populus adjacent soil microbial communities from riparian zone of Weber River, Utah, USA - 356 T | ecosystem: Environmental > Terrestrial > Soil > Riparian zone | place: USA: Utah | collected...
ATGCCGCTGAGGACGACCGATTCGGTGAAGCCCGGCTGCAGCGGCTGGGCCTGGGCCGCCGGGGCCCACGCCGCGACTAGCGCAAGGGCGAGGGCCGACGCAAGGGCCAGTGGACGAATGACGGACGAAAGCACGGGCGGCGTATGGTCACCAGGCAGCAGCACGCCTGTCAACCAGACAACCGTCTAGACAGCCCGACTAACCACCTTTTCGGCGAACTCGTCCATCGCTTTTAGGTAAGGACCGATGCGGAATCCCTGCGCTCGCTCGCGCGCCCGCTCGGCCCGGGCCGCACTCTCCTCCGGCTCGGTCAGCGTTCGGCGCAGCGCCGCGGCCAGCGCCGCGGGGTCGCCGGGCGGGACGAGGAGGGCCTCCCCGGGGTCGCCGACGATCTCCGGGATGCCGCCCACTCGGGAGGCGACGAGGGGAACTCCGGCCAGCGCGCCCTCGACCAGGACCAGCCCCGCCGGCTCCTCCCAGACCGAGGGGACGACGAGGGCGTGGATGTGCGAGTAGAAGCCCTTGAGCCCCGCCGTGTCGAGTGAGCCGAAGCAGTCGAACCGGTCGTCGATTCCGAGTTTCCCGGCGAGGTTCCAGAGCTCGCGCTGGTACTCGGGGGAGCCCCTTCCGGCGACCTCGAACTCGACCTCGAGCCCCTCTGCGCGCAGTTGGGCAAGCGCCCGCATGGCGATGTCGATGCCCTTCTCGGGAGAGAGGCGGCCGACGTAGCCGACACTCAGATGCCCGGTCGGGTGCCGCTCCAGACCGACCAGCTCCTCGCTCTGCCAGGTGGCCGGCAGCCGCACGTGCTCGAACCTCGGCCGCAGCAAGGGCGGCACCTCGACCTGGCTTCGCAGCGCCTCGCTGTTCCAGCTGATCGCGGCCTCGGTGACCGTCTCGTGGTCGAGGCGCAGCGCCGGCAGCCGGTTCCAGGCCCGCGCCGCCCGCTTCCAGCGTCCACCGGCGAGGCCGCGCATGAAGGGGTCGTAGCGGCTGGCGTACAGCGAGCCGAACCAGTGCTCGCAGACCCGGTAGGCGACCGGGACGCCGCTCGTCTCCAGCACCCGGATCGCCGCCTGCGGCAGCTGCGCGCCGTTCCAGACGTAGACGAGGTCGGGGCGGAAATCGGCCAGGGCCCGGCGCGCGACCTTCGCCCCGCGCAGCGCGTACAGCGGGCTGAGCGCGTCCGTCACCCGCCGCCGCGGCAGGAAGGGCAGCTCGCGCCGCACCCCGGGCTCGGCCGGCGCCTCCGCGCGGTCCTTGTCCGAGGTCAGCACCAGCACCTCGTCGCCCTCCCGCAGGTGCTCGACCACGCCCTGGCACTCGACCTCGTAGCCGCCGTGGGCGATCGGCGGGTAGAGGTTGGTGAGGACGAGGACGCGCCGGCCGCTCACGCCGCCGCCTCGCCGCGCGTGCGGACCAGCCGTTTCAGCTGGTCGAGGTCGAGCGCCCGCAGGGCGATCAGCAGCACCGGGTAGAGCGCGGTCATCGCCAGGATCAGGACGATCGCGCCGGCGCCCGCCTGGCGCAGCCCGTAGACCGCCAGCGCCGCCACCGTCGCCGCCGCGAATGCCGGCGCCAGGCGCCGCAGCGAGAGCCGCATCTCGATCCTGCGTAGGACCATCGCCGTGGCCAGCGCGACGACGATCACCTCGGTCCCCAGCGTCACCCAGGCCGCCGCCTCGATCCCGTACTCGGGGATCAGGACCAGGTTCAGTGCCACGTTCAGCACCAGCCCCAGCGCCGCCAGCCAGATGTAGCGACGCTGCAGGTCCATCGCCACCACCATGTTGCCGGCGACGTTGCCGATGCAGATCGGGATGAAGGCGGCGATCAGGACCGTCAGCACGGTCGACCCGGAGGTGAACTCGGAGCCGTAGAGCAGCTCGATGATCGGCTCGGCGGCGGCGATCGTCAGCGCCAGCCCGCCGAGGGCGACGAAGCTGAGGTAGTCGATCGCGATCTGCATCATCCGCCGCAGCCGCGGCGGGTCGGCGGGGAAGAGGCCGGCCATGATCGGGAACAGGGTCACCATCACCGCCATCGGGATGAAGCCGGCGTTGTCGAGGATTTTGTACATCGCCGCGTAGACGCCGACTTCCTCCGGGTCGGGCGAGAGCTCGTAGACGAGGATCTGGTCGATGCGGCCGTAGGCGAAGGTCAGGGTGGCGGCGATCCCGACGCTGATCCCGATCCCCAGCAGCCGGGGCCAGAGCTCGCGGGCGCCCTTCCAGCGCACGTGGATCGTCCGCAGCGCCACCACCGCCAGGCCACCCTGGACGATGAAGGTGATGACGACGAAGGCGACGGCGAAGGCGACCATGCTGCCGCCGCCGGCGGCGATCGCGACGACCGAGCCCGTCCAGAGGATGCTGTTGAGGGTGGTGAAGAAAACGGTGACGTGGTTGCGGACGTGGAGGCGGAAGACGATCCGCAGGGTCGAGAGCGCCGAGGCGATGAAGCCGAGCGAGAGGACGAGGCCGGCGACCAGCATCTGCGAGTCGGAGGCGACCAGCGCCAGCACGGCGACGAACACAGCCAGCATCGGCAGCGCGATCGCCATCCGGAGGCTCGCCGCGGCGCCGACCCAGGCGCCCTCGCGCTCGGGTTCCTGCGCCGCCAGTCTGATCGCCACCGTTTCCAGCCCGAGGTTGCCGACCATCGCGACCAGGTCGATGACCGCCAGGATCGTCGCCCACTCGCCGTAGCGGGTCGCCTCCAGGGCGCGGACGAGGACGACCGTGGTGACGATCCCGAGGGCGACGTTGACGATCTGGCCGCCGAGCTGGATGCCGACATCGCCGAGGACGCGGCGCGAGCCGACGCGGGTCGCGCGGTGGGTGGTCTCCTCGCCCATCGGGCTCAGCGGGTCGCCGTCCGCCGGCGGGCCGGCAGGTCCTGCCAGGCGGCGGCGAGCCAGCCCAGCAGCGCTCCAAGCAGGATCGTCAGCCGCGGCTCGATCCCGGCGAAGGTGGCGGTCAGTTCGACCACGGCGAGGCCGACGATGCCGCCGAAGACGGCGATCGCGCAGACCTGGACGATCGAGTCCGGATGGCGGTTCCAGATCTGCCGGCTGGTCCACAGCGAGCTTGCGAAGAGGAGCAGGTAGGCGATCGCGCCGAGGATCCCCAGCGCCAGCCAGTACCAGAGGAAGGCGAAGTGGACGTAGCGGCGGTCATGGGCCTCGGCCAGCGGCTGGTGCACTTCCCAGTCGACCCCGAGGCCGACGCCGGTGAACGGGTGCTGCTTGATGTTTTCGGTCACGTTGCGGCGCTCGTCGTTGCGGTAGCGGTCGCCGCGGTTGCTGCCGATCCCGCCCGGGGTCAGCGTCTGGGCGCGTTCGGCGAGCGGGCTGGCGGAGGTCGAGTCGGAGGGGCCGGCGACCGAGTTGGCGGCGACCAGGGCGAGGACCAGGGCGACCGCGCCGATCGCGAACACCGCCCGGCCGCGGCGGCGGCTGGCGATGATCACGACGAGGACGATGGTGAAGATCGCGGCGATCCAGAACGAGCGCCGGTAGGACAGCAGCAGAGCGAGCAGCGCGATCGGCAGGCCGGCGTACATCCAGGCCGGCAGCTCGACCTTCCGCACCAGGGCCGCGATCACGCCGAGCCCGAAGGTCAGCATCAGCAGGTTGGGGAACGGGTTGAGGAAGCTCGCCACCTCCTCTTCGACGCCGCCGCCGAAGCCGCCGAGGCTGGCGTAGAGCCCGGTCGCGCCTTTGAGGCAGGCGATCAGCGCCAGCCCGACCGCAAAGACCTTCAGGGCGCGGGTGTCGCGCAGGACGTTGACGGCCAGCAGCGGGATCAGGATCAGGTGGCCGATCTGCATGCAGCGGTGGAAGAGTTCGCCGACCGGGACGCTGCCGGTGCTGTAGGCGGTCGCGACGCCGGCGACCACCGCGCAGCCGAGCACGAGCAGGGGAACGGTCAGCGGTTCCGGTAGTCGCGGCCGCAGGTCCTGGGCGACGAAGCGCAGCAGCACCCCGGCGAGGCCGAAGAAGATCAGCATGTCCGGCGTGGTGAAGCTGGAGAAGACCTGGTCGTAGAAGCGTTCCCCGGAGGGGATCGCGCCGACCGGTTCGACTTCGGCCATCGCGGTGCCGAACAGCAGCAACCCGAGGCAGGCCTCCGGGAAGCGCAGGAGGACGACGCAGAGCAGGAGGACGAGGGGCGCCAGCGCGCCTTTCGGCCCTGCTTTCTCGAGTCCCTCCGAGAACGCTATCCCCGCGAGGAGACCTGCCACCGCGACCGCGAACCCGGTGGCGAGGACCGGCGTCGCGAGGTCCCTACGGCTCAGACCCGGGCCTCCTGCGAGGGGCGCGACGGTCCGCCGGAGCGGCGGGGGTCGTGCGGCCGGTAGGCCTCGTAGGTGTTCGGTTTGGTGCCGGAGCGGTTGAAGGCGAAGCCGAGCAGCGGCGCGCCGGTCGCCCGCAGCGCCTCGATCGCCCGCCGCGCCTCGCGGCGCCGGGTGTGGCGAGAGTCGATCACGAAGACGACGCCGTCGGCGTAGCGGGAGAGGACGACCGGGTCGACCACGGCGAGGGTCGGCGGGCTGTCGAACAGCACCACCTCGTTGTCTTCCTGCAGGGTGCTGACGACTTTCGCCATCCGGCGCGAGGAGAGCGACTCGACCGCTTCTTCGGTGTGGGAGCCGGCGGGCAGCAGGCGCAGGCGGCCGGCGTCGGAGCTGCCGCGCGGGGTGCGCACGTCCCGCATCACCCGCTCGACGTCGGGGTCCTCGTCGCCGACCAGCAGGTCGCTGAGGCCGGGGGAGAGGTCGGTCTTGTAGATCTCGTGCAGGGTCGGGCGGCGCAGGTCGGCGTCGACCGCGGTCACCTGACGGCCTTCGGTGGCCAGGGTGCGGGCGACGTTGGAGGAGACGAAGCTCTTGCCGCAGCCGGATTCGGGGCCGGTGACGAGGATCGTGCGGCCGCCTTCGGAGTTGAGGTTGATCGCCTGCCGGTCGGCGCGGTCGAGGGCGAAGACGATCGCCGTCCGCAGGCTGCGGAAGGCCTCCAGCGGGGTGTCTTTGCGGGCGCGCGGGATCTCACCCAGCAGCTGCAGGTCGAGGTCGCGGGCGGCGTCCTGGGCGGAGCCGTAGCGGTCGAAGAAGATGTCGCGCAGATAGACCGCGCAGGCGCCGAGCAGGAGGGCGACGATGAAGGCGAGGATGGCGTCGCGTTTGGGCTTCGGCGCCACCGCGTTGGGGTCGGGAGCGGCCTGCTCGACGATCCGCAGCGAGTCGCCGGGGTTGGAGGTCTGGGAGGCGATCTGTTCCTGCAGCGCCCCGAGCTCGACCTCGAGCCCGGCCCGGTTGGGGTCGCCGGCCGCCAGTTCGAGCAGTTCGCCTTCGATCTCGTTGACCCGTTCCTGCAGCGGCGCCAGGGTTTTTTTCAGCCCTTCGACCTGGAGTCCGCCCAGGTAGGTGGCGAAGGCGCGGGCGTAGGCGTTGGCGAATTCGGCCGACAGCTCGGGGCTGCCGGTCGTCGCCTTGAAGCTGAGCACGCCGATCCGCGATTCGGGGGAGACGTCGACGCTTTCGTCGAATTCGGACTCGTGGTCTTTGATCGCCTCGTCTTCGTGGGCGATGTCGAGGACGGTGCGGGTCGCCGCCAGCTCGTCGTAGACGTTGGAGAGGCTGAGCAGTTCTTCCTCGCTGAGGACTTCGCCCGAGGCCTGGCTGGTGGAGACGATCTGGCCGAGCGCGTTGCTTTCGAATTCGTCGGCTTTGGAGGAGGAGACCAGGTAGACGATCACCGCGGCCGCAACCGCGAAAAGGGCCAGCCATTTCTTGGCGGCCCAGATGAGTCGGAGTTGGGGGTTGGGTTCCACGGGTTTGGTGACCTATCGGGCGGGTCCGAAGGTGACTTGAATTGTGCTGCCCCGGCAGCAATGACGGAGGCGGAAGATTACTTCTACGCCTACCCGCGCCACCCTCTCTAAATGCCGCGGGCTGCGCTTTGCAGGTGGGCTAGCGCCTCCTCGGGCGCGGTATCGGGCGAGAGCGGCGGCGCGGCGCCCCGCAGGGCCGCCGGGGAGAGGCGCAGAGCGCGCCGCTCACGGCCGCCGGCGAGGAGCAGCGCGTCGACCGGCCGCAGCTGGTCCTCGGCGTCGAGGGCGCGGACCAGCCGCCCGGGCCCGAGGCGGTCGAGCGGCCGGTGGGGGACGGCGGAGCCCGCCGGGGGCTCGGCGCCGATCAGGGCCACGTCGGCGCCCTCCCGCGCCGCTCCCGCCAGCCACTCGGCAAGGTCGGCGGCGTCGCGGCGGCCGAGGGCGACGCCGACCACCCGCACCGGCCCGAGCCGCGGCGGCTCCTGGCCGAAGCCGCTCGCGCCCTCGCCGGAGCCGTGGCGCAGGCGGTGCACGGTCGCCAGCGAGTCGGCGCCGCACTCCAGCGCCAGCTTGGCGAAGCCGCGGGCGCCGTCGCGCCAGCCGCCGTAGAGGAAGAGCCGGTAGGCGAGCTTGGCCGCCGGCCGCACCAGGATCCCGGTCAGCGCCTCGGCGGCGCCCGGCCGGTTCCGCTGCGCGGCCTCCAGCCGCGCGTAGGCGCGGGCGTCGGCCAGCGCCTCGCCCCAGGAGGAGGCGAGCAGGTGGCGCAGCTCACCGGCGAAGGGGTGGACCGGGCCGTCGGGCCAGAGCCCCTCGTGGACGCTGCGCCCCTCGTCGTGGCGGAAGACGCCGCGGCGGAAGAGCCGGTGGCGGTAGCGCGGGTAACGGATCGAGGGGCCGAGGGCCTTGCCGAGGAAGACGTCGCGCATCGGGATCGCGCCCATGGTCACGGCGGGCGGCGCGGCGAGGAACGCCCGCAACTCGGCCGCCAGCTCGGGGCTGACCCGCTCGTCGGCATCGATCTCCAGCACCCAGTCGCCGCTGGCGTGGTCCAGAGCGACGTTGCGCTGGGCGGAGAAGCCGGGCCAGGGGTTCTCGACGACCAGCGCCCCGGCGGCGGCGGCCAGCTCGCGGGTGCGGTCGCGCGAGCCGCTGTCGACGACCACCACCTGGTCGCAGAAGCCGAGGCCGGCGAGGCAGTCGGGGAGGCGCTCCTCCTCGTCCTGGGCGATCACGCAGGCGGTGATCTTCTCGCTCACGCCGCCTCCCGCGCCAGCTGCTCCCCGAGCCGCAGCGCCAGCGCCGCGATCGTCAGCGTCGGGTGGACCGGGGCGTAGGTGGGGAAGGCGGAGGAACCGGCGATGAACAAATTCTCGATCTCCAGGTGGCGCAGCTCGGCGTCGACCACGCCATCGCCGCCGGCGCTCATCCGGCAGGTCCCCATCAGGTGCCCCCCCTGCGGGCCGGGGCCGGCCTCGATCGCCTCGACCCCGAGCGGGGCCAGGCGCTCGCGGAGGGCGGCGACGGCGGCGTTGATTCCGGCGGTCTCGTAGGGGCCGGGCGGGGGGTAGGCGGTGCGGTTGAGCGGCAGCCCGAAAGAGTCGCGGTTGGGCGAGAGGGTGACCCGCCGGTCGGGGCGCGGCACGTCCTCGGTCAGCATGTCGAAGGGGACGGTGCGGCGCCAGCGGGAGAGGGCCTTGGCGCGGACGTCCTTGCCGCTTTCGCGGGCGACGACCCCGTCGCTGAGCAGGGTGGAGACCGGCGCGCCGGGGTTGTAGGGGCTGAGGATCGCCGCCGAGCGCTCGGAGCGGAAGGCGCCTTCGCGGAAGGCTTCGACCAGCCCGGTGGAGAGGCTGTCGCCGACCCCCGGTTCGAGCTCCTTGCGCAGGGTGACGGTGACCGTGGTGTGGCCGTGGTCGAAGAGGTACCTGCCGACCGCCGGGCCGTCGAGCCCCGAGCGCAGCAGCAGGCCGGGGCTTTCGATCCCGTTCGCGGCCAGCACGTAGCGCTTGCCCCGCACCAGGGTCCGACCGCCGCCGGGCTCGATCGTCTCCACTCCCTCGACCTCGCCGTCAGCGCCGACCCGCAACCGCCCGGCAACGGTCTGTTCGCGCAGCTCGAGGCCCGGGTGCTCGAGCACCGCGGAGAGGCCGTTGAGGGGGGAGAAGCGGGAGTCGACCGGGCAGAGTTCGCAGACCGCCGAGCCGCAGCAGGCGGGGCGGCTCTGGATCGGCTGCGAGGGGCGCGCCTGCGGCAGCGGCACGAAAGGCTGCAAGTGTTTTGCCACCGCTTCGTCGATCGGGCTGAGAGGATGCGGCGGAAGGGCTCGGGCGCCCGGAATCCCTGGTCCGGGTTGGCCCGTTCCCGCCGAGGGTGCGCCGGCGACCCCGAGCGCGGCCTCGGCCTGCGCGTAGAAGGGCTCGAGCTCCTCCAGGGAGAGCGGCCAGTCCTCCATCACCCCGAAGCTGGAGCGCATCTTGAAGTCGGCCGCACCGAAGCGGAGCGCGGCGCCGGCCCAGTGCAGGGTCGAGCCGCCGACCCCGTAGACGTAGCTCCACGGGTAGGGCGTGGTTCCCGGCGCGGTTTCGTTGTTCGCTTCGGCGCCGGGGACGTCGGCCGCCCACCGCCCGTCGGCGAGCTGTTCGGCGTGAGTCTTCAGCGCCCCGCGCTCGAGCACGATCACCCGCAGCCCCTGCTGCAGTGGCCGCCAGGCGGCGAGCAGGCCGCTGACGCCGGAGCCGACGACGACGAGGTCTGCCTCGGCGGTCTTCACGCGCGCCGCACCAGGCCGGCGCAGGCGGGGCTGCCCGGGTCGGTTCCGGTGGTCGTGTAGGCGAGGTTGGAGGCGGGTTCGGAGAGCATCGGCTCCAGCAGGCTGTCGACCGCCTTGCGCCGGGCCGATTCCGGCATCACCGTCGCAACCGGGTCGCGGACGGCGAGGGCGAAGGCGGCGGCGCGGGCGTCGTACTCGGCGTCGCCGTACTGCTCGCGCGCCCGCGCCAGCAGCTGCTTGGCGAGCTCGGGGTCGATCCCCAGCCGGTCGGCGACCAGCTGCTCGAATTGATCGTCGGGGACCAGCGCGGCGTAGGGGGCGGCGACCGCCACCGCGGCGGCGCCGGTGCCGAGCGCCAGCACCGTGCGGCGCCGCAGCCGCCGGCCACTGCGGCCGGCCTCGGCGACGGACTTGGCCAGGGCCAGGATGCGCGGCGTCTGCAGGGCGTTGTCGTAGTTCTCATGAATGCGTTCGCGCGCCGCCTCGCCCATCTGGCGGCGGCGCTCCGGGTCGTTCAGCCGTCGCAGCGCCGCGGCCAGTGCCTCGGCGTCGCCCGGCGGCACCGTCTCTCCCGAGGTGCCCGGCATCTCGGGGATCGCGCCGACGGCCGAGGCGACCACCGGCAGGCCGGCGGCCATCGCCTCCAGCACCGCCCAGGGGACGGCGTCGGCGTGGGTCGGAAGGGCGAAGACGTCGGCTTCGGCGTAGAGCTCGCGCAGCCGCTCGCTGCCGGCGGTGACGCCGCGGTGGACCTGGACGAAGTCGCGGGTCTCGAACTCGTCGCCGCTGACCACGTCGAGCACCGCCTCGTCGCCGAGGGCGCCGACCGCCTCGATCAGGGTCGGCAGCCCCTTGCGCTCGACGTCGTTGCCGACGAAGAGGACACGCATCGGCCCCTGGCGGTCGCGCGGCCGTGCCGCGGCCTCGCCCCACCAGCCGGCGTCGAGGCCGGGGTGGATCGTCTCCGCGTGTAGATCCTCGATCTCGTATTCGGACTCCAGCCCCGCGGCGTTCCAGCCGGTCCAGGGCATCGCCGCGGCGGCGTTTCGCAGCGCCCGCCGCTCGAGCCGCTGCATCAGCCGCAGCTGGCGCGGGGTCCAGCGGTCGTGCGGGGTGTATTCGAGGGCGGTGAACTGGCCGACGGTGGCGTCGATCGAGAGGATCGTCGGCAGCCGGCGCATCGGCCCCTTCGCCAGCATCCCCAGCGCCTGGGTGTTGACCAGGGCGACGTCGACCTTGCCGCGGTGGCGCTTCAGAAGCTTCCGTCCCTGCCAGGACCAGCGCAGCCGCCAGCGCAGCGCCTGCAGGTCGGCATCGCTGCCGCGCAGCCAGTTGCGGGTGAAGAGGCGACCCAGGCGCGAGGGCGGCGGCACCGTCGCCATCGTCGCCTCGACCCCGGGCAGCGTCTCCAGCACCGATTCCAGCTGGGCTTTCAGGGTGCGGTGTCCGAGCACCCCCTCGTCGATCACCAGCAGGCGCAGCGGGCGCGTTTCCTCGGTGCCCGCCTCAGGCATCGGGCTCACCCTGCAGCAGGCGCTCGGCCCGGGCGGCGACGACGGTGCGATCGAAGCGTTCGACCGCCACCTTTGCCGCCAGCGCGCCCTCTCGCCGCACCCGCTCGGGGTCGTTCTCGTAGCGGCGCAGGACCTCCGCCAGCGCCGGCGCGTCGTTCTCGGGCGAGACGATCGCGCCGTAGGAGTCTTCGATCAGCCCGACCACGCCCTCGGCGCCGGTCGAGACGCAGGGACGTTCGGCCAGCATGCCGAGGATCACCGCCCGCGGCTGGCCCTCGGCCGGGCTGGGGCAGAAGACGTCGACGTCGAACGCGGAGAGCACGTCGCCGATCTCGGCACCGGGGGTGGAGAGGAAGTGCGCCCGCGGGCCGAGCAACTCGGCCTGCGCCTTCAGTTCGGCCTCGGTCTCGCCGGCACCGGCGAGGATCAGGTGCGCCTCGGGAGCGAGCATGCCGACCGCCTCGATCAGGACGTCGTTGCGCTTCTTCGGGTGGAAGCGGGAGACGCAGCCGACCGTGAAGGCCTCGGCGGGAATGCCGAGCTCGGCCCGCACCCGCGCCCGGCCCTCGGCGCTGAAGCGGATCTCCTCGGTCCGCATCGCGTTCGGCAGGTAGGTGACCTTCTCGGCGGCGACGCCGGCGGCGATCACCGACTCGCGCGTACCCTCGGAGATCGCCATCACCGCGCTGACGCCGCGGCCGGCGTGGGCGTAGGCCCAGCGGCCCGGCCCCTGGCGCATCTGGCGCGGCACCGGACCCCACTCGCACCAGGCGACCCGGGGCCGCAGGGGTGGTGGCAGGCCGGGGGTCAGCAGCTGCTCCTTCTTGTAATGGAGGAGGAGCACGTCGTAGGGCGCCTCCTTCTCCAGCGCCTGGCGCAGGCCGGTCCGCAGCGCCGGCCATTTCAGCGCCAGGCCGAGCCACGTTTTTCCCGAGAGCTTGGGGCCGATCTCCAGCGGCCGCACCTCGACCGCGGTCTCGCGGCCGATCTCCGGCGAGTCGCTCAGCATCACCGCCTGGTGGCCGCGCTGCACCAGCGCGTCGAGCAGCTCGACCGCGGCGAACTCGGCCCCGCCGGGGGCGGCGCCGGTCATCACCGAGACGATCTTCACGAGCTCAGGCGCCGCTCCAGCGCCTCGATCGAGTACTCGCGCTCGGCCAGGTCGCGACCGGCGGCGGCCAGCGGGTTGCCGCGCTCGGGGTCGAGCGCTTCCAGCAGCGCCGCGGCGAAGGAGGGGCCGTCGGTGCCGCCCTCGGCGTAGTGCTCCCCGGGCCGCACTTCCAGCCCGGCGGCGGCACGGGGGGTGGCGGCGACCGGGACCCGGTAGGCAAGCGCCTCGACGAACTTAAGCGGCGAGCCACCGCCCTCGAGCAGCGGCACCGCGACGGCGCCGGCACCCAGGTAGACACTGCGTAGATCGGGGACGAAGCCGCTGGGCCGCACCCGCGGGTCGCCGGCCTCGATCTCGCCGCTGCCCTTGCCGGCGACGACCAGCTCGACCTCGGGCGCGCTCTCCCACAGGGCCGGCATCGCCTCCTCGAGCAGGAAGCTCAGCGCCCCGCGGTTGGGCTCGTAGGTGAGGTCGGCGACGAATGCCACCTTTCGCTCATCGGCTCGCGGCGGCACCGGCTCGATTCCGGCAACGTCGACCACATTCGGGACCAGCCGCAGCCCCGCCTCGGGTGCCAGCGCCGCCGCCCCCTCCATGTCGGCCGGCGAGACCATCCAGCTCTCGCTGAAGGTGCTCAGCAGCAGGCGCTCGAAGCGCTCCAGGTCCGCCTGCGACATGCCGGCGTCGTCGAGCCGGTGGCGGAAGGTGGACTCGAGGTTGTGGGCGTCGTAGACGGCCTGGCGCCGGGAGGCGAGCCCCAACAGCGCCGCGGCGGCGACCGGGCCCTCGGCGACGACCCGCGTTTTCGGGTCGGCACTCAGCTCGGCGGTCTTCTTTGCCACTCCGGGCCAGATCCCGCGGGCGAAGTCCTCGG
>Ga0190271_10001986_pt1 | contig 12094 bp, 8 predicted proteins | sample Popmic356T_FD_133747 | JGI IMG/M metagenome (GOLD analysis project Ga0190271, IMG submission 133747) | Populus adjacent soil microbial communities from riparian zone of Weber River, Utah, USA - 356 T | ecosystem: Environmental > Terrestrial > Soil > Riparian zone | place: USA: Utah | collected...
AGTTGCCGCTGCACCACCGCCTGAAGGCGCGATTCCGCGATGTGCATGTGGATCGGCAGGCCGTGGCGTTCGGCGAGGCTCGCGCACCCAATCATGAATTCGTCGGAGCAATGATGCGGAATGGTCGGCGCGATGGCAAACGACAGGCCCGCCGGCAGTTTGTCCTTGTCCTCGAAGATCGAGGCCAAGGCGTCGATGATCTCCCGGCCAGGCGCCAGCGCGGCCGCGCCGATGGCCGTGCGCAGATCGTCCGGCAGCGCGTCCGCAAGCTCCGGGATGGCCTGAAATAACGAGCGATCGGCGACCATCGGGGCGAGCACCGCGCGCATGCCGGCGTCGGCATAGGCGCGGGCCACGGCCGCGGTTCCCGCCGCGCTCGGCCGCGGAAATTCGTAGACCAGATCGAAGCAGGCCGTGCAGCCCTTGGAGATCATGTCGACCGCGCCGAGCAGGGTCGACAGATACATGATCTCGGGATCGCGGCCGCCGCCGAGCCATGGCCCGTTGGTCAGCGATGCTTCGAGCGACCAGCGGTCGGCCACGCCTTTCATGAGATTGGCATGGCCGTGCGTGTGGGCGTTGATTAGCCCCGGAATGACCAGCCGGTCGGTGGCGTCGTGGACCGCGATTTGCGCCGAAGCTTCGTGTCGCTCGCCTGCCGGCCGTACGGCGGCGATGATTCCGTCATGGATGACAATGTCGCGTTGCGCGCACGTGCCGTCGCGCGGATCGGCGACAAGCCCGCCGCGGATCAGGAGGTCGCCGCTCACACGCTCGTCTCCGGCGCGGGATGCGTCCTGATCCAGTGGCGCGCGACGTCGCCCCGGCTCGCGAGCCAGACGCCGGAATGGCGCGAGGCTTCGTCGAGAAAGCGCGAGATGCCTTCAAACCGCGACGGCTGGCCGCTGATGCGGTTGTGCAGGCTCACGGTCATCAGCCGCGGCCGGCGCGCGCTTTCGGCATAAAGAACGCGAAACGCGCTCATCAGGTGCTCGAAGAACTGCAGCCCGCTTGCGATCTTGCCGCCGGGAAGCCGGTTGTCGTTGTGCGTGAACGTATGCGGGACCACCAGCCGCTTGCCGGCTTTGGCCTGGGTCCAGAACGGCAGATCGTCGGCATAGCTGTCGGCGTCATAGAGAAAGCATGGATGCCCGGCGACAAGATCCCGCGTGTGGGCGCTGGGCGAATAGCGGCTCTGCCAGCCGGTCGGGAACGTGCCGAGCGTTCGATGCAGCGATGCCACGGCCTGTGCGATGGTCTGCCGTTCTTCCTGCTCCGTCATCAGGAAATGCCGCGCGAAACGCAGCCCGTGACAGCAGACGTCGAAGCCCGCCTCCCGGATTGCCGTGGCGGCCTCCGTGTTTCGTTCGAGCGCCTGCGCGCAGGCGCCGATCGTTACCGGAACGCTCCGCTCGCGGAACAGGTCGTACAGCCGCCAGAAGCCGACGCGCGAGCCGTATTCGAACAGGCTCTCGGCCACGAAATCGCGCGTGCCGGCCGGAACCTCGCCGGGAATGCCGTCGGTAAGCCCGATCTCGGTTGCGCCATCGCCGTCCGGGATCGACGGCTCTGCGCCTTCCTCGAAGTTGAGGATGACGACGAGAGCGAGCCGCGCGCCATCCGGCCAGTTCGGGTTCGGCGGCTGCCGGCCATAGCCGACGAAGTCGCGCGGGGGCTCGGTTCCGCTCAAGGCGCGCTCTCGATGCCGAGCTGTTTGGCGAGCCGCCGGGCGAGGCCCAGCAAGCGCGCGTCGGCGCGCGGCCCGCCGATCAGCGACAGCCCGACCGGACATCCTTCGCAGCTTGCAACCGGCAGGCTGACCTGAGGCAGTCGCGCGAGGCTCGCCACGCAGGTCAGCGCCAGCGTCTTTTCGCGAAACTCCACCAGATCGTCGAGCGAAGCTTCGCGCGGGGGCGGGATATTGTGCGCGGTCGGAATGACGATGACGCCATCGTCGCCGAGCAGCGCCACGAGACGATCGGTCAGAGCTTCGCGCCGCAGCGCCGCCGGCGGCACGTTCTGCCACGGCATCGAGAACGCAAGCTTCATGCGGTCGCTGACGCCCTGGCTGAGCGCGCGGCCCGGCACGCTCGCCCATTGTCCGAGCGTGCTGCGGAGGTCGTGCAGTTGAAGCGGCCGGAACGTGTCGAGCCAGTGGTCGACGCCTTCCGCGTAGAGTCTGATGTCCTCGGCGCGGCCGAGCGCGCGAACCGCGGGCTGAAGCGCCTGGACGATCTTGGGCGCCGCCACGTCGAACGCGTCGGTAGCGATCAGTAGGCGCTCGGCGGCCCGGTCCGGGATCGGACCGAAGTAGGTTTCGCCAACCTGCAGAAGAATCTCGGCGCTCGACGCAAGCCAGCCGACGGTGTCGAAGCTCGGCGCCATCGCCATGACGCCGGCCGTGGAGATGCGCCCATGCGTGGTGCGGATGCCGAAAATGCCGCAGAAGCTCGCAGGCACCCGGACCGAGCCGCCGGTGTCGGTGCCGAGCGCGAAGTCACACAGGCCCGCGGCGACCGCCGAGGCCGAGCCGCTCGACGATCCTCCGGGGACGCGATCCGGCGCCTTGGGATTGATGGGAGTGCCAAAATGCGGATTGGTGCCGAACATCCCGCACGCCACCTCGTCGGTGTGTGTCTTGCCGACGCAGGTGGCGCCCGCGCCGAGCAGCGTCAGCACGGCCGGCGCGGTCGATGGGGCGAGCCCGTCGTCGCGCAAACGATCGGGATTGCCGCACGCGGTCGGACTGCCTTCGATGTCTATAAGATCCTTGACCGCGAAACTCAGTCCGGCGAGCGGTCCATCGTCGCGCAGCCGGAACGGCGCCGGGCTGTGCCCGACAATCGCGGATTTCCTGATGTCCTGACGATCCAGCATGACTATTCGGCGGCGGAGCTGACGAGGGATGGGGCGTCCGGATGGTCGTACGAGCTCATGAAGTTCTCGACATAGCCTTTGACCTCCTGCCAGTCGAAGAAGCGGAATGAGTTTCCGCGCGTGACGAACGTCGCCCCCGAGTAGAACATCTCGTATTGCAGGTGGCGGGAGCCGAACTCCGAGCCGATCGCGTCCCAGGTGAGCTTCATCAGCTTGACGCGTTCCCTGGAGCTTGCGACCGGCGACGACTGCGTCTTGCCGATGATCGCGGCGGTTTCCGGATTGTCGAAGTCCGCGGCCGAGGAGGGCACCATGATCAGTCCGCCGCCGGACAGCGTGCGGATGGCTTCGACGACCTCCGGATAGGTGGTTTGTGCAATCACCTGGGCGGTGCAGAGCACGCTCCGGTTCGGCACGAAATAGCCCTCGTAGTGCTCTCCGGTCGCCTCCATCGCCACGATCAGCGCCTCGATGTTGTTGACCTTGGCGGCGAGCAGACCGAGCGTCTCCCGCACCTGCGGATAGTTGATGATGTTGTTGGTCTCGGCCACCTTCCGCGCGAGGCCGAGCAGGAATTTGAGCTTCACCGACAGCCGGACGATGCACTGATAGTTCTGGAACACGTGAGCGCGCGTCTCATGCCATTGCGCCTGCGCCATCTTGAGGTCGTTGACGACGAAGACGCGGTCCCACGGAATTTTGACGTCGTCGAAGTAGACGACGGCGTCGTTCTCGTCGAAATTGGACGAGAGCGGGTAGTCGAAGGCCGAGGTGGCGGCTGCCTCGTAGCTGCGCCGCGACAGCAGTTTGAGCCCCTTGGCATTGAGCGGAACCACCGCCGTGAATGCGTATCGCTCGTCGCCGGCTTGAAGCGCCTGAAATCCCGAGACCAGAAGTTCGTCGGCCATCACGCCGCTGGTGGCGAGCATCTTGCCGCCGCGGATGGTGATGCCGGTGCTGTCCTCGTCGCAGACCGCTGCGACCAGATACGGATCGGCCTGCTTGCCCGCGGACTTGGCCTTGTCGGCCTGCGGATTGATGATCACGTAGGAGAGATAGAGATCGTTGTCGCGTGCATGGTCGAAATAGCTTTCCAGGGCCGCCGCGCGCTTCGGGTCGTTCGCCTGGTAGACCTTCAGCCCCATCCGGAACCCGCACAGGGTTGAAGCGACGTGATCCGGCGAGCGGCCGACCATGCCGCAGGTCTGCATCGACCAGCGGGTGAGCGCCGCGCGGCGCTCGACCAACTCGCGCAGGTTTCGCGGCAGTTGCCACGCGCGGCTGACGCGGGCGCCGGTCGGCGTCGCGAACGTCATGGCTTCGACGTTCTGCGGCGCGGCCTGGTAATCATAGAGCTTGGCCGCGGAGGCGGTCGCACGCTTGAAGGCGTGGTGCGTCGTCACGTCATCGACGGGTTCGCCGTCGATGAAGATCTGCCGGCCATCGCGAATTCGATTGAGATAAGAACGGCCGTCTCTGACCATGGTGGCGGACTCCGAGTGTCTTGCCGGAATCCGACGCCAAGTCTGATGACTCCTTGTGTGCGGAAAGCTGTGAGAGACTTTGGTTTCCAGCCGCCCATCTTCGGGATCGGCTCAAGATATAAGCAAGCCTATTTTCTGAGCGAGATCGAGTCAAGCATGCGCGATGTGCGCTGAACAGCGATGCGCGGAGCGCACCGCGTATTAATCAACGATGCTTCGCTGGCTCGAATGCTTCGTCACGTGTTGCGGGCACCGGATAAGCCAGCTCAGTCGTCCGCCGCCGCCGATTCATTAGGCAGTCGCCGCGCTTCAGTTAGGCAATGACTGGAGCCCTACCAACGGAATTCGCCGAGTTGTCCGGCCCGGCGCTGGCATTGTCCTTGCGTATACAGGAGGCATTTCACGGCCCACAAAACAGGCGAAGGCGCAGACGATGGAGAGCGGTGTCATTGATGCACAGACGGCCATTCGGGACATCCCGGCGCGCCCGATCACCAGAGAAGCTTTCGCGCCGTTCGGCGAATTGATTGCGCCGATCGAGGACGGCGTTCCGTTTGGCGAGGCCGACGCCAGACTCGATCTGACGCAGGGTACGCCGCGGCTCTACGTCATGCGGCTGCCGCGCAAGGGCCTGGTGTTCCGCCAGATTACGCGGCATCGCGGCGTCACGCAGTGTCTTGCGGCGCTCGGCGGCAAGTCATGGCTGCTCGCGGTCGCACCGCCGAAGAACTTCGACGATCCGAAGGCCGAGCCAGCGCTGGAAGATATCGCGGGCTTCGTTATTCCGGGATCGGCCGCCGTCAAGCTGCATCGCGGCACCTGGCACGCCGGGCCGTTCTTCGAGGACGAAGAGATCAACTTCATCAATCTCGAATTGAGCGACACCAACGAAGTCGATCACCAGAACTCGTATCTGGCGAAGCGTTTCGGCTTCGCGCTTCGATTCGCGGTCTGAGGATATCGATGAGCGGCGAGCATCCCGGCTGCGAACTTGGCTTGGCCGAACTCGAGCAGCGCGTCGCGCGCGATCTGGAGTGCCTGTCCTATCCTGACAAGACCTGGGTCGAACCCGTCATCGCCGCCGGCGGCGACAAGGCGCTCGACTGCGCGGTGATCGGCGGCGGGCAGTTCGGCCTTGCGATTGCGTTCGGCCTTCGGCACGAGAAGGTCGGCAACGTCGCGGTTTTCGACAGAAACCCGGCGGGCTTCGAGGGCCCATGGATGACGTTTGCGCGGATGAACATGCTGCGCACCCCGAAGGATCTCACCGGACCCGACCTCGGCATCGGCAGCCTGACGTTTCGCGCGTGGTACGAAGCGCAATATGGCCAAAACGGTTGGGACAAGCTCAACCGGATTCCACCCTCACAATGGATGGACTATCTGCGCTGGTACCGTGCGATCCTCCAGCTCGACGTCCGCAATGACATCGGGTTGAGACGGATCGAGCCCGCCGGCAGCAACCTGTTCCGGCTGACATTCGGGCAGCAGGGAGCGGAGACGGTGCACTATGCGCGCACGGTGGTGCTGGCCACTGGCGCGGAAGGCAGCGGCGCCCGCACCGTGCCGCCGTTCATTGCCGACAGCCTGCCGCCGCATCTCTATGCCCACACCAACGACGCGATCGATCCCGCACTGCTGAAAGGCAAGCGGGTCGGTATCCTCGGCGCCGGCGCTTCCGCATTCGACTACGCAGCGGCGGCCCTTGAAGCCGGTGCCACCGAGGCGCGGCTGTTCTTCCGCCGCAAAAGCCTGCCGCTGCAGAATCCGCGGCGCTGGATGGAGTTCAGCGGCTTTCTCGCGCATTACCCCGAACTGCCGGATGCTCAGCGCTGGGCCTATATGCATCGGCTGTTCGACATCAGCCAGCCGCCGCCGGTTCCGACCTTCCAGCGCGCTACGGCACTGCCGGGCTTTGCGATGCATCCGGGCACCGCGTGGCAGCGGGTGTTCAGCCCGGATGACCGGACGGTCGTTGTCGAGACTGCAGGCGGGCAACGCTTCACCTTCGACTATGCGATGGCGGCAACCGGCATGGTGGTCGATCTGTCGCTCCGGCCGGAACTCACCGGGGTCAGTCCGTACGTTGCCTTGTGGTCGGACCGCTATGCGCCGCCCGAGAATCTCAAGGACAGCCGTCTCGACAAGTTTCCCTATCTCGGCCGCTATTGCGACTTTCAGGAGAAGACACCGGGACTGGCGCCTTGGCTCTCGCGCATCTTCACGATCACGCGCGGCTCGACCATGAGCATGGGGCCGAGCTCGGCGTCGAATTCGAACCTCAAATACACCGCGCCGCGCATCGTCGCAGGCGTCGTGCGGCAGCTGTTCCTCGACGGCGCGGACGCGTTCTACCGGATCTTTGCCGAGACCGAACACAACGAGCTTCAGAGCACGCAGGTCCAGACCGGGCGGGCGGCGCGATGAGCGGCTATGAGCTGGTCGTTCGCGGCGGCACGCTGATCGTTCCGGGCGTCGGTCGGGTCGACGCCGACGTTGGGATGGCCGGTGGCAAGATCGTTGCAATCGGGAAGGGCCTGACCGGCGGGGACGTGTACGATGCGTCAGGCAAGGCCGTTCTGCCGGGCATCTTCGATCCGCATGTGCACATCGGCAACGAACTGCCGTTCGAGGAGGAGGCTGAGACCGAAACCCGCGCCGCCATTCTCGGTGGCGTGACCACCATCGGTATCTTTGTTCGCAGCCTCGACGATTCCTATTTCGCGCATATTCCGTCGTGGCGATCGGCGATGGACCGACGCAGCTATGTCGATTCGATCTTTCATCCGCAGATCTTCACCGAGCAGCAGATCGACGAGATGCCGGCCTGTGCCCGGGACTTCGGCATTCGCTCGTTCAAATTCTACATGTCCGGCTTGCCGGGGATCGTCAAATCGGTGTCCGACGACGTCCTGTTGCGCGGCTTCCACCAGGTCGCATCGATCGGTGGCGATATGGTCGGCTGCGTTCATTGCGAAACCGGAATCCTGGTCGAGCGGGCGCGCGCCGAACTGCAGAAGACCAGGCCTCAGGGCACGCTTTCCGACTGGGAACTGGCGCATCCGGCGGATGCCGAGGCGCTGGCGATCCGCACCGCCGCTTATCTCGCAAAAGTCGCGGACATTCATCTCTATGTGGTCCATGTGTCGAGCCGGCAGGGTATCGACGCGGTGAAGCTCGCGCGAGCCGACGGCACACGGCTTACGGCCGAGACGATCACGCCGTTTCTCGGCATTTCCAGCGACGATACCAATGGCTTTCTCGCCAAGATGGTGCCGCCGGTGCGCACGCCCGAGCATCGCGTGGCGTTGTGGCAGGCGGTGCGCGACGGCACGCTCGACACGGTCGGCACCGACAACACGTCGCGGCGCCGCGCCTCCAAGAACCTGGAGGGCGGCTTGCACGGCTCGCGCCCGGGCCATCCTTCGCTCGGCACGCACCTGCCGGTGTTGCTGCATCACGGCAGCCTGAACGGCATTGCGCTGGAGCGGCTGGTCGACATGGCGACGCGAAAGCCCGCGCAGACCTATGGTCTCTATCCTCGCAAGGGCACCATTGCGCCGGGTTCGGATGCCGATCTCGTGGTGGTCGATCTCGACCTCGAGAAGGTCGTGCGCCCGGCAGACCTATGCGGCATGTCGGATTTCTCGCCGTTCGAGGGCAAGACGTTGCGCGGCTGGCCGGTCGCCACCATCAAGGCCGGGCGAATTGTCGCAAGAGACGGGCAAATCGTGGCGCCGCCGGCCGGCCGTTATCTGCTCCGATGAGAGGCTCCGCCGGCCTCTCATTTTCGACGAACAAGCGCCGGCTCCGCGCATGACGCCGTGGATTTCCCTTGCCACGCGGCGCGGCGATGCAATCAAATGCCCCTTGAGCGCATTGGAGACGACATGAACTCGCTGGCCAACATCGACAATCAGAGTCTGCGCGGCTTTTTGCGCATGGTCGAATCCGACTATCCCGACGAGTTCTTGCGCATTCGAAACGAGATCGATCTCAAATTCGAATCCACGGCGATGATGTTCGAACTCGAGCGGGCAGGGCGCAGTCCGGTTGTCCTGTTCGAAAACATCAAATGCCACAAGATGCCGGTGCTCACCAACATCGCCGGCAACCGCAAGCTTCTCGCGGCATGCCTCGGCGTCAAGGCTGCGGAACTGCCCACAGCGTTTCGCGAGCGGTGCCAGAAGTACATTCCCTGCGAGGTGGTGAGTTCGGCAGCCTGGGATGAGGTCGTCATCGAAGGCGACGACATCGATCTCACCAAGCTGCCGGTGCCGCTGCAGTTTACGGTCGATGCCGCGCCCTACATCACGGCCGGCCAGTTGACGGCCCGCGACCCGGTCACCGGCGTCGACACCACCGGCTTCCACCGTTTGATGCTGAAAGACAAGAACCGGCTCGGCGTGTCGCTGCATTCGCGGCGGCGCATGTACGAATTTCATCGCCGCGCGGAGGAGAAGGGCCAGAACCTGCCCGTGGCGATCACGCTCGGCATTCACCCGCTGCATTACATGGGCTCGATGGTCTATGCCTATCCGCAGAGCGTCCGGAAATACGAAATCATCGGCGGCCTGTTCGGCGAGCCCTATCGCCTGGCCCGTTGCGGCATCGCCGATATCGAGGTGCCGGCCGCCGCCGAGATCGTCATCGAGGGCGAGATCCTGGCCGGTGTTCACGAGCCGGAGGGGCCGTTCGGCGAGTTCACCGGTTACGCCTCCTACCGCAGCACGCAGAACGTCTTTGTTGCCAAGCGCATCCGCATGCGGCGCGACGCTATCTATCACAGCGTCGTCTCCGGCATGTCGCAGGATCATATCCTGGTGTCGTGCATCACCCGCGAGGGCGAAATCCTCAACGCGCTTCGCCGCAATCTTCCGAATGTGCGCGCGGTGCACGTGCCGCATACCACCTGCGGCGCATTCATGGCCATCGTGTCGATGAAGAAAATCGCCGAGGGTGAGCCGCAGATGGCGATGATGGCGACGTTCGGCACCGAACTCTATACGAAACACGTCATCGTCGTGGACGACGACGTCGACATCTACAATATGAACGACGTGATGTGGGCCATCGCGACACGCGTCCGTGCGGAAAAGGACATCGTTCTGGTGCCGGGCTCGAAAAGCGCGATTCTCGATCCTACCTCGGACCCTGAGACCTTCACGGTGACCAAGATGGGCATCGATGCCACCAAGCCCACCGGCAAGGACTTCGCCGAGCGGCTGGTGATTTCCGAGGAGCAGCGTGCGCGGGCGCGTTCGTTGCTGGAAAGCGCCGGCGTCAAGCTCTGACGCCAGCCTTGCTCAGTTCTTTGCTTCTTTCTTCTTTTCCTTCTCCAGGATTTCCGCGACCATCGGCTTCCACTCCGCCATTTCCTGATCGATCTGCGCGCGGAATTGCGCGGGCGTATTCTTCACCGCGCTGCCGCCCGCCTTGCGCATCGCCTCCTTGAACTCTGGATCGTCAGCCATCTTGATCAGCGCTTCGGAGAGCTTGGCGATGATCGGCTCCGGTGTTTTCGGCGGCGCGATGATGCCGTTCCAGGTCTCGACCAGGAAGTCCGGAACGACCGTCTCGTGGATCGAGGGAATGTTCGGGAAGTAGAGGCTGCGTTCCTTCGAGGTCACGGCAAGGCCGCGCACCGTGCCGGCCTCGATCTGCGGCATGGCGTCGGTCATGTTGGCAAACGAGAGATCGATCTCGCCGGCCACGAGCGCCGCCGTCGCGGGCGCACCGCCCCGGAACGGGACGTGCACCATGTGGGTGCCGGTGCGGGCCTCGAACAACTCGACGGCGTAGTGCGTCAGTCCGCCGGCGCCGCTCGAGCCGTAGTTGAGCTTGCCGGGATTGGCCTTGGCGTAGGCCACGAGTTCCGCCATCGAATTCACCGGCAGCGATTTCTTGACGATTACCGCCTGCACGATGGTGCTGACGATGCCGACCGGCGCGATATCCTTCGCCGGATCGTAGCTGACCTTCTGCGCGAACGGCGCGACCGAAACCGCGCCGACGCTGCAGACGCAGAACGTGTAACCGTCAGGCGCCGCGTTCACGACCGCTTGCGTGCCGACGATGCCGCCGGCCCCCGGCCGGTTCTCGACGACGACGGACTTTCCGAGCGCCTTTTCGAGATAGCGGGCGGTCAGCCGGCCAGTGATGTCGGTGTAGCCGCCGGGTGCGTAGGGCACGACCAGAGTGATCGGCCGGTCCGGCCAATTGCCTTGTGCATTCAACGCGTTGGGTATCGCTGCGAGGCCCAGAGCCAGCAGCATTCGCCCCCAGAAGTTCATCGCATTCTCCATCCGTTTCCGAAGTCGCCCAACTGGGCTGCGACAAGCAAATTCTTTGCCGCGGCGGACGTGGTGTCGAGGGGTAGCGGTTAGGGACATCGCGGCATTTGGTCCCGCAGGCCGTTGGAATATCCGCGCCAACGAAACGGGCGCGCAGTGGGCGCGCGCCCGCCTGGTATCGCCGAAAACCGGTCCTCAGGCCGCGATCGCCTCCGGCAGGATGTTGGCGGTCGCATCGTAGCGCTTGCCTTCCCGCAGGCAGAACAGCGGCTGCAGCAGGCGCTCCGCTACGACCTCGTTCTTCTCGTTGTCGCGCAGCAGGAACTTGCCGCGCTGATCGGACAGCACCGAGACGTCGGCTGTGACGCCGGGCTTGAGCGAGCCGATTTCGTTCTCCATGCCGATCATCTTTGCGGCGTTGATCGTCACCATCGGCACGACCTGCTCCATGGTCAGGCCGAGCGCCAGCATCGAACTCATCGCCTGCGTCAGGCTGAACTTCGCCTGCCCGGCAAACGGATGCGCCTCGTCGTCCGCGTGTTCGGCGGGCGTGCCGGGCGGTGGCGGAACATAGGTGTTGTAGCCGTGCATGTCGGCGCCGAGCGTGTCGGGAACGATCCCGGCGTCGAGCGCCTTGCGGGCCAGGCGATAGGAGAAGTGGCTGCCGTGGCCGACGTCGACCTTGAGGCCGCGCGCCAGCGCCGCCTGGATCACCTCGTGAACCTGTCCCTCGCGGTTGACGAAACCGCCGGGATGACGTGTGAACGGATGCGCCAGGATGTCGCCCGGCCGCAGCTCGGGAATGACGCGCTCCAGGATCGTATCGGCGTCCTCGCCGTTCGCGCCGCTCCGCGGCAGGCCCCAGAGCTGGCCGAAGTGCACATAGAGCGGCAGGTTGGTCTTGCGACCGATCTCGGCCGACATCTGCAGCACCTTGATGCCCCAGCGCGCGAAGCCGCCGATCTCGGCGTGGCCTTTGATGCCGCGGACGATGTCGAGATTGGCCTTGGCCGCGTCGACCGTAGCCTGGATGTTGATGCAATCCGGGCTGTAGAGAGTTGGATAGAGGTGGCCTTCGAGCCCGCCGACGAGATACGACGACAGGAACGCGTAGACGCGGGACTTCGCCGTGTTGACGACGAAATGCCGGAAGCCCGGCAGAGTCATGCAGGACGGGCCGCCCTGGTCGATCAGCGTCGTCACGCCCGAGTGGACACCGACCAGATCGGCATCCATCCCGAAACGGCCGCTGACGTAACGATACACATGGGCGTGCGTGTCGATCATGCCCGGCAGGACGATGCGGCCGCGGAGGTCGATCGTCTCCTTGGCTGTCGCCGGCAGAATGTCCTTCTGCACGGCGGCGATCTTGCCGTCGCGGACCGCGACATCCATCACGCCATTGACACCCGATGCGGGGCACATCACGTGTCCACCGCG
>Ga0190271_10001987_pt1 | contig 12093 bp, 7 predicted proteins | sample Popmic356T_FD_133747 | JGI IMG/M metagenome (GOLD analysis project Ga0190271, IMG submission 133747) | Populus adjacent soil microbial communities from riparian zone of Weber River, Utah, USA - 356 T | ecosystem: Environmental > Terrestrial > Soil > Riparian zone | place: USA: Utah | collected...
TCGGCAACCCGGCGCGCTGGGAGAACGCGATGAACGCGTTCACCGCGTCGCGCGGCGAGGTCCGCGCGGTCTCCGACGCCGAGATCCTGGACGCCTACTCGCTGCTCGGGGCGCGCGAGGGCGTCTTCTGTGAGCCGGCCTCGGCGGCGTCCGTGGCGGGCCTGCTCAAGTACGGCGCAGAGGGGCGCGTCGTCTGCGTGCTCACCGGACATGGGTTGAAGGACCCGCAGACGGCCATGAACCGGGCGGCCAGCGTCGTGCCCTGCGAGCCCGAGATCGCGAGCGTGGAGCGGGCGGTGCTGGGGTGAACCGGCGGCGCGTCGTGCGCGTGCCGTCGTCCTCGGCGAACCTCGGCCCCGGCTACGACGTGCTCGCCGCCGCGCTGTCGCCGGGACTCGAGCTCGAGGTGGAGGAGAGCGGCGAGTTCTCGGTGACCTGCGACGTACCCGGTGTCGCGCTCGACCGCACGAATCTGTGTGTGCGCGCGTTCGAACGGCTGCATCCCGCCGACGGACTCGCGTTCACGATCCGCTCCGAGATCCCGCCCGCGGCGGGCCTCGGGTCGAGCGCCGCGGCGATCGTGGCCGGACTCGCCGCCGCGGACCACCTCTACGAGCTCGACGCGCCGCTGTTCAAGCACGCACTCGCGATCGAGGGGCATCCCGACAACGTGGCCGCGGCGCTGCTCGGTGGGTTCGTGGTCTGTGCGGGCAGCGATCCGGTCCGGCTCGAGCCGCCGCCCGAGCTCGAGGCGGTCCTGGTGGTGCCGGGCGACGAGGTCGTGACGGCGGAGGCGCGCGCGGCGATGCCCGCCGAGGTGCCGCTCCGGGACGCCGTCGACAACGTCGGACACGCCGCGTTGCTCGTGCTGGGGCTCGCGCAAGGTGACCTCTCGCTGATCACCCGCGGCCTTGCCGACTCGCTCCATCAGCCGCGCCGCCGTCATCTCTACCCACGCTCGATGGAGCTCGTCGAGGGCGCGGCCGGCATGGGCGCGCTGGGCGCGACGATCTCGGGCGCCGGCCCGACCGTGCTCTTCTGGTGTCACTGGGAGCAGACCGGAGCCGTGGTCGAGCGGCTCCGCGGCGAGGTGGGCGACGCGCGCGTCGAGCGGGTGGCGTTCGCCGCCGGTGGAGCGGACGTGAGCGAGCTGTGAGCGCCGAGGTCGAGGCAGCCGGTGGGATCGTGCTCGACGACGAGGGCCGCGTAGCGGTCGTGCACAGGCCGCGCTACGACGACTGGTCGCTTCCCAAGGGCAAGCTCGAGGCCGGCGAGAGCTTCGAGGAGGCGGCCGTGCGGGAGGTCGAGGAGGAGACCGGGATGCGCTGCTCGCTCGGAGAGGAACTCGACGCGGTTCACTACCGCGACAACAAGGGCCGCCCGAAGGTGGTCCGCTACTGGCTGATGCACGTGGAGGACGACCCCGGCTTCGAGCCGAACAACGAGACCGACGAGCTGCGCTGGCTCAAGCCGGCCGAGGCTGCGGAGCTCCTGACCTACCCGCACGACGCCGAGCTGGTGCGCGGGGTCTGACGTTTCGGGCGGCGAGGCCCGGGGGATCTCGCAATCAGCGGCGATGGGCTCCCGGGAGGCAACAGAGCTGGTCATCGAGCGAATGCGCTCCCGGCCGGGGATGGTCGGAGCCGCCGTGTTCGGGACGGCCCTGACGGTGCCGTTCGCCGCCTCGGCAGCCTGGGCGACCAACATCTGTGCGTGCGGAGGAGGCGGCTCGACGGTCGCTCCGCCGACGCCCGACGTGCGCGGCATGTCGCCGGATGCGGCCGAGCGCTGGCTCGAGTCCGCGCCGGCCCCCGAGCCGACACCGGCGCATCCGCCCACGCCGGCGCCCGAGCCGCCCTCACCTCCGCCGACCACCACGACCACGGCGCCGCCGCCCGAGCCCGTCGACCCGCCGCCTCCGGAGCCCGAGCCCGCCCCCGTGGAGGAGGCTCCCCCGACGGGCACCACGACGACGACGCCCGAGCCGGCCGAGCCGCCTCCGCCGCCCGAGCCGGTCGAGCCGCCGCCGGACGTGAGCGGGATGTCCCCGGACGCCGCCGAGCACTGGCTCGAGGCGGACGCGGAGCCCGCCCCCGTGGAGGAGGCTCCCCCGACGGGCACCACGACGACGACGCCCGAGGCGGCCGAGCCGCCGCCGCCGGAGCCGCTCGAGCCGCCGCCGGACGTGAGCGGGATGTCGCCGGACGCCGCCGAGCGCTGGCTCGAGGCCGAAGCCGAGCCGGAGATCCCGGTCGAGGACGAGACCGTGATCCGCGAGGAGGGGGAGCGCGAGCAGCGCTTCGACCCCGCGCCGGGCTGCATCCCGGTCCAGGGCCCATACATGAACGAGGCCGACCGCCCCTGCTCGTTCCCCGACGGCACCCAGGTCCCGACGGGCCAGATCGGCACCCAGCCCGCGGAGGCGCGGCCCTGCGTGCCGGTGCAGGGGCCGTATCTGAACGAGGCCGACCGGCCCTGTGCGTTCCCGGACGGCCGTGAGATCCCGTCCGGCCTGGTGGTCGAGCCGCCGCCGCCGGAGCCGGCGGAGTGCGCGACCGTCGAGGGCTACGACGAGGATGAGGCCGGGCTTTGCGCCTACCCGGATGGGCGCACGTCGACAACCGACGACCCGGAGCGCACGCCGGCGCCCCCCGTGGAGGACTTCCAGGACCTCGCCGAGGGCGGCCGCGGCGAGGAGCTCGTCAGCGAGCTGCTCGAGCCGAGCGACGAACAGTTCCAGCAGCTGGTCGACGACGGCACCATCGGACAGGGCGCCACGAACAGGAGCTACTTCCCGATCGAGCCCGCCCCCGGAGACGGCGTCGTCGTCGTCGATTTCTTCATCCCGCAGGACCGCTCGGTCGTCCTGCAGGGCGACGACCGCGAGCTGCAGGACCCAATCCGGGCGGACCTCGAGCCGACCGGCTCGCGCGTGACGGTCGTGCTCGACCGCGAGAGCGGCCGCGGCGTGCTGACGCAGAGCGAGACCTGCACGGCATGGATCGAGACCTGCCAGGCCCCGCGCCCGATCGAGCTGGGGCCCGAGGACGACCGCGAGCAGGCGTACCCGAACGACCCGAACGAGTTCGACGTCCAGACCGACGACGAGACGATCTCGCTCAGCTACGACGCGCTCAACTCGATCACGCCCGAGGGATTCTCCGTCGATGGGACGGTCCGGCTGCGGCGCCGCCCCGACGGCCTCTATCACGTCGTGCACGACACGCGCGACGAGTATCCGGCCATCTCGATCTGGCAGTACCGCCCGGGCGACACGCCGCGGCTGATCGACTACGACCGCGGCGAGCATGTGCTGCAGGGCGCCGTCCCGGACTGCGACCTGCCGGACCTGCCGGACGGTCCGGACCTGCCGGATCTGCCGACGGTCAACTTCGGCTTGTTCGAGTGGGACATGCCGGACCTGCCCGATCTGCCCGACGGCCCGGACCTGCCGAATCTCCCGCAGATCTACGGCGTCTGCCGCTAGGCCGTGGCGAGGGCCGGGCGCCGCTCGGCCCAGGGCACGGCCGCCTCGAGCTGGGCTGACAGCGAGAGCAGCGTCGCCTCGTCCGCCGGCCGCCCGGCGAGCTGGACTCCCACCGGCAGGCCGTCGTCGCCGTGGTAGAGCGGCAGTGAGATCGCCGGCTGCCCGGAGGTGTTGAAGAGAGCGGTGTAGGGCGTGAACTCGCCGGAGCGCCTGAAGTCGTCCCAGGGGTCGTCGCTGCAGGGGTCGAGCTCGCCGATGCGGAGCGGTCGCTGTGCGAGCGAGGGCAGCAGCACGACGTCGTAATCGTCCCAGACGGCGACGATCTGGCGCGAGAACGCTCCCAGCTGAGTGCGCGCCAGGTAGTAGTCGACGGCCGATCGCCCCTGGAGGCCCTCCCAGAAGGTCCACGAGAGCGGCTCCAGCAGCTCCGCGCTCGGCTCACGCCCGGTGACGAGGCCGCCGTAGAAGGCCGCCGCAGCGATCGGAGTGCCGAACACGGCCGTGAACGTGCGCAGCACGTCGTCTGTCTTCCACGGCGCCTCGAAGCGCTCGACGTCATGGCCGAGCGCGGCGAGCAGTTGCGCGGCATCGCGCACGCCGCGCTCGCAGATGGGGTCGAGCTCCGCGTCGATCGGGGCGAGCGTCGAGACGCCGATCCGCAGCTTTCCGGGCTCACGGGCGGCGGCCACCGCGAACGGCTCCGCCGGCGGCGGCGCCCAGGTCGCGTCGCCCGTCTCGTAGCCGGCGAGCACGTCGAGCAGCTCGGCGGTCTCCGCGACCGTACGCGTGAGGACGCCGTCCTGCACGAGGAAGTCATCGCCCTGCTCGGGGCCGCGCGAGATGCGGCCGCGCTGCGCCTTCAGGCCTACGAGCCCGCAGCACGCGGCCGGGATCCGGATCGAGCCGCCGCCGTCGCTGCCGTGGGCGATCGGGACCATGCCGGCGGCCACCGCCGAGGCGGCGCCGCCCGACGAGCCGCCCGGCGTGCGCTCGGTGTCCCACGGATTCCGCGCCGGGCCGAAGCGGCGCGGCTCCGACACCGGCAGGATCCCGAACTCGGGCATGTTGGTCTTCCCGACCAGCACGAAGCCGGCGTCGCGCAGGCGCCGCACGACGAACGAGTCGTGCTGCGGGACGAAGTCGCCGAAGATGTCCGAGCCCATCGTGTAGGGCATGCCCGCCACGGCCGCGGTGTCCTTGATCGCGATCGGCACACCCGCGAAGGGGCGCGGATCGCCTGGGCCGATCGCCTCGGCCGCCGCGAGCGCCCCCTCGGCATCGACGTGGACGAAGGCGTTGAGCTCGGGCTGCAGCGCCTCGATTCGCTGCAGGGACTCCTCGACCAACTCGCGTGACCTGAGCTCGCCGCTGCGCACGAGCGCTGCAAGCTCGCCGGCCGGCTTGAACATCAGCTCCGACACCGCGCCAGACCCTACGACATTCCACACCGCCGCGGCGCACTTTCGGGATCGAGGCGCGACTCCGACTGCTGGCGGACGAGGCCGCGGTCGCCCGCGACCTCGCCGCTCAGCTGGCGTCTAGGGGTTGACCGGCTTGACCCGGAACAGGACGCGTCCCGCCCGGCCGCGCTTGAACGTGCCCGTCTGCACGTCGAGCACCCACGGCCTCGGCAGCACGCCGTTCGGGTCGTCGAGGAACTGCGCAAACAGCTGGGTCGAGCGCGGGCAGCTGAGGCCCTTGACCCAGACGTTGTAGTTCCCCCTCTTCAGGCGCAGCTTCCCGATCCGGTCGTTGTGCAGGACCCGGAACGTGGCCGGGCACTTCGACTGGCCGCCGCTCGGGTGCTGACCCTGGCTTCCGCCCTGGGCGGCCTTGGCGCCCGCACCGGCGGTGAGCGTCTCAGCGACGTACGGCTTGATGCGGAAGCCGATGTGCCGATGACCGCGCGTGAAGCTTCCCGTGCCCGCATCCAGGAGCCAGGGCCGCTGCAGCACGCCGTCGTAGTCCTGCAGGAACCGCTGGAGGAGGCGCACCGACTGCTGGCACGTGACGCCGCTGTAGGACAGCAGCGTGATGCGGTAGCGGCCCTTCGGGATCCTGAAGCCGCCGATCCGGTCGTTGTGCAGCACCGTGAAGTAACCCGGGCAGACTCGCCGCGAGGGCGGGGCCGGCGGGTTCGGCGGGGTCGGGTTGGTGCTCGGCGTGACGCGGAAGCCGACGCTGCTTCCGCGGCCGGCGCGGAACGTGCGCGTGGCGTTGTCCGCCACCCACGGCCGCGGCAGCCTGCCGTCCCAGTCCTCGAGGAACTCGGCGAACAGGCGCGAGGCCTCGGTGCAGCCCATCGTGGTCGACTCGAGCACGGTGATCACGTACGGGCCCCTCGGCACCTGCATGTTGCCGATGCGGTCGTTGTGGAGCACGTCGAAGGTGCCGCCGCAGGTGGCCTCCGCGGCGGACGCCGATGGTGCGAGCGCCATGGCGATCGCGACTGTGGTGACTATTCCGGTGAGGTATCGCTTCATCATTGATCCGCCTTCTTGCATTGGTCCTGGATCGACTCGAGCTCCGCGACGGCGGCATTGGCGCCGGCCTTCGTGCTCGCCGCGTTGAAGAACTTGTCGATCGCGCTCACCGCGCCCTGAACGCACACCGATGCGAGCTGAGCCTGCTGCCGGGCGGTGTTCAGCGCGGCCTGTGCCTTCTGATCCTCGCCCTCGGCCGCACTCGCCTGGTCGCGTGCGGCGTCCAGATCCGAGGACTCCTTCTGGATCGTCGCCTTGAGGTTGCGGGCCTGAGCCTCGCTTCGGATGAAGCGCCGCTTCACGCGCTGGAAGGCCGCGCGCTCGCGAGCGCCGAAGGCCTGCAGCCGCTGTTCGTCCGATTGCGCGGACTGCTGCTCGCTCGAGCGCTCCTGCTGAGACGCGTCGAGCTTGTCGTTGGCGTCATCGAGGTCCGACTTGGTGGTGAAGGCCCAGATCCCGAGTCCGATGGCGACGAGCGCCAGGACGCCGGAGATGATCATCCATGTGGTCGCGCGCGAATCGCGGGCAGGAGGATCACCCGGCGGCGGGCCACCTGCGGGTGAGGTCGTCAAAGCGAGAGTCCTTTCGCTGGGGGGACCAGAACGGTGGAACTATCCCACTACCGGGGGACGACCGTGTGTCAGCCTGGGGCGGGTGCCAGCTCGGCGCGGAGCGACGCCAGGCGCTCGGCTTGCTCCTCGAAGCCACCGAGACGCTCGAGGATCTCGGCGGCAAGGCTCAGGTAGTCGGCGCCGAGCGACGGCGCGTAGTCGAGGATCGAGACGCCGCGCTCGGACGACTCGGCGTAGCGGACGCTGCGCCGGATCACCGTGTCGAAAACCTTCTCGCCGAAGCGCTCTTTCAGCTGCGCCTGCGCCTCGCGCGCGTGGACGAGCCGCATGTCGGCGATGTTGAGGACGACGCCGAGCCAGTCGAGCTCCGGGTGGAGCGACTCCTTGGCGAGCTCGACCACCTCGAGCGCCTGCTCGACTCCCTGCAGCGAGAAGTACTCGGCCTCGCTCGAGATCACGGCGTGGTCGGCTGCGACGAGCGAGTTGATGGTCAGCAGCCCGAGCGCCGGCGGGCAGTCGATCAGGACCAGGTCGTAGTCCTTGCGCAGCTCGCGCAGGGCCCGCTTGAGCGTCAGCTCGCGCCCCATCTTGCCGCTCAGCACGAGCTCCGCCTCTGCGAGGCCCAGGTTGGCGGGCAGCACGCCGTCGTGTACGGCGTCGGCCGCCTTCGCCTGGCCCGCCAGGACGTCGGCCACCGTGGGGGAGGCATCGGGCGGCACGTCGAAGTAGTCGGAGAGGTTTCCCTGAGGGTCGAGATCGGCCACGAGCACGTCCATCCCGACGCGCCGGAAGACGTCCGCCAGCGTCCTGACCATCGTCGTCTTGCCGGTGCCGCCCTTCTAGGAGAGAACAGTGATCGTGTCGCCCACGGGGCGACCATACCCAGGCCGGGGCGCGACCCACGTGCTGCTTTCGAAAAGGGGCCTGGTTCTCGGTATCTTTTTGCGCCCCCGTCCCCGTCGCTACCGCCCCAGCCGAAAGGGCGGAAATCACTAAGAGGAGGTGACCCCGCTGCAGGCAGCGCATGGCCTGTACGACGCGAGCTACGAGCACGACGCCTGTGGCGTCGCCTTCGTGGCGCGGTTGCGTGCGCCCGCCTCGAACGAGGTGGTCAGCTGTGCGCTGAGCGCGCTCGAGCACATGGAGCACCGCGGGGCCGAGGGCGCCGACCCCGATACGGGCGACGGCGCCGGCATCCTGCTCCAGATCCCCGACGCGTTCCTGCGCGACGAGGTGGACTTCGAGCTGCCGCCCGCGGGCCGCTATGGGGTGGCGATGTGCTTCCTCCCGCCGGGCAACCCGGCGGAGGCCATGCGGCTGCTCGAGGAGACGGTCGAGGACGAGGGCCAACACGTGCTCGGCTGGCGCGACGTGCCGGTGGCCGAGGGCGCCTGCGGGACGACGGCGCGCTCGGTGGCGCCAAGGATCGCCCAGCTGTTCATCGCGGCGGGCGAATCGGTCGCCGACCAGGATGCGCTCGAGCGCCGGCTGTACGTGATCCGCCGCATGGTCGAGCGGGCGAACCTCGCCGACCTGTCGCTGCCGAGCCTCTCCTCGCGGACGGTCGTCTACAAGGGGATGCTGACCGCTCCGCAGCTGCCGCGCTACTACCCCGACCTGCGCGACGAGCGCGTCGTCAGCCGGCTCGCGCTCGTCCACTCGCGCTTCTCCACCAACACCTTCCCGAGCTGGGAGCTCGCGCACCCCTATCGGATGCTCGCCCACAACGGCGAGATCAACACGCTGCGCGGCAACCGCAACTGGATGCGCGCCCGCGAGCTGCAGCTGGCATCGCCGCTGTTCGGCGACGACGTGGCCAAGATCCGCCCGCTGCTGCGCGACGACATCTCCGACTCGGCGTCGCTCGACGGCCTGCTCGAGCTGCTCGTGCTCGGCGGCCGCTCGCCCGAGCACGCGATGTCGATGTTGATCCCGGAGGCCTTCCGCGGCCGGCCCGACCTGCCGGACGAGGTGCGCGACTTCTACGCCTACCACTCGTCGCTCGTCGAGCCCTGGGACGGGCCCGCCGCCGTCGCCTTCTCGGACGGGCGCGTGATCGGGGCGACGCTCGACCGCAACGGCCTGCGACCGGGGCGCTGGCTCGTCAGCAAGGACGGCTGGGTCGTGTTCGCCTCGGAGACGGGCGTGATCGACTTCCCGCCGGAGGAGGTCGAGGCGAAGGGACGGCTGCTGCCGGGCAAGCTGTTCTTCGTCGACCTCGAGGCGGAGCGCGTCGTGCCCGACGACGAGATCAAGCGCGGTCTGGCAAAACGGCGCCCCTACGGCCAGTGGTTGTCCGACCGCGTCGTGCACATCGAGGACCTGCCCGAGAAGACGCCGCGGGTGCCGCGCGTCGAGCCGATGCGCGCCAAGCAGCTCGCCTTCGGCTGGACCGAGGAGGACCTCCGCGTGTCGCTCGTGCCGATGGCGCGCGACGCCACCGAGCCGACCGGCTCGATGGGCAACGACACCGCGCTGGCGGTGATGTCGGACACGCGCCCGCCGCTCTTCTCCTACTTCAAGCAGCTGTTCGCGCAGGTCACGAACCCGGCGATCGACCCGATCCGCGAACAGGTTGTGATGAGCCTCGAGGCCTGCATCGGCCCTGAGATCAACCTGCTCGGCGAGACGCCCGACCACTGCCACCAGCTCGTGATGCCACAGCCGCTGCTGCGCAGCCCGCAGCTCGAGAAGCTGCGCCAGGTCGACCACAGCGTCTTCGAGGCGCGCACGATCGACATGACCTGGCCGGTCTCGCAGGGCGCGATGGGGATGGAGAAGCGGCTCGAGGAGATCTGCGCCGAGGCCTCCGAGCTCGTCGCGCGCGGTGTCAACATCATCATCCTGTCGGACCGCAACCTCGGCGCCGACCGCGCGGCGATGCCCTCGCTGCTGGCCGTCGGTGCGGTCCACCACCACCTCGTGCGCGAGGGCACCCGGCTTCAGATCGGCCTCGTGGTGGAGACGGGTCAGGCCAAGGAGATCCACCACGTGGCCTGCCTGATCGGCTACGGCGCCTCGGCGGTCAACCCGTACGTGATGTTCGAGTCGCTCTACACCCTCCACCGCGAGGGGCGCCTGCCGGAGGGCATGGACCCCGAGGAGGCGCTGGCGCGGACGATCAAGGCGATCGGGAAGGGCCTGCTCAAGATCCTCTCGAAGATGGGGATCTCCACGATCCGCTCCTACACGGGCGCTCAGATCTTCGAGGCTGTCGGCCTCGAGCAGGAGATCGTCGACAGGTACTTCACGGGGACGCCGTCGCGCGTCGGCGGGGTGGGCCTGAACGTGCTCGCCTGGGAGTGCCTCGACCGCCATCGGCGCGCCTACCCGGCCGCGAGCTCGGAGCTGCTGCCCGCCGGCGGCGTCTACGCCTGGCGCCGCGAGGGCGAGTTCCACGGCTGGAACCCGGAGACGATCGCGACGCTGCAGCAGGCCGCCCGTAACGAGGGCGGCGCCGACGCCTACGAGCGCTTCGCGACCTACGTGAACGAGGTCGCGGTGCCGAAGTCCGCGCTGCGCGGGCTGCTGCGCTTCCGCGAGACGGGCGAGGGCGTTCCACTGGACGAGGTCGAGCCCGCGTCGGAGATCGTCAGGCGCTTCAAGTCGGGCGGCATGTCGCTTGGCGCGCTGTCGCCCGAGGCGCACGAGACGCTCGCCGCCGGCATGAACCGGCTCGGCGGCAAGTCGAACACGGGCGAGGGCGGAGAGGACCCCGAGCGCTTCAACGACGAGCGCCGCTCGTCGATCAAGCAGGTCGCCTCGGGGCGCTTCGGCGTGACCGTCAACTACCTCGTCAACGCGGACGAGCTCCAGATCAAGGTCGCTCAGGGCGCCAAGCCCGGCGAGGGCGGCCAGCTGCCGGGTCACAAGGTCGACCGCTACATCGCCCGCCTGCGCCACTCGACGCAGGGCGTCGGCCTGATCTCGCCGCCGCCGCACCACGACATCTACTCGATCGAGGACCTGAAGCAGCTGATCTACGACCTGCGTTGCGCGAACCCGCGCGCCCGCATCTCGGTCAAGCTCGTGTCCGAGGTGGGCGTGGGGACCGTCGCGGCCGGCGTCGCGAAGGCGAACGCGGACCACGTGGTCGTCGCCGGCCACGACGGCGGCACGGGCGCGTCGCCACAGGCCTCGATCCACCACGCCGGCATCCCCTGGGAGATCGGGCTCGCCGAGACCCAGCAGACGCTGCTGCGCAACGACCTGCGCTCGCGCATCCTCGTCGAGGTCGACGGCCAGATGCGCACCGGCCGCGACGTCGTGATCGCCGCCATCCTCGGCGCGGACGAGTTCGGCTTCTCCACGGCCCCCCTGATCGCACTCGGCTGCGTGATGATGCGCGTCTGCCACCTCAACACCTGCCCGGTGGGCGTCGCGACGCAGGACCCGGAGCTGCGGGCGCGCTTCGAGGGTCAGCCCGAGCACGTCGTCAACTACCTGTTCATGGTCGCCGAGGAGGCGCGCGGGCTGATGGCCCAGCTCGGTGTGCGCTCGGTGGACCAGCTGATCGGACGGACCGAACTGCTCGAGACCGAGGACGCCGTCGACCACTGGAAGGCGCAGGGGGTCGACCTCACGCCGCTGCTCGCCGTGCCCGAGAACGTTCGCGAGGACACTCCGCGGCACCAGGTGCGCCGCCCCGACCCGGTGCTTTACGACTCGATCGACGTCGACCTGCTGCAGCGCTGCCGGCCGGCGATCGAGGAGGGCCAGCCGGTGCGGCTCGAGCGCCGCATCGAGAACAAGAACCGCGCGGTCGGCGGGCTCCTGTCCGGCGAGATCGCGCGGGCTCACGGCGATGAGGGCCTGCCTGAGGGCAGCATTTCGGTGCGGCTCGAGGGATCCGCCGGCCAGAGCTTCGGCGCCTGGCTCGCGAGCGGGGTCGAGCTGCTCCTGGAGGGCGATGCGAACGACTACTGCGGCAAGGGGCTCTCCGGCGGCACGGTGGTAGTGCGGCCGCCCGCCGCGGCGACGTTCGTGGCGGAGGACAACGTGATCGTCGGCAACACCGTGCTGTACGGCGCCACCTCCGGTCGCGCCTTCTTCCGCGGCCTCGCGGGCGAGCGCTTCGCGGTTCGCAACTCCGGCGCGATCGCGGTCGTCGAGGGCATCGGTGACCACGGCTGCGAGTACATGACCGGCGGCCGAGTGGTCGTCCTCGGGCCCACCGGCATCAACTTCGCGGCCGGCATGAGCGGCGGCATCGCCTACGTGCTCGACGTGGACGGCGGCTTCCGAGCTCGCTGCAACACCGAGCTCGTCGGCTTCGACGCGATCACGCCCGACGAGGAGGAGGAGCTGCGCGGCTGGATCCAGGAGCACATGGAGCGCACCGGCTCGGGCGTCGCGGAGGGCGTGCTCGCCGACTGGGCGGGCTCGCTCAACTCGATGGTAAAGGTCATGCCGCATGATTACCGCCGGGCGCTCGCCGAGGCCTCGGCGGAGGGCGAGGCCGAGGTGGCCGCCGCGGCGGCTGGGCCGATGGCGACGCCGGGCTACGCCGCGGCGGCGCCGCACGCACCGACCGTTCCGGTGGACGCCCCCA
>Ga0190271_10001988_pt1 | contig 12090 bp, 11 predicted proteins | sample Popmic356T_FD_133747 | JGI IMG/M metagenome (GOLD analysis project Ga0190271, IMG submission 133747) | Populus adjacent soil microbial communities from riparian zone of Weber River, Utah, USA - 356 T | ecosystem: Environmental > Terrestrial > Soil > Riparian zone | place: USA: Utah | collected...
GCAAGCTTGTTCATTCCACCGGCGTAGTAGCCGGCATGTCCGTCCACCTCGATATCGATGGGCGCATCCACCCCAACGGCAATGTTGTGCGCCCCGTCCGGATTCAGCACCTTCACTTTCTTCACGCCGCCCAATCCCGTGTGCAGGAACTGGTTGAGGTCGCGCAACGCCTGCCTGGAAAGGTCGAAGGTGGCGGAATCCGCCGCAATCTGCGGCGCCTGCGCTAGGCTCGCCATACGTAAATCTCCTCGGGCACCGGTTCGAAAATCTTCGCGTTCTTGATGTCCGGCAGTTTCGCGAGCGATCGGAATTCCGACGAGATCGCAACGTAGTCGTCGGTCTCGGCAATGATGGCGGGCTTGCAGGCGAAGGCATCGCGCACCAGCGCCAGTTCGTCGCGGGTGCCCATCAGGAATGTGTAAAAACCGTCGAGCTCTTCGAACCCGCTGCGGATGGCAGCCTCGAGATTATCGCCCTCCCGCATGCGCCATTCAAAGTAGCGGCATGCCGCTTCGGTATCGTTGTCGGTTTCGAACTCGATGCCGAGCGGTTCCAGCTTGCGCCGGATCTGGTACGGATTGGAAAGCGAGCCGTTGTGCACCAGGCACCAGTCTTCGCCCGCGGTAAACGGATGGGCGCGATCGGGCGTCACGGCAGATTCGGTGGCCATGCGGGTGTGCCCGACCAGGTGCGAACCCTTCAGCTGCCGGAAATCGTAGCGATCCGCCACCTCGGCCGGAGCCCCGATGTCCTTGTAAAGATCGATGTACTGTCCCGCGGAGAGCACGTGCAGTCCGGGGAACTCGGCGCGTATCCATTGCCTCGCCCCTGCGACCGGTGCCGCGGTTTCGAGCACGCCATGATTGGCCTGCACGTTCAGGATGGTTTCCGCGCCGAGTGCCGCCCGCGCGGCATTCTCGAAGGCCGTCCAGTCGAACGTGCCGGTGCCGGAATACAGGCTGAGCTTGCGCCTGTCGTCCGCGACCGGCGCAGTGAACACCGCCATGCCCGCCGAATCCGGCCCGCGTTCGGTCATGCCGATGAGCATGGGCAGCATCAGCTCGCCCAGCTGCTCGCGCAGTTCCGGTTTCTTCACCAGCAATCCCACGATTCCACACATGTCAGCCTCCGGCGCCCTTGCGCTCAGAAAAATTCCACATAGCGGTCGCGTTCCCAGTCGGAAACGTGACGCGAGTACTCCACCCATTCCATGCGCTTCAGCGTCAGGAACTCCTTCGACAGTTCGTCGCCGAGTGCCGAGCGCAGCACCTTGTCCTTCTCGAATTCGTCGAGCGCTTCCTTCAGGTTCTGCGGCAGGATCTCGATACCGGAGCGCTTGAGCTTTTCCGGCGACCATTCGTACAGGTTCTCGTTGATCGGCTTGCCCGGATCGAGCTTGCGGTCCACCCCGTCCATGCCCGCCGCAAGGATGGCGGCACTGGCGAGGTAGGGATTGCAGGAACCGTCGGGCAGGCGCAGCTCGAGCCGGCCGTAGGGAACCCGCACGCAGGCGGTGCGGTTGTTGTTCCCATAGGTGATATAGGCCGGCGCCCAGGTCGCGCCCGACAAAGCCCGTCCCACTACCAGCCGCTTGTAGGAATTGATGGTCGGTGCAACGATCGCAGTCAGCGCCTTCGCATGCGCGAGAACTCCGCCCATGAAGTGGTAGGCCATTTTCGACAAGCCCAGGCCGTTCTTGTCTTTGTCGTCGTGGAACAGGTTCTTGACCTTGTTGTTGCCGATGGAAATGTGGAAGTGGGCGCCCGTGCCGGTGCGATTGGAAAACGGCTTCGGCATGAAGGTCGCGATCATCCCCATCGACCTGGCGATCTCCGACGCGGCCATCTTGACGAAAATCAGGTTGTCGGCGGATGTCAGCGCATCGCCATAAGTGAAATTGACTTCGAACTGGCCATTGGCGTCTTCATGGTCGATCTGGTAGACGTCGATGCCGACGGCGCGCAAGGCGTCAGTCATCGCTTCCAGGAACGGCAGCGAGCGGGCAAGCCCCTTGTAGTCGTAGCAGGGTTTTTCCAGCAGGTCGGTGTCATCGACCGGTGCCAGTGCGCCGTTCTCGTTGCGCTTGAGCAGCATGAACTCGGGTTCGATGCCGGTGTACATGGTCAACCCACGCTTTGCCAGCGCATCGAGCTGGCGTTTGAGCACGACGCGCGAACAGTATTCGTAGGGGTCGCCATTGACATACCCGTCGCAAGCCATGCGGGCAAACCCCGGCATCCAGGGGATGGCGGTCAGCGTCGACAGGTCGCCCCGGGCCATGTAGTCGGGGCCGTGCGGTCCCATGCCGAATCCCCAGAGGGCGAATCCCGCGAATCCGGCGCCATCCTTCAGCACCATGTCGAGGTGCTCGGCGGGAACGGCCTTGGCCTTGGCTGCGCCGTGGATGTCCACGAACTGGGCCAAGATGTACTTGAGCTTGTTCTCCTTCAGATATTTTTTAGCCGCCTGGGGTGACATGCGCTTGCTCTCCCTTGAGTGAAAATTGATGGTTCGACCTGCGAATCATTTCAGCAGGCCCTCCGTGCCGATCACACCGCCGCCCAGCTCCACCGCGATTTCCGAAACCGTCTCCCAGAAATACTGCGCGAAGGTCGGATCGCACCAGATTCGATAGCAGGGCACCTGGCGAAGGGCGGTTCGGATCACGAGGACACCCACGCCGATCATCTGGGTCATCACCGCAGTGCCCTTTGCCGCATCGACTTCCGCAAAGTTGACATTGCAGGTCTGCACCAGCAACTCGTTCGCGCGCTGACCCGACAGGACGATGCCGCAATCCTGGCGAATCACCGGATACACGCCGTCAGCACCGGTTCCCAGCACCGTCCGCGCCTGTGCCGCCATCCCACCCGATGCGCCATCCTCGAGGAAGAATTCGCTGCGTCCCAGGCGGGCGATCACGCCGTCGCCAGGCAGGGCCGTCCACGTGTTCGCTTCGGGTGGCACCGGCACGCCTTGCGTAGCCAGCCATTGCGCCGCAAGCGGCCCTTTCAGGCCCGTCTTGGGCAGGCAGCTCAGGTCCGCGAGCGCCAGGACTTCCGCCGCGGCACCGATGCCGGCAACGCGCGATGCAATGCGCATTCCATGCGACTCGCCCCAGGTGGGCTGGAGCGCACTGAACGCAGCGTGCAAGGGCGTGTTGCGGATATAGTTCATGCGGCCTGCCTGTCCTTCGTTTCCTTCTGCCGTTGACCGGCCGGGTCGTAGAACGGAATTTTCGAAACCGTGGCCTGCACCATGCGACCCCCATCGGCCCGGATGAAGAAAAGGCCGCCGTCTGCGGCCAGTTCCGGCGCGACGAAAGCAAGGCCGACTTGCCGCTGCAGCGAAGGGCTGAAACCAATGCTGGTCACCCGGCCGGCAATCCTGCCGTCATGGATCACCAGGTGGCATTCCTTCGGCGCGTCGCTCTCGCTCGCTGCATCCAGCATGAATCCGACCAGTTTCGTTCGCGGCGTCTTGCGCTGGATGATCTTCAGGCTGCGCTGGCCGATGAAATAGGGCTTGTCCATTTTCACCGCCCATTCCGACGCGGCATCGAAGGGCGTGGTCAGGCCATCGGTGTCCTGGCCGATGATGATGTGGCCCTTCTCCAGTCGCAGCAGCCGCTGCGCCTCCACGCCGAAGGGCCGGATGCCGTTGGCCCGTCCGCCCTCGGTGAGCGCATCCCAGACCGCGCCGGCCCCGTCGGCGGGGACATGGATTTCATAGCCGAGTTCACCGACGAATCCCACGCGCATCAGACGCGCCGGCACACCGGCCACTTCCGCCTCGCGCACCGCGAGGTAGGGAAAAACTTCGTCCGCCAGGTCGAGCTTGGTGACGCCCGCGAGCACGTCGCGTGCGCGTGGCCCGGCCAGGTTCATTGCCGCGTAGGCGCCGGTTGCATTGACGATGCCGACTTTCATGCCCCACATCGTGTTGAGCCGCGTCATTTCGCGATAGACATTGGCCGAGCCGGTCGTAGTGGTGGTGAAGTAGAAGCGTTCGTTCCCAAGGCGGGCCACCACGCCGTCGTCGATGATGACGCCGGACTCGTCCAGCATCAGCGCATAGCGCGTCATGCCGACCTTGAGATTGGCAAACCGGCCGGTGTACATCCGCTCCAGGAATGCAGCCGCGTCGGGACCGGAGATCTCCATCTTCCCCAGGGTGCCCACGTCGATGATGCCGACTGACTTGCGCACCGCCATAACTTCTTCGCGCACGATTTCCGGTTTCAGCTTGCCACGCTGGCGGTAGTACTCCGGCCGCAACCAGGTACCCGCCTGCATGAACACCGCACCGTCCTTTTCGTGGCGGGAATGCAGGGGCGAGAGTCGCTGCGGATGGAAGCCGCGGCCCGCGAGATGCGACATCACCACCGGATGGAAGAATGGTCGCGCGGTGGTGCTGCCGACTTCGCCCGGCGCCTTGCGCAGGAGTTTCGCCAGGATGCGGATCGCATTCATGTTCGAATGCTTGCCCTGGCTCGGGCCCATCCCCACGGTGGTATAGCGCTTGAGCAGCTCGATGTTGTCGAAGCCTTCCTGCGCGGCGTTCAGGAAATCCTTCAATTGCAGGTCCTCGTCGAAATCGACGAAGTTCTTCGCATCCGGATGATCGAATATCGGATAAGGGTGGCTCGGCGAAATTGCCGCACGTGCCACCGGGAATGCTGCGGGGGCCGCAAGCCCGAGCCGTTTCGCGGCTTCGTTGCCCGCGCGCCGGCCGTCGAGAATGCGATCCTCGAGCGAGTAGACGCCGTTGACGCGGCCGGCCGCGAACATACCGTCCGGCAGGGTTTCCGGGACGAACTGCTGCACGGCTTCATCGAAACGCATCGCGGCGCCGGACTGATACAGGAGCGCGGCCGCGGGTGCGTAACCGACACTCATGAGGATGCCGTCGCAGGCAATGGTTTGCCGCCGGGCCTCGTCCAGCGATCCATCGGCCCGCAGCGGACAGATCACGGCAGCTCCCACACCGTCGCCTTCTGCCTGCGCCTCGTAAATGCCCTGCCCCCGTAGAAGCCGGATGCCGGCCTGCGCGAGCCTGGCTGGTGCGTCGGATGTATCGGCGGTCGCGGCGCGAAGGTCCGCCACGGCGCTGACCTTGACGCCATTGGCCGCCAGGTCGAGCGCGGCGAGATAACCATCGTCATTGGCAGTGAGCACGACAGCGGATTGCATGGGCTTGACGGCGTAACGGTAGATCAGGCGCTGGGCCGCGGAGGCCAGCATCACGCCTGGCAGGTCATTGTTGCGGAATACCGCGGGCTGTTCGAACACGCCGCTGGCGACAATCACCGCGCGGGAGCGCATCTTGGTCATGCGTTTCGCGTCGACGAGCGGCACCCAGTGATCCGCGTAGTACGCGGCGGCAAGCGTGCCGGTGCGCACGCTGATGTTTGGATGGGTTGTCGCACGATCCTCGAGTTCCCGGAGCGTAGCGGCCGATTCATCACCGCCGCCGCGCTGGTAGCCCAGGCTGCCGCCAATGCGCGCGTTCTCGTCGGCCAGCACCACTTTCGCCCCCGCATCCGCTGCCGAAAGTGCGGCCGACAGCCCGGAAGGACCGGCGCCGATTACCAGCACATCACAGAAGTCGTAGCGCTTCGGCGTGCGGATGTGCGGCGTGGAGAAATCCAGTTCACCGAGGCCGGTCATGCGGCGGAATACCCGCTCCCAGAATGGAAATAGCGCCCGCGGTGTATGAAAGGCCTTGTAATAGAACCCGACCGGAAACAGTTTCGCGAACTTGTCGAGGATCCGCGCGCGGTCATATTTCACGCCCCCGAACGTATTGACCGAAGCCAGGCGCATGCCATTGCGCAAGGCCGCCACGTCGCCGCGGACATTGAGATCGGGCCCGTCCTGCAGCATGGCATTCACGTCATGGTTGGCCAGCGAAAGCACGCCACGCGGGCGGTGGTACTTGAAACTGCGGCCGATCGTTTTCACGCCGGCGGCGGTGAGGGCACTGGTGATGGTGTCGCCTGCAAACCCCTGCAGGGCTTCGGCTTCGAACTGGAAGTCGATGCGCAGCGAACGGTCTATCCATTCCCCCGCGACGGGCGGCAGCCGGTTGTTCATGGTTGCGGCGGCTCTTCATACAGGTAGGTATGCAGCACCTTGTCCGCGACCGTATCCCGCTCCGCGACGAACCAGATGCCGCTGGCAATGTGCAGCCACCATTCCTTCTTGATGCCGGGCGCGCCGTTGCGGTTGAACACATAGTCCGACCATGCCGCGTCGGAGCACGTGTCCGGATCCGGCATCGACCGGATCTCGCCGGCGTACTGGAATTCCGAAACCGGCCTCAGGCCGTTGATCGGGCAGCGCAACAGTTTCATGACTCGAACCTAAATCCTTTCACCGCAAAGGCGCAAAGGACGCAAAGGAAACCGAGAAACGAAGTGGCTGCGCCTGCATTGAACGAATTGACCATGTGTGCTCGTGGAATTGCGTCTCGTCTAATGTTGTCCCAGTACTGCTTTTCTTTGCGTCCTTTGCGCCTTTGCGGTGAAAATTTCCGGTGACTCAGTGACCAACTGACGCGGCACCTTTCTCCCCGGTCAGTTCATAGTTCGCAAAGCGCGAAAGCCGGAAGCCCTCGATCAGCGGATGGTCGCGATCGTTTGCGACGGTGTAGGCCATGGTTTTTCCCGATACCGGAGTCGCCTTGAATCCCCAGGTGCCCCAGCCGGAGTCGAGATAGAAACCCTCCACAGCCGTCTTGCCCATGATCGGGGCAAAGTCCGGTGTCATGTCCGCCATGCCCGCCCATTGGCGGTTGATTTTCGCGTGCGACAGGAAGGGAAACATGTCGAGCATGTGCGCCGCGAGGCCTTCGACAAAATCGAGCGTCGACCGCGTCGAATGCAGTTCATACGGGTCGAGCGATGCACCCATCACCAGTTCGCCGCGCGCGGACTGGCTGACATAGATGTGCAGGCTGCCCGAAACCAGGATCGGATCCAGCCAGGGCTTCATCGGCTCGGTCACCATCGCCTGCAGCGGATGGATGTATATCGGCGTGCGTATCCCGACCATGTTGGTGATGCGCGGCGTGGATCCCGCCACGGCGCAAAGCACTTTCGGAGTCGAGATGGTTCCGCGATTGGTGCGCACGCCGGTCACGCGGCCGTTGCGCACGTCGATGCCCAGCACTTCGGTTTTCTGGTGGATTTCCACGCCGCGCCGGTCGGCGCCGCGTCCGTAGCCCCAGGCCACGGCATCGTGACGCGCGATCGCACCGGGCGCGTGATAGAGCGCGCCCAGGATCGGCGCATGCCCGCCACAGGAAAGGTCGATCTGCGGGCAGGCCTTCTCCACCTCCCCCGGTCCGACCAGTTCGCTGTCCACGCCGAGGTGCTTGTTGACCTCGGCCCGCCAGCGCATGGTGCGCACGGCGGAGTCGGTGTGGGCCAGGGTGAAATGGCCGCGTGTGGAATAAAACAGGTTCAGGTCGAAGTCGGCCGCGAGGTCGCGCCAAAGCCGGACCGACTCATCGTAGAAGGCCACGCCTTCGGGCGTCAGATAATTGGAGCGGATGATCGTGGTGTTGCGCCCGGTGTTGCCGCCCCCGATATACCCTTTCTCCAATACCGCTACATTCCTTATTCCGTGGTCCCTCGAGAGATAGTAAGCAGCCGCTAACCCGTGCCCTCCGGCGCCGATGATCACGGCGTCATAGCTTGGCTGCAGGGTCTCGTGGGTGCGAAACATGCGCCCCTCCGGGTAATGGGAGGCCCCGGCAAAACGCAATAATCGGAAGGGCATGGCAGCGGAACGGGTGATTTTTGTGGCGTGGGGGATTGGTAACCATGGTGAATTTTCTGGCGCCTGAAGTCAACACCCAAGGGAATCTTTGTTAATTATCAGGAAACAAATCCCGGCCCGGTGAAAGGACGGCGGCACGGACCCGTCTGCTACAATCCGGACGACTTCAACTCTTTGACACACATGAATTTCCAGGCTCCGAGACATTTCCCCGACGGCCCCGGTTTCGCCCCGACCGGAAGAATTGCCAACGACCGCCGGAAGCAAGCGGAATGAAGATCGCCTTCATCCTCGACCCGCTCGAGGAAATAAAGACTTACAAGGATTCCTCCTACGCGATGATGCGTGAGGCCGTTGCCCGCGGTCACACGCTGGCGGAGATGCAGCAGGAAAACCTGGTCTGGCGCGAAGACAGGGTCGTCGGCTATGCGCGCGACCTGACGCTCACCGGGGATGACAAGGACTGGTATCGCGCAGGCGAACGCAAAGCCGTGCCGCTGGAGCAATTCGACGCGGTGATGATGCGCAAGGATCCGCCTTTCGACATGGAGTACATCTACAGCACCTACCTGCTGGAACTGGCCGAAAAGCAGGGCGCGCGGGTGATCAACAGCCCGCGGGCCGTGCGGGACAACAATGAAAAACTCGCGATCGCGAAGTTTTCCCGGTTCACCGTGCCTTCCCTGGTGACGCGCGACGACGCGCTGCTGCGTGAATTCCTCGCCGAACACGACGATGTAATCCTCAAACCGCTGGACGGCATGGGCGGCGCTTCGATATTCCGGCTCCACGGCAAGGACTTCAACGTCAGCGTCGTGATCGAAACCCTGACACAGCACGGCCGCCGCACCGTGATGGCGCAGCGCTTCATTCCCGAGATCACCAAGGGAGACAAGCGGGTGCTGGTCATCGATGGCAAGGCGGTGCCCTATTCCCTGGCGCGCATCCCGAAACTGGGTGAGACGCGAGGCAATCTGGCCGCAGGCGGTACCGGGGTGGCCCAGCCGCTGACCGCGCGCGATCGTGAAATCGCCGAAGCGCTGGGTCCCGAACTCAAGGCGCAGGGACTACTGCTGGTCGGGCTCGATGTCATTGGCGACTGGTTGACTGAAGTGAACGTCACCAGCCCGACCTGCATGCGTGAAATCGCCGACCAGACCGGCTTCAACGTGGCCGCGCTGATGATCGATGCGCTGGAGAGACTATGAAAAGCGGCGTCCCGGGGCAAACACAGACTCTGCCCGACACTCACCGCCCTCCCTCATTTGACCGACATAGGTAGAATCGCCATTGTTACCGGTCAGCCTTACGGATCCATGGTTGGAATTCTGATCATCGCCCACGGCACCCTGGGTGAAAGCCTTATCCATTGCGCCAGTCATGTCATGGGCAGCCGCCCGCCGCACCTGACGCAGATCGGCGTGAGCATCCACGACGATCCCCAACTGGTGCTGCCGCAGGCGATCAAGCTGGTCCGCAGCCTCGACCAGGGCAGCGGCGTGCTGATCCTGACCGATGTGTATGGCGCGACCCCGAGCAACATCACCGGCCGGCTGCTGATTCCCGGCAAGGTCGAGGGGGTGGCGGGAGTGAACCTGCCGATGCTGGTGCGCGCGCTGACTTATCGCACGGAGCCCTTGAGAACGGTCATCGCCAAGGCCATATCCGGTGGAATCGAAGGCGTAATGCAAATGCCGATGGCACAGATGAAAAATGCAGCAACAGGAAATTGAGATCAGCAACAAGCTGGGCCTGCACGCCCGCGCCTCGGCGAAACTCACCCAGCTCGCGGGAAAATTCACTGCCGAGGTGTGGGTGTCGCGCGAAGGCCGCAAGGTCAACGCCAAGAGCATCATGGGCGTGATGATGCTGGCCGCTGCCAAGGGCGCGGTAATCGTCATCGAGACCGATGGCGTGGACGAGGCCGATGCCATGCTGGCGCTGGTCCAGCTCATCAACGACAAATTCGGAGAAGGGGAATAAAGCAGGATCGGGGATCGAGGAACGGGGATTGAGTCAGATTCCTCTCGGTCCGCGATCCTCGATCCCCGATCCTGCATCTTTATGAGCTTCACCATCCATGGCATCGGCGTTTCAGGCGGCATCGCCATCGGGCATGCCCAGCTGGTGTCGCACGCGCAGCTCGAAGTCGCGCACTACGAAATCCCGAAGTCGCGAATTCCCGAGGAGAAGGCACGGTTCGACGCAGCCATCGTCACCGCGCGCGCGGAACTCGCCTCGCTTGCGCAGCACATTCCCGTCGGCGCGCCGGCCGAATTCGAGGCCTTCCTCAACCTGCACCTGATGATCATCGACGATCCGACCTTGTCGGAAGCGCCGAAACAGCTCATCGAAACCCGGCAGTGCAATGCCGAATGGGCGCTGAAGCTGCAGATGGAAGCGCTCATCGAACAGTTCGAGCGCATCGAGGACGGCTACCTGCGCGACCGCAAGTCCGATGTCATCCAGGCAGTCGAACGCGTGCTCAAGGCGCTGATGGGCCGCCCGGGGCAGCTGCTCGACCGCAGCACGCCCGAGGAAAACAGCATCCTGGTCGCTCACGACCTGTCGCCCGCGGACGTGATCCTGTTCAAGGGACACCAGTTCGCCAGCTTCATCACCGATGTCGGCGGCGCGACGTCGCACACCGCCATTGTCGCGCGCAGCCTGAATATCCCGTCGGTGGTGGCCCTGCACCAGGCGCGCACGCTGATCCGGGAGAACGAGGTCCTGATCGTCGACGGCAACAATGGCGTCGTCATCATCAATCCCGACAAGACCGTGCTGGCGGAATACAAGCTGCGCGGCGAACAGCTGGAGCTGGAGCGCGCCAAGCTCAAGCGACTGAAGAAAACCAAAACCACGACGCTCGATGGCACCAGTGTCGAACTGCACGCAAATATCGAGCTTCCCGACGATGTCGCCGGCGCCAGGGAGAACGGCGCCGACGGCGTCGGCCTGTTCCGCACCGAATTCCTCTACCTGAACCGCGGCGACCTTCCCGACGAGGAGGAGCAGTTCGAGGCCTACCGCCGCGTGGTCGAGGAAATGGACGGCCGGCCGGTGACCATCCGCACCTTCGACCTCGGCGCGGACAAGCAGATCGACGCCGCGGAACGCGTGGCGCCCAATCCCGCACTGGGTCTGCGCGCCATCCGGCTGTGCCTGGCGGAGCCGCTGATGTTTCACCGGCAGCTGCGCGCAATCCTGCGGGCATCGCACTTCGGCAAGGTACGAATCCTGATCCCGATGCTTTCATCGGCGCACGAGATCAACCAGACCCTGCACCTGATAGACGAAGCCAAACTCAGTCTCGACGAGGACGGCCTCGCCTATGACAAGAAAACCCCCGTCGGCGGCATGATCGAGATACCCGCCGCGGCACTGTCACTGTCGACGTTCACCCGCAAGCTGGATTTCCTGTCGATCGGCACCAACGACCTGATCCAGTACACGCTTGCGATCGATCGCTCCGACGATACCGTGGCCCATCTTTACGATCCGCTGCATCCTGCCGTGCTCAACCTGGTCGCGCACATCATCCGCAGCGCCAACCGGGTGAACGTGCCCGTCGCGGTCTGCGGCGAGATGGCGGGCGACGTCCGCCTCACCCGCGTGTTGCTGGGTTTCGGACTGCGCCAGTTCTCCATGCATCCGGCTCACCTGCTTTCGGTCAAGCAGCAGGTGCTCAAGTCCGACCTCGGCGAAGTCATGGTGCTTACCCAGAAAATGCTCAAGAGCGACGATCCGGAGAAGCTCGAGCAGCTCCTCGCCCGGATGAATCGCTGAACGCACATGCTGCAGAAGATCCGCGGCGTGCGCCAGGATGACGAGTCCAGGGAACGCGCCTGGTTCCAGGACGATTACTTCGACCTTTTCGTCTGGACAGGGCTGGCGGGGCAGGTCGTCGCATTCCAGCTTTGCTACGAACGCACGGGCAACGAACGCGTGCTCGTGTGGAGCGATGCGGGTGGATTCCTCCATCGCCGGATTGACGACGGCGAACACACCCCGGTCAAGAACATGTCGCCAATCATGGTGTCGGACGGCCGCTTCGCCGCCGGCGGAATCGCGGCCGAGTTCGATTTGCGGTCTGGTGGACTGGACGCGAACGTCCGCGAGTTCGTGCGCCGCAAGATCGGCGAAGCAGGCCTCGAGTTGTCCCCGGCACACAGCCGTATTTGATGAACGCCATCACGCATGCGCATTGATTCGGAGCAGTTGCCGCAACATCTGGGACGCGGGCTCAAGCCCCTTTACACCATTGTCGGCGATGAAATGCTGTTGGCGCTCGAAGCGGCGGACA
>Ga0190271_10001989_pt1 | contig 12088 bp, 11 predicted proteins | sample Popmic356T_FD_133747 | JGI IMG/M metagenome (GOLD analysis project Ga0190271, IMG submission 133747) | Populus adjacent soil microbial communities from riparian zone of Weber River, Utah, USA - 356 T | ecosystem: Environmental > Terrestrial > Soil > Riparian zone | place: USA: Utah | collected...
CCCAGCCCGGAGGTGCCCCGGTAAGGTCCGCGCGACCGGTCCCGCAACCGGCGGGGCGTGGTGTGAACAAGGGGGAAGAGGGATGAGGAAACTGATCGCGGCGGCACTGGTCGTCGCAGCAGGCGTCGGGGTGGGCGGCAATGCCTTTGCCGGGGAAGTGGGAGGCAGCGCCAACGGCAACGGCCCGAAAGGCCCGGCGAACGCCAACTCGATCTGTGTGTTCTCCGGCCTCGAGGACGGGTCGGAAGACCCGACGGGACCGTCCGGTCCGGGTACTGCCCAGAACTGGGGCCAGATCCCCAGGGAGTTCAGGGCCTTCCTGACCTCGATCGGGGAGAACCCCGGCATTGCGTGCAACGGGCATCTGCACCCGTTGAAGGGGGACACCACCCCTGCACCGTGAGTACCGAGAAGCCCCCTCCCTTCGTTCAGTCGGGGGAGGGGGCTTCCTCGCGTCAGGACCTCGTGCCGGGCCCGCTCGAGCCCGTCAGTTCGGGGTGTTCCTCACGTCGACCTTGGTCTTCGAGAAGAACAGGACGGCGTGGGCGGCGGCGTCGGACATCTGGTCCAACGCCACCAGGCCGAGCCCCGGGGCCGTTGCGTCCGGACCGGCGCCGGTTCCTGCGAACGTGTCGCAGGCGGCGTGGTAGCAGGGGTCGAGCTGTGCGTCGGCGATGCCGCCGTATTGCAGGACCTGTTCCGCGGTCTTGGGTTCCTCGGCGCCGGTGAACAGGCCGCCGGCCGGGATCCCGTCGGCGATGAACGGGCCGTAGTCCGATCGCCCGTCGAAAGCGGTGGGCTCGTTGAACAGCCCCTGGCTGTCGAAGTACTCGACGAAGACGTCCTCGATGAGGCCCGATCCGGTGGGACCCTCGGGCCCGATCGTCCCGTCGCCGTCGTAGACGTAGCGGGCGAAGTTCGGCGAACCGATCATGTCGAAGTTCAGCATCGCCAGGATGTCGTCCTTCTCATCCTGGGTCAGGCTCTCGACGTACTTCGTGGACCCGATCAGCCCGATCTCCTCGGCCCCGTACCACATGAACCGCAACTTGTTGCGTGGCGTCCGCTCCTGGGCGGCGTAGACCTCCGCGATCTCGAGGATGCCCCCCGAGCCGCTGCCGTTGTCGTTGATCCCCGGACCTTCGGGGACGCTGTCGAGGTGGGCTCCGATCACCACCGTCCGGCTCGGGTCGCCGCCGGGTGTCTCGGCGATCACGTTCACGCTCTCACCGAGTTGCTCGAGGACCTCGGTCTTGACCCGAGCGACGGTTCCCGGATCGTTCAGGTCGACGCCGACGCCGAAGCTCGTTCCCACACTCGGGATGTGGATGCCTTCGGTGCCGAGCGGGAGGTTGTTGGGTACCGCGGTGCGGCCCGGCTGACCCTCGTTGAAGATGATGAACGCGGAGGCCAGGGCCGCCTGGGCGAGGGCGGCCTTCTGGACATACGGGCAGGTCCCCCGCTGCATCAGGGCGATGTTGCCCGGGACGAAGCTGGCGAAGTCCTCCGGTTCGCAACCGCTGGTCGATCCGTTCGGTTCCGGGGTGGGCGGGAGAACGAGATCGACCCCCTGGACAGGGGCGGTCACGTCACCGTTTCCGGTGAACGACACGAAGTCCCCGTCGAACGCCGGTCGCGTGCCCGGCACGAAGATCTGCGGTTCGGGCGCGATCTCCTCGAGGACCGGTGGCGAGCCCTCCTCGAAGGTCTCGACGTAGGTGAACTCGTCCAGGCTGACCTGGTATCCCGCTGCTTGGGCCCTGCTCACGATGTAGTCCACGGAGGCGTCGTAACCCGGGGTGGCCACCGCCCGGGTCCCTCCATTGGCGTCGGCGATCGCCTGGAGCGCCTGTTGGTGCTCGCGTATCCCCTCGACCGTCACCGCCTTGCGGAATCCCTTGCTCTCGCTGATCGGGTTGGCCGATGCGCCGGGCGCAAACGCCATCACCACCGAAGCGACCACGACGGCAACCACCGGCACCCGTCGGGCCAATTTCGATTCACTCATCACCTGCCCCTTTCCGGCCCGAGAAGGGCCTCACCCCACTGCGTGTTGAGACACGCGTCACACGTCGAGGGAGCCTATGTGGGTCGATCGAGCAACCGTCGCGAAAGCCGGCAACACCGGGCTGATCGTGCCCGAAGCAGAAGCCGGGACCTTGCCAACTCCCCAGCTCACTCCGGAGAAGCACGCGTCGGGTTCGGTCGCGCCCACCAGAGGCCACCGAAATGCGACTTGTTCAGCAGTCTCCTAGGGTGGCCCGTCATGCCGGTGCTGGACCACATCTTCAAGGCGTACGACGTCCGCGGCACGGTCCCCGACCAGCTCGACGACCACCTCGCCCATGCCATCGGCGCCGGGTTCGCGCGGTTCGTCCTCGAGTCGGCCCATGCCGCCGGGGAATCCGTCGACCGCGTCCTGGTCGGTCGAGACATGCGGCCCTCGGGCGTAGGCCTGGTGGCCGCGTTCAGTGACGGTGTCCAGTCCCAGGGCCTCGACATCGTCGACCTGGGCCTCGCCTCCACCGACCTCGTGTACTTCGCCGCCGGTTCGCTCGACGCCCCGGCCGCCATGTTCACGGCGTCGCACAATCCGGCCGGGTACAACGGCGCCAAGTTCTGCCTGTCGGGCGCTCGCGCCGTCGGCGAGGACACCGGCCTCGGCCGAATCCGCGAGCTGGCACAGGCCGAGCTCGACGGTGCGCTCGTCCCGGCTTCGTCGATCGGCCAGCGGACCACCGTCGACCTGCTCGACGGGTTCGCCGACCACGTCCGATCCTTCGTCGACACGTCGGTGTTGCGGCCGCTCAAGGTCGTGGCTGACACCGCCAACGGCATGGGCGGTCTGGTCGTCCCCGCCGTGTTCAAGGAGCTGCCGTTCGACCTCGAGGTCATGTACGGCGAGCTCGACGGCACGTTCCCGAATCACCCGGCGGATCCGATCCAGCCCGAGAACCAGGCCGACCTGCGTGCCCGGGTCCTCGAGGTGGGAGCCGACATCGGGCTCGCCTTCGACGGCGATGCCGACCGCGTGTTCCTCGTCGACGAGCTCGGCCAGGGTCTCTCGGGGTCGACCACGACGGCGATCATCGCGGCGAGCATCCTGGCGAAGTCACCGGGTGAGAAGGTGATCCACAACCTGATCTGTTCGAAGTCCGTGCCCGAGGTGGTGATCGAGAACGGTGGTACGCCGATCCGCACCCGCGTCGGCCATTCGTTCATCAAGCAGGTCATGGCCGAAGAGGGAGCGGTGTTCGGGGGCGAGCACTCGGCGCACTACTACTTCCGGGACAACTATCGGGCCGATTCCGGCCTGATCGCCGCGGTCGTCGTATTGGAGCAGCTGTCGACCACGGGACTGGCGTTTTCGGAGCTTCGCAAGCCGTTCGAGCGTTACGCGGACTCCGGCGAGATCAACACCCGCGTCGACGACACCAGCGTCGTGATCGAGAAGGTCGCGGCGCACTTCGCCGACCTGGAACAGGACCGTCTCGACGGCCTGACCGTGGATGGCGGGGACTGGTGGTTCAATCTCCGCCCATCGAACACCGAGCCGTTGCTCCGCCTCAACCTCGAGGCGGCCGATGCCGATGCCTGTGCGGCCCGTGTGGCCGAGGTCCAGGCCGTCATGGCCGGCTGAGGCACCCGAAACAACGACCGAGGAGCACTCCCGATGACCACCGACGAACGTCTGGACCCCCGCCTGCTCGAGATCCTGGCCTGTCCGGAGGACAAGGGCCCGCTGCTCTACTTCGCCGACGAGTCCAGCCTCTACAACCCGCGTCTCAAGCGGCGTTACTCGATCCGCGACGGGATCCCCGTCATGTTGATCGACGAAGCCGAGACCGTCGATGAGGCCGAGCACACGCGTCTGCTCGCCAAGGCCGAGACCGACGGGATCGAGCCGACCTTCGAGGCCTGAGACGCCCCATGCTCGACACCCTCGGAATGCTCGACACGACGCTCGGCCTGCCCGAGCAGGTCGCCGCGGCCGCAGCCGCGGCCGCGGAGCCCGACCTGCCCCGGGCCGACGGGATCGGCTCGGTCGTGATCCTCGGCATGGGCGGCAGCGGGATCGGTGGCGACGTCGCCGCGGCCGTTGCCGGTCCGACCGCCAAGGTGCCGATCGTCGTGTCCAAGCACTACGAATGCCCCGGTTTCGTCGGGCCCGACTCGCTCGTGTTCGCCAGCTCGTTCTCCGGCAACACCGAGCAGACCATCTCGGCCGCGACCACCGCAGCAGAGGCCGGAGCCCGGATGGTCGTCATGACCTCGGGTGGGGAGCTCCAGCGTCTGGCGGGGGAGTGGGGCGCGCACCTGTTGCCCGTCGACTCATCGATCCCCATGCCGAGGGCTGCGATCGGCGCCGTGACGATCCCACCGCTCGTCGCACTCGAGCGGATGGGCCTGGCGTCGGGGATCTCGCGCCAGATCGCCGCCGCGATCGTTGCGCTGGAGCGACGTCGGGATGCGATGGGTTCCGACCAGGCCGATGCCGCCGCGCTGGCGCGACAGATCGGGCGCACGCTGCCCATCGTCTACGGCGGCGGGCAGCTGGGCGAGGTCGCCGCGGTCCGGTGGAAGGGCCAGGTCAACGAGAACCCGAAGGTCGCGGCGTTCGCCAACCGCGTGCCCGAGCTCACCCACAACGAGATCTGCGGTTGGGGCCAGCACGGTGATGTCACCCGTCAGGTGTTCACGCTCCTGCTGCTCCGCCACGCCTACGAGCACCCCCAGGTGGGGCGCCGGTTCGAGATCACCGAGGAGATCTGCGAGGAGATCGTCGGTTCGGTGCTCACCGTGCGTGCCGAGGGAGATGGACCGCTGGCCCAGTTCATGGACCTGACGCTGGTGGGCGACCTGGTGACGCTGCACATGGCGTTCCAGGCCGGCGTCGACCCGGGTCCCGTCGCGATCCTCGACGAGATCAAGGCTCGCCTCCGCACCTGAGTCCGGTTCTGCGATGCAGAACGCATGCCGGGGCACGCGATCGGCATCACAGAACGGGTCAGACGAGGTGGCCGTGGCGGCGGGCGAGGGTTTCGGGATCGATGAGCACGACCCGCTTGCGGGCGGTCGTGACCAGACCCTGCTTCCGCCAGAGCTGGAGGATCTTCGCCACCGCGTCGCGCGACCCGGCCACGAGCCCGGCGAGGTCCTGCTGGGTGAGCGGCAGGGTGATCTCGATCGACCCATCGGCGCCGGGCGTCCCGTGTTCCTCCGCGAGCCCCACCAGGCAGCGGGCCAGCCGGGTCGGGATGTCCTCGGCGGCGTAGCTGACGCGGTGGCTGTCGGCCTCGCGGACCCGCGACGCGAGACCCGCCATCAACGCCAACGCGGCGTCGGGTACCTGGCGGAGGTAGAGACGGAACTCGTCGACGGTCAGCGAGCGGAGCTCGGTCGTCTGCAACGCGGTGACGCTGGCCGACCTCGGCTGGTCGTCGAGCGCCGACAGCTCACCGATGAGCTCGCCCGAACCGCGGATCGCGAGCAGGAGCTCGTTCCCGTCCGGATGGAGCGAGGTCACCTTGACCAGTCCGGACAGCACGACCCACACCCGGTGCGCGCCCTCGCCCTCGAGCGCGAACGCAGTGCCCGCGGACACCGTGCGGACCGAGCCGAACTGGTCGAGCGCCTGGCGAGCGTGTGGGGGCAACGAATCGAGAAAGGAGGTGGTGACCGACGGCATCGGCGCAAGCGTGCCACGCGTGAACGGCTGAACGTGGAATCTTCCATGTTCGGAGTGTGTGAATTTCCGACGTACCACCCGGTCGAACCGGCAAAGCTGCTGTTGGGAGAGGAAATTGCTCAGGAGGGACCGGTACGGAGCCCACCCCTCGGGGTTGGCATGGGAGCCTGAGGCGGGTGCATCGTCGGGAGCTTCGGCTCCCGACACCTCGTTTCCCCGGTCCCCGAGATCGTGTCCGCCCACCGTGGCGCGGTAGCCTGTCACCCGCTGTCAGGGCTGCTCAGTACCCGGAGTCAGACGACCCCAGCCCGAAGCACATGTCCCGATGCTTCGACACGCGCGCCACCGGGCGCGCAGGAGGTTGTTCCCATGACGTTGACCGATTTCAAGGTCGCCGACCTTTCCCTCGCCCCGCTCGGCCGCAAGGAGATCCAACTCGCCGAGCACGAGATGCCCGGCCTGATGGCCACCCGGGCGGAGTTCTTCGACAGCCAGCCGCTCGCCGGTGCCCGGATCATGGGCTCGCTGCACATGACCATTCAGACCGCGGTCCTGATCGAGACGCTGGTCGCGCTCGGCGCCGACGTGCGCTGGGTGAGCTGCAACATCTTCTCGACCCAGGACCAGGCGGCGGCCGCGATCGCCGTCGGTCCCGACGGCACCATCGACGACCCGCAGGGCACCCCGGTGTACGCGTGGAAGGGCGAGACGCTTGAGGAGTACTGGTGGTGCACCGACCAGGCGCTGCGTTGGCCCGACGGTGGCGGTCCCAACATGATCCTCGACGACGGTGGCGACGCCACCATGCTCGTGCACAAGGGCACGGAGTACGAGGCGTCGGGCGACGTGCCCGAGCCGACCGATGACGACTCCGAGGAGTGGAAGGTCGTCCTCGAACTGCTCCGCAAGTCCCTCGCGAACGAGCCCGACCGCTGGACCAAGGTCGGTCAGGGAATCCTGGGCGTGACCGAGGAGACGACCACCGGCGTGCATCGCCTCTACCAGATGCTCGAGGCGGGCCAACTGCTGTTCCCGGCCATCAACGTCAACGACTCGGTGACCAAGTCGAAGTTCGACAACCTCTACGGCTGTCGCCACAGCCTCATCGACGGCATCAACCGGGCGACCGACGTGATGATCGCCGGCAAGCTCGCCGTCGTCTGCGGATACGGCGACGTCGGCAAGGGATCGGCCGCCTCGCTGCGCGGCCAGGGCGCCCGGGTGGTCGTCACCGAGATCGACCCCATCTGCGCCCTGCAGGCCGCGATGGAGGGCTACCAGGTCGTCCGACTCGAGGACGTCGTCGACACCGCCGACATCTTCATCACCACGACGGGCAACAAGGGCATCATCTCGGCCGAGCACATGGCCCGCATGAAGCATCAGGCGATCGTCGGCAACATCGGCCACTTCGACAACGAGATCGACCTGGCCGGCATCAACCGCATGAGCGACGTCCAGCGGGTGAACATCAAGCCCCAGGTCGACGAGTTCGTCTTCCCGGACGGTCACTCCGTGATCATGCTGGCCGAGGGTCGGCTCCTGAACCTGGGCTGCGCCACCGGCCACCCGAGCTTCGTGATGTCGAACAGCTTCACCAACCAGACGATCGCCCAGATCGAGCTCTTCACGAAGACGGCGGACTACCCGCTCGGCGTCTACACGCTGCCGAAGATCCTCGACGAGAAGGTCGCCCGCCTGCACCTCGATGCGCTCGGCGTCCGGCTCACCGAGCTCACCGAGGAACAGGCCGACTACATCGGCGTGCCGCAGAACGGGCCGTTCAAGCCCGATCACTACCGGTACTGATCGACGCCCCTTGCCGAACTGTTCGTCGTTGCCGGTGCCCGGGCATCGATCTCGACGAGCAGTTCGGCATCAGGGAGCCGACGAATCGCGCCTCCCCGATCGGTGAGACGCTGCGACACTGGGTCGATGGAACGTCGACGGCTGGGACGCACCGGGCACGAGAGCTCGGTGGCCATCCTGGGCGGGGCGGCGTTCTGGGCCGCCACACCCGACGAGGCGGAGCGCGGTTTCTCGATGGCGCTCGATCGCGGGGTGAACCACCTCGACATCGCGCCGCAGTACGGCGCCGCGGAGGAGCTGATCGGCCCGCTGGTCCCCGCCGTACGCGACCGGATCTTCCTGGCGTGCAAGACGTTGCGGAACAATCCCGACGGCGTGCGGGCGCAGCTCGAGCACTCGCTCGAGCTGTTCGGCACCGACCACTTCGACCTCTACCAACTCCACGGTGTGACCGGCCTCGATGTGCTCGACGAGCGCGTCGACGCGGCCGAGGCGATCCTGGCCGCCCGTGACGAGGGCCTGGTTCGGCACGTCGGTATCACAGGCCACGACCTGGGGGCACCGGCGGCCCACCTGGAGGCGCTGCGCCGCTGGGACCTCGACAGCGTGATGTTCCCCGTGTGCCCGCGTGTGTGGGCTGAGCCCCGGTACCGGGCGGACGCCGCCGCGCTGCTGAACCACGCCGCACGGCACGACGTCGCTGTGATGGCGATCAAGGCGGTCGCACGGCGGCCCTGGCCCGGTGCGCCCAGGCCGAAGTCGTCGTGGTACGAGCCGGCCGACACGACCGACGGGATCCAGCGCGGCGTCGACTTCGTGCTCTCGACGCCCGGCGTCTGTGGTTTCTGCACGCCCGGCGACCTCTCACTCCTGCCCGCGGTCCTCGACGCCGCCGACGCCGTGGGCCCCATGGACGACGTCGGTCGGGAATCGGCCATCCGCGAGATGGCCGACGAACCGATCATCTTCCCGCTGGTCGACAACGCCGTTCGCTGAGCGGCCAGCCCACTCGGGCCGGCGCCCGGTCCCGCACGCACCGCCGGGGCGAACCGGTCAGACTGGTTCGTCGGCACGAAACGGGAGGACGTCGATGGATCAGTTCGAGGGGAAGGTCGCGGTCGTCACCGGTGCCGCATCGGGGATCGGCCGGGCCATGACCGACGCGTTCGTGGCGAAGGGCATGAAGGTCGTGATGGCCGACATCGAGTCGGAGGCACTCGAGAAGGCGGCACAGGAGGTGCGGGGCGACGGTGGGGACGTGTTCGCCGTGACCGCCGACGTGTCGAAGTCGGTCGACGTCGAACGCATCGGCGAGGCGGCCGTCGATGTCTTCGGCGGACTGCACGTGGCGTGCAACAACGCCGGGGTGGCGACCGGTGGCCTGACGTGGGAGATCGACGAGGACTCCTGGACCTGGATCCTCGGTGTGAACCTCTGGGGCGTGATCCACGGCGTCCGGTCGTTCACGCCCCGGATCATCGACAGCGGTGGCGGCCACATCGTGAACACGGCGTCCATGGCCGGACTGACCTCTCCGCCGGGCATGTCGGCGTACAACGTCACCAAGCACGCCGTGGTCACGATGTCGGAGACCATGTCGGTCGAGCTCGAGATGACCCATCCCGAGGTGGGGGTCTCCGTCCTGTGCCCGGGGTGGGTGCGGACCCAGATCCACAACTCCACCCGCAACCGGTCGGGCTGGGTCGAGCCGGAGCCGGATGAGGCACACCCGCTCGGTGCGATGAAGGACATGCTCGACGAGCTCATCGCCGGAGGGATCGAGCCGTCGGACGTCGCGGCGTTGGTCGTGGATGCGATCGCGACACGCCGCTTCTACGTCCTGACCCATCCGGAGTGGCAGGAGATGGTGCGCCAGCGTGTCGACCGCATGCTCGACGGACAGAACCCGCAGGTCATCATCCCCGGCAACTGAGACTGATCTCCCGCGGCGTTCGTCGATGACGGTGGGTCGCGTCGCCGCGCCGGTCGTCATTCCGTGACCGCCACGGTCAGGCCGACGACGCGCTCGGCGCCGGCCCAGCGCAGCTCCCGCGCCGCGGCGGACAGCGTTGCCCCGGTCGTGGTCACGTCGTCGATGAGGATCACCCGCGGCGGCGAACGGCGGCGCGCGACGAACCGGGGCCCGAGATGGCGATCGTCACGGTCGAGACCGGTCTGGGGCGATCCGGGTTCGCGCGCCAGCAGCCTTCGCACGGGCCGGGAGCCGGCCCGCGCCACCTCGCGGGCCAGCAGCTCGGACTGATCGAACCCGCGACTCCGCCGCCGGGCGACCGTCGTCGGCGCCCACGTGACCACGGCGTCCACCTCGTGGGCCGCGAGCGCCGCGAGGGACGAGGCAACGGTCACGATCGCATCGCGGTGGTTGCGGTACTTGAACGCCCGGACCAGCGCCTTCGTCGGTCCGTCGTACGACCAGAGGGCGACGAGGTCGTCGAGTCCCCGTGGGGGTGCGAGCGCCGGCGAGACGGGGAGCGACTCGAGGCATCCCGGGCACAGTCCGTCACCGGGCTCGGAGCAGATCGCGCACCGGCAGGGGAGCGCGATGTCGAGGAGAGATCGCATGATGACCACCTCGGTGAACGTAGCGAGGGGGTCCGACAGGCGATCTCGGGGTCAGAACCCGTCGGTGTCGTGCTGGTGGCTGATCCACACCACGACGGCCTCGGCGTTGGTGGCGACGCCGAGGACGGACCTCACGGTCGCCATCCGGCGTGCCGCGCTCCGTCGGGACAGCCCGATCTCCCGTGCCGCTTCCGTGATGGTCGACCCGTTGGCGACCAGGGCGATGAGGCGCTGGTGCTCGGAGTCGAGGTTCTCGAACACCGATCGCGATGAACGATCGTCCGTCCCGTCGCTGAGGGCCGAGCCTTCGGCCTGCTCGTCGACGATCTCCGCGATGCGACCCAGCTCGTCGATCGCGAGGGCGCGGAGGGACCCGTCGGCCGGGAGCCACACGATGGCGTTCCGACCTCGCAACACGGCGTCCACGGCGGTGCCGATGTCGGTGGCGTCAGCGAGCACCACCTCGGCCGGACCGTCCTTCGAGTCGCCTGGCCGATCGTCGGGTTCGGAACGAGCTGGAACGGCGGTCTCCGGTGCCCGTCCGTCGAGTCGACGGAGGAACACCCGTGGTTTCGCCATCAGTCGGCGCGCACCATGGCGGCCGCCTGGCGCCGTGTTGCCGCACCCAGCTTGCGTCTGGCGGACTCGACGTGGCCGTCGACGGTCCCCGATCCGATGTCCAGCCGTGATGCGATCATCGCACTCGTCGCTCCCTCCGCGACCAGGTCGAGGACCCGACATTCCTGGACGGTGAGGGCCGATCGGCGCCGGCGGCGCTCGATCACGTCGGCCGACCGCTCGATCGTGGCGTGGAGCGACCCGAACCGATGCAGGCGGCACATCGTCCGGGCCCGGTCGAGGAGCTCGTCGGGCCGATCGCCATCGACCGTCGCCTGAACGACGGCGGCGATGTGCAGACAGCGGGCTGCGCTCCGCAGGGCACCGGCCGCCTCCCACCGGTCGGCCGTCGTCGTGAACCGCTGGACGGCGAGATCGATCTCACCCCGGGCGACCATGTCGGCGGCCGACCGTTCACGATGGATCGGTGAGACGGCCGGAGGACACAGGTCCGAGAAGCGGGGCAGGTCGGCGACCGTCAACCGGCAGCCGGGTGTGGTGAGGACGAGATGGATGGCCAACGACTCGGCGATGACCCGCTGGCCGAACATCCCGATCCCGGCGCCGGACAGGTGGACGAGCACCGACTCCATGAGGTCGACGTCACCGGTTGCATCCGCCAGTTCGGCGGTCGCGTTGGAGGCGACGACCGCCTCGTCCAGTGTCCGGGCGCTCGACCGAGCGAGCTCGGCCGTCCTTCGCGCCGTTGCCAGATCTCCGCCGTCGATGGCCGCCACGGTCAGGGCGCCCAGCACGTGGCCCCGGTTGCGGAAGTCGGGGTTGAGGACCAGCAGGTGCTGCAGTTCGGGCACGAGGGCGGCGACGTCGGCACCGGCGAAACAGGCGTGGAGCGCATGGGCGGCGAGGGCCTGGTGGTACCAGCTCATCTGGTCGAGTGCGCGGGTTCGGCGCAACAGGTGAGCTCCGACGTCGATCGCATCCTGGACCGGCCCGTAGAAACCGAGCGCACTCAGACGCCAGTACTCGGTGGCGCATTCCTGCTCATGGTCGCCTTCGGCGCGTGCGATCTCCGCTGCGGTGTCGTAGTGCTCGCCCCATCCGGGCTGGAGGGCATGGGCCAACGCGCGTCCCAACAGGCAATGGGCCTGGGACCGGTCCACGCCGGCTCGCTCGGCGACCTCGACCGCGTGGGGCACCCGGTCGAGCAGGCGGCGGTCGCCGGGATGGGCCCGGATGTCGCGGGTGGCCGCATCCACCAGCAGGTGAGCCTCGACAGGGCTGTCCGTGCCGGCCACCAGCTCGACGGCGGCCGAACCGAGTGTGTCGGCCGCAACGGCGTCGCCCCGGAGCCACGCGGCGCGACTGCGCATCAGGCCGGCCTCGGCCTGCTCCTCGGCGGTCGCGGTGGCATCGCGATCAACCGATACC
>Ga0190271_10001990_pt1 | contig 12085 bp, 10 predicted proteins | sample Popmic356T_FD_133747 | JGI IMG/M metagenome (GOLD analysis project Ga0190271, IMG submission 133747) | Populus adjacent soil microbial communities from riparian zone of Weber River, Utah, USA - 356 T | ecosystem: Environmental > Terrestrial > Soil > Riparian zone | place: USA: Utah | collected...
CATCACGCTGGTGGTGCCGTTGGCGAGCGGCCCGTAGACGATGTAGGAGTGGCCGGTGACCCAGCCGACGTCGGCTGCGCACCAGTAGACGTCCTCCTCCGGCTTCAGGTCGAAGACGTAGCGGTGGGTGGCGGCGACCCCGGCGAGGTAGCCGCCGGTGGTGTGGAGGATCCCCTTCGGCTTCGCGGTCGAGCCGGAGGTGTAGAGGATGAAGAGCGGGTGCTCGGCCTCCATCGGCTCGGCCGGGCACTCGGGGTCGGCGGCGGCGAGCACCTCGTCGTAGAAGACGTCGCGCCCCTCGCGCATCGGGCACTCGATGCCGGTGTGGCGGACGACGACGATCGTCTCCAGCGAGCCGAGGTCGCTCATCTGCTCGTCGACGCTGGGCTTGATCGGCGCCGTCTTGCCCTTGCGACGGGCGCCGTCGACGGTGACCAGCGCCTTCGCCTCGGAGAACTCCATTCGCTCCCGGACCGACTCCGCCGAGAAGCCGCCGAAGACGACGTTGTGGGGGGCGCCGATGCGGGCGCAGGCGAGCATCGCGACGACGACCTCGGGGATCATCGGCAGGTAGATCCCGACCACGTCGCCCTTCTCGACGCCGAGGTCCTTGAGGGCGTTGGCGAAGCGCTGGACGTCGCGGTGCAGGTCGGCGTAGGTGACGTCGCGCTCCTCGCCCTCCTCGCCGCGCCAGTGGAAGGCGACCCGGTCGCCGATGCCGGCCTCGACGTGGCGGTCGAGGCAGTTGGCCGAGGCGTTCAGCCGCCCGTCGGCAAACCACTTGTAGAAGGGCGGGTTGGAGTCGTCGAGCCCCTCGCTCGGCTCGACGTCCCAGTCGAGCAGCTCCTTCGCCTGCGCCGTCCACCAGGCCTCCGGATCGGCGTCCGCCTCCGCGTAGATCGAGGGGTCGCTCCACAGCGCCCGCTCGCGGAACTCCGCGGGCGGCTCGAAGCTCTCGACCTCGAGCAGCTCCTCCAGCTCACGCTCGAGGCTAAGCCCCTTCTCCTCCGCCGCCACGCCCCAAAGCTACCGCTAGGCAGCCTTCTCGGCCATCCTTGCCGGGCTGATCCGGACCACGTCCCAGGCCAGGCCCAGCTTCTCCAAGACCCAGATCACCCCGCCGGAGCCGTCCAGCTCCCAGCGGCGCAGGCCGTGCCGGGCCGAGGTCGGGAAGGCGTGGTGGTTGTTGTGCCAGGACTCCCCCATCGTCGGCAGCGCCAGCCAGGCGAGGTTGCGGGAGTGGTCGCCGGTCTCGTAGGGCTGGCGGCCGAAGAAGTGGCAGAGGCTGTTGACGCTGAAGGTGACGTGGTGGAGGACGAAGATCCGCACCGCGCCGCCCCAGAGCATCCCGGTCAGGCCGCCGACCACGGTCCCGGTCAGGGCCCAGCCGAGCGCGAACGGGAAGAGCAGGCCGACCACGACCCAGGCGAGGAACAGCTGGTCGACCCGCCGCATCAGCGGATCGGCGAGCAGGTCCTTCGCGTAGCGGTTTTCGTCGGCCACCTCGGCGTCGCGGAAAACCCAGCCGATGTGGGCGTAGAAGAGGCCGCGGAGGGCGCCCCGGAAGCCGGAGCCGTGGCCGACGTGGGGGCTGTGGGGATCGCCCTCCTCGTCGGAGAAGCGGTGGTGCTTGCGGTGGGTGGCGACCCACTCGATCACCGGGCCCTCGACCGCGGCCGAGCCCAGCACGGCCATGGTCAGCCGCAGCCAGCGGTGGGTTTTGAAGCTGCCGTGGGTCAGCAGCCGGTGGAAGCCGACGGTGATCCCGAAGCCGAACAGCAGGTAGGTGACCGTGAAGACGACCAGGTCGTTCCAGTGCAGCAGCCCACCCCAGCCGAAGACGACGGCGGCCACCAGCAGCAGCGGCGGCACCAGGCTGACGACGGCGCTGGCGAAGCGATCGAGGGCTGGGTTCTCGACCGGGCGCGTCTCCGGAGGAGGCGCCGCGGGCGCCGTCAAGCGTTCAACTCCAACCGGGCCTGCCTCATCCGCTCCTCCTGCTCCTCGCCGTCGGGCGCGGAGTGTATGCCGCCCTGCCGACAGGCCGGACTAGTAGCCGGCCGGATGCCGGGCGATGAAGCCTTCGGTCGAGGAGACCCAGGGGCTGTGCCAGCGCGGCCCGGGGCCGCCGACGGTGTCGAAGGCGATGCCGGCGACGACCATCCAGGCGTGGCTGGCGTTGCCGTAGACGGTGATCCACTGGCCGGGCCCGGGTTCGCCCCAGGTCGAGAGGCCGGTCGAGTCGAGCGGGCTTTCCAGCAGGCCGCCGCCGTGCAGGGCGTAGCTGACCGCGCCCGAGCAGTCGTAGCCGGACGATTCGAAGGAGCCGTGGCCGCCGCCCCAGAGGTAAGGCGTGTAGGCGATCGCGTTGGCGGCGGAGATCACGTCCTTGACGACCTGCGGGGCCGAGGCGGGAGCGCTGGCTTCGCTTTCGGTGATCACCTGCGCTTCCTGGCCGGGGGTCAGCGGCGCCGGCGTTTCGCCGGTCGGCGCCGGGCCCCCTTCGGAGGCGATCTGGTTGGAGATCGCGGCGAGGTTGCTGCCCAGCGCTTCTTCGCGGCCTTCCAGCGCGTCCATCGCCTCGCGGCGCTCGGCCTGGGCGGCCTTCAGCTCGGCGAAGCGGGACTCGGCTTCCTGGCGGGCGGCGGCGACTTCGCGCTCGATCGCGGCGACCGCGTCGCGGCTCTCCTCGATCTTCGCCCGGTTGGCGGCGAGCCGCTGGACCGCGGCGGTGACCTCGTCGCGCAGCGTCTTCACCCGCGAGACGACCGAGTCGTCGTAGCTCTGGATCCGGTTCAGGTATTCGGTCTGGGCGGCGAGCTCGGACCAGTCGCTCGATTCGAGGATCGCGTTGACGACGTCGGGCGAGCCCGACTCGTAGATCGCGACGAGGCGGTCGCTGAGCACGCCGAGCGCTCGCTGCAGCTGAGCGCGGACCCGCTCCAGGTGCGCCTGTTCCTTCTCCAGCGCCTTCGTCGCGGCGTCGAGTTCGGCCTGCTTCTCGGCCAGTTCCGCCTCGACCGCCGCCTGTTTCTGGCGCAGCGCCGAGACTTCCCCGATCATCGAGTCGATCGCCCGGTTCTGTTCGGCGATCGTGTCGGCGAGGGCGCTCGAGTCCTCGCGCACCTCGTCGAGCTTGCCCTGCGTCTTCTCGAGTTTTTCCTGCGGGGTCAGTGCCGGGGCGGTGCCCTCCCAGGCGATCGCGAAGGTGCACAGCGCGCCGAGGAGCAGCGCCGCGAGCAGCAGGGCCCGGCGCCTGGCGGCGCCCGGAGTGGTGTCGGAGAAGAGAGCGCGCATCGAGTCCGCGCCGCCCTCGGCGAGGAGGACGGACGCGGGCTGAGCACGCTAGCGGAGTCGCCTCGAGTTCATTAGCGGTTGCTAATAACTTGCAACTTCGCTTGCAAATTGCGTACTTCTAGAGGAACTGCGGGACCGACACCGACGTTCCGCTGTTCCTTTCCCCCGCTATACGGAGCAAAGGAACAGCGGAAGCGGTTTTCAGGCGAGCAGCTTGGCCTTCGCCTTGTCGAACTCCTCCTGGGAGAGGGCGCCCTTCTCCTTCAGGTCGTTGAGCTTGTGCAGTTCGTCGGCGGGGGTGGTGTGCGCCTGCTGCTGCACGTATTCGTCGAAATGCTTTTTCGCGTCGGCTTGGGCTTTGATCGTTCGATCGCGCATGCCGCTGCCGCGGGCGATCAGGTAGATCAGCGCCGTCAGGAACGGGATGAAGACCAGGAAGAGGACCCAGGCGGCCTTCGCCCAGCCGGAGAGCTCGTGGTCGCGGAAGAGGTCGGTGAGGATCGTGATCAGGATCCAGATCCAGATCACGAAGAAGAAGATCTCCAGGGTGAGGAGAAGCAGTTCACCGAGGCTTATGTCTGCGAGCGGCGACACGGGTGGGTCCTTTCGAATGGGGACGGACGGCGCAAGCCTAGTCGCCACGCAGGCGCCAGGCAAAGAGGACGGCGGCGATCGAGGTCGCCAGGTTGAGGCTGGAGACGCCGGCCTTCATCGGGATCGAGACGTGGGCGTCGGCCTGGCCGAGCAGCGAATCGCTGAGGCCGTCGCGCTCGGTGCCGAAGGCCAGGACGGCCCGGGCCGGCAGCCGGGCCGGGTCGAGCGGCTCGCCCTCGGGGTCGAGCGCCAGCAGCGGCCGCTCGCCGCGCGGCAGCGAGTCGACCGAGGCGACCGGCAGCGCGAACTGCAGGCCGGCGGCGCCGCGGACCGCGTCGGCGTGCCAGGGGTCGTGTTCGCCGGTGGTCAGCAGCGCCGCCGCGTCGGCGCCGGCCGCGACCCTGACGCTGGCGCCGATGTTGCCCATGTTGCGCGGGTCCTCGAGCAGCACCACCGGAGCCGGGCGCGGGTCGGCGAGCACGGCGGCGGCGTCGACCGCGGGGCGACGGGCGATCGCCACCACCCCGGTCCGCGGCGTCAGCGGCGCCAGGCGGTCCAGGGTCGCGGCGTCGATCGGCTCCACCGCGGTGGCGAAACGGCCGGCCAGGTCGGGGGCCAGGTCGGCCGCCAGCGCCTCCAGGGCGCCGGGGTCGACCGCGTAGGCCTGCTCCAGCTCGGCGCCGAAGCGCAGGGCGTGCTTGAGCGCGTGGAAGCCCTCGACGACGACCAGCGTGCGGTCCTTGCGGGCGCGTCGGAAGTGGTGGATCAGCTCGTCGCCCACGCGGGCATCATGACCGCAAGCGGGCGCTCGGGACGAACCGCCTAGGCGGCGAGGACGAGCCGGTCGCGGCCGCCGCCCTTGGCGTCGTAGAGGGCGACGTCGGCGCGGGCGAGCAGCTCCTCGGTCGCCTCGACGCCGTCCCAGCGGACCAGGCCGGCCGAGCAGGTCTGCCCGTCCGGCATCGACGCCCGCAGCCGCTCGACGATCTCCACCGCGTCGCCGGGCTCGCAGTCGGGCATGACGACCAGGAACTCCTCGCCGCCGAACCGGACCAGCAGGTCTTCGCCGCGCAGCTCCGCGTCCCAGGCCGAGGCGCAGTCGCGCAGGAGGAGGTCGCCGACCAGGTGGCCGTTGCTGTCGTTGTAGGCCTTGAAGTGGTCGAAGTCGAGGATCGCCAGGCAGAGCGAGGCTCCGGAGCGACGCGCCCGCACCATCTCCCGCGGCAGCGTCTCGTCGAGGGCGCGGCGGTTGGGCAGCCCGGTGAGGGCGTCGCTGCGGGCCAGCTCCTCGACTTCCTCCAGCAGCGCCTCGCGTTCGGCCTCGATCCGCTTCAGCCGGGTGATGTCGGTGGCGCGGCCGTAGATCAGCGACTCGTCCCGGGCCAGGCTGGCGCTCCAGCGCAGCCAGTGCCAGCTGCCGTCCTTGGCCCGGTAGCGGTTCTCGAAGTCGACGTCCTCCCTCCCTTCTTCGAAGAGGGCGCGCGAGGCGGCCACCGTGCGCTCCCGTTCCTCGGGGTGGACCAGGCGCAGCAGCGACTCCCCGTAGAGCTCCTCGGCCGAGTAGCCGAGCGCGCTTTCCCAGGCGGAGTTGACCTCGAGCGCGCGACCGCGCGAGTCGAAGGTGCAGAGCATGTCGTGGGAGAGGTCGAAGAAGCGCCGCGCCCGCGCGTCGGAGCGGCGGCGGCGGGCGACCAGCGCGGTGGTGATCAGGGCCACCACGGAGAGCGAGATCGCCGTGAACAGCCAGCGGGTCAGCGGCGAGTAACCGGCCGTGTCGGCGGTCGCCGCCAGCGTCACCCCGTAGGCGACCAGGATCCAGGCGACGTGGGCGGCGGTGACGCGGGGCGAGAAGTAGTAGGCGGCGACGAGCGTCCCCCAGACGAAGATCGTCCCGTACTGGCCGACGGCGATGCCGCTGAACCAGATCAGCAGACAGGTGGCGACGGCGGTCGCCGCGAGGACGCCGTGGGTGACCGGGACCGGCAGGCGGTCGCAGCGCTCGAAGCAGAAGGCGCCGACGACCGCCATCGCGGCGGCGATCGCGGCCAGGGCGACTTCGTCCGCCCCGCTGGGGTGCGGCAGCGCCAGCGAGATGACCACGAAGACGCTGCCGGCGAGCAGCAGCATCCCCACCGCCCGGGTCGCGTAACGACCCGGAGCCATCAGGAATCCCATTCTAAAAATGCCTGCGTCCACGCCGAAAGGGCATCGGCGCGACCGGCTGTTCCCTTAACTCTTGACGACCTCGAACTGGCTCATCAGCCCGTGGTCCTCGTGGTCGAGCATGTGGCAGTGGATCACGAACTTGCCGGGGTGGTCGGCGAAATGACCGGCGAGGAGGATCCGTTCCCCCGGGTACACGAAGAACGTCTCCTTGAGGCAGTCTTCCCAGGGTGGCGGCCGCTTGCCGTCCCGGGAGAGCAGGTACCAGTCGTTGTGGTGGATGTGCATCGTGTGGGCGACCGCGGTGCGGTTGTGGATCTCCCAGGTCTCGGTGCTGCCGAGGACCGGGAAGGCCTCGGAGCGGGCCGGGTTGAAGCGACGGCCGTTGATCAGCCAGGTGGTCTGGAAGAGGCCGCCGACTTCGATCGTCCAGGTCCGGTCCGGCGTCGGCTTCGCGGCCGCGGTCCAGGCCGGCAGTGGCCGCAGCTCGCGCGGGACCCGGGTGCGCTCCGGGAGGCGCCGGGAGTCGACCCGGAACTGCATCACGGCGCCGACGTAGGCGCGGCTGCCGAAGCCGCCGTGGTTGCGGTTGGGGGCGCTGCGCAGCTCGACCGTCTCGCCGCGGGCGGAGGCGAAGTCGACGATCGCCTCGACCCGTTCGCCGGGGCCGATCAGGATCTCGCCGCGCCGCACCGGGCGCGGCATCAGGCCGCTGTCGCCGGCGATCTGGACCAGCGGCGCCCGGTTGGAGAGGTAGAGGTTGTAGGAGCGGAACTGGGAGACGTTGAGCAGCCGCAGCCGGTAGCGGCGGGGGCCGACCCGGTGGTGCGGCATGAAGGCGCCGTTGACGAGGACCGAGCGGCCGAGGACGCCGTCGCCGGGCGGGCGCAGGCCGACGAACGGGTCGGTCAGCTGGTTGTGGGAGTCGAAGCTGCGGTCGGCGATCATCAGCGCCAGGTCGCGCTCGCCTTCGGGCAGCGGCAGCGAGGAGTCGACCTCGTCGTCGACGATCCACATCCCCGCCATCCCTTTCCAGGCGTGCTGGGCGGTCTTGTCGAGGCGGTGGTCGTGGTACCACTGGAAGGCGGCCCGTTCCGGTCGTCCGCCTTCGGTGAGGTCGTAGACGTAGGTCTTGCTCCCCCCCGGCCGCAGCAGCAGGTCGTTGCCGGAGGCGCGCGGCGAAAGCCCCTGGGGGATGTCGCAGTAGAAGGAGATCGGCTGCGCCTCGGTGAGGCCGCCCGGCTGGCCGTCGAACTCGCTGCGGTTGTGGCCGCCGTGCAGGTGGATGCTCAGCTCCCCCACCTCGGCCGGCAGCTCGTGCTCGAAGGTCACCTTGGTCCGGTGCCCGGCCGGCCGGCGCACGGTCGGGCCGGGGAAGCTGCCCCCGAAGGTCCAGAGCATCGTCCTCGGGCCGGGGAAGATCGCCGCCTCGGCCTCGCGGATCGGGATCGTCAGGTTGGCCCCGTCGAGGACCGGGGGGATCGGCAGCGGCTCGCGGAACGGCACCGCGGCCAACGCCGGCGCTGCGTCCTCGCCAAACGGCAGGGCTTCGCGCAGGCGCCCGCCCCCCGGCGCCAGCAGGGCGAGGGTGCCGCCGCCCAGGGCGCCGAGGAAAGCTCGGCGCCCCAGGCGCGGCGCGGTTGGGTCCGACCCAGACGTACTAGGAGCCCGCGAGCGGGATCGCCGGCGGTGCGTTGACCTTGAACGAACCCTGCATTTCCGGATGGACGGCGCAGATGAAGGAGATCGTCGTCCCCGCTTCCGCCGTCAGCTGCTGCTCGAAGCTGGCGCCGGGTTTGGTGCCCGTGAACCAGGAGTCGCCTTCTTCGGTGAGGTTGCCCATCGTGCTCCAGCCGGGAGCGCCGGCCTTGACCAGTTTGGTTTTCACCGGCCCGTTGCCTTTGACCCCGTGCCAGGTCGCGATCTCTTTGCAGATGTGGTTTTTGGTGAAACAGACTTTCTGCTGCTGTTTCGTCTTCGGGACGACCGACGCTTCGACCAGCGAGAAGGTGTGCGGGCCGACTTTCCGCGGGTCGGTCTGATCGACGATTTTCAGCTCGTCGCCCTGGGTCACCGACTTTGGCGCGGTGAAGGCGAGGCCTTTTTTGCCGAGGACCATCTTGATCACGGCGGTCTTGCCGGTCGGCGGCACGGTCGGAGCCGTTTCGGTAGCCGCAGACGCAAACCCCGGCAGGAACGCCGCCAGGGCGACACCAGACACCACAACAAGGGAAAGACGCTTCAAGTTGTCTCCTTTCGAGCGCCGTCCCTGCCCTCCGGCGCGCTGATTGCAAGGGCGCGAACGGTAATGGCTGAACCGGCGCGCTTCAAGCGCTAGCCTGGCTGCCATCGCCACCTATCTCCACACCTGCTACCGGATCGGCGAGATCGATCGCTCGGTCGCCTTCTACGAGCAGCTCGGCTTCGAAGAGGTGCGACGGATGCCGATCGGGGACGAGGCGATCAACGTCTTCATGGGCCTGCCGGGCGACGAACCGCGCCTCGAGCTGACCTACAACCACGGCGTCGACTCCTACGACCACGGCACCGGCTACAACCACATCGCGATCGGGGTCGACGACCTCGACGGGACGCTCGAGCGGCTCGCCGCGGCGGGCATCGAGCCGGAGAAGCCGCCCTACCGCCCCGGCGGCCGCACCGAGGGCCACCGGATCTGCTTCGTCCGCGACCCGGACGGCTACCGGATCGAGCTGATCGGGAAGTAGCCCCGGCTCAGCCGGGGGCGATGCCGCCGCCCGGGGCGGGCGCGGGGGTCGGAGTCGGGGTGGGAGTCGGAGTCGGTTCCGGGGTGGCCTCTTCTTCGCCGCCGCCACCTTCGTCGGAGTTTTCCTTTTCGGCTTCCTCGTCGCCTTCGGAGTCTTCTTCTTCGCTGCCTTCTTCTTCGTATTCGTAGTCGTATTCGTCTTCGTAGTCGTAACCGGAGGACGAGGTGTGTTCGCTGTCGAGGCCGGACAGTTCGGGCATGCTGTCGGGCACTTCGAATTCCTCGCATTCGCCTTCCTGGGCGGATTCCATGAAGGACTGCCAGATCGGGCCCGCGGTGGTGCCGCCGTAGCCGGTGTATTCGCGCGTCTGCGGGTGGCCGACCCAGACCGCGGTCGAGAAGCGCGGCGTGTAGCCGACGAACCAGGCATCGGACTCTTCCTCGGAGGTGCCGGTCTTGCCGGCCGAGGTGCAGGCGGTCGAGGTGTAGCCGGCGCCGGTGCCGGAGGTGATCACGCCCTCGAGGATCCGGGTGACTTCGTAGGCCTCGCCTGGCGAGAGGACCCGCTCGCCGGCGTCGGAGCCCAGTTCGTCGACCTTGCCGTTGGGGAACTCGACCTTGCTGATCGCGGTCGGGTCGTGGTGGATGCCGCCGTTGGCGAGGGTCGCGTAGGCGTTGGCCATTTCCAGCGGCGTCACGCCGTAGGAGAGACCGCCGATCCCCTCCGCCGGGACCGATTCCAGCGGCGCTTCGATGCCCATTTCCTCGGCCGTCTCGGTGACGCTTTCGGGGCCGACGTCGAGGTCGAGCTGGGCGTAGACGACGTTGACCGAGTGCCAGGTGGCGCTGGCCAGGTCCATCGTGCCGCCGCCCTCCCCCTCGGCGTTGTTGACGGTCCAGGGAATGCCGCCCGGGGTGTCGAGGGTCATCGGCGAGGTGCCGTCGTAGTAGGTCGAGTCGGGGTCGATCCCCTGCTTGATCGCCGTGGTCAGCACGAAGGTCTTGAACGAGGAGCCGGGCTGGCGGTGCGCCTGCCAGGCGTAGTTGAACTGCGATTCCGAGGCGTAGCCTTCGGTCGAGGCGAGGGCGACGATCTCGCCGTTCTCCGGGTTCACCGAGGCGAGGCCGGAGGCCGGGCCGCCTTCGGGGTAACAGACCCCGCAGGAGTCGACCGCTTCCTGGGCCTTCGCCTGCAGGTCGGGGTCGATCGTCGTGTAGGCCTTGAGGCCGCCGTTGCGGACCGTGTTGATCCCGTAGCGGTCGATCAGCTGCTGCTGGACGAGGTCGAAGAGGAAGCGGTCGTGGATCACCTGGTACTTGCTGCCGGGCTCGAGGCCGAGGCCCTTCTCGACCGCCTCCTTGTATTCCTCGGCGCTGATGTACCCCTGATCCTCCATCGCCCGCAGCACGTCGTTGCGGCGCTTCTTGGCCGCCGCCGGGTCGAGGAAGGGGTTGTATTCGGAGGGTGCCTGCGGCAGGCCCGCGATCAGCGCCGACTCGGTCAGGTTGAGGTCCTTGGCCGGCTTGCTGTAGTAGGTCTGCGCCGCCGCCTCGGCCCCGACCGCGGTCTGGCCTTCGACCGTCCCGTAGGGGGCGGTGTTGAGATAGGCGGTGAGGATCCACTCCTTGTCGTGTTTGTCCTCGAGTTCGACCGCCAGCCGGGTTTCCCGGAGCTTCCGCTTCAGGGTGTCCTCGGGGTTCTGGATATAGAGGTTGCGGACCAGCTGCTGGGTTATCGTCGAGCCGCCCTGGACGATCGCCCCGGCCTGGACGTCCTTCCAGGCGGCGCGGATGATCCCGTCGGGGTCGATCGCCCCGTGCTCGTAGAAGTTCTTGTCCTCGATCGCGACCGTCGCCTCTTTCAGCGAGTCGGGCAGCGCCTCCGCGGAGACCGGCTGGCGGATGTTGTCGGAGCGGATGAACCCGATCAGGCTGCCGTCGGCGGCGTAGATCGCCGAGGAGCGGCCCTTCTGGACCGGCTGCAGGCTGGAGAGCGGCGGCCCGGTGTTGTAGGCGTTGAGCGCCCAGGCGGCGCCGATGCCGCCGGCGACCGCGATCAGCACGCCGAGAGCCCCGAGCGGGATCAGCAGCTTCTTCCAGCCGGACTTGTGCGCGCGGCGGCGCCTGCGAACGCGAGGAGACATCGAGCGGAATTGTATTGAGCCGCAAACCCCGGCCCGATGGGCTTTGCGGGCACGCAACGGCACTTGCCGAAAGGCCCCGACTCGGAGAACGCGCATTGCCCCGACGGCCCCGGGTCGTCTAGGCTCGCGCCCGGTGTTGGCGTAGGGAGAGAGGAGAGGCGTGAAACTGGTGATCGGAATCGTTCGCCCCGAGCAGGCGAACGAAGTTCTTGAGGCGCTCTACAGGGCCGAGGTGCGTGGCTTCTCAGTTAGCCGCGTGCAGGGTCACGGCGGCGAGCTCGACCGGGTCGAGACCTACCGCGGCACGACCGTGAAGATGGGTCTCTCCGAGAAGGTGCGCTTCGAGGTGGCCGTCTCCGACGACTTCGTCCAGACCACCGTCGAGGCGCTCTGCGAGGGCGCCCGCACCGGCCAGGTCGGCGACGGCAAGATCTTCGTGGTGCCGCTGGAGCAAGCGGTCCGGATCCGCACCGGCGAGCCCGACGAGTCCGCCGTGACCCCGGTGGCGAAGCGATGATCGCCGCGATCGACACGGGCGATACCGCCTGGATGCTGGCCGCGACGGCGCTCGTCCTGCTGATGACGCCCGCACTGGGCCTCTTCTACGCCGGCCTGGTCCGCTCCAAGAACACCCTCAACACCTTCATGATGTGCGTCGCCGGAATCGCGATCGGCGGCGTCAGCTGGGCGTTGATCGGCTACTCGCTCGCCTTCGACGGCGAAGGGGCGATCATCGGCGGCCTCGGCCACGTCGCCCTCAACGGCGTCGGCTTCGAGCCGCGCGGCGAAGGGACCATCCCCCACCTCCTCTTCATGGCCTTCCAGGGGACCTTCTGCATCATCACCGTGGCGCTGATCTCCGGTGCCGTGGTCGAGCGGATGCGGTTCGGCGCCTTCATGGTCTTCGCGGCGCTGTGGTCGGTGCTGGTCTACGCCGTGCTCGCCCACTGGGCCTTCGGCGGCGGCTGGCTGGCCCAGCAGGGCACGCTCGACTTCGCCGGCGGCGTCCCGGTAGAGATGGCCTCCGGCTTCTCAGCCCTGGCCGCGGCGTTGGTCGTCGGGGCGCGCAAAGACTACGGCCGCCAGGCGCTGCTGCCGCACAACGCGATGTACGTGCTGCTCGGCGCCGGCCTGCTCTGGTTCGGCTGGTTCGGATTCAACG
>Ga0190271_10001991_pt1 | contig 12084 bp, 10 predicted proteins | sample Popmic356T_FD_133747 | JGI IMG/M metagenome (GOLD analysis project Ga0190271, IMG submission 133747) | Populus adjacent soil microbial communities from riparian zone of Weber River, Utah, USA - 356 T | ecosystem: Environmental > Terrestrial > Soil > Riparian zone | place: USA: Utah | collected...
CAAGGTGGAGTCGCACAACCACCCGTCGTACGTCGAGCCCTACCAGGGCGCCGCGACCGGCGTCGGCGGCATCGTCCGCGACATCCTCGCCATGGGCGCCCGGCCAGTGGCCGTGATGGACCCGCTCCGCTTCGGCCCGCTCGACGCTCCTGACACGCACCGGGTGCTGCCCGGGATCGTGGCCGGGGTCGGTGGCTACGGCAACTGCCTCGGGCTGCCCAACATCGGCGGCGAGGCGGTCTTCGACGAGACCTACCTCGGCAACCCGCTCGTCAACGCGCTGTGCGTCGGCGTGCTGCGGCACGAGGACCTGCACCTGGCGAAGGCCTCCGGTGTCGGCAACCAGGTCATCCTCTACGGCGCCAAGACCGGCGGCGACGGCATCGGCGGCGTCTCGGTGCTGGCGTCCGAGACATTCGACGAGGGCGGCCCGGCGAAGCGGCCGAGCGTCCAGGTCGGCGACCCCTTCATGGAGAAGCTGCTCATCGAGTGCACCCTCGAGATCTTCGCCGCCGGGCTGGTGGCCGGCATCCAGGACCTGGGCGGCGCCGGACTGTCCTGCGCCACCTCCGAGCTGGCCAGCGCCGGCGACGGTGGCATGCAGGTCGAGCTCGACCTGGTGCCACTCCGGGACTCGACCCTCGCTCCCGAGGAGATCCTGATGAGCGAGTCGCAGGAGCGGATGATGGCCGTCGTCGAGCCCGACGACGTCAAGGCGTTCCTCGCGATCTGCGAGAAGTGGGACGTCGACGCGACCGTCATCGGCGAGGTCACCGAGACCGGTCGGCTGCAGATCGACTGGCACGGCGAGCGCGTCGTCGACGTACCCCCGCGGTCGGTCGCGCACGACGGCCCGACCTACCACCGGCCGTTCGCCCGGCCGGACTGGCAGGACGACCTCCAGGCCGACGGCGCCGAGTCCCTCACCCGCCCGGCGACGGGGGAGGAGCTGCGGGAGACGTTGCTGCGTCTGGTCGCGTCGCCGAACCTGTGCGACAAGTCCTGGATCACCGACCAGTACGACCGCTACGTCCGCGGCAACACCGTGCTCGCGCAGCCCAGCGACAGCGGCCTGATCCGCGTCGACGACGAGACCAACCTCGGCGTGGCCGTCTCCACCGACTGCAACGGGCGCTTCGCCAAGCTCGACCCGTACGCCGGCGCGCAGCTCGCACTCGCCGAGTCCTACCGCAACGTCGCCACCGGCGGTGCGACCCCGCTCGCGATCAGCGACTGCCTCAACTTCGGCTCGCCCGAGGACCCGGACGTGATGTGGCAGTTCGCCGAGGCCTGCCGCGGGCTGAAGGACGCCTGCGCCGAGCTCGGGATCCCGGTGACCGGCGGCAACGTCAGCCTCTACAACCAGACCGGCGAGACCGCGATCCTGCCGACGCCCGTGGTTGCCGTCCTCGGGGTGATCGAGGACGTCACGAAACGGACGCCGACCGGTTTCGTGGCGGCCGGCGAGACCGTGCTGCTGCTCGGCGAGACCCGCGAGGAGCTGTCCGGCTCCGAGTGGGCGCACGTCGTGCACGGCCACCTGGGCGGGCTGCCGCCGAAGGTCGACCTGGCCGCAGAACGAGCGCTCGCCGAACTGCTGGTCGAGGCGGCACGTGATGCAGTTGTCACCAGTGCGCATGACCTGTCCGACGGTGGACTGGCGCAAGCCCTGGCGGAGGCCTCCTTCCGCAACGGGATCGGGGTCTCGGTCACGATCGAGGGCGATCCGTTCGTCGCACTCTTCGCCGAGTCCGCTGCGCGCACCATCGTGACCGTGGCCACCGACAGCCTCGGTGCGTTCACCGAGCTGGCCGCGCGCCACGGCGTCCCCCTCGCCGAGATCGGCCGCACCGGCGGCGGCGAGCTGGTGGTCGACGGCCAGTTCGCGATCGCGGTCGACGAGCTGCGCACGGCCTGGAAGGCCACGCTTCCCGCTGCGCTGGCCTGACGTGTGCCTGTGCGCCGGCGGACCCTCCTCGGTGGGGCGGGCGCGCTCGGGGCGCTCGCCGCATGTGGCGAGGACTAACCGGTGAAGCCGGCCGCGGAGTCCGGTCGGCGGATCGCCTACGGCAACGGCCCGGAGCAGTACGCCGAGCTGTACCGCCCCGCCGGCGCCTCGCGCGGTGTCGTCGTGGTCATCCACGGCGGCTTCTGGAAGGCGCAGTACGACGCGTCGCTGGGCCGGCCGCTCGCGGAGTCGCTCGCCGACCGCGGGTGGACCGCGTGGAACCTCGAGTACCGCCGGGTCGGCAACGGCGGCGGTGCGCCCGAGACGTTCGACGACATTGCCGCCGGCATCGACGCGCTGGACGACGTCGAGGACCTGGACCTCACGACCGTGATCGCGCTCGGCCACTCCGCCGGCGGCCACCTGGCGACGTGGGCTGCGTCCCGGGGGCGGTTCGAGCGCTGGCAGCCCGAGCGGGTGTCGGTGACGGGCGCGATCTCCCAGGCCGGCGTGCTGGACCTGCGCACGGCGCATCGCGACGGCCTCGGCGGCGGTGCCGTGGAGGCGTTCCTCGGCCGTCCGCCCGGTCCCGCCGACGACCGGTACGACCCGATCCGACAGATCCCTCTCGACGTACCCGTCTGGTGCGTGCACGGCCGCGCCGACGACACCGTCCCGATCAGTCAGTCACGCGAGTACGTCGCCGCCGCGAGGGCTGCCGGAGCCGAGGCTGGGCTCGTGGAGTTCGACGGCGACCACTACGTCGTCATCGAACCCGGAGCGGACCTCTGGGCCCGCCAGCTCGAGCTGCTCGACCAGATGGCCTGAGCGGCCAGGCCGACCACCGCGCCCTGCTGCTGGACATCGACCAGCTCCTCGAGGTCAGCCGGCGTGGCCGGCCGCAGCCCGATCGAGCCGGTCACGTGCCGGGGACGGGGGTCCCGTGGGGGAGGCCCTCGGCGACGTACGCGTCGTACAACGGCTGCCACTCGGTCGCGTTGGCGGCGTGCGGCCCGTCGTTCGGCTCGCCGCGGACCACCTTGCCGAGCTCGGAGAGGCAGACGTGCCAGCCGGCGGCGTTCATGGCAGCGGTGCCGGGGTCGGAGAGGACGTTGACCAGCTCGAACCGGCAGCCGCCATCGACCTCCTCGAGGGTGAGGTAGAGCTCGTCCGTGCCCCACAGGAACGCCAGGTGTCGGGGCGGGTCCCAGGCCAGGAGCCTGCCCTCGAGGGCCGGCGCGTTCGGGTCGCCGGTGAACTTCACGGGCGAGCCGACCTCCGGCTCGTACTCCACCTTCGACGGGAACCACGACGGCAGCTCCGCCGGGTCCGAGATCGCCCGCCAGACGCGCTCGACGGGGTGGGCGAAGGTGCGCTCGAAGCGGACGGCGGGGCGTCCGTCGTGCTGGATGTGGGTACCGAGGTCGGTCATGGCTGGTCCTCCAGGTGCTGCTCGAGACGGTCGAGGCTGTCGTTCCACAGCCGGCGGTACGGCGAGAGCCAGGCGTCCACGTCGGCGATCGGGTCGGGGTCGAGGGAGTAGACCCGCCGCTGGGCGTCCTTGCGCACCCGGACCAGGCCGGCCTCGCGGAGCACGCGGAGGTGCTTGGAGGCCTGCGGCTGGGACAGGCGGAGCCGGTCGACGATCTCGCCGACCGGCTGCTCGCCCTCCAGGAGTACGTCGAGCACGGCCCGCCGGGTGGGATCGACGAGGGCGGCCCAGGTCTCGCTCATGCAGTCGAATATGCCCCACCGGGAATATGCTTGTCAAGGCATGTACGGCCAGTCCACGACGATCTTGTCGTCAGGCCGGCACCTTCGCCGCAAGGTCGTCGTGGACTATCGGGGTGGCGGCGGCGAGCTCGGCCTGCCAGACCTCGGGGCGAGGGATGGCGCGGACGCTGCGGCTCAGGGTGGGGATCAGCGCGACCAGGGCGCACAGGACGATCAGGACGGCGACCGCCGCGCCACCGCCCATGGTCGCCAGCAACAGACCGGCGAGCACGGGTGCCAGCGGCATGATCGACATCGACGTGAAGGACACGGTGGCCTGCGCTCGGCCGAGCAGCTCGCGCGGAGTGACGGCCACCCGGTAGGCGCCGATGCCCGCGTTGCCCGCGGGGTTGAGGAAGACGCCGACCGAGAGCGCGAGCGCGACCACCGCGGGGTGGTTCCAGAAGACGAGCGGGACCATCAGGGGAACGAAGCTCCACGCGACGACGACCGTGAGCCGACCGGTCGCGAACCGGTCGATCAGCCAGGGCGCGACCAGGGCGCCGAGGATGCCGCAGGCGCCGGCCGCGGTCTCGACCAGGCCGAGCGCCAGCGGGTCGACCCCGGACTCGATCATCCGCAGGATCGCTACGAAGAAGACCGCGTTGACGGTCAGGTTGGAGAGCGGGGCCCAGCAGAGCAGTACCCGGAAGAAAGGCCGCGAGACCAGGAACCTCAGGCCCTCGCCGAGATCCTGCAGGGGCCGCTTGCGCGGGCCCTCCCGGCGCGGCGCCGACAGGTCGGCACGGATCCGGCCCAGCAGCACCCAGCACACGGCGTACGACACGGCGTCGAAGGCGAACGGCAGCCAGCGGGCGATGCCGTACAACGCGCCGCCGAGCGGTCCGCCGACCAGGCCGGCGACGTGCTGGCGGGCCTGCTGCTGGCTGAGGGCGGTGGGCAGGTCATCGTCGGGTACGACGGTCCGCACCGCGGCGGTCTCCGCGGGGGCGAAGAGGCCCGCACACGCGCCGCTGAGCAGGGCGACGATGAGCAGGTGGGGGACCGTGAGCACGCCGGCGAGCGTCGCGGTGACCAGCGAGGCGTAGAGGATCAGCCCGGTCGCGCTGGCCCAACGCATGAGCCGCTGCCGGTGGACCCGGTCGGCGAGGACACCCGCCGGAAGCAGGGCGCCGACCAGCCCGAGCAGGTGCAGGGCCTCGGCGAGCGCCGCCACCAGCGCCGAGCCGGTGAGCGCGTAGCCGAGCAGCGGGAACACGAACATGCTCACCCGGCTGCCCAGCTCACTCAGGGTCTGGCCGGCCCAGAGGACCGTGAAGTCGTGGTTGCGGGCGAGGTTGCGGTAACCGGTCATATGCGCAACATACATTGCGCAATTAATAGTGCGCAATAGAGCGTGCGGAATTTGCTAGGCTGCTCGCATGGCCCGCTCCCGACTCGAGACCCAGCGCACCCATGACCCGACCGTGCTGCGCGCGATCGCCCATCCGATGCGCAATCGGATCCTCAACGAGATGTCCGCCACCGGCCCGACCCGCGCTGCCGACATCGCTCAGGACCTCGGCATTCCGGCCAACCAAGCCAGCTTCCACCTGCGCCAGCTGGCCAAGTACGGCCTGGTCGAGGAGGCCGTCGGCGCCGGCCGCGACAAGCGCGACCGCGTCTGGAAGCTGGTCGCCGAGGACGGCATCAGCCTGACCATGCAGGACTTCGAGGACTCTCCCGGCGGCAAGGCGGCGGTCACGGTGTTCCGCCGCAACGCCTCCGCCTGGGCGCACACGATCGTGGACGCGGCGTACTCGCCCGAGCACGAAGAGGACACGATGCAGACGATCACCGAGCAGTCGATCCGGCTGACCAAGGCCGAGGCCGGGGAGCTTGCCGGTGAGCTCGACGAGATCCTGCAGAAGTGGTCGAAGAAGAACCGCGGCCGCGACGACTCGCGGCGCACCTACCAGTACTTCTCGATCCTCCAGCCCTACCCCGACACCCCTGACCCGTCCTGACGGCGCTCAGGAGCAGCGGCGCATGGTGCGGACGCCGACGGTGACGCCGAGGCCGGCCACGATCGCGGCGGCGAGGAAGCCGGCGAACACGGTGTCGGCGGGGTAGCTGCCGGCGAACAGCGCGCGCTCGGCCTCGACGACGTAGGTGAGCGGGTTGAGGTCGGAGGCGACCTGGAGCCAGCCCGGTGCGCCGTCGAGCGGGAGCAGCATCCCGGCGAGCAGCAGGAACGGGAAGATCAGGGTCTGCTGGACCGTCCAGAACAGCCACTCCTGACCGGCCGACACCAGCGCCAGCGCAAACGACAGCGAGCCGATCCCGACCGAGAACAGGGCGAGGATCGCGACGCCGACGAGGACGCCGCCGAGGTGCAGGTCGAAGCTGAACGGCGTCACGACGGCCAGGATGATCGCGGTCTGCATCAGCATCGGCACGACCTCCTTCAGCGCCCGGCCGACGAGCAGCGACGACCGGCTGAGCGGCGAGACCAGCAGCCGCTCGTGCGAGCCGGTGATCATCTCGTCGGTGAGTGCGGCGCCGGTGAACGAGGCCGCCATCAGGCAGGTCATCGCGACGATGCCGGGCACGAACCACTGGAGTGCGGACCCGTTCGGCGCCTCGGGCAGCAGCGGCGCGAACAGCGCGAGGAACACCAGCGGCTGCACCATCGCGAACAGCACCGACGCCGGCTCGCGCCAGACCGGCTTCAGCTCGCGGGTCATCACGTTCACGGTGTCGGCGACGAAGCCACTGGCGGGGGTGTCCCGCGAGATGGTGGTCGTGCTCATGCTGCGACCTCCTCGGTCTCGGTGTCGGATTCCTTCTCGTTCGATGTGCTTTCGCCCGCGGTCTCGCGCAGGCTGCGGCCGGTCAGGTTCAGGAACACGTCGTCGAGCGTCGGCCGCCGGACCTCGATCTGCCGGACCGGCGTGCCCGCGGCAGCCAGGTCCGCGACGAGCTCGGGCGCGACCAGCGAGCCACCGTTCGCACGGATGGTCACCTGGTCACCGTCGCGATCGACGTACGCCGTGTGGTCGAGGCGGGCGGTGGCTCGCTCCGCAGCGACGACGGCGTGGTCGATCCGGTCGAAGCCGAGGGTGACCAGGTCGCCCAGGCCGGACTTGAGCCGCGCGGCGCTGTCGTCGGCGATCACCTGCCCGTGGTCGACCACGATCACCCGGCCGGCGAGGGCGTCGGCCTCCTCGAGGTAGTGGGTGGTGAGGACGATCGTGCTGCCGGTCTCCTCGTGCAGGCGGCGGATCTGCTCCTGGAGGTTGGCCCGGTTCTGCGGGTCGAGCCCGGTGGAAGGCTCATCCAGGAACAGCACCCGGGGCAGGTGCACCAGCCCCATCGCGATGTCGAGTCGACGTCGCTGGCCACCGGAGAGGGTCGAGACCTTGCGGTCCGCGACCGCCGTCAGGTCGAGCTCGTCGATCAGCTCGGCTGCTCGCCGGCGGGCCTCGGCGCGGGACAGCCCGTGCGCCCGGCCCTGGCTGACCAGCTCGTCCCGGCCGCGTTGCTGGTGCCCGGCGCCGTTGCCCTGCCCGACGTACCCGATCGCACGCCTGACCTCCCGTTGCCCGGTCACCACGTCGTGTCCGGCGACACTCGCCGTGCCGGACGTGGGCGGGATCAGGGTGGTCAGCATCCGCAGGGTGGTCGACTTGCCGGCGCCGTTCGGGCCGAGGAAGGCGACCAGCTCGCCCTGGCGGATCTCCAGATCGAGGCCGCGAACCGCCTCGACCGTCTGTTTGCGTGCGGTGAAGTGGCGGGTCAGTCCGCGGGTCACGATCACCGGTCCGGTCTGCGTGTGAATCGTCATGGCTTCACGCTACGAAGGCTTCAGGCCACTTTCTGTCCGCAATCGGATTTAGTCTGAGGACATGGCGAACACGAGTGGACGGATGCTCCGGCTGCTGTCCCTGCTCCAGACGCACCGCTACTGGCCGGGCGGCGAGCTGGCCGACCGGCTCGAGGTCAGTGGCCGGACGCTGCGCCGCGACGTCGACCGGTTGCGCGAGCTCGGCTACCAGGTGGACGCCGTCCGCGGCGTCGCCGGCGGCTACCAGCTCCGCGCCGGCGGCTCGCTCCCGCCGCTGCTCCTCGAGGACGAAGAAGCCGTTGCGATCGCTGTCGGACTGCGTACGTCGGCGGCGGGCGCCGTCCAGGGCATGGAGGAGTCGTCGATCCAGGCACTGACGAAGGTGCTGTCCCTGATGCCGCCGCGGCTCCGGCGCCGGATGGACGCCCTGCAGTCACAGACCGTCCCCGCACCGATGCGCGGCCCCACCGTCGACGCCGCCACTCTGACCACGCTGGCCCAGGGATGTCGTGACGACGAGCCACTCCGGTTCGGCTACACAGCCCGCGGGGCGGAGCAGACGAAGCGGCACGTCGAGCCGCACCGGCTGGTCTCGCTCGGCCGGCGGTGGTACCTCGTCGGCTACGACCGCGACCGGCAGGACTGGCGCAGCTTCCGCGTCGACCGGATCCGCGACGTCACCCTGACCGGGGCTCGCTTCCGGCCGCGCGAGCTGCCCGCCGAGGATGCGCTCGAGTTCGTGAGGACCGGCATCGCCTCCATGCCCATGCGGTACGCCGTGCGGGTGCGGTTCGCCGTACCCCCCGAGGTCGTCACGTCCCTCGTCGGCAACTGGGCCACGGTCGAGCCGGCCGAGGACGGCTGCCTGATGACGATGAACGCCGACACCCTCGACTGGCCGGTGATGATCCTGGCCGGAGTGGACGCCGACTTCACCGTCGAGGAGCCGGCCGAGCTCCGAGACCTGGCCACCCGCGCCGCCGCCCGTCTCGACCGCTCGTCGCGGATAGGTTGACGCCATGCCCGCCCGCCTGCGACCGGCCGACCCGGCGACGGTCGCCGAGGCCCTCGCCCGCGAGGAGCGCACGGCTGCCGACCGCAAGCTGCTGAGCAAGCACTTCCTGGCCGTCCTGGCCGAGCGGGCACCGGGGAAGTCGGTCGAGGTGCGGGTCCCGCCGTACGCCGCGGCGCAGGTGATCGAGGGCGTCCGGCACACCCGCGGCACCCCGCCCGCCGTCGTCGAGACCGACGCCGACACCTGGATCGCGCTCGCCACCGGCGAGCTCACCTGGGCCCAGGCGGAGGCCGCCGGCCGGGTCCGCGCCAGCGGTGAACGCGCCGACCTCTCTCCCCACCTCCCCCTCGGATAGTCCGCCTCGAAAAGCACGCCCCGGGAGCCGATGGACGTGCTTTTCACGGCGGACTATCGGACAGGCCCTCTCTTCACGTTCCGGTTGGGTGGGTCGCTAGGTTGGCCACCATGAGCGATCAGATCCGCGCGAAGGTCCAGTCCGTGCTGCCCGGTATCCGGCAGGATCTCGAGGACCTGGTCCGGATCGAGTCGGTCAGCGCCGACCCCGCCCGGAAGGGGGAGGTGCAGCGGAGCGCGGAGGCGGTCGCCGAGCTGTTCCGGGCCGAGAACTTCGACTGGGTCGAGATCGTCAGCGCCGATGGCGGTGCCCCGGCCGTGATCGCGCACAAGTCCGGACCGGAGGGCGCGCCGACGGTGCTGCTCTACGCCCACCACGACGTACAGCCGGAGAACGACCACGCCGACTGGGACTCCCCGCCGTTCGAGCCCACCGAGCGTGACGGCCGGCTGTACGCGCGCGGCGCGGCCGACGACAAGGCCGGCATCGCCGCCCACCTCGGTGCGCTGCGGGTCTTCGGTGACGACCTGCCGGTCGGGGTCACCATGTTCATCGAGGGCGAGGAGGAGGTCGGTTCCGAGACCCTGGTCGCGCTGCTCAAGGAGCACCAGGAGCGGCTCGCCGCCGACGTCATCGTGATCGCCGACTCGGGCAACTGGGACATCGGCGAGCCGGCGCTGACCACCAGCCTCCGGGGCCTGGTCCGGGTCGACGTCGAGGTCCGCACGCTCACCCACGCCGTCCACTCCGGCATGTGGGGCGGGTTGGTCCCCGACTCCCTGATCACCCTCTGCCGCCTGATCGCGAGCCTGCACGACGACGCCGGCAACGTCGCCGTCGCGGGGCTGCACAGCGGCCCGGCCGCCGACGTGGAGTACCCCGAGGACCGGCTCCGCGCCGAGTCCGGCGCCAATCCCGGCATCCAGTGGATCGGCGACGGCTCTGTCGTCGAGCGGCTGTGGACCCGGCCCTCGCTCAGCATCACCGGCCTCGATGCGCCCAAGGTCGACGGCGCCAGCAACACGCTCGTTCCGTCCGCCCGCGCCAAGATCTCGATGCGGATCGCCCCCGGCGACACCACCGCCAACGCCCTCGACTGCCTGCGCCGCCACCTCGAGGCCAACGTCCCGTGGGGCGCCGAGCTCACCGTCACGGTCGTCGACACCGGCGAGGCGACCCAGATCGACGCCACCGGTCCGGCGTACGACTCCGCGCGCGCCGCGTTCGCCGAGGCCTGGGACGGGACCGAACCGGTCGACATGGGTGTCGGCGGATCGATCCCGTTCATCGCCGAGTTCCTCGAGGCGTTCCCGCAGGCCAGCGTGCTGGTGACCGGTGTCGAGGATCCCGACACCCGCGCCCACGGCGCCAACGAGGGTCTCCACCTCGCCGAGTTCGAGCGGGTCGCCCTCGCCGAGGCCCTGCTGCTCGCCAAGCTCGGCGCGCGCTGAGGCCCGCGCGCAGGCGGGTCAGGCCGCGGCGGGCAGCCGGACGGTGAAGGTGCTGCCGCGACCCAGCTCGGAGCGTACGTCGATCCGGCCGCCGTGCCGCTCCACGATCCGCTGCACGATCGTCAGGCCGAGGCCGGTGCCGGGCTCGGCGACGGCCTCCGGGTTGGTGGACCGGAAGAACTCGCTGAACAGGTGGTGCTGGTCGGCCTTCGAGATGCCGATGCCCTCGTCGGTGACGCGCAGCACGACCTGGTGCTCCTCGCGGGCCAGGGACACCGTGATCGCGCGCCCGTCGGGGGTGTACTTGACGGCGTTGCTGACCAGGTTCGCGCAGATCCGGTCGATCTCCTCGGGCTCACCCAGCGCCAACAGCGGCTCGTCGGGAGCCTCCACGCGGATGGTGAGTGCCTTGCGCTGGGCGGCGACCGAGGACAGGTCGAGGACCTCGTCGACGATCCGGCGCAGGTCGACCTGCACCGGGATGATCGGGTAGTTCGGGTCGCCGACCTTCGACAGCAGGAGCAGGTCGTCGATGACCCGGCCGAGCCGGAAGGCACCCCGGTCCATGGCGCGGAGCGACGCCTTCGTCTGGTCGCTCAGGTCGGGCACGCTCTCGAGGATCTCGAGGTGGCCGGTGATCGCGGTGAGGGGGTTCTTCAGCTCGTGCGACACGGTGGCGATCAGCTGGCTCTTGTAGGTGTCGAGCGCCTGCAGCTCCTCGACCAGCCGGTGCTCACGCTCGAAGGTGCGGGCGTTGAGGATGGCGCGACCCAGGTCGTGACCGATGTCGGCGGCGGCGGTGGCCTCGTCCTCGGTCCATTCGGGGTGGCCCGGGGCGCGGGTCAGCACCAGGTTGCCGAGGCACTCCGGCCCGGCGCCCAGCGGTGCGAACAGGATCGACGCGATGCCGATGCTGGCCAGGAAGGTGAGGATCAGGTCGCCCTGCTCGTGGGTGATCGTGTCGCCGAACGGCCGGTCGTTGGCGACGACCTCGACCTGCTGGGTCGCCCAGGCTCGGCGGGCCGCGCTCTCGGCGATGCCCACCAGCTCGTCGGGGAGCGAGACCAGGCTGCCGTCGGAGGAGTAGATCGCTCCGGTGCCGTGGCCGTCCTCGTCGAAGGTCTGGATCCACATGCCGTGCGCTTGGAAGCCCTCGACCAGGGCGTGTTGGCAGTCGGCGAGGACGCTGTCCAGGCTGAGCTGGGCACTGGCCGTGCGCACGATCTTGCGCGCGGCCTCGGCCAGCCGGACCTTCTCGGCCAGGGCCTCCCGCTCCAGCGCGGTGATCACCGCGCGGCCGGCCTGCTCGGCGTACGTCTGCAGCACCCGGCGCTGCGCCTCGTCGGGGCGCTTGCCGTTGACGGGGAGGTCGATGGCGAGGGTTCCGCGCAGCACGCCGTGTTCGTCGGTGAGCGGCGCGATGAGCAGGTCGAGCGGGTGCCAGGCGTCCGGGTCGTCGATCGGGGTGACGTCGGGGATCCAGCCCCAGGTCTCGCCGGCGCTGGGGTCGAGGCGCTCGTGGGGGACGAACCGCAGCAGGCCCCAGTGGTCCGCCTTCTCGATCTCCGCCATCAGGGTGTCGATGGGGGTACGGCGGCCCTGGAGCTCGATCCGGGCTTCGTCGCTGCCCGCGACGGCCGCGACCTCGAGCTTGCCGTCCTCGCGCGCCACGCTGATCGCGGCCACACCGAACCCCGCAAGGTCGGTCACACCCTCGGCGATCAGCTGGAGGGCGTCACGAGAGGGCCCGTCGGA
>Ga0190271_10001992_pt1 | contig 12084 bp, 11 predicted proteins | sample Popmic356T_FD_133747 | JGI IMG/M metagenome (GOLD analysis project Ga0190271, IMG submission 133747) | Populus adjacent soil microbial communities from riparian zone of Weber River, Utah, USA - 356 T | ecosystem: Environmental > Terrestrial > Soil > Riparian zone | place: USA: Utah | collected...
GCGAGTACATCACGGTACACACCGGCATCGCGCCGACCGGCACGCTCAGCCATAAGTCGCTCAAGCATCTTGCCCAGGGTATCGCCAAGCCAAAGGCTGCCTGATGAGCCTGATCACGGTGGTGCGCGACGTCTGCGCGGTGGTTGGCGTCGCCGCTCCCGTCTCCGTAATTGCGGCGATCGGCTCCAACCGCACCATGTTCGAAATGCTCGCCTGCGCCAACGAAATGGCGCAGCGCATTGGCTACGACACGCGCGACTGGACCATGTTGCGCGCCACAGCGACCTTCATCGGCGACGGCGTCACCACCGCGTTTAGTCTCCCCGCCAACTACAAGCGCATGCTGCTCACTGCAAATGTGTGGCGCTCGACCTCGACGCAGCAGCCGATGGTGTTTGTTTCCGATACCGATGAGTGGATGCAGCGCCGCGCCGCGGTGGAAAGCGACGCCTGGGGTGAGTGGACCATGTACGGCGGTCAGATCCACATCTGGCCGGCCCTGGCGGTGGGGGTAACGGCGTCCCTCACTTACCTCGACAAAAATATCATCGCGCTCACCAGCGGCGGGTTTGGCGATCGCTTCCAGGCCGACACCGACACCTTCCGGCTCGACGAGCGGCTGCTCAAGCTCGGTATGACCTTCGACTGGAAGATGAAGAAGGGCAGCCCCTACGCCGAAGACATGGGCACCTACCAGGACGCGATCAACAACGTGATGGGTCGTGACAAGCCGGCGCGGATCATCACCATTGGCCGGCTGCCGATGCAGGGCCGGGTGGCCTACTCTGGCTATGTGCCCTACCCATGAGCATTCACGCCGCCTTTCGCCGTCAGCCGATGCCGCAGGGTGCGCAGCAGCTGCAGACCATCACCATTCCGGCGCCGACACGCGGCATCATCCAGTCCGAGAACGAAGCCTTCATGCAGCCGGGTGGGGCGATCGTGCACGACAACTGGGCGCCAACCATGCGCGGCGTCAAGCTGCGCGGCGGTTACATCCGCTGGTGTGAACTGCCCGAGACAACGCGGATCATTTCTGGCTTTGACTACGTCAGCGCCAACAATCAGCGCATGTACGTGGGCAATGCCACCAAGCTCTATGATGTCACGAGCTCGACGCCGGTGCTGGTGAAGAGCGGACAGGCGAGTGGCAACTACGTCTCGGCGCAGCTGTTCAATCAGAGCGGCAACTGGCTGCTGGCGTTAAACGACGCCGGCGACTTCGTGCTGCGCACCAAAGACGGCATCGTCTGGACGACGCTCTCCGGTGTCATCGGCAACGCCGCCGACGGGCTGCCCAACATCACTTACGACCCAACCAAGCTGCCGACCGGCGTCGCGCAGGGCACCGCGCTCGCCTACGTCTGGACCTACCGCAATCGGCTCTACTTCATTCAGCAGAACAGCATGAATGCCTGGTACCTCGACATCAACGCGGTGGGCGGGGTGCTGCAGCCGATCTACCTTTCGGGCGCCTCGACCAAGGGCGGCCGGCTGCTGTTCGGCGCCACCTGGTCGATCGACGCCGGCGACGGCACCGACGATAAGTGTGTTTTCGTCACCGACACCGGCGAGGTGCTGGTGTTCACCGGCTCCAATCCCGGTGACGTTGCCAACTGGCGCCAGGAAGGCCGCTACCATATCGGCGCGCCGCTCGGGATGAACGCGCACATCGTCATCGGCGGCGACCTGTTCATTCTGACGGTCGACGGCGTCGTGCCGCTCAGTGAAGTCATCTCCAAGGAAGGCGGCAAGCTCGAGCAGGCGCTGGTGAGCCGCACCATCAAGCCGCTGTGGCGCGACGAGGTCGCCGCCAAGCGCGCGTTTCCGTGGACGATCAAGAAATGGGATGAGTACGGCGCGGTGTTCATCGCGACGCCTGGTGGCGCCACGCCCGCCGAGCAGACTTGCCTGCTGCTTAATAACGTGACCGGGGCCTGGGCACGCTACACCTGGAATGCAACCTGCTTCATCCGCCTGCGCACCGACATGTTCTTCGGCACCGAGCAGGGCATCGTGATGCAAGCGGACCGCTCCGGCTACGACGACGGCCAGCCCTATGTGGCGACGCTGGTCGGCGGCTGGGAGTTATTTCAGAGCGGTGGATCCCAGGTGGTGTGGCACCAGGCGCGCGCGATTTTCATCGCCGGTCCGGGTGAACCGTTCGAACCACAGCTTACCGCCACGGTCGACTATGGTGTGGTAATCCCGCCGCCACCGCCGGCCGGCATCGACCCCGGCCCGGGTGAGGGGTGGGACGAGGGGGTCTGGGACGACGCGGTGTGGGACGCGGCCGGCCTCGCACCGGCGGAAGTGCGCAACACGCTCTGGGTTTCGATCGGCGCGAGTGGCTTTGCCCACGCGCCGATCGTGCAGGTGACCGTAGCGCAGGTCTCGCGCCCGCGCGTCGAATTGATCGCGATCGCCACGACGCAGGAGCGCGGTGGCGTCAACGTCTAGGGAGCAAAACCATGGCCGAACCTGACTGGCGCAGCCTTATTTCGATGGTGCTGGCAAGCCCGCACATGAGCCGGATGCTCATGTCGCTGCCGAACGAGCGCGCGTTCGTCGAGAACTTCATCGGATCCGGCGGTATGGGCGATCCTGGCGGTGGCGGTGGCATGGGTGGCGGCGGCGGCGGCGGCGGTGCTGTGACCGGGGACCAGCCCTACCCCTACAATCTGCTAGGCGGGAACGGCGCGCCCGGCACAATCGGGACTGAAACCGGTTACAACAGCCCCGCTCAGTCGATCAGCGATCAGTTCGGCTCCGGGCTTATCGGTACGCCAACCGGCGACCTGTCGACGCCCGGATATACGCCAGCAAGTGGCTTTGTTACCACCTCACAGTTCGCCCCCGGACCACCGACTGGCTACTTCAGCAGCCATGCTGTCGTGCCTGGCGAGCCTGCGCCTGCGCCTGAGACTGCGGCGCCCGCACCATCACCATCGCCCTCGCCAGCACCCGGCTACGGCTACAACAGCCCCGATGTTGGCTATGGATACGGCGACAGCGTCGGCATGGGCTTCGGTGGCGCCACCGGTGACGGCACATCGGGCAGCACGGCCGCCAGCGACGCCGCCGGCATCGGCACCACCGGCAACAGCACCGGCATTAGCGGTGGCCCGGGTGGCACCGGCGAAGGCGGCGCGAACACCGGCGAAGGTGGCGGCGGCGGCGGTGGTGGTGGCGGGGGTGGCGGCAAATGATCCCGGCCAACCCTGGCTACAGCGCCAACGACTACCGCAACCTGGTCTCCCGGCTGCTGGTCCTGCAGAACCAGGCCGCGGGCGCCATGTCGGGCCGACCCGACCCGGCGCACCTCACCCCGATGGCGGGCGCGGTGCCGCCCTCCGGCAATTATCCGGCACCTGACCTGACGCTGCCGCGGCAGCCGACGCCAGCGACCGCTGGGACGCCTCCGTTGGCGCCCGCGATGAAGTCGCCTACCGAACTCATGAACGCGCCGGTAACCCCGGTAGGTCAGCTCCCGACGCCCGCAGCCGCGCCGCCGTCTGCGCCGCCGTCTGCGCCGCCGTCTGCGCCGCCGTCTGCGGCGGCACCCGCGGCGGCACCTGCCTTCGCGGGCTTTGGTGGTGCCGATCCCGTCACGCCGAGTTACGAGCAGCCGGTCGACGGCGCGGGGCAGACCGGCGCCACGGTCGGGTTCAGTGGCGGCAACATGGCCGGCGACCAGAGTGGCGACAGCGGCAGCGGCGGCGGGGCCGGCGGAGGCAGCGGAAAATGACGTTGCGCTACGTCTACGGGCAGGACAGAAACGTGGCGCGCTTCGTCGCGCAGCTGATCCCGCACGTCGACCCGCGCGGCTTTCCCGCCAACGCGACCGCGATCGGCATCACCAATGAGCAGGGCACACCGGTCGGGGGCCTCGTCTTCTTCAACCACATCCCGCCGGCCGGGACGATCGAGATCGCCATCGCGGCGCACCCCGGAACGCGTTGGCTGACGCGCGACACAATGCGCCACATGGCCAGCCACACACTGGGAACGCACGGCTGCCAGATGGTGATCATGCGCGTGCGAGCGGACGACCTTCTCGTATTGCGCCAGCTCAAGCTGTTTGGCTTCTCGATGACGCCGATTGCGCGACTTTATGGCCGCGACGATGACGGCATGTTCTGCACCTACACCGCCGAGCAGTGGGCGGAAAGTCGCTTTAACCGGCCTCCAGAGCCCGAAATACACAGAAAGGTCGCATAGATGCCCATGCCACAGCAGCGCGGCGCGCCGATGCTGCCACCGGGGCAGTATCCACCCCAGGACCCGCGCGACCAGATTACCCAGGCGCTGCTCGACCAGCAGTTCCCGCCGCCTGCGCCGCCTCCGCTACCGCCGCAAGGCGGAGCGCCGCCTCCTGGTGGAGCGCCGCCTCCTGGCGGAGCGCCGCCTCCTGGCGGAGCGCCGCCTCCTGGCGCAGGAATGCCACCTCCGGGCGGAATGCCGCCGCCAGGGGGGCTGGTACCACCGCCCATGGGCATGCCGCCATCGGCCACCCCAGGCATGATGACCTCGCCGACCCAGCTGGCAGGCATGCGCCAGCCGGGAATGCCGCCGTACTGAGGAGATGAGCCATGGGCTTTCTGTTCCCCGACCCGCCGACCCCGCCCAACCCGATCGTGACCGCGGGGGCGCAAACCGCGTCCAACATGGGCACGGCGATCACTGGCTCGTACCTGAACAACTACAACCAGCAGACCCCGACCGGGAACCTGAACTACGACGTCACCGGCAACTACGCCTACACCGATCCGCTCACCGGCCAAGTCTACAACGTACCACGCTGGACCGCGACACAGTCGCTGAGCCCGGCCGGGCAGAAGCTGCAGACCACCAACGAGGGCACCAGCCAGACCCTGGCCGAGCTCGGGAACTACGAGGCTAACAGTCTCTCCAGCATGCTGCGCGATCCAAATCGCAGCCTGCAGACTTCCTTTAATAACGCACCCGCAGCCGGCACCGTGCCGGGCGCTGGCATCCCAGGGACGCAGTACGGCTGGGGCGACACCGGCGACATCCAGATGGGCCTGCAAGACCGCGGGCTACAGGAGACGACCTTCGGCGACGCCGGCGACATCACCCGCTCCTATGGGCCGGAGGACGACTTCTCGTCCGATCGTCAACGGGTCGAGGAGAGCCTGTTCCAACGGATGAACCCGCAGCTACAGCAGGACCGCGACCGGCTGCGCCAGCAGCTCGCCGACCAGGGCATCCAGTACGGCACCGAAGCCTACGACCGTGCCATTGCGGCGGCCGATCGGCAGAGCACCGACGCGCGACTGGCTGTTACCGCCCAGGGCGGTCAAGAGCAGCAGCGCATGATGGACATGGCTGCGCAGCGCGCCGGCTTCCAGAATGCGGCGCAAAAGCAAGCCTACGACCAGGCGCTCGGGCGTGGCCAGTTCGGCAACCAGGCGCGGATCGAGCAATTTCAAAAGGACGTTGGCTCCGGCACCTTCGCTAATCAAGCGCAAAAGGACGCCTTTACCCAGGAGGCGAGCCGCGCTCAGTTCAACAACGCCGCACAGGCGCAGGAGCTCGCGCGCCAGAATGCGCAGTTCAACGCGCAAAACACCGCGCGCGGCAATTACCTGACCGAGCAGGCCGCGCTGCGCAACGCACCGATCAACGAGATCCTTGCCCTGCAGTCCGGCAGTCAGGTGCAACAGCCCAACTTCGTTAATACCGGCAGTAATCAGATCGCGAATACTGATGTTGCCGGAATTATTAACAACAGGTTTAGTCAAGAGCTCGACATCTACAAGCAACAGACCTCGAATGTGAACAATATTATTGGCGGACTATTCGGCCTGGCCGGCTCCGGCGCCAAGGCTGGCGCGCAGATCGCCACCGGCTCAGACCGGCGCATGAAGAAAAACATTCATCGCGTCGGCACCGTGTTTGCAGCGCGCAAGCACGACGAGCCGAAGAAGCTGCCGATCTATTCCTACGAGTATAAGGACGGCTTCGAAGACGGCGGCAAGGCGCGGCACATCGGACCGATGGCGCAAGACGTCGAGAAGATCAACCCGAGCGCAGTCACCGAGCGCAAGGGCAAGAAGTACATTTACCCCAAGAAGGTGATGGGCGACATTCTCAGGGTGACGTGACATGGCCGAACCAGACGAAGTCACTTCGCGCTATAGCGGCGGCGGTGGGCTGCTCGACCCAATCCTGGCGTTCAGCCCGAACCTGACGCTCGAGGAAATCAAGCGCCGCCGCGCCATCGCGGGCGCGCTCGCCTCACGCGCGCGCCCCTTCCCCAAGACCGTCGGGGAGGGAATGACATATTTCGGCGAAAGCATTGCCGAGGCGATCGGCGACTACACCACCGGCCAGGCCGAGAAGGGCTACAACGCACGCTACGACAAGGCCGCGGGCGTGCCGCCGCTTGGCGCTACGCCACCGCCGGTCACGCCAGGCCCCTCGGCCAGCGCCGGGCCGCTGGTGACGGCGAACGCCTCTCTGAACACCGGCGCGGCACCGGTCGTCGCCCAGGACGACGGCGAGACATTCGCCGAGGAAGGAAACCCGCCGATCGTGCGGCGCGACATCCAGCCGATGCAGATGGCGCAAGCTGCGCCCCGCGGCGCGCCGCCGGCCGCGCCGGTGCAGCCGACCGCGCAACCTGGCGGTACGCTGGCGCCGGTGATCCCGGAAAGCCTGCCGCAGCCGGTGGCGCCGATGCGCAGTGAGCGACTGACACCGAACGAGCAGCACCGTGCCAACATCCTGCGCCAGTTCCCTGGCGATCCGCGCGCCATCCGCGAATGGAGCCAGGCGCACGAGCTCGGCAAGGCCGCACGCGAGGCCGAGTACGAGCGCCAGAAGGCCGAGCACGACATAAAATTGCGCGCATGGGAGGCGCGTGAGAAAGCCATACAGGACGCCCGCACCAGCGCGCCGAGAACCACACAGGAGTTGCAGGAGGGTGCTGCCAGGGTCACCAAGGCGCAGGCTGACGAGGCGGCCCGGCTGCAGTGGGGCAACCTGCCTGCTCCGGTGCAAAAGGATCTGTTCGAGAGCCGCGACAAAGCCAGGTCGGGGGCGGAGGCAATCGGCGCGCTAAACAACGCCGAGGCGGTGCTCAACGCCGGCACGGCGGTCGGGCCAGGCGCCGCGATCGCCATGGCCTACCACAAGGCGCGCGCCTTTGCCGGCAACAAGGAGAGCGAGCGCATCGTGGCAAACACGCAGACCTTCCAGGCGACACTCGGCCCCGCCGTCATGGCGGCGGTCAGGGCTTACGGCGGCCCGCAGGTTTCCAACACCGACCGTGAGTATGCGATGGCCATGACCGGCTCGGACATCGCACTGTCCGAGGAGGCCATCCGGCGGATCATCGACATCGGCAAACGCTCGGCCGCGGCAGCAATCGCCGAACACCGCGCCAAGGCAGACGAGCACGCCCGGGACGCGCCATCGCTGCGTAAGTTCCTTGAAGTGCCTGATCCGCTCGCGGCGTCGCCCAAGCTGAGCGAGGGCGCCAAACCCGCCGCCACTGCCCCGGCGTCCGCCGAGCCGCGGGTGTTCGCCAGCGAGGCGGAAGCCGCCTCCGCCAGGCTGCCGAAGGGCACCCCCGTCATCATCAACGGTCGACGCGGAAAGATCCAATAATGGGCGTGGTCTACGAGGACGAGACACCGGCGAAAGCGGGCGTGGTGTACGACGACGAGCACGTCGGCGGTACGCAGACCGGCAGCATGGTGCGCGGGATCCCGATCGTCGGACCGTATCTCGACAAGGGTGTCGCTGCGGCTGCAGCGATACCGGCCGCATTCATCCCTGGCATGACCTACAAAGACACCTACAACAAGATGATCAGCGGTCAGGACCGCTACGAAAAGGAGAACCCGATCGCCAGTACGGTCGGGCAGACCGCCGGAAGCCTGATCTCCACGGTGCCGGTCGCCCGCGCGCTCCCGGCCGTGTTCGGTGGCGCCACCATGCCCGGCCAGATGGCGGCGGGGGCCGCGATCGGCGGCACCGACGCCGCGGTGCGCTCGGGGGGTGATGTCGACGCAATCAAGACCGGCGCGCTGATCGGTGGCGCCGCGCCGGTACTCGGCAGCATCCTGGCGCCAATCGGGCAGGGCCTCGCGGCGGGCACGCGCGCGATCGCCGATCGGACCCCGGGCGTGCGCAACGTGATCGCCCGCAAGGTAGCGCCGCCACCCAATCAGGAGATCTTCGACGCCGCCGAGGCGGGTTACCAGACGCTCAGCCGCGATGTGTCCTACTCACGCCCGCACCTGGGCGACCTGAACACGCTGATCCGCCATGACCTGCACGCAGGCTCGGTCTCGACGCCGCGCAGCGCCGCGCAGACGCGCGCCATCCTCGACGACAATATCGCCAACCTGCCGCCCACCCCGGCGAGCCTGCATACCACCCGCAAGGAACTGCAGGACGTCATCAACACGCACGGTGCCGCGAGCCCGGAAGGGCGCAGCGCGCTGATCGCCAAGAACCACATCGACAACTTCCTCGAGGCGCCGCCACCAAACGCCATCGTCAGCGGGCGGCACAATGCTGCCACGGTTGGTGCGCGGCTGCGTGAGGCCAATGCCAACTATCGCGCCGCGATGACTGATCGAGAGCTGCGCGAGCGGGTTGCGCGCGGGCTGACCACGGCCGACAACGAGACGGTGCCGTTCTTGGCCGAAGGCGCGCGCACGCGCCAGGCAGTGGCCGGACTGCGGCGCGATCAGAACGCTGCCCGGTTTCGACAACCCAACGAAAACGAAGCGCTGCGCGACATCAACCGATCCGGTTCGATCGGCGAGAGCATCTTGCGTGGCATGAGCCACATCACCGGCTCGGGCCGCTTCGGCACGCCGTTGACCACCGCAGGCGCAGCGGCAATCGGTCTGGGTAGCGTGTTTCCACCGGCTGTCCCGCTGGCACTGGGTCTTGGTGGCAGCCTGGCCGGTAGTGCCGCGACCACGGGACTGACGCGCCGCGCGGTCGAGAAGGCCAGCAACACGATCCGCGCCAACGCGCCCTACGCGCAGGCGCAGATGCGCCGGCAGGTCTATCAGCCGCAGATCAAGGGCGCGCCGTACACCCCCTGGAAGCCATCGATCGGCGATCGCGCGCACCGCAACGAGATAGCCCGCCTGCTCGCCCTGCAGGCTCAACGCGAAGCAACGGAGCGATAACTATGCCGCGCACTGGCGGAGGGATCTACACCAAGCCGTTTCCCGATGTGACGGCGGGAACGACGATCGCGAGCGCCGTGCACAACGGCATCGTCGCGGACGTCGAGACCGATCTGAACGCGGCACGCCCGATCATCGCTGGCGGCACCGGCGCGACCACGGTCGTGGCGGCGCGCGCCAACCTGCAGGTCGAGCGGTCGATGCAGGCGGTGACCAATTTCGACGCCCACGTCTGGGAGATGGGGTCGTTCATCGCGACGATCGGCGCGACCGCCGGCCCGCCGAGCGGCGGCACCACCACCGAGCACTTCTTCGGCATCGCCTACGGCGACACGACGAACATGTTCGTCGAGGCGCGCAGCCTGACCACCGGGCTCAATTACGTCCGCCGCAAGACCGGCACCTGGAGCGCGTGGGCGCTCGACGGCGGCGACAAGCTGTCGAACACCGGCGGCACCATTACCGGTAACCTGGTCATCGGCGGCACACTCGGCGTTGTCGGCACGGCCGGGTTTAGTGCAGTCACTGCCACCACCATGCAGACCTACGGTCTACTGACCGCCCACGCCGGGATCAACACCAACGCGCTGAGCACCGGCACGATCAACACCAACGGCAACACGATCACAGCCGGTACCGTCAATGCGGGCGCGATTACCGGCAGTTCACTCAACATCAGCGGCGGATCCACCCTCACCGGCTCGATTGCCGCCAACGCGATCAGCTGCAGCACGATCAACACCAACGGCTATACCATCACCTCAGGGCCGATCAATTCCGGCACCATCACCTCAAACAGCACGCTCAACGGAACCGGGCTCAACGTCACAGGAGACATTCACACCTATCGCGCCGGGGCGACAAATACCGGCGTGCTCTATCTCGACAGCTCCAACACACACTACTTGTATTATGATGGCACCAAGTACCAGCTGGTAAGTGGGGGGCTCGAAGTCGGTGGCAGCGTCACTCTCACCGCAGGCACGTTCAACGGTAATCTCAACGGCACTGCCAACTACGCCAACAGCGCAGGCTACGCCTCGAGCGCCGGCTCGGCGCCGGCCGCTGGTGGTACCGCTAGCGCGGCGAACAGCCTAGTGACCAATTCCGGTGTGCGGACCTGGAGCGTCTACGGCAACGGGGATCAGCTTGCCATTGACGACAGCTCGGCCGGCCTGGCTGCCGCGCGTTTTACCGCCTACGGCAACCCGAACCCGGGCGCCATCGACCTCTACATGCCCTACCACACCCTCACGACCAACGGCGTGAACGGGACCTGGACCAACAATTACATCCTCCAGTTCGTGTCCTCGATCCGCTACAAGACCGACGTCCGCGACATGCCGCGCAGCATCTCCGACAAGGTGATGGCGTTTCGGCCGGTGACGTTCCGCTCCAAGTGCCCGATCGACGATCCCAACCAGGTCAAGTTCGGACTGATCGCCGAGGAGGTCGAGGCGATCGAACCGCTGCTGGTGCAGTACGACTACACCGGTGACGCTTACGAGAACGAGCCCGGCAAGGACGGCGGTCCAATTCAACACCGCCTGCGCAAGGATGCCAAGAAGCAGGTGATGGGGCTCGACTATAACGCGATCGTGGCGTTGCTACTGCGCAAGGTGCAGGACCAGGAAGAGCGCATTGCGCTGCTCGAAACAAAGCTGAGCCAATGATCCGCGCCGCCCTCCTCGCGTCGCTGCTGTCGGGGTGCGCCTCGATCGGCGGTGGCTGGTGGGGTGGGCGCGAGGAGATCATTACGCGCCCGCCGCCGTACTACGACCGGGCGGAGATCGACGCGATCAATGCGGAAGCCGAATGCCGCCGCCTGGCGCGCTCGCAACTGGAAATGCAACGCTGCGGGGTCAGGAGATAGCCATGATCGGAACGTTGATAAGCGTCGTCCTGTTGCTCGTCGTGCTCGGTGTGATCATCTGGGCAATACAGGCCCTGCTCCCGCTGATCCCGCTGCCGGCACCGTTCCACACCATCATCAACGTCCTGCTGACGGTCATCGTGGTGCTGGTCGTGGTATGGATCATCGCCGGACTGCTGGGGGTTGTCGCGCCGGCCCGGCTTTAGTATAATCGCCCCGCTCCGTTGATCTCGAGAGGCGCCCCGCCGGATGTGGCATAAGTCCCGGCGGGGCGTTTTCGCGTTCAGGCCGCTGCGAGCCGCGCACGCCGGCGACGCGCCAGCGCGACCAGGCCACCACAAGCCATGATCAGGCCCGGCAGACCGGCACCCACGATGGGGCCAGGAACTGCCGCTACCAGGAAGAAGCTGTCAGGCCCGTCGTTGAGGTTCGTCATACGCGCGAAGAACGCGTATTGGTGGGCGGCATCGAGGCTGGCAACATCCAGTCCGTTCAGCTGGAAGTCAGGAAATCCTGTCCCGTTGAAAGCGGCCAGAAGGTCGATGCTGTCGTTTAGCCCCGGCAAGAACGACGCCAGGATCACCTTGTCGGTTAGATCAAGGAAGAAGAACGACTCCAGGGTCTGCGGCTTGTTAGTGTCGTTCACGTCGATGCCGATGGAGAACGCCGTGCTGCCATTAAACCCAGCCAGCGCATTGATGGCCAGCACAGCGGCTTGCAACTGCGCACCGCTGTAGTTCACGAGTGAGATCGTATCTTGGCTAAGGAGCGTGTCGCGAAGAGTGCCGGACGAGAAAAACGCTGCACTCGTCAGGTTGCCCTGGTTGCCGAAGTCAGTGTAGCCGAAGTCCAGCGCGGTGTTGGTCTGGTTCGGCTGGTTGGCACCGCAGATGATGCAAGGGTTGTTCTGCGGCTGATTGCCGGGCGGCTGGGCGGTGCTGAACGTCAGGTTGGTGCCCTGCTCGATGTTCCAATCCAGACCACCGAGAGTGCGGAGTTCGACAGCGTTGGCAGGGGCCGCCAGCGCGAGCA
>Ga0190271_10001993_pt1 | contig 12083 bp, 18 predicted proteins | sample Popmic356T_FD_133747 | JGI IMG/M metagenome (GOLD analysis project Ga0190271, IMG submission 133747) | Populus adjacent soil microbial communities from riparian zone of Weber River, Utah, USA - 356 T | ecosystem: Environmental > Terrestrial > Soil > Riparian zone | place: USA: Utah | collected...
CGATCCCAATGCGATCGTCGAAGCGCGGGCTCAGGCGACTTTTTCCGCGCTGCGAGTCGAAGGTGCGTTTCGCAATCCCAAGGGCGCTGACTCGTGGGAGTACTCGGTGGTGGTCTCGATCCGCAACGATCGCGGCGAGGAAGTGGACCGCAAGGTGGTTGGTGTCGGTGCGCTGGATCCCAATGAAAGCCGCACCGTGACGCTTTCAGTCGACGTGTTCGCGCCACGCGGTTCGAAGTAAGCGCGATCTTGCGGCACTCAATAGGACTCTGGAATAGAGCTTGTGAAAGCCGAGTAGCGCACGATAGGTGGCACCCAAATCAGCGTGGCCAGTTGCCTTGTTTACAGTCGGTACGACTGCGGAACCGAAATACAAACGTGTGGCTGCCGGGCCACCACCCTGGACTGGAGCAACCATGAGCCAGGACCGCGTACGGCCCTGAAAGTCGCACATGAGCAGCTGGTTGACACTGCGCGCTTCGACGGTCCACGCAGCGAAGGAATCTAGTTCCCCGGCCGCGAGGCGCCTTGCCTGCGCATCCGACGATGGTCGCGAAACGAACCACGCCAGTATCAGCCTCTCGAGCTTGAACACCGCAGTGGTGTAGAAGGCTTCGACGTACGCGGCATGCGTAACGGATGCAGGTATCTCTGTGATGTAGCAGTCCGTGTACGCGCCGGCATTCGCGTATTTCACGAGGAGCGCGTCCTCTGGTAACAGGTGCTGTCGGATCGGAGTGTTAGGCATCAGCACCACCTACCGAACAGGACGAAACGGCGGGTTGGGCTTACCATGGCGGTTTTCGATTATCAGTCATATGAGCATTGAACCATGACCATCCAAGACTTCGCCCCCCGACCGATGAAGCTCAGCGTGCTGACCGCAGCGTTTCAGGAGCTGACCCCGCGAGATCGGCGCGATCCTGATCCTGAGCTTGCGATCGAGGAATGGTTGCAGTTCGCGCGAGACATCGGTTCGCCGAACATTCAGCTCTCCGCCGCGCTGCATCCCACGCTGAGCGATATACCGCCTGAAGCAATGCTCGATCCGGTGGCCAACACGCTAGACCTGCGGGCACCCTTCGACAAGAACCGGGCGGCGCGTGTGCTGAAGTCGATGAAGGCCACAGGAGTAGGTCTCTCCGACCTCGGCTACTTCGACAACATGCTCGTGGACGATCCAACCGCGCGCAAACGCAAACACGAGTTCATGTTGCGTGTGTTCGATGCCGCAGCCTTGTTAGGTGCAAATGCGGTGTGCGGATTCGTCGGCCGTAACGTCAAACTCGAGATGGACGAGAACCTCGTCATGTTCGAGGAGCAGTTCATTCCCTTGCTCAAGGAGGCCAAGGCGCGCGGCCTCACCTATCGCGTCGAGCAATGTCCGATGCCGGGGTGGAACATCCTCGACCGCTGGCACAACAACATCGCATACGCGCCTGGTCCCTGGATCGCGCTGCATCGCATCTGCGAGAAGCACGGCGTGGGCGATCAGTTCCGCATCCACTACGACCCATCGCACGCCATCCTGATGGGACAGGACACGCGCTCGTTGTTCCAGTACTTGAAAGATGAAGGCTATGGCTTCCTGATTGGCGGCTTCCACGTGAAGGGACAGGTCGTCGACTCGCGTGGCGTTTCGGCATGGGGGTATGGCGGCCAGACCATGGAGCGTGGCGACTGGATCAAAGGCAAGCCGTCGACCAACCCTGCGGACGCTGCCAATGCATGGAAGAAGCAAGTCGTGCTCGCAGAGCACGAGCTCCCAGGCACGGCACGTCACGATCCCCTCGCCTATCTGCAGAACCGCAGCGTCGACTGGCTCGACCACCAGCTCGCAGCCCGGGAGCTGTTGTCGATCAATCCGGCCGACACCTATCTAGTTGTGGAGCACGAATACCCGCCGGCCCGCATACAGGACAAATCGAGACTCGCACCGATATTGAAAGGCTCGCTCGCGTTCGTGAAGGCCATCGACGAAGCCGCCGCCGCGATGTTCGCGCTTCAGCATGAAGTGATGGCGGGTCAGAAGATTCCGATCCAGGGCACCGGCCGGGAAGCATATCGGTCGTGATCAAGGCACGGCTGAGCGTGATGATGTTCCTGCAGTTCTTCATCTGGGGCTGCTGGTTCGTCACCCTGGGAACGTTTCTCGCGGCCAACTTCCAGGCGAGCGGCGCACAGACCGGACTGGCGTTCTCCACGCAGTCCTGGGGCGCGATCATCGCGCCGTTCATCATCGGGCTGATTGCCGATCGCTATTTCAACGCCGAGCGCATCCTCGCGGTGCTGCATCTCGTGGGCGCGGTGTTGATGTACCTGATGTTTCAGGCGCAGGACTTTGCGCAGTTCTATCCCTATGTCCTCGCCTACATGATTGCGTACATGCCGACGCTGGCGCTGGTCAACTCGATTTCGTTCCGCCAGCTCACGGATCCATCGCGGCAATTCTCGTTCGTGCGTGTGTGGGGCACTGTCGGCTGGATCGTCGCCGGGCTAGTGATCAGTTTCGGGTTCCACTGGGATACACAGAATGCGGTAGCTAGCGGCGCGCTGCGCAACACGTTCCTGATGGGCGCGATAATGTCGTTGCTACTGGCCATTTTCAGTTTGTCGCTGCCCGCGACGCCGCCCACAGTTAACAAGGCCGCGTTCTCGCTGCGCGGCGCCATAGGACTCGATGCGCTGAAGCTCCTGCGTGACCGGAACTTTTTAGTGTTCTTCGTCGCGTCGGTGCTGATCTGCATTCCGCTGGCCTTCTACTACCAGAATGCCAGCCCGTTCCTGACGGAGATCGGCACCGCCAACGCCACCGGCAAACTGACGATCGGTCAGATGTCGGAAGTCGTGTTCATGCTGTTGTTACCGATTTTCCTGCTGCGTTTCGGCATCAAGATGACGCTGCTGCTGGGAATGCTCGCCTGGGTAGTTCGCTATGTGCTGTTTGCCTATGGCGGCGAAGGCAACATTGCCGCGCTTCTGATCACTGGCATCGCCCTGCACGGCATCTGTTACGACTTCTTCTTCGTCTCTGGCCAGATCTACACGGATTCGAAAGCGGGCGCGCACTACAGAAGCGCTGCGCAAGGAATGATCACGTTGGCGACCTACGGCGTCGGAATGCTGGTGGGGTTTTCCGCTGCCGGCGCGATCACCGATCGCTTCAACGTCAATGGCCAGCACGACTGGTTTCAGATCTGGGTCTATCCGGCGGCGTTCGCCGCTGTCGTCATGGTCCTTTTCGCGCTTCTGTTTCGGAACGTAACAATAAAGTACGAGCGCTGACCTCACGCGTGTCCTATTTTGCAGAATCCGGATCAACAACATGCGCCATCGACGCGTCCCAGTCATATCGATTGATTCGCGCCAGCAAGTGTGAACGGCACGCGCGCGATCGTACCGGCGGGAGTGCCGCGCCGTGTGATCAATTGTGGCGAGCGTTGCGGGCCGCAGTCGGCCGCGCGAAATCCCGTTGAGACGATGCTACTTCTTCAGCTCTTCGAGCTCATGACGCGCCAGCTCCAGCCAGGCGGGCTCGTTCTTGAATGCATCCTTGGTGGCCTCCGTCCAGAACGCTTCGGCGGCTTTCGGATCGCGGGCAAACTTTGTTAGCTTTGCTGTGTATGGCATGGAACCGCTCATTGCCTGCATCAATCGGCCTGTCTCGGGCATGAGGAGTCGAAAGTAGTGCGCCTGGGCCGGATCGGCTTCGTCCAATTTTGTGGAAGTCTGGACGGAGAACTTGCCCATGAAAGCCATCCTGCCCGCTGCGACCGTGGTCTCGGTCTGCGCGATCGCCTCCTGCGACAAGAAGCCTTGGAATTCGCGCCCCGAGCTCATCGGGTTGCGGAGTTTCGCGACGACGGCGACGTATCGCCCCGGTTTGGCGTTCAGCAGGTACACATGGTCGCCGTCCGAGTAGTTCGACGGAAAGATCGCGGTCGCGCTTGATGGGTCAGCGTCGGAGTCCAGATGGACGAAGAAAATCTGGTCGGCCTGCATCTTGCCGATCTTCGCTGGCGGCTTCGCGTCGAGCGTGATTGCGAGCGAACCCTGCTCAGGGTTCGGCGGCGGCAGGCTGGGTCCCTTCGCCGCGGCGAGGCCGATAGTGAGTGTCAGGGCCGCGAGCATTGCTATCGTTTTCATCGTGAATATCCTCCCCTCAAGCTCAAGAGGCTTGTGGATTCTGCATCAGATAAGGTCGCGGCGGACGTAGTCTGCGAGGAATTTCACATGAAAAGGGCGTCTAGCAACCCTTAATAGGGCGCGCGTTGCGCGGGTGCGGGGTTGCATATTTCGCACAGGACTGAGGCCGTCTTCGCTGGCAATCAATCGACTTCGGGCAATGCTGCGACGAAATACGGAAGCTTGTAATGCAGAGGAGCGTGAGTGTTGGTTTCCGGAAGAGCTCATCGAGATGTACGAAGCGTTGCAGCGCTTCAAGAGCAACTCATGGCGGGCGCTGAATTCCTATGCGCACGCCGGCATCCACCCGCTGCGTCGGCATCACGAGGGTTATCCAGCTGCACTAATTCAAAACGTTCTCTGCAACTTGAACGGGCTCGGTGTGCTCGGTTGCATGCAGGCCGCAGTTCTGGGTGGCGAACAGCCACTTCAAACGCATTTGCTGGAGGTAGCCGGGCGCTTCTCGCAATGCTTGCCCGCTCCGCTCTAGTTGGTAAGCGTATAGCCATCTCATCTTGAGATAGCAGCCTCGTCGGGGTTCGCTTCCGCGTAGTGAAGAGACAGGCAGCCAACGCGAGATCGACGGCTTCCTATTTTGCCGGCTGCCGGCACACTGCTTCGATGTTGTTGCCGTCCGGATCCAGAACGAACGCTGCGTAGTAGAGCTCGGCATATTGAGGCCGAAGTCCCGGCTCTCCGTTACCAACTCCCCCTGCTTCCAACGCGGCACGATAGAAGGAATCCACCGCAGGGCGCGAACTTGCGAGAAACGCCACATGCAAATGCTTGATTGCGTGCCGGCCACTACGGATCCAGAACACCGGATCAGGGAGCACGCCGAAGCCCACTACCTCGTGCCCGTCAGGATGCTTGTGGCGTTCAACCAAAAACAGATCGAGCGGCGCGAGAGCGCGAGCGTAGAACTCGCAACTGCGTTCGAGATCAGCCACGGCCAGGTCGATGTGGTGGATCACGTCGCGAAGTCCACTCCAGAATTTTGTTAGCCGCCGCCGTTCAAGACTGCTCACTCGATATCCATTCTCTTGCGGCTTTCAGGTCTGCAAAAAATTTGGGTTTATACGCCGTCCACTCTTCCTCGAAAATCAGAAAAATCCGGTCCAAATTTGCAAAGAAATCTGGTTCGCCGACGATGGCCATTTTCAGCGTCGGGTTGATTGCTGAACCGGTGATGTCCTGTACGGAAATAGTGCGGAGATCGTCAACTGTGAGGTCCAGTCGAGCGGCTTTGGAAAAGTCCCAAATCTGATAGCGACATTGCGAGAACGATTCCTCGTTGGTCATTCGAAGATTCAGGTCAATGACCTCGGGACCCGTGACAACTCCCGAGAATGAAACGACAACTCCGGTTCCATTCGATTCGGCATTTACTTGATACGGCAAGTCGACCTCCGCGCTCCAGCGAGTTGTCAGGTCTCACGGCCCGCCACAGGTACAACCCACATTTGAATTGCGATGTATGTGCCGGCACCTGCAATTGCACCGACGATGTTCCATGGCGCATCTAGCTTAACCGCAGCCATGATCCCCAAGGCAACTGGCGCTGCCGCAGCCACCGCTACCCAAGGCACTCCTACGCGCTTGCCGCAGGACTTGCAGGGCACTGCTTCCTCGGGTCCCATAAAGCACTTGCGAAGGAGCGTCATCGATGGCCGGGCGCAGTAAGGGCACGTCAGCATGAAACGTAGGTCAACCTGATCACATCCTCGTCAATCCGATCATCAGCACTGAGGCGGAGCCGCGGCCGGAGTCCGGCGAAGTAAGGCTTGCCCTGACCAAGCACGACGGGGTGCAGGTAGATTCGATACTCATCGATCAGACCAAGTTCGGTAAGGCTTTGCGCCAGGTTGGGGCCAGCAACTTCGATCTCCCCGTCGCGCTCCGCCTTCAACTCGCGGATCGCTCCCTCAAGATCATCCCCAACAAGCTTGGCGTTAGGGCCGACCGACTTCAGCGTGCGCGAGACCACCCACTTCGGCTGGCTCCGCCACGCCGTCGCGAAGGCACGTTCGTCTGCGTTCCATTCAGGATGATCGTCGTCCCAGTAACGCATGACCTCATACATTTGACGACCGTACACACTGCCCGCCTGCCGCTGAGCCTCCTCGACGAAATGGCGGAAGAGCTTGGGGCCTGGCGCAAATGCCATATGGTCTACGTAGCCATCCAGGGACTGGTTCATTCCGAACACGAGCTTGGCCATTAGCCACCTCCTTTCCTTGCGAGGGAATTAGCGCGCCATGAAGCAACCAACCGCATCGCCACGCACATTGAACGTGGACGGCGGATTGCCTGAGTACGCCAGGACAAAGTCGTTCGAGGCAGGATCGAAGTAGAGTTCATGACCTTCCTTGTCATCTGCCACCAGAAAGCATTCGCGGACAACCGGCGGTTCCTCTCCTCGGAGCTGCGCGACGGAGTCTCGAATCTCGATTGGACGGAGCACTGGGTCCACCAAAGCCGTACGCATCTCGGCGAGTTGTTGAGTCACCCATTCCTGTGGCATTGGCGTTCCTAGCGCAGCCGAATGTCGCTGATAGACGTAGGAATCAATCTCCTGCTCAATCTTGCGCCGAAGGTCGACAGTATTCATGAGTGGCCGCGCACCGCCCGTTCATTACCAAGCATGTGCTGCCTTTGGATCGCGCTCGTAGATTGCGAGGAATTCGGCAAGGCTATTGGCCACCAACTCTGGTGGCCGCCGTCCACTGTGATGATCGACATAGACCGCCGATGTCTCCGCATTGACGGGCTTGAGCCTGAAGCTCCAGCATGACATCAGATAGTCAGCGAAAAGCGGGCCGGATTCCGAACGTTTTGAGTTATCTGCGACGATCTCGGAAAGCGACCAAATCTTCAGGCCCCCGTCGTCCATTGGCTCCATGCCACCGAATTCTGAATAGAACTCAATGACGTCACGCGTCGCAACGGATCCAACGCGCACGAATGCCTCAACAATTGCCTGCGGCGTTTCCGGGGGAAGTAGCGCAATGCCTTCCTCCTTCCAGCGGCGCACAAGTGTCTGAGGCAATATCACAAGCGGCCTAACGGCTGAGCTGAGCGCCATCGGAATTGATCTCCCACGGAATACTGAATCGGTCAGTAAGAGTGCCAAACCCAGGCGACCAGAAGGTCTTCTGAAACGGCAATTTGATCACTCCCCCTTCGCCGAGCTCCGCAAATACCTCACTGGCTCGAGCTGTGCCTGCAATCGTGAGCGTCACAAAGAATCCCTGCGGCCGTTGATATGAACCGGGAAGCAAGTCGACGCCCGTCAATTCAACTTCACCCAGAACCAGCGTGGCGTGCACAACTCGGTCATGCCACCGTGATTCAATTGACGACGCCATTGGCGACTCACCGTAAGTGAGCATCGTCTGGAGTGTTCCACCAAGGACTTTATGATAGAGCTGCATCGCCTCACGGCACTGCCCATCGAAGCATAGGTGAGGACTGATGCGCATCATCGTTCCTGTCGCCTAACGGTTGAGCTGAGCGCTGCGCGCGCTGCGGTATGAACTTGGCACTCTATCCCTCACGCGTGCGCTCCAGCAATTTGTTAGGCGGCACTTCATAAGACCTCGCTGCGTTAAGGACGATCGTGCCAGACGCGAGATCATGAAGAGCACGCCGCTGCTTTTGTCGTGGCAAGAACATGATTGAAAAGATGCCAAGTAGACCTTTAACCAACCATCGAGCCAGCGTGACGTGGATTCCGGGCCTCCCGAAGTCCGAAATGCGGCGGACTCGAAAGTGCATAACGAGTTGACCTGGCGTGCACGCCAGGGCTGTTAGCAGTGGCTCGTAAATGACGAATATCCACAACGGCCAGAGAGTGGCCTCCGTTGCGTCAGGGTCGTATAGGGGGCTTCGAGAGAAAGAGAAGAGCAACCCCAAAATCACGAAGGTGTCGATCATTGTCGACAAGTAGCGACGTAGTAACGAAGGATACATGCAGTGCGGCCTAGCGGTTGAGATGAGCGGCGGGCGCGCCGGCGTATGAGCGTGGCACTTTATCCCTCATGCGTCCGCTCCAGCGATTTGTCAGGCGTCAAGAAAGTCGGCTTGCGTGCAATCGCACTCACAAATGAAATGTGTCCGAAGAATTCCCCAGCTTGCGCGCGGCGCCTTGCTTCCTTCCGGAGGGCATCCGCGGCATCTGCGGAAAGAGAGCCCGATGCCGAGAGGATATCAGCGCCGCGATCGACGAGCGTTAGCATGTAGGTCGGCTCGGCTGTCTGCGTGTAGCCGTGGCTTCGGAGACTCAGCAACCGGAACCCTGCCGATTCAAGCGTCTTGGACAGGCGTCGCACGAGCCACGGATCGTGGACGAAGTTGGCCACCGTTGCGTTCACGAGATCTTGAAGTGGATCGAAGGCCTTGATCGCTACTGTCGTCGTCGTGAAGTCGCCGTCAAACACAGTCAACCAACCGTTCGGACGAAGGACGCGATAGGCCTCGCGCAACGCGGCCTCTGGATTGGGTATGTGACACAGCGTCGTGTGAAACACGACCAAGTCGAACGATGCGTCGGCAAACGGTAGCGAGCGACCATCGCCTTGCATGAAAGCCAGGCCGGGCAGATCCCCGCCGAGTTTTTGAGCTCGGGCTACAAATATCGGCGAGGGATCGAGTCCTGTGACCTCGAGCTTCAGCAACTCGAGGAGCGCTCGGCAGATCGCGCCAGTACCGCAGCCGATTTCCAGCGCCTTCGCACCAGGTGGCAATTCGATTTCCGACAAATATGCCCGCAATATTGCTTGCTGCTGCGAGTCACTCGCCCGGAGCTCCAGAACTTCTGAGAGACGTTCCTGGAGCGCCGGTTCGGTGTCCGCGATCGTAGCGTATGGGTCTGGCATGATTGTTGCGCGAAACGTGATGACGCCTAACGGTTGAGCTGAGCGGCGCGCGCGCCGTGGTACGAACTTGGCACTTTATCCATCACGCGTGCGCTCCAGAGATTTGTTAGCCGTCAGGAGCCTGACAAGGTTGCCGAGATAACCTCGGTTCCATTGAGTTTGATGTCACAACCCATTTCTCCCATGGTCGAAGGAGCTACAGCGATCATTCGCTGATCCTTCGCCTCATCCGAGAGCTTTCGAGCGTCAACTATCGATTTCTGGTCAATGTGATGACGCGCGGCGATTTGTGCAACTTGGGCAACTGGCGTGCCGGGGCGAAGCTCATCACAAAATGACCGCAGTCGATGTGTATCCCACGCGAAATAGATCGAATATGCAGCCATGGGAAGAAGGAAGATAGTACCCAGGACGACGAGACTTGGTCTGACGGTGCGACGCATGGGTGACGGCTAACGGTTGAGCTGAGCGGCGCGGCTGCGGCGGTTTGGGCTTGGCACTTTATCTTCCACGCGTCCGCTCCAGCGATTTGTTAGGCGTCACCGGCGTATCCGGCAGTTGAGCATCTGTTGGCCACGCGCCCACACAGCTGCCCAATCTTCCTGCGGCGCCTCAAGAATAAAGAGGCGGAGCGTGTCGCGCGCGTCATCTGCTAGCAAGAAAGTGTAAATCACGACCGGAGGAGAAACCGCACGGTCTACATAGGCTGCGCCAATGCCCGGCATGCCGTCTTGGGGTGGATTCTCGAAGCGCTTTGCATCTTCGTGCTTCGCAAGAAGCTCATCGAGATAAGTGCGCGCGTATTGAGACGGCGCTCTACCAGTCTTCTCCTGAATTCCACGGAGGACATTTAGAGTGAGTCCCGTGTCGAATTTTCCTTCCTTGTCAATATCCTGCTTCGACACGAAAAGAGCAGCAGTGTCGCCTTTCACTTCAGTCTTCACGAACCATTCCAGTGGACGAAGACAGGCCGAATCCCCCGCCTCAAACACGTACCATGCAAATCCGCTTGGTGCGTCTGCCGGCGGAGAAGACGGCGGGTCGGCGGCAATCGCGAAGGAAGCCGCACTGGCGAGAGCAATAGTCAGGAGGGGTGCGAGAACGCGCATGTGACGCCTAACGGTTGAGCTGAGCGACGCGCGCGCCGGCATCTGGGCTTGGCACTTTATCTTTCACGCGCCCGCTCCAGCGATTTGTTAGGCGGCCACTTCGATGTACTCGACCTTGCTCGATGGAGGCGGAATGGGTGAACCGTCCTCACGCAACCCATCGAGATGGAACCCGATGGCCTCGCGGATCGCCACTTCGGCCTCCGCAAGGGTAGCTCCAGTAGCAACGCAGCCCGGAAGGTCAGGGACATAGGCCGAGAAGTTCGAGCCCGCATTTTCAATGACGACGGCGTAGCGCATCGCAGTTACCTTAATTTCGCCTGAGACCGGCCTGCTTGAGAATACTGTTGAGCGTGCCCGGAGCCAAATCGTCACTGGGTTTTCCCGGGACAGTTACCCGACCTGGCTTCGACAAGTGCTTGAATTGACGGTGACTGCCCCGAGTTGCGACCAAGTACCAGCCGTCGGTGTGCAAGAGTCGGAGCAGTTCACTCACTTTCATCCGCCAACGCTAAAGTTGGCGCGCCCCTCCGTGAACGTTTGAAATCGTCGTGGAATCGCTAGATTGCCGCCTAACGGTTGAGCTGAGCGGCGCGGCTGCGGCGGTTTGGGCTTGGCACTTTATTTACCACGCGTGCGCTCGAGCGATTTGTTAGGGCCCACGGACTACGGCCTGGCTAAAACTCTTGATACCTTCAACCTTGCCTGCCCAGGGCAGCATACTCTCAAAATAAACGTTTACCTTTGGCGTGAGTTCAGCAGTCGCGGAGGCCGTGCCCAGGTAGATCATGGCAAGAGACGGATACTCGATAGGATTAGTGTTGAAGATTGGAGTACCACAGGCAACACAAAAGTGCTTCGCGGCTTTCTGCGTCGCGGCATATCGAGCGATGGACTCTTGGCCCTGTTCCACGTGAAAGTCGGCCTCACGAACCACAACGTATGAGGTGAATGCAGCGCCTGATAGGCTGCGACATAAGCCGCAATGGCAGTTCACGACCGAGACAATAGTCCCGTGCACGGCGTAGCAAACCTTGCCGCAATGACAGGAGCCGATGAGTGTAGCTGGTGACGTCATGTTGAGGGCCCTAACGGTTGAGCTGAGCGGCGCGGCTGCTGCGGTTTGGGCTTGGCACTTTATCCTCCACGCGTGCGCTCCAGCGATTTGTTAGGCGGCGATCTCGCAAGCGTTGAGCGCCATACATGCTCATTCCCGAACGGCTCGCTTTTTCGACTCAAATAGCGCTTCGCGAGCGGAATTGGACTCTTCGAGACTTGCATAGCTTTCCACTTTCATTCCAGGGTGTTTAACCACCCAGTCGATGTCGTCGCGAGTTAAACCCCTGAGATCGAGCTTCCCGAGCAAATGCAGATAAGTCACGTCGCCATATTCGGTGGTTCGGTCGCGAACGGCATACATCAATACGTAACCACGCTTGTACGGCCACCGCGACGTTAGCACCGACAAGTCGATACCCGCAAAAGGGAATTGCCGAATCACCAGACGCTGGAACGGAGCGCGAACCGTGACGCCTTCTGCGTCGACCTCAAACCGCTCCACACGAAGCGCCAGAAAAAATACCGCCGCCGCGAAAAGCGCGGGGCCACCTAGGTACAAGGCCAATTCTGGATCTCGAGTGACGAAGGCTGTAGCAACGACGGCCACAAAGGCCGCAATCGGAATCAGGGGCAGGAATAACCAGCGAAGCATCGGCGACCTAAAAGTGCGTGGTGCCATATGATTTCGCGGCCTAACGGTTGAGCTGAGCGGCGCGCACGCCGACGCATGAACTTTGCACTTTATCTCTCACGCGTCCGCTCCAGCGAGGTGTTAGGTGATCAGCGATGCCGTTGTTTACCTGAACCACCATCGATCTTCGCGCACGAAATTGCCCAAGCCGAATAGCCCCAA
>Ga0190271_10001994_pt1 | contig 12077 bp, 11 predicted proteins | sample Popmic356T_FD_133747 | JGI IMG/M metagenome (GOLD analysis project Ga0190271, IMG submission 133747) | Populus adjacent soil microbial communities from riparian zone of Weber River, Utah, USA - 356 T | ecosystem: Environmental > Terrestrial > Soil > Riparian zone | place: USA: Utah | collected...
AAGTCGCCTGCCTCGATCACCGCGATGGTGCTGAAGCTGGCAGGGCAGCTCTCCGAGCATCTCGTCGACACCGAGGAGCTGCGCGACACCCACGTGGAGCTCGACCGGCTCGTGCACACGCTGCCTGCCGGCCGGTATCAGCGTGACAGCGGTCCGAGCCAGTGGCTGCTGCGGATGCTGGCCACGCAGACCGAACGCACGGCGCTGGTTCCGCTGATCGATGCACTGCACCGGCGGATGCGCGAGGAGCGGGTCATCGACTTCGGCATGCAGATGGCCTCCGCAGCTCGACTGGCGTCGCGGTTCCCGCAGGTCGGGGAGCAGCTGCGGCAGCGCTACCGGGTGGTGCTGCTCGACGAATACCAGGACACCGGGCACGCCCAGCGGGTCGCGCTGTCGTCGCTGTTCGGTGGGGGCGTCGACGACGGACTCGCCCTCACCGCCGTGGGTGACCCCATCCAGTCGATCTACGGGTGGCGCGGGGCGTCGGCGACCAACCTCCCGCGGTTCACCACCGACTTCCCCCGTTCGGACGGCACCCCGGCGCCCAGCTTGGAGCTGCGCACCAGTTGGCGCAACCCGCCCGAGGTGTTGCATTTGGCCAATGCGGTGTCCACGGATGCGCGGCGCCGTTCGGTGGCGGTGCGGTCGCTGCGGCCGAGGCCCGCCGCCGAGCGGGGCCATGTGCGCTGCGCCCTGCTGCCCGACGTGGAGGCCGAACGCGAATGGGTGGCCGAGAACGTGGCGCAGCGGTACCACGAGGGCGTCAGCGCGTCCGGCGCGGCGCCGACCGCGGCGGTTCTGGTGCGGCGCAACGCCGATGCCGCGCCGATGGCCGAAGCACTCACCCGGCGCGGGGTCGCCGTGGAGGTCGTCGGTCTGGCCGGGCTGCTGTCGGTGCCCGAGGTGGCCGATGTGGTGGCGATGCTGCGGCTGGCCGCCGATCCGACCGCCGGGCCCGCGGCGATGCGCGTGCTCACCGGCCCTCGCTGGCGGCTGGGTGCCCGCGACATCGCCGCGCTGTGGCGGCGCGCCGTGCAGCTCGACGCCGGTACGCAGCAACACCGCGGCGGGACCGACCAGATCGTCGCGCAGGTCGCTCCCGACGCCGACGCGGCGTGCCTGGCCGATGCGATCTGCGATGCCGGGCCCGCCGGTGCATACTCCCCGGCGGGGCACGCCAGGATCGTGGCGCTGGGCCGCGAGCTGACCGCGCTGCGTGCCCATCTGGACAGCCCCCTGCCCGATCTGGTCGCCGAGGTGCGCCGCCTCCTCGGCATCGACACCGAAGTCAGGGCGGCCCGGCCGGTCTCGGCAGGGTGGTCGGGCACCGAACACCTGGACGCATTCGGTGACGTGGTCGGCGACTTCTCCGCCCGGCCCGGCGCCACGGTGTCGGCACTGCTCGCGTTCCTCGACACCGCCGAACAGGTCGAGAACGGTCTGGCACCCGCCGAGATCACGGTGGCGACCGATCGGGTGCAGATCCTCACCGTGCACGCGGCGAAAGGTCTGGAGTGGCAGATCGTCGCCGTGCCGCACCTCAGCGGCCGGGTGTTCCCGTCGACCGCATCCCCGCGGACCTGGTTGAGTGACGCGGCCGACCTGCCTCCGCTGCTGCGCGGCGATTGCGCGACCGTGTCCGAGCACGGCGTCCCGGTGCTGGAAACCACCACCGTCAACGATCGAAAGGCTTTGTCGGACAGCATTTCCAACCACAAGCGCAGCCTCGACCAGCGGCGAACCGACGAAGAGCGCCGGCTTCTCTATGTGGCGGTCACCCGCGCCGAGAGCACGCTGCTGGTGTCGGGTCATCACTGGGGCGCCACCGAATCCAAACCCCGCGGACCGTCGACATTTCTCTGCGAGCTCAAGGATGTCATCGACGCCTGTGCTGCCGCGGGAACGCCGTGTGGGGCCATCGACGTCTGGGCCGACGCCCCTGCCGACGGTGACCCGAACCCGCTGCGGGATCGGGTCGTCGCGGCGATGTGGCCGATCGACCCGGTGGCGGGCCGCCGCGAGAGCGCCGACCACGGCGCCGAACTGGTGGCGCAGGCGATGTCGGCGGACACGGAGGGCGATGCGCACGACCTGCACGGCTGGGCCGCCGACGTCGACGCGCTGCTGGCCGAACGGGAGACCGCGGCGCGCCGGCCCACCCCGTCGCTACCCACGCAGCTCTCGGTGAGCACGGTGGTCGAACTCGGTCGCGATCCCGGCGCCGTCGCGCAGCGGCTCAATCGGCGGCTGCCGCGGCGTCCGGATTCCCAGGCGTTGCTGGGTACGGCGTTTCACGAATGGGTGCAGCGGTATTTCCAGGCCGAGAAGCTGTTCGATCTCGACGACCTGCCCGGTGCCGTGGACGCCGACCGTCAGGACCGGGGAGAGCTCGAGGAACTGCAGGCCGCGTTCGCGGTGTCCGCCTGGGCTGCGCGCACGCCGCTCGAGGTGGAGGTCCCGTTCGACATGGTGATCGCGGGACGGGTCGTCCGTGGGCGTATCGACGCGGTCTTCGCCGACGAGGACGGTGCGGTGACCGTGGTGGACTGGAAGACCGGGGAACCCCCGTCAACGCCAGAAGACCTGCAGCGTAACGCTGTTCAGCTCGCCATCTATCGGCTCGCCTGGGCGCGGCTGCAGGGCTGCCCGGTGTCGTCGGTGCGCGCCGCGTTCCACTACGTGCGGTCCGGGCGCACCGTGGTGCCCGACGTGCTGCTCGGGGCCGACGAAGTGGCCGAGTTGATGACACTGCCCGCCGCGTGACCGTTGTGCGGCGAGCTGGCAGAGGACCCCGAGTCGGCGGCGTCGGTCCACCGCCACCAGTGCGTTGCGGTGCGTCACGTCACCTCGCATCGGGCGGGAGTGAGGATGCGCGGGCCAGTTTCGGTGATGGCGATGGTGTGTTCGGAGTGCGCCGTGTTCGACCCGTCTGCCGAGCGCAGGGTCCAGCCGTCGGCATCGATCACCAGACGGTCGCTGCCTCGTGCCCACCACGGTTCAAGCGCGAAGGTCATCCCCGGCCGCAGCAGCAGTCCGCGCCCATGTCGTCCGCGATTGGGGATGTGGGGATCCTCGTGCATGGTGCGACCTAGTCCATGCCCGCCGAATTCGGCATTGACGCGATATCCGGCGTCGTTGGCGACTTCGCCGATTGCGGCGGAGATGTCACCGAGTCGGCCGCCGGGTACGGCTGCGGCGATACCTGCGTCAAGGGCTCGTTGCGTCGACTCGACCAGCGCTCGGTCCGCGGCGTCAGCGCCGTCACCGACGATGACCGTGACCGCGGAATCGGCTACCCACCCCTCGATCGACACCGCAAAGTCCAGGCTCAAAACATCGCCATCACGCAGCACATAGTCGCGTGGAATGCCATGCAGCACAGCATCGTTGACCGACAGGCAGATGACGTTCCGGAATGGACCGCGACCGAATGACGGCGCGTAATCCCAGTAGCACGATGTCGCACCTCGGTCAGCGATCAGCGCGCGGGCATGGTGCTCGAGCTGCATCACATTCACCCCCGGCTGCGCCTCGATCGACAGCGTCGCCAGCGTTTCCGCGACGAATTCACCCGTGACTGCCATCTTTGTGATCTCGTCGGCAGTCTTGAGTTCGATCATGTCCGGCCTCCGCCCGCGTCGGTATTTTTATACCGACGCGACAGTACCAGCGCCGGTACTAAAATACCGGCTATGCTGACCGGCATGGTGCGGGTACCTCTGAGCCCAGAGCAGGTGAAAGCCGGGCAACGCCTCGGCGCGCTGATGAGGACAGCCCGGGCCGGTCGCGACCCCGAGATGATCGCCCGCAACGCCGGCATCTCACCCGAGACGCTGCGCAAGATCGAGGTCGGAAGAATGCCCAGCCCGAGCTTCGGCACGGTGGTCGGACTCTGCAATGCGCTCGGCCTGCCGCTGCAGAATGCCGTCGATGCCTGGAGTGGCGCAGCCGACCACCGGATGGCTATCTAGAACAATCAGCTCTGCCGGCAGACCTTCAGCGCCCGGGTGATCATTGAGATCTCTAGCGGCAACCGGCCGACGGCGGCTTCCGAGGCGTAGGTGTAGCAGCGCGGGCTGCCCGGAAGTTTCACGCCGATGATGGTGTCGAACGGCTCGGGAGCGGCGAAGGGCAGCACCGTCATCCCGACGAGCGTGGCGCCCATCTTGGCGCCACGCGACGACATGGTGATCTGCTGCAGTTCGAGCAGGGGCAGGTCGTGGTTACATTGTGCTGGTGCGGCAGCCTCATCTGATGACGGGTCCCTGTGGCTAGCGGCATCCTGCGTCGTCGGCTGCGCCGGTTTGACCAAACCCTGGCGAATCTGCCGGTCCACGCGCTCACCGACCGGGTGCAGATCCCGACCACGCCCATCAGCCCGGTACGCCGTATCACCACCCGGGTCATCTACGCGCTGGCGGCGCTCTTCGCCGCGGTCCTGATCGTCTACCTGGACCGGCACGGCTATCGCGACATCGAGAGCGCGCCGAACGAAGACGACCCGCTGTCGTTGCTGGACTGCATCTACTACGCCACGGTGTCGCTGTCGACCACCGGCTACGGCGACATCACGCCGGTCACGCCGTCGGCCCGGCTCATCAACGTCCTGGTGATCACCCCACTGCGGATCGCGTTCCTGATCGTGCTCATCGGCACCACCGTCGAGACCCTCACCACGCAGTCGCGACAGGCCTACCAAATCCAGCGTTGGAGGAACAGATTGCGCAACCACATCATCATCGTCGGCTACGGCACCAAGGGACGGACCGCTGCCGCGGCGATGGTCGGCGACGACGTCGCGCCCGCTGACATCGTGGTCGTCGACGAGAACCCCGCAGCGCTGGAGCGCGCCAAGAGCGCCGGGCTGGTCACTGTCCGCGGCAGTGCCACCGACTCCGAGGTGCTGCGGCTGGCCAGCGCCCAACATGCCAAGGCGATCATCGTCGCCACCAACCGTGACGACACCGCCGTGCTCGTCACGCTGACCGCACGGGAACTCGCACCCAACGCCAAGATCATCGCCGCGGTGCGCGAAGCCGAAAACCAGCACCTGCTGCAGCAATCCGGTGCGGACTCCACTGTGGTGACCTCCGAGACCGCGGGCCGTCTACTCGGCATCGCGGTGCAGACACCCAGCGTCGTCGAGATGATGGAGGACCTGCTGACCCCTGCCGCGGGCTTCGCGATCGCCGAACGGGAGGTCACGCCAAAGGAGGCCGGCGGCTCACCTCGCCACCAGCACGACATCGTGCTGGGTGTCGTGCGCAACGGCAAGCTGATCCGCGTCGACGATGCCGAGGTCGATGCGCTGGAACTCGGGGACCGGTTGTTGTACGTCCGCAGCGCGGATGCCGAGCGGTGAAACCCTCAGGGTTCAGGTTGCGTCACGTCCCGCTGTTGTCACGGGTGGGTGCCGACCGGGCGGACACGCTGCGTACCGACGTCGACGCGGCGGTGGCCGGCTGGCCGGAGGCGCTGCTGCTCCGCGTGGACCGGCGCAACCAGGTGCTGATCTCCGACGGCAGAGTGGTGCTCAATAACGCGGCACGGTTGGGTGACGCACCGCCCGAGAACGCCGTATTCCTCGGTCGACTCGACGACGGCCGCCACGCGTGGGCGATCCGCGGCGAGCTGGAACCCCCTGAGGATCCGCTGGCGCCGACCGAGGAGCTCGACCTTCGCCGGGCCGGCCAGATCTTCGACGATGTCAGCGCGCAACTGGTGTCGACCGCCACCGCGCTGTTGAACTGGCATGACAACGCCCGGTTCAGTCCCGTCGACGGGGCGCCGACCACGCCGGTCAAGGCGGGGTGGTCCCGGGTCAACCCGGCCACCGGCCACGAAGAGTTTCCCCGCATCGACCCCGCGGTGATCTGCCTGGTGCACGACGGCCACGACCGCGCCGTGCTGGCCCGCCAGACGTTGTGGCCGGAGCGGCTGTTCTCGATCCTCGCCGGATTCGTGGAGGCCGGTGAGTCTTTCGAATCCTGCGTGGTCCGCGAGATCGCCGAGGAGGTCGGTCTGACGGTCACCAAGGTCGAGTATCTGGGCAGCCAGCCCTGGCCGTTCCCGCGGTCGCTGATGGTCGGGTTTCACGCCCTCGGCGACCCCGAGCAGGGGTTCTCGTTCAACGACGGCGAGATCGCCGAGGCGGCATGGTTCACCCGCGCCGAGATCCGCGAAGCCCTGGCGCAGGGGGACTGGAGCAGCGACGGCCCCTCCCGGCTGCTGCTGCCGGGATCCATCTCGATCGCCCGGGAGATCATCGAATCCTGGGCGGCCCTGGACTGACCGTTCCGCGCGAGCTGCGGGCACCTCCCCCTCGCGAGCAGACACAAAATCGCCTGAAATCGCGTCGGAACATGCGAGTTTGCGTCTGCTCGCGGGGGGAACTCAGCCGGTGAGCTTGGCCTTGACCTGTTTGATGCTCGGGTTCGTCAGCGTCGAGCCGTCGGCGAACTTCACCGTCGGCACGACGTGGTTACCGCCGTTCACCGATCCGACGAACTGCGCCGCGGCCTGGTCGTCCTCGATGTCGACTTCGGTCCACGCGATGCCCTCAGACTTCAGCGCGGTCTTCAGTCGGGCGCAATAGCCACACCACGACGTGGTGTACACGGTCACCGCAGCTGTTCGGACTGAGTTCTCAAGGCTCATAGGAAGCTCAACGTAGCCGATGCCGTCGGCATGCCCGCGTCGCGGCCCGCGTTTGTCGGGCCGCGCTGTCATGATGGTCGGCATGTCTGCCACAGCCTCGCGCGACCGGCTGCTCGGCGACCTCGACGAAGAGCAGCGCGAGGCGGTGCTCGCGGCCCGCGGACCGGTCTGTGTGCTGGCCGGCGCCGGGACCGGAAAGACCCGCACCATCACCCGCCGCATCGCCCATTTGGTGACCGCAGGCCACGTCGCCCCCGCTCAGGTCCTCGCGGTGACGTTCACGCAGCGCGCGGCGGGGGAGATGCGGGGCCGGCTGCGCGCGCTCAGCGACGGTGAGGTCGGGACGTCCACCGAATCGGTGCAGGCGATGACGTTCCACGCCGCTGCGCGCCGCCAGCTGTCGTACTTCTGGCCCCGGGTGGTGGGGAGCACCGAATGGCAGCTGCTGGACACCAAGTTCGCGATCGTCGCCCAGGCAGCGAATCGCGGTGGGCTACCGACCAGCACCGACGACGTCCGAGACCTCGCCGGTGAAATCGAATGGGCCAAGGCCTCTTTGATCAGTCCCGAGGATTACGCCGCAACCGTGGCCAAGGCCGGGCGCGACATTCCGTTCGACGCGGCCAAGGTCGCGGCGGTGTACGCCGGCTACGAGGCGCTCAAAGCCCGCGGTAACGATCTCATGCTCCTGGATTTCGATGACCTGCTGCTGCACACCGCCGCCGCGATCGAGAACGACGCGGCGGTCGCACAGGAGTTCCGTGACCGCTACCGGTGCTTCGTGGTCGACGAGTATCAGGATGTCACCCCGCTGCAGCAGCGGGTGCTGGACGCCTGGCTCGGCAATCGCGACGACCTCACCGTCGTCGGTGACGCCAACCAGACCATCTACTCGTTCACCGGCGCCTCGCCGCGCTACCTGCTCGATTTCTCCCGGCGATTCCCCGAAGCGGCGGTCGTCCGGCTGGAGCGTGACTACCGCTCCACCCCGCAGGTGGTGTCGCTCGCCAACAGGGTCATCGCGACCGCGCGCGGCCGGATGGCAGGCAGCAAGCTGCACCTGGTGGGCCAGCGCCCGGCGGGGCCCGAGCCGACGTTCAGCGAGTACCCCGACGAGGTCGCCGAGGCGGCTGCGGCGGCCCGCAACGTCAAGAAGCTCCTCGAATCCGGAACTGCCGCTTCGGAAATCGCGATCCTTTACCGCATCAACGCGCAGTCGGAGGTCTACGAGGAGGCGCTCACCGAAGTCGGTGTGCCATTCCAGGTTCGGGGCGGTGAGGGGTTCTTCAGCCGGCAGGAGATCCGGCAGGCACTGTTGGCGCTGCAGCGCGCCGCCGAACGCGGCACCGGGGACGCTGAGGGCGCGCCGGCTGCGCTTCCGGAGGTGGTGCGCGCCACGCTCGAGCCGCTGGGCCTGACCGCGGAGCCGCCGTCGGGCACGCGTGCCCGGGAGCGCTGGGAGACGCTGGTGGCGCTGGCCGAACTCGTCGACGAAGAGGTGACGCAGCGCCCGCAGCTGGATCTGCGTGCCCTGGTCATCGAGTTGCGCCAGCGCGCAGATTCCCGCCACCCACCGGTGGTACAGGGCGTCACGTTGGCCTCGCTGCACGCCGCCAAGGGCCTGGAGTGGGATGCGGTGTTCCTCGTCGGGCTCGCCGACGGCACGCTGCCGATCTCCCACGCAGTGTCCCACGGCCCCGACAGTGAGCAGGTGGAGGAGGAGCGCCGGCTGTTCTACGTCGGAATCACCAGGGCGCGAGTGCATTTGGCGCTCAGCTGGGCGCTGGCGCGGACCCCGGGCGGACGGCAGGGCCGGCGCCCGTCGCGGTTCCTGAACGGCATCGCGCCGCAATCGCCACGCGACGACGGACCGAGTCGGCCCCGCAAGCCCCGCGGTCCGGCGCCGCGCTGCCGGGTCTGCAACTCCGCGCTGACCTCGCCCGCCGCGATCATGCTGCGCCGATGCGAGAGCTGCCCGTCAGACCTCGACGAACAACTGCTCGCCGACCTCAAGGACTGGCGGCTGCGGATCTCCAAGGAGATGAGCGTGCCGGCCTACGTGGTGTTCACCGACAACACCCTGATCGCGATCGCGGAGTCGCTGCCGACCGATGACGCGGCGCTGGTCGCCATCCCCGGCATCGGCGCCCGCAAGCTCGAACAGTTCGGGCCGGACGTGCTCGCCATGATCAAAGACCGCCAAACATCGTAGAAATACCGCCAAAGCCGCAGCTCAGAAATTCGCTTGTGGGTTTCGGCTGATACGGTCTAGCCTCAGAAACACACTGACGAAGGTCCATGTGCGAAAGGAGGATGCCTCGATCATGACAAGCAATTGCGAATTCACCGGTGTAAGCGTTGCCGGCATGTCGCGCACCCTCCATGCCCCCGTCGGGGCGCACCCCGCGCATTCCATCGCTGCCAACGCCGCTATTGCGGCGCCGCGTAAGCGCCGCGCCGCAGCCGGCACGACTGCCGCGTCCGTGAATCGGGGCTCCATCTAGCAGAGCCCACGAAACGCCTGAAGGCCACGGACCCGCAATCACCCGGATCCGTGGCCAGATTCGTTTCAAGGCTTTCGAAAGCCTTCAGAAATCCGAACACCTGGTCGCAGATCCATCGAAGACAGATGGCCGACAAGAAGAAACGACCAGGAAGCAGAGGACCGGACATGTCTTCCCTGACATGTGAGCGAACGAAGCTGGCGGTGCCGTGTCATGTCGAGGACCCCGATCTGTGGTTCGCGGAGGACCCGCGCGATCTCGAACAGGCCAAGGCGCTGTGTGCGCAATGCCCGATCCGGCGCGAATGCCTGAACGCGGCACTGGAACGTCAGGAGCCGTGGGGGGTGTGGGGCGGCGAGATCCTGGACCGGGGCACCGTCATCGCCCGCAAGCGGCCGCGGGGGCGACCGCGCAAGGACACGAAAGAGCCTGTCGCCGCGTGATTTTCGGCCGGCCCCGGCGCGCTATACCGCGTCGGGGTCGGCGAATCCCGGCACCATCTCCTCGGCGATGCGCCGGGTGTCGACGTGCGCGTCGAGCTGGCAGGAGATCGCGACGATCGACGCGATCACCCGCATCGGGATCGCCATTTTCGGCGGGATGTCCATCTGGCGGGCGGCCTTGATCTGGCCGGCCGCCTTGTCGAGCTCCAACGTCGTCATCCGCTGCAGCCATTTCCGGGTGTAGTGGAACACCGGGACCTGCAGCGGCTCGACGTACTGCTTGAGCATGTCGTCGATCTCCCGGGTGGACACCTGCTGGCCCTTCTGGATGAAACCCGCCTTCTCCATGGTGGGCAGCAGTTTGTCGTAATTCTTGTCCACCCCGTAGCGCAGCAACTGGCCCAGCTCGACGGGCCAGCCGCCGGGCATCGGCGCCACCGCGCCGAAGTCGATGACCCCCATCCGGTTTCCGGTCATCAGCATGAAGTTGCCGGGATGGGCGTCGCCGTGGACCAGCCCGAGTCGCGTCGGGGCGTCGTCGCAGAACTCGAACATCCGGGTGGCCATCAGGTCGCGCTGCTCCTGGGTGCCCTCGCGGATGATCTGCGACAGCGGGATGCCGTCGATCCATTCCTGGATGACGACCTTCGGGGCGCTGGCCACGACGCGCGGCACCACGAAGTTCGGGTCGCCTTCGTACGCCTTGGCGAAGGCGCGCTGATTGTCGGCCTCGAGCCGGTAGTCGAGTTCCATCTCGGTGCGCTCGATCAGCTCGTCGACGATGCCTTGGACGTCGGCGCCGGGCGTGATCTGCTTGAGCACACTGACCATCCGCTGCATGGTCTTGAGGTCTGCGCGCAGCGCCTCGTCGGCGCCCGGGTACTGGATCTTGACCGCGACCTCGCGGCCGTCCGCCCACACCGCCTTGTGCACCTGGCCGATGCTGGCCGAGGCGATCGACGTGTCGTCGAACGACTGGAACCGGTCCCGCCACTTGGTGCCCAACTGAGCGTCGAGGACCCGGTGCACCTTGGCGGCGGGCATCGGCGGGGCCTCGCGCTGCAACTTGGTCAGCGCCTCGCGGTAGGGCTTGCCGTACTGCTCGGGGATCGCGGCCTCCATGACCGACAGGGCCTGGCCGACCTTCATCGCGCCGCCCTTGAGTTCGCCGAGCACGGTGAACAGCTGCTGGGCAGCCTTGTCCACGAGTTCGGCGTTGACCTCGTCCCTGGGCTTGCCGGTCAGGCGTTTGCCGAAGCCCAGCGCGGCGCGCCCGGCCATGCCCACCGGCAGCGATGCGAGCTTTGCGTTGCGCGCGGCGCGACCCCGCTTGATGTCACTCACCACTCCATCATCCACGACCGCGCTGCACTTCTACCAACTGGTTGGAAAGGGCAGCCGTCGGCAGTCCATTAGCACGTACACCGGGGATGCCGGCCCCATTTGCGGGCCGCGATCGAGCCGGTGGTGACGTCGAATTCCAGGGTGGTGTCGAGCGTGGCAGGGGGAGTCGCAGACGCGGCCCCGGAGCCGTCGCCGCTGCGCACAGCGCGGATGACGTGGTCGACCTCGTTGAGCGCCAGCGCGGCCGTCGCCAGCACGGTCGCCCGGTCGGCGGTTCCCACGGTCTGGCACAGTTGCGCGGCGACCGCAGGCCAGGCGGCGTCCCGGTCGCTGCGGTGCATGTCAGCGCACCGCAGACAGCTGGTCACGCCCGGGATGACGAGCGGGCCGACCAGCCCGGTGCCGTCACGCACCCGCACCGGTAGGTGTGGCACTCCGGCGTCGTGCAGTTCGCGAACCACCCGCGGGTCGGCGACGAGATAGTCGGTCAGCACGGCGAGGTCCGCCGCCCCCGGTGATGCATGGGTTCGGCTGCTTTGGCTGATCCGCACACCCGAGCAGCGCAGCGACGCGGTCAGCAGGTCGGACAGCGGGCCGCTGCCGTGGACGCGGATCGACGCCGAGCGGGTGCGGCGCTGTGCCACCTCGGTGGCGACGCCCGACTCGACCAGGTGGGTGACGAGGCCGGAGACGACGGACGCGTCGGCACCTCGACGGGTAGCCAGGGCCTGCAACTCGGCGATCGTCGCCGCGGATTGCAGCGCCCGCAGCAGCTCAGCCAGGACGGTGGCCGGCAGTCCGGCCGGCGGGTGCACGATGACCGCGCGGCGCGGATCCCAGCCCACCTGGACCGTCCCGTCGGGCCGGGACAGCACCGGTCTGGCGGGGCTCAGCACGAATCGCGTCATGGATCGACAGTGCCACGGCGGAACGACCCCCAGCCGAGTTATCCACAGGCGACGGGCGTTACGTCGCCTTCGGCGGGTCGTCGGTTCCGGCGTCACCGCGCTGAATGTCCGCGATGGCCTGCTCGATGGCGCTGTCCATGTCGCTGGTGTCGCCACCGATCATGCGGTCGATGAATCCGGCGGGTTCGTCGAGATCCGAGGCGCTGGGCATCAGGTCG
>Ga0190271_10001995_pt1 | contig 12077 bp, 7 predicted proteins | sample Popmic356T_FD_133747 | JGI IMG/M metagenome (GOLD analysis project Ga0190271, IMG submission 133747) | Populus adjacent soil microbial communities from riparian zone of Weber River, Utah, USA - 356 T | ecosystem: Environmental > Terrestrial > Soil > Riparian zone | place: USA: Utah | collected...
CGTGCTCGGCGGCGAGCTCGACCAGCCGCACCCGCTTCGCGGCCGAGAGCGTGCAGCCGGCCGGGTTGTGCGAGTTGGGGATGACGTGGGCGAGCTTGATCGGCCCCTCCGCCAGCGCCGCCTCCAGCTCGCCGATGTTCAGCCCGTCGGCCTCGAGCGAGACCGGCACCAGCTCGACCCCGAGCTGCTGCAGGAGCAGCAGGGTGCGGTCGTAGGTCGGCTGCTCGACGACCACCCGGTCGCCGGGCGAGAGCAGGTGTTCGAACAGCATCGCCCCGCCCTCGAGCGAGCCGTTGGAAACCATCACCTGCGAGGCGTCGAGCCCCCCGTGCCGAGCCGCGATCCACTCGCAGAGCCCCGGATGCCCGATCCCGGTCCCGTACGAAAGGGCCTTTTCCCAGTCCGAGTCCAGCGCCCGCGCCGCCGCGTCCCGCACCGCCTGGTGGGGCAGGATGTCGGCGCTCGGAGCGCCCCGCGCAAACGAAATCGTCTCTCCAGCCATGTGTCCCCGACCCTAGCAACGCGAAGCCGCCCACCGACCCCCCGCGGAAGTCGTCGACTTCGGGCAGCTGCAGCGAGCCGGGGAGGAGGCCGACAAGCGCAACCTGCTGCAGCTCGCCGCGGTCGAGCGGGTTTGCGAGCGGGGTTCGAGCGCGACCGCACTCGCGACCCCCGCGAAGCGGGGCAGGTCGCGGCGGAGATTCGCGAGCTGCTCGCGGCGACGCCGCTGGCACCCGCCAGGTGAAGCGCGCCGCGGCTAGGAGCCGCGCAGCGTCTCGGCGGCGATCGCCGCCGTCTCGGTCGGGCTTTCGCCGACCCGGACGCCCTTTGCTTCCAGCGCGTCCTTCTTCGCCTGAGCGGTGCCCGACGACCCGGAGATGATCGCGCCGGCGTGGCCCATCTGCTTGCCGGGCGGGGCCGTGAAGCCGGCGATGTAGGCGACCACGGGCTTGCTGACGTTGGCGGCGATGTACTCGGCGGCCCGCTCCTCGGCGTCGCCACCGATCTCGCCGACCATCACGATCAGCTCGGTCTCGGGGTCCTGCTCGTAGAGCGCGAGGATGTCGATGAAGTCGGAACCGATGATCGGGTCGCCGCCGATCCCGACGATCGAGGAGTTGCCGGTGCCGGCCTGCTTCAGCTCGTTGCCGATCTGGTAGGTCAGCGTGCCCGACTTGGAGACGACCCCGATCGGGCCCGGGTCGAAGAACTGGGCGGGGATGATGCCGACGTTGGCCTTGCCGGGCGAGAGCGCGCCGGGGCAGTTGGGGCCGAGCAGGCGAACGCCCTTCTCGCGGGCCTTCCAGTAGAGGTCGAGCATGTCGAGGACCGGGATCCCCTCGGTGATCGCGATCACCGTGTGGACGCCGGAGTCGAGCGCCTCGTCGATCGCCGGCGCCGCGAAGCGGGCGGGGACGAAGATCATCGAAGTGTTGGCGCCGGCCTCCTGGACCGACTCGGCGATCATGTCGAAGACCGGCACGCCCTCGACGTCCTGGCCGCCCTTGCCCGGCGTGACGCCGGCGACGAGGTCGGTCCCGTAAGCCTTGTTGCGCAGCCCGTGGAAGGAGCCCTCGCGGCCGGTCAGGCCGGAAACGACCAGCTTCGTCTCGCTGCCGACGATGATGCTCATGCGGCCAGCTCCACGACGCGCTTGGCAGCGCCGAGCATCGTCGTCTCCTGGTGCAGGTTCCCGAGCCCCGCCTCGGCGAGGATTCGCAGGCCCTCCTCCGAGTTGGTGCCGTCGAGCCGCACCACCAGCGGCACCTTCAGGTCGATCTCACCCGAGGCGGTGACGATCCCCTTGGCGATCTCGTCGCAGCGGGTGATCCCGCCGAAGATGTTGAAGAGGATCGCGGTGACCTTCTCGTCGGAGGTGATCACGGTCAGCGCGTCGACGATCGCCTCGGCTTTGGAGCCGCCGCCGGCGTCGAGGAAGTTGGCGGGGGCGCCACCGGCCTGGGCGACGACGTCGAGCGTCGACATGCAGAGGCCGGCGCCGTTGGCGAGGATGCCGACGTTGCCGTCGAGCTTCACGTAGGTGAGGCCCTTCTCCTTGGCCATCGCCTCCTGCGGGTCCTCCTCGTCGCCGGCCTCGCTGTCGGCCAGGTCCTCGTGGCGGAAGAGGGCATTGCCGTCGATCGTCACCTTGGCGTCGAGGGCGACGACCTGACGGTCGTTGGTGACGATCAGCGGGTTGACCTCGATCAGCGTCGCGTCCTCCCCGCTCGCCACCGCGGACAGCTTCGCGACCACGTCGGCGACCTGCTCGCGGACGTCCTCGTCGAGACCGGCCTCGTCGACGATCGGCCGCGCCTCGGCAGCGGTGAAGGGCCGGATCGGGTCGATGTGCCGCTTGACCAGCTTCTCGGGAGTCTCGGCGGCGACCGCCTCGATGTCCATCCCGCCCTGACTGGAGATCATCGTCAGCAGCTTCTTCTCGCCACGGTCGAGGATCACCGAGGCGTAGTACTCGGAGGCGATGTCGGAGCCGCCCTCGATCCAGACCCGGTGGACCTTGAAGGGGCCCTCGCCATGGGGGCCGACGATGTCCATGCCGATGATCGCGTCGGCGTGAGCGCGCGCCTCATCGGCGTTCTGGGCGATCTTGATGCCGCCCGCCTTGCCGCGCCCGCCGATCAGAACCTGCGCCTTGATCGCGCAGGGGTAGCCGATCCGCTCCGCCGCCGCGACCGCCTCCTCGACCGTCTCGGCGACCTCGCCGCTGGGCACGGAGATCCCGTGCTTGGCGAACAGCTGCTTGCCCTGATACTCGAGAAGGTCCATAGAAAGGGCGCCCTGGTGGCGCCGGCCGGGCAGCCTATAGAAAGGGAGGGTGAAGCGCCAAGACGGTGCCGAATGGCATAATGCCGCGCTCGCCAATGGCACTTCCCAGTCTCAAAAACATCAAATGGGTGACCACCGACTGTTACGGCACCCTCATCGACTGGGAGAAAGGCATCATCGAGGCCTGTAAGAAAGAGGCCGCCAAAGACGGCTTCAGCTTCGAAGAGGGGCCCTTCCTCGAGCGTTTCATGGAAGTGGAGGCGGAAATCATGGCCGGCTCCTACGAGCTCTACGCCGAGGTGCTGCGCCGCACGATCGTCAAAGTCGCTGGCGAGCTGGGCTGGGAGGTGGAGCCCTCGCGGGCCCAGTTCCTCCCCAACAGCGTCGCCTACTGGATGCCCTTCCGCGAGGCCAACGCGGCGATGGACCGGCTCGCCAAGAAATACGAGATCGGGATCGTCTCCAACATCGACGACAAACTCCTGGGCATCTCGCGCCGCCACCTGCGGACCGAACTCGACCTCGTCGTCACCGCCCAGCAGGTGCGCAGCTACAAGCCGGACCCGGTGCACTTCAAAGAGTGCGCCCGCCGCATCGGCGGCAAGAAAGGCTGGCTGCACATCGGCGCCAACTACACGACCGACATCGCCCCGGTGCTGAAAATGAACGTGCCGGTGATCTGGGTCAACCGCCACGACGAGAAGCTGGAAGGGCGCAAAGCGCCCAGCGCGACGGTAAAAACCTTTCGCGACGCCGTGAAAAAGCTCGGCGCGTCCTGAGCGTCTTTTAGCTTTCGCGGCGCAACTCCGGCCGGAAGCGCCGGTTTCGGACCCTGAGGCGCACCTTTGAATCGACTCGAGTCACAGCCACTGCATCTGCGCGCGCGCGGCGACGCCCGACTGCTGCTGTTCGCCGCCGTGCTCGTCCTCACCGCCGCCCTGGCGCTGCTGACCGGGCGGGCCGGCGCCGCGGCGCCGAACGAGCGCGCCCGCCCGGAGGCGACCGCCTCGGCCAAGGAAACCGAACCGCCGCCGAAACTCGCCAGCGGCCGGCCCAACATCGTCCTGATCCAGACCGACGATCAGACCCTCGAGCAGCTCTACGCCGAATACAAGGTGCCGGGGGGCGGCACCGTGCAGGCGATGCCGAACACCCGCGCCCTGATCGCCGACAAAGGCGCCACCTTCACCCAGTACTACACGCCCTACGCCCTCTGCGGGCCCTCGCGCGTCTCGCTGCTGACCGGCCGCTACGCCCACAACAACAAAGTCCGCGGCAACGTCCCGCCCAACGGCGGCTTCCCCGGCTTCACCGCCCGCGCCGCCTACAACCACAACATCGCCACCTGGCTGCAGGCCGCCGGCTACCGGACGATCCACGTCGGCAAGTTCATCAACGCCTACGGCGACCCCCCCTACGACAACGGGACCAACGTCCCCCCCGGTTGGAACGCCTGGCACACGACGCTCAAATCCGACACCAACCACTACTTCTACGGGTACAGCCTCAACAACAACGGCAAGATCGAGGGCCCCTACGGGGAATCGGGCAGCTGGGACACGCGCGAATACGGCCAGAAGGACGACTTCGGCTGCCCCTACGCGCCGCTCAACGGCCTCCCCTGCCTCTACGAGACCGACGTCTTCAGCCGCATCGCCAGCGAAGAGATGCAGGGCACCCCGGAAGGGACGCCGTTCTACCTGCAGCTCGACTACTCCGCCCCGCACGGGGACTTCCGCCGCCCGGCCGGGCCCGAGCCGGCGCCGCGCCACAACGAAACCTTCGCCGGCGTCCCCGTCCCGCACAAATCCTCGGAAGGCTTCAACGAGGGCAACGTCAACGACAAGCCGCGCTTCATCCGCGAAGCGCCCTACGTCTCCCCGAGCGAAGCCCACACCTACCGCGTCTACTACCAGAAGGCGCTGGAGTCGCTGCGCTCGGTCGACGACGGCGTCAAACAGATCGTCGACACGCTGGGCGGGATGGGGCGGCTGCGCAACACCTACATCCTCTTCATCTCCGACAACGGCTTCTTCTTCGGCGAGCACCGCCTCACCGGCGGCAAGTTCCTCGCCTACGAGCCCTCGACCCACCTGCCGATGCTGATCCGCGGCCCCGGCGTGAAGCCCGACAGCGAAACCGGGCAGCTGGCCTCGACCGTCGACATCGCCCCGACGATCCTCGAGCTCGCCGGCACCAAAGCCGACAAGAGCGTCGACGGCGAATCGCTCTACCCCTACGCGCACGACCCCGAACTGCGCAGCAGCCGGCCGCTGCTGTTCGAGTCCTTCGTGCAGACCGACGACGTCGAACAGAACGGCGGCGCCGGCACCAACACGGAAGGGGTCACCTACGCACGGCCGGGCACCGAGGCCGGCGCCTCGGTCGTGGCGCCGCCGAAAAACTATTACGGGATTCGGCTCGGCCAGTACAAGTACATCGAGTGGCCGGAGGGCGAGAAAGAGCTCTACGACCTCGAAAAGGACCCGTACGAGCTCAACAACAAAATCCGCGACAAGAACTTCTTCCCGATCCGCGGCTTCATGCACAACGAACTCGTGCGCCTGCAGGAATGCGTCGGCTTCCGCTGCCGCCAGCCGGCCGGCGAACTCCCGCTCACCCGTAAGCAGCAGCTGGAAATCAAACGGGAAAAGGAAAAGGAACAGCGGGAACGCGAAAAGCGGCAGAAAGAACGGGAAGAAAAAGCCAAAAAAGGCGGCAAATAGGCCGCCTGCCGGGGCGCAGGGCTATCCCGGTCCCTCGCCCCTGACGATGCAGCGGAAGCCGACGTGGCTGGTCGAGCTGTCGAGCGCCTCGCCCTGACGGGCGGCGGGCCGGTAACGCAGGCAGTAGCTGGGCGCGCAGAGGTGCGAGCCGCCCTTGATCACTTTGCGGGGGATGTGGGAGTCGGGCATGTTGTGGTCGTAGGCTTCCGCGTCTGAGATGACCCGCGGGTTGCTGGGCACGCAGCAGGGGCTCGGCGCCTCGTCGGGATGGCGCGGGGTGAAGAAGTCCGAGGTCCACTCCCAGACGTTGCCGGCCATGTCGTAGAGGCCGTAGCCGTTGGGCGGGAAGGTGCCGACCTTGGAGGTGCCGCGGTAGCCGGAGGCGCCGAGGTTCTCCCAGGGGAAGCGCCCCTGCCAGGTGTTGGCGAGGAGGCGCTCGCCGCCGTTGTGGTCCTCCTCGCCCCAGGTGAAGGTGGCGCCGTCGAGGCCGCCGCGGGCGGCGAACTCCCACTCGGCCTCGGTGGGCAGGTCCTTGCCCACCCACTGGGCGTAGGCGACGGCGTCCTCGTTGGCGACGTGGACGACCGGGTGGTTGTCACGCCCCCGCACGTCGCTGCCGGGCCCCTCGGGGCGCCGCCAGCAGGCGCCGGGGACGAAGGCCCACCAGGCCCGGAAGTCGGTCAGCGGCACCGGCCCCGGGGTGCCCTGGAAGACCAGCGAGCCGGCGACCAGCAGCCCCGGGTCGATGCCGGGGTAGTTGGCCGGGTCGGGCGTGCGCTCGGCGACCGTCACGTACTCGGTATCGCGCACGAAATGCCGGAACTCGCGCACCGTCACCAGCTTCGAGTCGATCCAGAACCCGTCGACCTCGACCGCGTGGACCGGCTGCTCCTCCGGGTAGAAGCTCTCGCAGCCCATCCGGAAGGAGCCGCCGTCGATCCAGGTCATCCCGCGCCGGGAGGCCTGCTTTACGTCCTCTGCCATCGGCCCGAGTCTAGGCAGGTGGCGAAGCCGGCAGCGCTGCTGCGGCCGGCGCTACTTGATGATGGCGAGCACGTCGCCGCTGGAGACGGCGTCGCCCTCGGCGATCTTCAGCTCCTCGACCTTGCCGGAGCGGTGGGCGGCGATCTCGTTCTCCATCTTCATCGCCTCGATCACGCAGATCAGGTCGCCCTCGTTTACCTCGGCGCCCTGCTCGACGACCACTTTGAAGACCGTGCCCTGTAGCGGCGCCGCCAGGGCCTCGCTGGAGGCACCGCCACCGCCGCCCGCCTTGCGCTCGCGCTTCGGCGGTTTGCGGCCGTTGGCCGAGGCGGGGGCGCCGCCGGCGACCGCCTCGCCGATCACCTTGACGTCGAAGAGCTTGCCGGAGACCTCGACCTTGTAGTCGCGGGCGACGATCTCGGCGCCGTCCTCGCTCGGCTCGGCCGGGGAAGCGTCGGCGGGTGCCGTCGACTTCAGCCAGTCGCGGTCCTCCATCAGGTCGCGGCAGGTCTCGCCCTTCGCCCACTGCTCGGTGGCGAGGATCGCTTCGTGGAAGGGGATCAGGGTGGTGAGGCCGCCCGAGTCGTATTCGGCGAGCGCCCGCAGCATCCGCCGGGTCGCCTTCTCGCGGTCGACGTCCCAGACGATCAGCTTGGCCACCATCGGGTCGTACATCGGCGTCACCTCGGAGCCGGCCTCGACGCCCGAGTCGACGCGGACGCCGGGGCCGGAGGGCTCGCGGTAGGAGGCGCCGATCGGCCCCGGGGCGGGGGCGAACTTCTTGTGCGCCGCCTCGGCGTTGATCCGGCACTCGATCGACCAGCCGTTGAGATTCACGTCCCGCTGGGCGATCGAGAGCGGCTCGCCGGCGGCGACGAGGATCTGCTCGCGGACGATGTCGATGCCGCTGACCATCTCGGTCACGCAGTGCTCGACCTGGACCCGGGTGTTCATCTCGAGGAAGAAGTACTCGTCGCCGACCTGCATGCCCTCGATCGTGCCGGCGCCGCGGTAGCCGACCGCGGCGGCCGCGTCGGTGGCGATCTTGCCGATCCGCTCCCGCATCTCCTCGTCGACGTGCGGGCCCGGGGCCTCCTCGATCACCTTCTGGTGACGGCGCTGGATCGAGCAGTCGCGCTCGCCGAGGTGGATCACGTTGCCGTGCGAGTCGGCCAGCACCTGGACCTCGACGTGGCGCGGGTCCTCGAGGTAGCGCTCGACGTAGACGCGGTCGTCGGAGAAGAACTTCTCGCCTTCGCGGGCGGAGCCCTCAAAGGCCTCCTGCAGGTCGTCCGGGGTCATCGCCACGCGGAAGCCCTTGCCGCCACCGCCGCCAGCGGCCTTGCAGGCCACCGGGTAGCCGGCTTCCTCGGCCTGGCGGCGGGCCTCGTCGAGGTCCTTGGCGACCTCGGTCGAGCCGGGGACGATCGGCACCCCGGCCTCCTTCATGATCTCGCGCGCCCGGGTCTTCGAGCCCATCGCTTCGATCGCCTCGGCCGGCGGCCCGATCCAGGTGATCCCGGCCTCGGCGCAGGCGCGGGCCATCTCGGCGTTCTCGGCCAGGAAGCCGTAGCCGGGATGGATCCCCTCGGCGCCGGCCTCCTTGGCGGTGGCGATGATCTTGGCGATGTCGAGATAGCTTTCGGCCGGGACCGCGGGGCCGATCAGGAAGGCCTCGTCGGCCGCGCGCACGTGCGGCGCGTCGCGGTCGATCTCCGAGTAGACGGCGACCGAGCCGATCCCCATCTCCTTCAGCGTCCGGGCGACCCGAATCGCGATCTCGCCGCGGTTGGCTATCAGCACCTTCTGGAACACGGCGGCGCAGTCTATTTAGCCCGCCAGCGACAGGTCTGCTCGGTCCCCCCCACGTCGCTCAGGGCGTCGTGAAGGAGACCGAGACGCAGCCGAATTCGTCGTTGCCGGGCGGGCCGTAGAAGCCGGCGAAGACGTTGACGCCGTCGGCGGTGAGGCGGCCCCGCATCAGGTTGTAGGTGAGCGTGCGGCCGCCGTTGCCGACGCTCGGGCGACCGGCCGTGTCGAGGCCGACCAGGGCCGCGCGCTGGTTCGGGTAGGGCGTGCCGCCGCTGCCGGAGAAGCGGAAGATCGCCCGCGAGGCGGCGCCGGCGATCTCGATCTCCGGGTCGGCGGCGTTGAGGTCGATCGTGTGCGCGGCCCAGCGGAAGGAGACGCTGCCGCCGCCGTAGATACCGGCGCTGCCGCTGACCGGGTCGTACCAGCTGGCCCGCGGCGCGAACTGGATCTCGTAGGGCAGCTGGGCGTCGCTGCTGCTGGGCCGGTCCGGGCAGGCCGAGGCGGTCGAGGCGATCCCGGTGGCGCCGCCGCTGGTGGCGATCCCGTCCTTGGCGGCGACGCCGCTGGAGACGTAGCGGACCCAGGAGTCGCGCGGGAACCAGGAGATCCGCACGTCGCTGACGTCGACGGCGCTGAGCGGGCGGGCCAAGAGCGGCGGTTCGGCGCTGGCGATCGGGGCCGAGACGGGGGCGCCGCTCGGGCCGGTGCCGGTGCCCTTGGCGGCGCCGGCGCCGGGCTTCGCCGGCAAGGCGCTGGCCCTGATCCGCGCCGTGACGACCCGGACCAGCTTGGCGTTGCCGTAGCCGAGCACGACCTTGACCCGCACCGGGGCCGAGCGGTCGACGAGCAGGGCCCGAGCCTGCTTCGACAGCCTCACCCGCAGGGCGGCTCGCTGGCCTCGCGAGAGCGAGCTCGGCGCCAGCACCTTCGCCCAGAAGCGCTTGCCGTCCAGCTTCACCCGCACCCGCTTCGGGGTCGAGACCGTGCAGGTGCGAGCCGGGCAGGAGAGGCGGCCGATCCGGGCCAGGCCGGCGGCGTTGACGGCGCGGCCGCGCGGCTTCGTCGCGACCGCCGCGGGAGCGGCAGGGGGCGTCCCGGCACTGGTCGCAGGCGCACCGCCGCCGCCGAGCCCCCGGTTCGCTTCGGGGTCCGTCGCCGGGATTGGCTGGGCGGGCACTCCCGGTTCCTCGGGCAGGGCGCCCAGCGAGCGCGGGATCGCGATCGTCACCGGGTCCATCTCGGCGCCGGAGCCGAGGAAGCCGCCGAGCGCGACCGAGGCCTCGGGGCTGAGCACGCCGGGGGCGGTCTCCCACTTGACCCGGTTGGCGTCGACCGTGGCCGGGCCGAGCAGCGGGAAGGTGGCCAGGTCGACCCGCACGTCGACGGGCTGGGCGCCGCCGAACCCGGGGTCGACGTCGAGGTCGACCCGGGCCCGGACCGTCACCTCGTCGTCCTCGATCGCGAACCACGGGTCTTCCACCCTCAGCGTGAAGAAGTGAGCCGGGTAGCGGAAGACGATCTCGCCGAGGCCGGCCACCGTGGTGTCGGAGCCGTCGGTGGCGCCGGCCCCGATCGGGGTGAAGCGCAGGGCGCGGCGCGGCAGCGGGTCGAACGGGGTCGGTTTCAGCTTCGGGTCGCAGCCGCCCCTGACCGTGTCGGGGTTGGCGTCGCAGAGGGCGCCGTTGCCGGCCGAGATCGGCGCCATCGGGTTGGCCGGGTCGAAGCCGTTGGCGATGTAGCGGCGGAAGTTTTCCCGGAAGCCCCAGTCGATCTCCAGCTGCGGTCCGCCCGGTTCGGGGCCGGGCCCGCCTTCGTCGCACTCGCGGTCGGCGAGCGGGATGACGCGGACGTAGTTGCCGGTGGTGCTGGCGTTGGCGAGGTTGGCGCCAAGCGCCAGGGCCGGGGTCGCCCCGGCGAAGCCAGCGAGGCCGGCGAGGCTCACGCCGAGGCCGAGGCGTTTGCGATCGCCGGCCAGGCTGGCGCCCACCTCGCAGCTGAGAGCGTCCATCTCGATCGGCTCGCCGGGCTCCTCGCGGCCGTAGGCCAGGTAGGCGGCGCCGGCCTGGAGGCCGACCGCGGAGGCGACGCTGGAGGCCCCGATCGCGAGGTCCTCGATTCCGTCCCCGTTGACGTCGCCCAACGGGGCCAACGCAGCCCCGAAGTTGCTTTGGGTTTCGCCCCTCGGCGGGCTTTTGATCGCATATCCGCCCTCGCCGGCGTCGTCGAGGTCGACGGCAGCGTCATCGCCCTTGCCGAAGACGATCCAAACCGAGCCGTACGTCGGTTTGAACAGGTCGAGCGGCGTTCCTCCGCCAGCGGCGAGCGCCAGATCGGCGAGCCCGTCGTCGTTGAGGTCTCCGGCGGCGGCGACCGTGCCGCCGGCGCCCACCCTCGCAGCGTTGATCATCGTCCCGACTTCGCCCCAAACCGGGAAGAGGACACCCGAGCCGGGGTCTTCCCAGGCGGTCAGGTCGATGTCGCCTCGGGCCGTGCCGCTGACCACGAAGGCGGCGCCGCTGTCCTCGCCGTTCGGGCCGTCGTACTGGGGAAGGCCGACGAGAAGATCCGGCACCGCGTCGCCATCGACGTCGCCGACGCCCGCGGTCCGTGCCAGCGTGTTGCCGGAGGGCTTCGCGATCGCCATCACCGTGCTTCCCGGGGTTGCCAGATCGACGGGCGCGCCGTCGGCCTTGCCGGCCACGACGATGGTTCTGTTGCCGAGATCGTCGCTGAAGGCGAGGTCGTCCATGCCGTCGCCGGTGACGTCGCCGACCGCCTCCACTTCATCGCCGACCAGGGCGCTGAAGCTCGGATCGCCGATTTCGAAGCCGTCTTCGCCGACGGTCGAGACGTCGGGCAGCTCGCCGCCGAAGACGACGTAGGCCGCGTAGCCGAAGTTCGACCCGGCGAAGCCGTACTCGCCGACCAGGAGGTCTTCGTCGCCGTCGCCGTTGACGTCGCCGGCGCAGGCGAGGTCGGCGCCGGCACCGGCGCGGTCGGTGCGGCCGAGGATCTGGATCGCCTCGGCCGAGAGCGGGGCCGTCGCCGGGGCGGGCAGGCTGTAGTCGCCCTCGGAACGGTCGGCCGAGCCCGCGACGACGTAGACGCGACCGACGCCTTCCACTCCGCCGACGGTGGCGTTGGGAGCGGCGGCGACCAGGTCGACGATGCCGTCGCCGGTGACGTCGCAGGAGTCGATCCTGCTGCCGACGCCCTCGCCGGCGCGCGGGCCGCCCGGTTCCGCGGGGGCCGCGTAATTCTCGCCGTGGAAGGTGAGCCAGGAGCCCTTGTACTCGGCGAGGTCGCTCGGGATCGCGGCCGAGGCGGGCACGGCCACGGCCAATACGGCGAGCAGCAGCGTGGCGGCGGCAGTCGCGCCGAGCCAGGCGCGCAGCTGGACGGCGCTCACGAGCCCGCCCCCCGCTTGACCTCGGCGCTCAGCGTCTGGACCAGCTTCGTCTCGCCGGATTCGAGGGTGACCGGGACCTGCACCGATGCCGAGTGCCCGTCGAGGGCCGCCAGGGCGGCCTTGGGCAGCTTCGCCCGAACCCAGGCCGAGCCACCGCGGCTGAGCCGGCGCGGCGCCAGGACCTTGGCCCAGTAGGAGGCGCCGTCGACCTTGACCCGGACCCGCTTCGGGGCCTTGACCCGGCAGCTCGCGGCCGCGCAGGAGACCTTGCCGAGTCGAACGATCCCGCTGCCGGCGACCTTCTCGCCGTGCAGCGGCGCCGGCAACACGACCGTCTTCGTCTCGGTCCGAACCTGAGA
>Ga0190271_10001996_pt1 | contig 12074 bp, 12 predicted proteins | sample Popmic356T_FD_133747 | JGI IMG/M metagenome (GOLD analysis project Ga0190271, IMG submission 133747) | Populus adjacent soil microbial communities from riparian zone of Weber River, Utah, USA - 356 T | ecosystem: Environmental > Terrestrial > Soil > Riparian zone | place: USA: Utah | collected...
TCGCAAAGCTCAAAGCCAATGGCTTCAGGATGATCACGAGCGATTCGGTCGCCGCCACCGTCAAAGTCACCGACGATATCGCCGCCGCGAGCCCCACGACGAACATCGCGTTCGCCCTCGGGCCCGAGGACGTGAAGGTCGAGCTCGTCGAGGTGAAAGCCCAGCAAGCGCCCATTCAGCTGCATCACGTGCATTTCTTCGGCGAGCGCAACGCCGAGATGCAAGCGTGGTACGCGAAGACGTTCGGCGCCGAGGTGCAGCCCGCCGGTGCGGGTCAAGCGTTCGTGACGGCTCGGCTGCCCGGCGTGACCTTGAGCTTCTCCCCTTCGCAGACGCCGACGGTCGCGACGCAGGGTCGAGCGCTCGATCACATCGGCTTCGAGGTCAAGAACCTCGAGGCGTTCACGAAGAAGCTCGAAGCTGACGGTATTCCGCTGACGGTGTCATATCGCACCGTGGCGGCGCTCAACATCGCCATCGCGTTCATCCAAGACCCTTGGGGGACCAATATCGAGCTGACCGAAGGGCTCGCCGCCATCGACTAGGGCGCAGCGAACGGGCGCCTTCGTCGTCAGCGCCCCGCCTGGCAGTCGAAACGCGGCAGCTCCGCCCCGAGCGCGAGCCAATAGCCCTCGACGACAGCCGGCCCCGTGAGCGTCGCAGGATCGGTCACGGTCACGTGGAAATCGAGCCGCGTCTGGTCGGCAGACAGCGATAATCGCTCGACAATGCGCACGTCCTCGCTCTGCGGCGTGCCGATGTTGTCGAAGTACCGCCAGCTCACGCGCGTCGTGGTAACGACGAGCACACCATTCTCCCAGCGGCCGGAGGAGTAGCCCAAGATAGTCGCGGGCGTGGCAGGCGGCGCGGCAGCGCTCGTCATGTGGATCGTGCGCTCGGTGTCGTAGATCTCGCCGCGCAGCACGATCGTTTCGCCGCGATCGACGAATTCCCACGGCAGCGGGCTCCACATCACGCGCGGCACGCCCTCGGGGCCGCAGCGAGTCGCGAAGTTGTCGTTCATGTCGAACGACGCGCGCGCTGCGATCGCAGCCGGCGTGAACGGCTGGTTCGCGATGTCGTCGGCCGTGACGGAGTTCACGCGCGGCACGCTCCAGACGCGGAAAATGCCGCGGTTCTCGCGCGCGGCGTCGACGACGTCGTCGCTGCGGCGAATCATGGTGGCGGCGGTGCCAAAACGCGGCGGCGAGTCGAGCCAAAGCGACGCCTCGCGCCCATCCGGCAGGAGCACGTTCGTGAGCTGGAGGCCCGAGTCGTCGCGCGTCGATGCGTGGCCGGCGACTTTCACTCGGTCGCCGACGGCGAACAGCTCGCGCGTGACGCCGCGGCGCTCGAGAGTGGAGATCGAGCTCGACTCCATCCGCCACAGTCTCTCGCCGCCGCCCGGCTCCGTCGTCTTGAGCTGCATGCGCACGTGCGGATTGACCCAGTCGATTCGAACCAGCTCGCCTTCGAGCTCGATGGTGTCGGGCGAGTAGAAGGCCGTCGAGTGATGCGCGGCGGCGGTCGAGGGGGCGAGCGCGGCGGCCAAGAGCAGCAGCGCCGAACCGATCGACTGTGCGTTCATACGGGACCCCGAAACGCGGACCAATGGCGCAGCTTACCGCACACCCCACCCGCGGGAATAATTAAGTACTTTGTACGGCAAAGCGGTCGCTGTCACACTAGCGCGCGATGGACGTCCGCGGATCCCACATTGACGCCGACTGCGTTGTCGTCGGCGCGAGCTTCGGCGGGCTCTCGTGCGCGCACGCGCTCGCAACGGCTGGCTTGCGCGTGACCGTCGTCGACAAGAAGACCGATCCCGGCGCCAAGCTGCACACCACGGGCATCATCGTCAAAGACGCCGTCGATCAGATCGCGTTGCTCGATTCGCTGCCGGCCACGCTCGTGCGGCGTATTCCCGGCGTGCGCCTCTATGCGCCGAACTTGAAATTCGTCGACCTCGCTGCGCCGGGCTACTACTTCCTCGCCACGGACACGCCGAACGTCATGCGCTGGCTCGCGGCGGCGACGGAGCGCGCGGGCGCGACGCTCGAGCTCGGCACGGCCTTCACGGGCATGCAGCGGCAACGCGGCGGCTTCGCGCTCGACGGCCTGGGCTCCGCTCGGTTCGTGATCGGTGCCGACGGCCCGCGCTCGAAGGTCGCGCGCAGCGTCGGGCTCGGCACGAACGAGCGCTTCCTCGCCGGCGTCGAGTACGAGTTCGCCGGCGCCACGATCGCCGACACCGACAAGCTCCACTGCTTCATCGATCGGCAGATGGCGCCGGGCTACATCGCCTGGGTGTTGGCCGGCGTCGGCGTCGTGCAAGCCGGGCTCGCACGTCGAGCCGGCACAACGCAGCCAACGGGCTGGCGGCCCGACGACGCGATGGCGGCATTCCTCGCCAAGATCGCGCCTGTCATCGATCTGACCGGCGTGCGGCCGAGCAGCGTCCGCGCGGGCCTGATCCCGTGCGGCGGCGTGGTGCGGCCGGCGGCGGCATCGCGCGTGCTGCTCGTCGGCGACGCGGCCGGCATGGTCTCGCCCGTCACGGCCGGCGGCATCCACACCGCGCTCAAGCACGGCCTCGCCGCCGGCAACGCCGTCGCGGACTTCCTGCACGGCAAAGCCGAGGACCCGGCGGCGCACTTCGTGCGCTCTTACCCGAAGTTTCGCTTCAAGCGCCTGCTGCGCTGGGCGTTCGATCGGTTCCAGACGGACTTCGCCTTCAACTGGCTGCTCGCGACACGGCCGATGCGCGCGGCGGCAGGCATGGTGTACTTTCACCACAAGGGCGTGTTAGCCCCGGCCGTAGCATCCGTTCCTATCGCGTCTGCGCAAAAAAACGACTAATCGAAGGAGCGTTTTTCATGATCAAGCAAGTCCGCTGGTGGCGCGTCGTGATTGCTGCGTTCCTCGTCGAGGTTGGGCTCGCGGTGACGACCCTGCCGCTCACACTACTGCTGGGGGAGCGGGTGTTCGTGACGGCGGTGCCCGTCGCCTGCGTCATCGTCCCATTCGTCATCACGTGGCTCGCTACGCGCAAGCTACCGAGCGCGCACGGCCTGCACGGATGGCTGATCGGCATCGTGGCGACCGTCATGTACTTCGCGCTCGTGATCGGGGCGTCCTCGATGGCAGAAGCCGTGACGTCTTACGGCAGCATGGCGATGCTCATGGTCGTCAATGCGCTGCGCGTGGTCAGCGCCGCGGCCGGCGGCTATTTCGCGGGCCGGCGGCCCGCTGCGGCGGCCGTGTAGCGCGAGCCACGGGTCACTACGCCGCCGACCGGCGGTCGGGTGCGAACGGCCGATAGCCGGTGGGCGCGCCGGCGCCGGGCTCGACCGGCCGAAGGCGCGTGAACGCGAGCGCCAACCCGCAGATGATCAGCGCCAGCAGCAGGTGCGCTGCACGCGCGAGATCGAGCCCCAGGATCGCCTCGCCGAGGACGACGGCACCCGTCGTCAGCGGCGCGAGGCGCATGATGTAGAAAACCCTGAGCTCCACACGCCGGAAGGCATCGCCGAACAGGCGATCCGCATAACCCTGCCGCCGCTGCGGCCAGAGCCACGACATCACGGCCAAGAGCGCGGTCCCCGCGGCGATGAACGCAAAGCGCCGCCAATAGTCGGCGTCGCCGCCGAACCCAAAGGCGGGCGCGGCGAGCCAGGCCCCGAGGTGGCCCACCGTCAGGAGCTCCGTCGCGACGCGCCACCAGCGCGGCACGTGGTCGCCCGCGCCTCGCGGTGTCAGAGACGCGCGGCGCTCCGCGGCCAGGGGAACATTCACGCGAAGCCAGCGCAGCCAAACGCAGAAGCATGCGAAGTAGCCGAGCGCGCCGATCACCATCAGCGCGCCGTGCCAGGCCCTGAGGACTTCCCACTCCGGCGCCTGGCGCGGCGCCGAGAACACCGGCACGTCCACGCCGAGGCGCAATGCCAAGAGGGCGCCGACGCTGAGGACAGCCCACGCATAACACGTGTTCACGAACCAGCGGCTGCGCGCGAGGCTCTGCATGACCTGCGGGTGCGCCGCGGGCCAAGCGGGATCGCGGTCGACGATCGCCGGCAGCGTGAAATGCACGCTCTGCGGAAACAGGAGCACGAAAATCAACACGATCTGAAAGGCGTAAATCGAAAAGTCGATCCATTCGCTCATGGCGTCGTTTCCTTCGGTAGCGCAACGCGCAACGCGTCGCGAAATAGAGTTTCGATCTCGGCGCGGCTCAAGCCGGCGCCGAGCAATGCGGCGACGACGTGGCGGACGCTGCGCTCGGCGCGGCTCGCCTTGATGCGCTCGACTTCGCTCGACGCATTGTCGCGAACGAACGTGCCCTTGCGGCCGGCCGTCAAGATGACGCCGCGGTCCTCGAGCTGCTTGTAGGCGCGGGCGACGGTATTGCGGTTCAGCTGCAAGTCGCCGGCGAGCTGGCGCACGGTGGGGAGGGGAGCTCCGGGCGCCAGCTCGCCGGACGCCACGGCATCCTGGACCTGGCGGACGATCTGCTCGTAGACGGGCTCTGGTGAGCTCAGAAGTACGGTGATTTCCATTTGTCCTAGTTTTAACTAGGACAAACGTGAAGTCAAGCGCCGAGGCTAGGGCCGCGGAAGACCGCCGCGCGCCTCGGCGATCTCCGCGTCGGTTTGCGCGAGTGGCATCACGACCATGAGCACGACGTAAACGAGGGCGACCGTGCCACCCGAGAAGACCGTCGCCAGAACGAAGATGAGCCGGACCATGCCGACATCGATATCGGCGTACGCCGCGAGACCCGTGCAGACGCCCGCGACCTGCTGGCCCTGGCGCAGCCGATAGAGCCGCCGCGCTCGTCGCTCGGCGTGCGCGCCGCCGGAGCTGCCGGCCGCGGAATCGTCGAGTGCCGGGCCGTCGACGCGGCCGACTTCCTTGAGCGCCGCGAGCATCGCGGCCTCCTCGATCGCCCCTCCTCCGTGCGTTTCCGCCCGCCGCTTCAGCTTCGCCGCAATCGAGCGCTCGAGACCCGCGATGACTTCGGCGCGATCGGGATGGCTGCCGAGCCGCGCGCCGGCGCGTTCGAGATAGGCGCGCAGTGCGTGGTACGCGCCCTCGTCGAGCACGAACGTCGTGCCGTCGAGCTCGACCGACATTGTGGACTTCATCGCCCGACCCCTTCGGTTAGAGCCCAGCGATGGCGCGCGCCGCGCCCGCGAGCTCGAGAATGTGCAGCCCCGTCGAAGCGCGATCGACCGCGTAGATGTAGCCGCGGTCGTCGAGGTTCACGTTGTTGGTTTGAATCGCACGATCGCATCGCTCCGCGCCGTCGATCTCGATGCACGACTCCGTCGTGTTCTCGGTGACCTCGGGAATGAAGCGCGCGACCTCTCTCGGCTCGAACGGGTTGCGGATGTCGACGACGCGCACGCCGGCGTTGAAATACGCGAGCACGATGAGCTTCTTGTCGAACGCGGGGTGATACGCGTCCGCGAACGAGTGCGGGCCGAAGCGGCCGCCGCGATGGCAAAAGTCGCCGGGTTCCTCGGGGACTTGAAACGTCGCAATCGGCAGCGGCGTCTCTTCCTCCGTGATGTCGAAGATCAGCAGCACGTCGCGCGGCTCCTGGCAGCGGAACGTTCCGGCCTCGCTCGCGACGAGCAGCAAGTCGCGCGTGCGTGCTTCGCTGTTGTCGGCGTAGTCGGCGATCTCGAAATCGTAGATCGGCTTCGCAGTGTGGACGCCCCAGTAGCTCGGCAGATCGACGCGCGAGATTTGCGGAGCCAGCAGATTGGCCGCCGTCGGCGTCGTGTCGCCGCTCATGAATTTCTCGCGATCGACGATTTGCAGCGTGCCCTCTTCGCCGCTGTTGTAGCCCAAATACATGCGGTTGCCGACGACGAACGGCTGATGGAGCCCCGCGACCTGCGGCTCCGGGTACGGCTCCGTCGACGTCGGCTCGTAGCCCGCGAGCCCGAAGTCGCGGATGTGCTTGGGCGCGCTCGGATCGCCGAGATCGAACGCTTGCAGAACGCGCGTCACGCGCCAACCCGCGGCCGTGCCGTTCAAGTACGCGATGCCGGTCGCGCAATCCCACTGGAACTTGTGCGTCTCTCTACGCCCACGCTCCGACTCTGGCCGCGACGAGACGCCGGTCTCGGCGATCGTGAGCAGAAACTGCGGCGCAGCGGGATCCGTTACGTCGAGCAACTCGTAGCTCAACGCACCGTTCGTGCGGAGCGCGTAGACGTTCGTGTCGTCGCCGTTCGGCAGCGCGCTACCGTCGCAGATCTGAACGTGCTGCGTGCCGCTGGCTTCAGGTCCCGTCGGCGGGACGTGCGTCAGGTAAGTCGGCCGTGCCGGATCCGTGACGTCGACGATCGACAGCCCGTTTCGCTCGATCAATCCCGTCGCCGGATTCAGCGCCTCGCCGGCGTGATGGCCGACGAACAAGATTCGGCGCTCGCCGTAGGCGTGGACGATCGGCTGATACGCGGATCGCGCTTGAAGGTCGTTCCGGCCGACGAGCCGCAGGTCGAGATTAGCGACGGGGTCGAACGCAGCCGCAGCGGGCGCCGGAGCCGGCGGCGCGGCACTCTCGCAGCCCGCCGCCGCGATGAGCGCGAGCGCCGCGAGCGTCAGTCGCGGATGAAGTAGCGATTGTTTTCGTTGCACACGAACTCGAGCAGCTCCTGCTCGGGCATGACTCGCTGATTGACGCGCACGGTCCACGGCGCCGTGTAGGCCTTCGGGTCGTCGACCGTGACGTCGATCTCCATGCGCCCGTAGCTCACGCGGCGAAACCGCTCCGTGTACGTCGCAGCGTCCGTCAACGGCGTGCCGAAGATGTCGAGCCACTCGCCGTCGCGCAGGCCTTTCGTCACGACGACGAGCGTGTCGCCTTCCCAATGGCCGACCGAATAGCCGTACCACCACGGCTGCGGATCGTCCGCCGGAATCTCGCGGCCGTCCGTGAAGATCTGGCGGATGCCCATGCTCGCCTCGTACAGGATCACGAGCACATCGGGCGTTTGAATGAACTTGCGCGGCGCGCCCTGCGTATGGAACTGCATGATCCCCATCGGCAGGCAGATCGCCTCGGGATTGTCCTTGCCGCCGGCGGCGCGCCGCTCTTCGGCCAGCGCCGCATACTCGGGGCGCAGCGGCAGCGGCTCCTTCATGTTGCTGCCGACGTTCGCGAACCCCGCGCGGGGCACCGGGCTTTCGGGCTCCGTCTGCGCGGCGGTGCCGCCGAGCGTGCCGAAGCCCTGCCAGACGCCGGTGAAATCCGGCTTGCCGTCCGCGGTCTTCGGGGCAGGTGCTTCGAGATCGGGTGTGCCATCGGCCTTGCGTGGAACCCGGCTGTCCGCGTGTGGCCCCCATTGGGCCAAAGCTAGGACGGGCACGAGCAGCGCGAACGCGGCGCACAGACGAAGCAGCGTGGTCATTTGTTGTTGCTCTCGATGGTCTGAGCTCAATGTCCGAAAAGGGCCCACTCAGCGTATCATCGCCACGAAGTGCACGTCGAAGGGGTGCTGCGATGAGCCGTCAGTCGTTCGTTTGCATCGTGGCCGCAGCTTTGGCCGTTTGCCCACTTGCGGCGAGCCAGGCGCACCACTCGTTCTCGGCCGAGTTCGATCGCGACAAGCCGATCAAGCTGACGGGCACCGTGACGAAGGTCGAGTGGACGAATCCGCACGCCCGCATCTACATCGACGTGCAGGGCGACGACGGCAAGGTCGTCAATTGGGACTTCGAGCTCGGCCCGCCGAACGGACTGATGCGCCAGGGCTGGAGCCGCAACTCGTTGCGCGAAGGGCACGTCGTCACGATCAGCGGCTTTCTATCGAAGGATCAAGAACGCGTCGCGAACGCGCGCCAGGTGTTCCTGCCCGACGGCCGCCAGGTGCTGGCAGGCTCGTCGTTCGACGTCGACGCGGCCGCCGCGCAGTAGCCAGTCATGGTAACCACTGCGGCCGCCCTTCCGCGAACCAGGGCGCCGCGTCGGCTGTACGTCGGCCTCGCGCTTCTCGCGGTCGCGATCGCGGCTGTGGGGTTCTGGCCCACGTACTTCGGTCCGTTGGTGGCGGGCACCGCCGTCAAGACTCCGATCGTTCATTTGCACGCGGCCGTTTACGTGGGCTGGCTCGCGATCTTCGTGACGCAGACGCTGCTCGCGGCGACGGGCCACGTCGCTGCGCACATGAAGCTCGGCCGCTTCGCCATCGGCTACGGCGTGCTCGTGATCGTCGTGGGAGTGCTGACCGCGTTCGCCAGATTCGCGCTGCGCGTGCGTGCGGGTGAGGTTGCCGAGGGAGGCGCGCAGCTGCTCGGCCCGCTCCTTGACATGCTCGTGTTCGCGCCAGCGTTCGTGGCGGCCATCTACTACCGGCGCAAACCCGATCTGCACAAGCGGCTCATGATCGTCGCGACGACTTCGTTGCTGATCGCCGCCGTGGGGCGCATGCAGTTCCTCGGCCTGCTGCCAGCCAGGTTGCTCTGGGTGCATTTGATCTGGACGGCACCGATCGTACTGGCGATGGCGCATGACTTCTGGCGCCAGCGCAAGATCCATCCCGTGTACGTGCTCGGCCTCGTCGTGATCGTGCTCGAGGGCCCGCTGGGCCGCAGGCCGGCGGGCCAGTCGGCAGCGTGGCAGAACTTCAGCGGTTGGCTCGCCACGTGGGTGACGTGAAGCCGCCCTAATCGCGACTCCCCGAATCCGAGGCGGGCTCGGACCCCATGACGGGCTCGGGATCCGGCGGCAACCGCCACGAGACGAGCGTCGTCGCGATCAGCACGAGCACGCCGACGACGACGATCGAGCCGACCGGCCGCGCCCCGGCGCCGACGGCGGCCGTGTAGATTCCGACGCCCGTCAGCATCGCGGAGTTCTCGAAGAAGCTCTGCAGCGCGACGGCGCGGCCGCTGCCGATCGTGCGGTGGCCGATGTTCTGGAGCGCCGCGTTGATGGGCACGAGGAACATGCCGCCGCAGACGCCGATCCCGACGAGCACGGCGCGCGCGGGCCAAGCGGAGTCGACGAGGCTGAACACGAGGATGCACACGCCCATCGCGTAGGCGGCGAGCCGCGCGCGCCGCAAGCGTTCGATCGGGATCAACCGCGGCACGAGCAACGCGCCCACGACGATGCCGAGCGCGAGGAACAGCGTGAGGTCGGCGACGTCGCTCGCGCTCGCGGTCAGCAGCACGGCGGGCGCCCACGCAACGAGCAACAGGCGCAGCACGGCCGCCGACGCCCAGAAGAGCGAGTTGCCGAGCATCGCGAAGCGCGCCGTCGCGGTGTCGAACAGTATGCGCATGCGGCCGATGAACGTTCCGATGCCTGCGGCGGCGTCCGCTTGCGCGGCGGGCAGGCGCGGCAACGTGAGCGCAGCGGCGGCCGACGCGCCATAGCACACCATGACGACGATCAGCGCCAACGATATGGAGCGATCCGCGATGCGCGCGCCGACGACGGTGCCGAGCACGATCGCGAAGATCGTCGACCCTTCGATCCAACCGTTCGCCCGCACGAGCCGATCGCGGCCGACGAGCTCCGGCAGGATGCCGTACTTCGCCGGCCCGTAAACGGAAGCGCCTACACCGATGAGCGCGTATGCCGCCATCGGCTCGACCCCGACGAACATCAGGCCCGCGCCGGCCGCCTTCAGCACGTTGCCGATCAAGAGCACGTGGGGTTTCGGCCGGCGGTCGGCGAGCGGGCCGACCCACGGCGCAAGCGCGACGAACGCGACCAGAAACGACGCCTGGAGCGCCGGCACGTACCACGCGCCGCGCGGCGTCTCGAAGAGCATCGCAATGGCCGTGAACAGGATCGCATTGTCGGCGAACGCCGTCATGAACTGAGCGCCGAGCAGAATCCGCACGCCGCGGTTCATGACACGCCCCGCTCGCCGCGCGGCAACGCGGACTCGACCAGTGCGAGCACGGCCGGATAGTCGGCCTTGCCGCTGCCGAGCAATGGAATCGCCGCGACCGGCACGATGCGTCTCGGCACGTGCAGCTCGCTCATGCCGTCTGCCCTTGCGCGTGCCGAAAGCTCGGTGCGTTGCGCGTCGGCGCGCGTCGTCACGAGGACTACCTGCTCGCCCTTCTGGAAATCGGGCAAGCTGACGCAGGCGTGCTGCGTATCCGGCCAGGTGCGTGCCGCGAGCTCTTCGACGGCCGCGAGCGAGATCATCTCTCCACCGATCTTCGCAAATCGCTTGGCTCGACCCTGGATCGTCACGAAGCCATCGGCGTCGATCGTGACGATGTCGCCGGTGTCGTACCAGCCGAGCCCTCGCTCCGTCTCCGGCGGTTGGATGACCCCCGGCTTGTCATGCTTCAGGTAACCGAGCATGACGTTCGGCCCGCGCACGGAAAGTCTTCCGCCTTCGACGCCCGGAACCGGATCGAGCGCGTATTCGATGCCGGGCAAGAACCGCCCGACCGTGCCGGCACGCATGTCGATCGGCGTGTTCGCGGCGAGCACGGGGCTCGTCTCCGTCGTGCCGTAACCCTCGAAAACCTGCACGCCGAACCTGTCCGTCCAGACTCGGCGCGTCTCGTCCTTGAGCTTCTCCGCGCCGGCGAACGCGTAGCGCACGCTGTAGAAGTCGTACGGGTGTGCGAAACGGGCGTAACCCGCCAGGAACGTGTTCGTGCCGAACAGCAGCGTGGCGTTCACGTCGTACGCGATCTCGGGGACGATGCGGTAGTGCAGCGGCGAAGGGTAAAAGAAAGTGCGCATGCCGGACAGCAGCGGCAGCAGCGTACCCGTCGTGAGCCCGAACGAGTGGAACAGCGGCAGCGCGTTCAAGATGATGTCCTGCGAGCTGAAATCGATGCGCGCCGCGACCTGCTCGCGGTTCGCGAGAACGTTGGCGTGCGACAGTGCGACGCCCTTCGGCATGCCTTCCGAGCCCGACGTGAACAGCACTATCGCGGGCTCGTCGGGCACCACACGGAGGCGAGAGTAGCGCAGCGCGGCGAACCGACTCGCGATCGCGGCCTTGATCTTCAGCCACGGCGTGACGCGCTCGCGTAGCTCCTCGAGGTACACGACGGTCGCCACTTCGCGGAGCTTGTCGACGAGGTGCTCGAGCTTCGCGGCGACGACGAAGCGCTCCGACGTGTAGATGCGGCGGATCTGCGCAGCCTGGCACGCGGCGAGCAAGCTCTTCGCGCCGAGCGTGTAGTTCAACATCGCCGGCACGCGCCCATACCCCTGCAAGCCGAACAACAGCGCTACGGCGGCAATCGCATTCGGCAACATCACGCCGACGGCCTCGCCGCGGCGAGTGTCGTTCGCGACGAGCCCGCCGAGCAGCAGCGCGCGCACGAGCAGCTGGTTGTAGGTCAGCGGCACGCGCTCGACGTCCTCGACGATGACATGCCGGCCACCGTGTACGCGTCGCGCATCGAGCAGCGCGCCGAACACCGTGCGACGGTAGTTCGACGTCGCGAACATCATCTCGGTCATCAGGTCGGCCAACAGCTTGCCGGCGACCCGCCGGCGCTCGCGCCCGTGGATCTCGGCCGGCACCTCGAGCCGCCGCGGCGGCATGATCGTCAGCGTGATCGGAGGGAACCAACGCAACCGTACGCGGCCGCGGAGCCGCGAGAACGGCGTGTACTGCGCGCCGTCGATGCGGATGGGGAGCACCATCGCGCCCGACTTGTCGGCCACGAGCCCCGGGCCGGGATAGATCTTCATCAGCGACCCGGTCACCGTGATGCGCCCTTCCGGAAAGATCGCGGCACGCTTGTCCTGCTGGATGTAGCGGATCAGCGATTTCAGGGAGTACGGATTGGTCGGGTTCAGCGGGAACGCGTCGACGATCTTCAGCAGCAGCTTGATCCACCAGCGTTTTGCGATCTCGGTATTGATCGCGAACGTGAGGCGATCCGGCAGGAACGCCGCGAGCAGCGCGGCATCCAGGAACGACGTGTGATTGGCAACGATGAGAACGCGCGGCCCGGCCTGCTCGTAGTGCTCGAGGCCCGTCACGCGGACGGCGTACGCCAAGCGCAGAACCGTGCGTAGCACCCCTCGACCCAAAGCCACCATTCGAAGCCGCCTCGCCGCTACA
>Ga0190271_10001997_pt1 | contig 12073 bp, 10 predicted proteins | sample Popmic356T_FD_133747 | JGI IMG/M metagenome (GOLD analysis project Ga0190271, IMG submission 133747) | Populus adjacent soil microbial communities from riparian zone of Weber River, Utah, USA - 356 T | ecosystem: Environmental > Terrestrial > Soil > Riparian zone | place: USA: Utah | collected...
AAGGACACTTGGGACGTTTGGGAAAAGACCCGATGGCTGGCCGGCATCAATGGTGCGCGATGCACGGTTGAGCTTAAAGTCGGGCTGCGTCTCACCTTCCAGCGACCGGACGACATTCACGTTTTTGGCTACACGGCAGACGGGCCGGACGTGGACAGGGCCAAACGGCTGCGGGCTAACTTTCCCGAGCTGACAATCCTGACGCCACTGATTGAGCGCGGGCTGACCAAGGCGTCCTGTCTCGACATGATCCTGCGCGCCGGCATCGCGTTGCCGGTCCTGTATGGGCTCGGCTTCCAGAATAATAACTGCGTGCCCTGTGTGAAGGCGACCAGTCCGGCCTATTGGGCGCTGGTCCGCAAAGAATTTCCCGAGAAATTCGAGCGCATGGCGAAGCTGTCGCGGGAGCTGGACGTGCGACTATGCCGGATCAATGAAGAGCGTCGGTTCATTGACGAGATACCGCTCGACCACGAAACGACAAACCCGATCGTGCCCGCCTGTGATTTTCTTTGCCACATCGCCGAACAGGACGAAGCGATGCGGGTGTAAAGTCTGTCCTAAACCAGAGGAACCACAATGAAACGATCTCTAGTCTTTGCGACCGCGGCAATGGGTGCCGTTCTTGCGTCTTATATTCCAGCGCGCGCCAGCGTCATCCTCTTTACTAACCCCAATCCCGTCGCTGGTTGCGCTGGTGGGGCGAACTGCTCAAGCATCGTCGACTTCGGCGGCTTGGGTTTTGGCGCGTATCCGCGTGTGCTGACGTTGCACGATCGTCCGACCCAAGTGGGCGGCGTTGGTGTCGATGCGAATGGCAATGTCGTCACGACTGGCGATGCGATTGCAACGGGCAACAACAAGTCAAGTTCTCCGACCTTCGGAGAACTGGGCTACACGTCAGGCAGTCAGCTTGCGATCGGTTACAATTCATCGCAGACCGGCAACACGGGGATCTCGCTTAACGATCTTCGCGTTGATATTTACAACGTCTCAAATACCCTTGTGCAGTCCTTCAGTCTCGATAGCCCAATTCAGTTTTCGGCGGCTGATCTGGCTCTGCAACAGGGTAACGGACAGGGCCTATTCATCTTTAAATTAGACGCGGCCCAAGCGACGATCTTGAACAACATTTTGATCGCTGCCGGTAACACCGCGTCGTTGTTTCATATCGGCATGTTCGCCGATATGGGGTGCGTCGGCACGGTGAGCGCAACGTGCCAGCCGTCGAATGGCGGGATTGACAGTTTCTTGCTCGGCTTCCGCGACAACCTCGTCATCAATCCCGTTGATGTAAACCCCGTTCCGCTGCCTGCGGCGGTCTGGATGTTCTTGGGAGGCATCGGCACGGTCAGCTTGATGCTTCGCCGCAACAAGCGGCGTCGCGAAGCGGCGATGGCGTAAACCAAATGCGGCGGACGCGCTGGATGAAACAACATCCGGGGAACTGGTGAGGGGGACTGACAGCCTCCCGCGTCCTTTAATTGGGAGAACGGCATGCCGATGGACACTTGCGAAATTTGCGGCGCCGAACTGAGTTTCGCGCACGATCACCGGCCAGATAATACCGGGCTGGATGACGGGCCACCGCTTCGCACGCCGCGAAAGAAGATGCAGCCGAAGCCGGCTGACGAAACCCGCGCTATCCGCGCACAGGCATGGGCAACACGCCGTGAGAGATACGGCCAAAAGCGCAAACCGCAAACGGAGCCCACGCTCGATGGGCTCATCGCGTGGCTCGAAACGCAAGATCCAAAATCCAAATATGATTATTGGGATGTCGACCGCTGCGCCATCGGCCAGTACCTGACCAGCATCGGCACATCCCACGCCGAGCAAGATAGGAAGGATTGTCGCCTCATCCTCTATTGGAACAGCAAGATCGCGGCGAGCAAAACCGCCGCTGGCGAAACATTCGGCGCGGCGTTGAAGCGCGCTCGCAGGCTCCACAAATGGACCCCATGACCGAGTGGCAACCGATTGAGACCGCGCCCAAGGACGGCACAAACATCTTGTGGTGCTCAGAGGATCGGAAGGAGCGCTGCGTAATCCACTGGCCGACTTACAGCGATTGCTTCGACGAGGGTTACTGGCAGCCACTCCCGACGCCGCCGGAACTGCATCCGGGGTGCGGCTCTGCGATCACGCCATGCGACCATCAACGCAGCAGTCCGTACACGATTTGCGATGTTTGCAAGAAGGCAGCGGGCCTACCCGAGTGAAGGCTTTTCCTCGATCACAAGTTCGACCTCTGCCGCCGGGTAAGCGATGGTGACAGTGACCATTGCATGCCCGTCCGGCTCCGGCTGCGGTCCCGGCTCCGGCTCCGTTTCACCATCGCCGGTCAGGATATAATCGATTTCCAGAATGAGCCGCTCGATGACCAGCTCGCTCGCCGGCGCCTCCAGATGCGACATGCCGGTTTCAAGCACGTCCAGCACGGTCACGTCGTTGCCGGTGTTGACCGCAATCAGCGTCTTTTCTCGCGGATTGAAGGGATCATTATTGTCGGATGATGCCTGCGTGATGCGTAGCACGTTGGCGCCGACTGGATCCGGATCGCAGTAAACAGACGGCGCGATCACCATGATGTAGGGGATCGCTTCGGACGATGCGCGGTTAGCCGCCTGCGTTACGGTTTCGCCGGCGCAGGAATGCCCGACAAGGACCGTCGGATCGGACCACGCCAGCAGCGCCTCGACCAGCGTGTCCAGCTCGCGGTGATCGATGATGCGCGGCGAGTAGATCTTGTTGCCGAAATGCTTGATGCATGCGTCGCGAAGATCGCGCATGGCCTCACCGTAGCGCTCATCGTTTCCCGCACCATAGACGAACACGACATTCACCTGATCCGGCAACGCTGTGGAGGCGGACGGCATCGCCAGCGGGTGACTGAAGCGGGGTTTCCCATGCTCTGGCCGAAGTCCCTTGAATGACCGCATGATTTCTCCTTTAATTAGTTAGCCGCGGCGGGGCATGGCGAGGTGCGGCCGGGCGGGGCAAGGCATGGTGTGGCTCGGCACGGCCGGGCGCGGCAAGGCGAGGCAGGGCAAGGTTCTTCATTCTATCTGCGCGTCTTTTAACGCGGTGTGAAACTTTTTCGCGTAGCCCGCGATAGTTTCGGCGCGGTCTGTCCCGTTCACGATGCGCCGCGCGTTAACCCAGTCCTCGGTCGTCTCATTGAAGTAGTCGTCCAATTTTTTCCCAGTGAACATTCCGCGCGTCATCCCGATCGCCTGCACGAAGTTTGCCGACCACCGGCCAAGCACGATGTCGGGCGCAGCGAACAGGTCGACACCAAGCAGGCTGCCCATCGTTCGGTAATTGTCGGCCCATGTCAGCTGGACGTTGCCGCGTCCATAATAGACTTCGCCGCTGACCGCATCTTCTTTGCCGTATTCGCGAGATGCGACCACCTTGCGCGCATCCTTGTCGTAGGTCTTGAAGCCCTCGCGCACCGGCAACATCAGCTTGCCGACCTCATGGTAGGTTGTCCCGAGGATGTAAGCCAGCCAGCGCAGATCCGTCAGGCGCAGGATCACCCACACGTCGAGCGTGGCGTTCATGCCGTCGACCTGGCCCTGCGTCAAAGACCCACCAAACAGCGTCTCGCGCACCTCGCTAAAAAAGACCTCGCGATCGATCGTCTCATTCAGTCGGATGTAGTCGCTCATGGGGCTTCCCCCGTCCAAGGGGCGTCCCTCGCCCCGGATTGGCCGCCGAAGATGGGGAATTCATTGCGCAAGCACATATAGCCCCTGCCGCCATGTGGCGCACTCGCGGCCCACGCCTTGCCGGCCGCCTCGCAGACCGCGGCATCCCTGTAGCGTGTCGCCAGCGAGGCTTGCCCGCCGACCAGAAGCACCAGAGAATAGACCGTAACCCACTCAATGATGGTCATGTTTCTGCGTCCGGGGTTAGTGCTGTCTTTTATTCCAGACGGCCCCAGACGGGCAACGCACTCGCTTCAGACGTAGCCCCAGACTGAATATTCGATCGGCATCGATCCGGTGCTTGGCAGGAAAAAGATATGCGTTACCGACTGCAACAGGTTTCGTTTGCCGGATCCGCAGACGCGGCGGTTATACTGGGAGCCGCTGCCCAGCGTGGCGCCGTCCCAATAAAACAGCGGCTCGCGGGTCGGCCGCCCGAGGCCGATGCAGGTAATCGTAAAATGCGCCTGAGCGCCGCCCGAGGCATCCAAGTCGGTGACGACTTCGATGCGGTTCGCGCTGGTCGATGCAGACAGCACCCACGCCGGCGCGCTGTCAGTTGGGGCGGCCTGCTGGCTCCACTGATAATCGCCGCCGGCGCTGTCGCCGACGGTGCCGCCGCCTCCGTCCGTCCGCATCCACAGGTCGGCATTGTTTTGCGACACGCGCACCGAAACCTCGATCACCACCTTTTGATAGATGCCGACGTCGGGCGGCAACACGATCGTCGCACCCGAGGCGCCGACGTTGCGATCGAGCAGGAGCGGGCTGGTAAGTCCGCGCAATGACGGCACCAGACCGGTGATGCCGACGCCGCCCAGCCAGACCAGATAACCGAGACAAGCAAAATACGTGAAGCCTGGCGGCAGGTCCGGAATTCCGGACGGCGTAGCGCTAGACAGGCCGACGTCTGTTTGGCCGGTCGCGTCGTTCAGCATCAGGAGGACGAAGTAAACCCCTGACGTCCCAGCGGCGACGCCGCCGCGCCTGTAGTTCTGTCCGGAATAGGTCAGGATCCCCGTCTGCGCCATCGCAACGTCTGAAGTCACCGAGTTGATATTATAGGCGCTCGATGTCATCACCGGGCTGAAGAGCCCGCGGTTGTTCAGCGCCGTCCCGTAGCGGACCGTAAAATCAGTGATCGTGTTTGTCGCGGCAAAGTCCGTCAGGAAGGTGGTGCCGACACCAACCACGTTGGCGCTGGCAGACTGCGAAACTGTGCCGGCAAGCAGGCCGCTCTGGATGGCCCCGCCTTGGCCCGAGCCAACAGCATAAAGCGCATCGATGCGTTTGACGGTGTCGACTTCGAGAAACAGGTTAATCCTGTTTGTGCTGTCTCGAATTCGGCCCTTCGTCACCCGGATGTCGTTTATCGGGTCAGCGAAGTCCCTCATAATGTCGAGCCCGGTGCGCTCGGTTATGAGTAGCGGCGGCGGAGGCGGCGCGGTGCGCGTGCAGGACCAGCTGTCGAAAGTCCCGGAGCCTTGCGTGCGAATGACGAAGCCGACCACGCTGGTCCCGGAAGAACCCGTCACCCTGATTTCAAAGTTTGCGGTGGCGTTCTCGGTCGAGACGAAGGCCCAGACAGATCCGACGTCCCATGCCTCACCATAGTTGACGTCTAATATTGTGATCTCTGTGCCGAGGGCGGGTATCGCAAAGCTATGCCCCGTCTCGCTGTCGAGAAAGACGGCTTCGAGAAAGTCGGCGGCCTCGACCGCGTCGGGGCGGATTAGGCCGCTGGGATTTGGGCCGGTCATGTCTCTCGCTGCCCTTAATAAACGACCGTGTGATAGAGCCACTCCATGAGTATGCGGCGGACGCGGAGCGCTTTGTTCGTCAGTGTCTTGATCCGGTATTTCAGCACGTTTCCGCCCTTGCCCGGATCGGGCGGCGTCCACCTTGTCCGGAATATCCGGATCGGTCCAGCGCCCGTGATGTCCGTGATGCCGTGGTTTATGCTCTCGATCGTGTAGGCGCCGACCACTCCCATATCTATCGGCGCCGGATCGACCGTAATGGTTTGCCGGTCTGGTCCGCTAAAGCCGATCAGGCGAAATGCCTTCCCACTGTTTACGGGCAGGCCGGTGAATGTAATCAGCATGTTTTCTCGGAAGCCCTCATTCCACGGATCGCCGGCGCTCAACTGGAATGTGCTGGTTGCGGCTGACGCCGAGATGCCGCCGAAATGCGCGTTGCTCCTGACGAGATAAATGTCGACAAGATCCTCACTGTCGAAGCTCGTATAAGACGCCCCGTTGTTGCAGGAGAATTCGGCGGTGAAGTCCCGGCCCGGAATGACTGTGTCGTCGATCATTTGCAGGTCGATATGCATTCGGACAGAGCCGACCGGCGCCGGGATCACGATCCCGTCCGATGCGCCAGACCACCGTGACGTCAGTGTCATGTTGGCGAAGGATGCGTTCTCGAAGAACTGGACTTCGACCAGCTTCATGTCGAAGCCGCCGGCAACGGGATATTCGCAGGTGATCTTTAGCCAGACGTACCGCCATTGCACGAAGGCCCCCGGCCCCGACGCTATAAGGGTCTGCGGCTTATTGATCTTTCCGTTGAGGCGGACCGTGTTCTCCATGATCGGAGTGGCGCCGTCAAAACTGTTGACTTGGTTGCCCAGCATCGTGAATTGCAAACTGACGCCCGTGCCGCCGCTGCTGAAGCCGGTGGAGTGTGGCGTGATAAGAACTTTATTGATGGACCTGGCGTTCGCCGAATAGTCCTGTCCAATATAAAGCTTGTCGCCGTTCCTTAAGTTTTGCTTGCGGGCGTATGGCGTCGTGGTCAGAAGCGTCGCAACGCCGTCGAAGGCCCGGCTTCCGTTGTTGGCACCAGAGCCGTCGCTGTTGACCCAAGCCGAACCAATCACATTGGCGCTGCCCGGAATAGGCGGAGGGCCAGAGAGGGGCGTTACCTGGACCACCCAGTCCAACGGTCCGTCCTGATCGCTGTCCGTATTGATGCGCTGCGCATTGAACGTGCCGCCGGCATTGATGGGAGTTGTCTGCGACGAGCCGGTAGCGTTGTCGATATACAGCGAGCTGTTGAAGCCGTCCGCAAAGCCGTTGCCCTCGCGACGACCTGTCGTCATCTGCTCGGCCTCGGCCATGACAAGCCCGGCGAGCGTCCGGTTCAGGTATCGAATTTCGAAGAGCAGGCTTTCCGGGAGAAGCTGGTTGCCGGTCGGGAAGTTGACCGGCGAGATCTTGCGCATGCGCTCCCAGCCTTCACCCGGCAAGGAGGCGTCCCAATAGGCAATGCGATCGTCCTCGATGTTGATGTCGGTCCCGTCCACCATGTTGTTGATGTCGAGACGCAGCGCGTCCGCTGACGCTGTCAGTCCGCTATCCGCGGGCGTGTAAACGTCCAGCGTGACGTCGCCGGCAGAGCTGCCGCCGCCCTGCAAGCCGGCGCCCGCTATGATGTTCTGGGCGTTCGCTATGCGATACCAAGGGGACCAGCCGCCGACTTTGTATCTGCGCCAAATGTGTTCGCCGGCGCTGGCGAGCGGATATAGCATCTGCGATACATAGATGGATGTGCCCTGCAACTTGTCGGTCTCGCCGGCATAGCGCTGCACCGTGATGTACCAGTGGCCCGCGGCGGGGGCGTTAATCATGCTTTGGCCGTCGTAATTGCCGGGAGCGTCGATGTTGTTAAGGTCTTGGCCGCCGACGTGCTTGCTCACGGCACTCAGCGAAATCCACTCCATCCACCCTTGGGCGCCCTCGCCGGCGTCTATGCCGCGGCGCTGATAGACGCCCACATCGGTCAGGCCATAGACGGTCTGTGTCAGCCACGCCGTCCAACCGTAATATCGCTGCACAAATATATAGATGTACTGTCCCGGTATTGGGGAGTTGGCAGGCGCGGCTGCCCAGTAAAAGCCGGGGACTTTGAGTTCATTGAGGTCGTTGACGACCGGCGTTAGCTCGGTGTGTGCAAGGCTTTGCTGCCACCGCAGCGTCCTTGCGTTGCTCATGCCGGTTGCGTCGATTAAGACGTCGCTGTTGATGACTTTGCGGCCGGCGTCGGCCGACAGGATGATGCGATTGGGTGCGCCGAAGCCCAAGTCCGAATAAACCAGACCAACGCCAGCCATCAGCGCCGCGGCATCCACCGCGACGGTGTCCGCAGCAACCGAGATATAGGCGCCGGCGCCGACGTGGAATGTCCGGTCTGCCGCGATGGTGCCGCCACCCGTCAGGCCGTTGCCGGCGATCATTGATATGTTGTCGTGCGAGATATTGCGGACGTGTGAGGTGTCCAGTGAGACGGCGTCACCGCCCACCGTGATGCCTTCGCCCGCGCCAACATGGAAGGTCCGGTCGGCCGCGATGCTTCCGCCACCGGTCAAACCATTGCCGGCAATCATCGAAACATCATTGTGTGCGACGTTGCGGATGTGCGTAGGGTCCAGCGCAACGGCGTCACCGCCCACCGTGATGCCATCGCCCGCACCGACGTTGAAGGTTCTGTCGGAGGCAATGCTTCCACCACCGGTCAAACCATTACCGGCAATCATTGAAACTTCATCGTGCGCGACATTGCGGACGTGCGAGGTGTTCAGTCCAACCGCATCGGCCGCGACCGTGATGCCTTCGCCAGCACCGACGTTGAAGGTTTTGTCGCTCGCGATGTTTCCGCCACCGGTCAGTCCGTTACCGGCGATCATCGACACGCTGTCGTGTGCGACATTGCGGACGTGTCCAAAATCAAGTCCGACCGCATCGGCTGTGACTGCGATGCCGGATCCGGCGCCCACATGGAAGGTTCGGTTCGCAGCCAGCGAGCCGCCGCCCGTCAGACCATCGCCGGCCGTAAAGGTGCGATCCTCCGGAATGCCCTCGGCGGCCAGCTCGTCGATCGCGCCCTGCACGTTGTTTGCGGACAGGCCCGAATTGCCGCCGTCGTAGGAGACTTCGCCGGCGCTAATGTCGTTATCGGACGCCTCCGGGGTGAGCAGCGGCTTGATGCGGACGATCTTCGTGTCGCTGTAGGAAACCATCGCGATGACGCGATAGAGCGTCCAGCCGGCCGGCCGATCGGGCTCGCCGGATCCAGTCAGCGCGGACAGGCAGACATCGATGACACCGTCGACATCGCGACGGATCAGGATCACGCCATAGTTGATGTTGCTGGAGTTGGCCGAGCCGGTGCCACCGCGGACAATGGTGTTATTCGAAAAAGACAGGCTGCCCGCATACGTCAGGACCGTGTCGCTGGTGACGGTGTTGACCGCGTGCGCCACCAACGGCGATCCGGACTTGGTGAATGCCGAGCGGGTCGGCGTTGCCGGATAGTCCGGTGACGTGGCCCACGCCTCCCAGTCCGACAGGCCGGCCGCGCCGGTTGCGCCGAATGCCGTCAGGAAGTTCGTGCCGACACCGGTGGCGTTATTGCCCGATCCGGACACGGTACCTGGGAGCGGCACCTTGATGAGAGCGCCTTGGTTCGAGCCAATAACCCAGTCCGCATCCAGCTGCTTTGTCAGACCGAGCGGCAGGCTCAGGTCGACCAGCCCGGTGCTGTCTCGAATGGTGCCGGGATAAACCAGAATATCGTGGAGCGGATCCACCGAGCCGGGCGCCACCGAGAGGCCGTTGATTTCGCCCATCGACAGGCCGATCGGCGGACCGTCAATGAGTGACAGGCGCCACGACGAATAAGCGCCCGGATCCTCAGCCGTCGTGGTGACTTTCTGGAGAACAAGGTTTGTGCCGTCGTCGCTGTAGGCCGCGACACGTCCGAAAAGGATGACGTCCGGATCCGACAGCGCGGTCGCCAGTACGGATCCGCCGACCGGATAGAACTTGTTCGCCGGCACCACCCACGTCAGAGGCCCGTCGACCGTCGGATCGATGCTGGTGTTCGAAAAAGACGTCTCGATCGCGTCGCGAGGGCGGCCCGTTACCTGGATTTCCCACTCATTGAAGGGGCCGCCGATAATAGCGGACAGGTCGTTGACGCTGAAGATGATGCTTATGGTATTGCCGAACTTCTCGGAAACAATGCCCCACATATTGCATTCACGGTTTTGCAGCGCGGTGCATTGCACCTCGTCCCCGATCTTGACGCGCTCGATCTCGTTGTCGACGACGAAGAGCTTTAGCCCTTCGGTGATCCAATGCTGCGTGGTCGAATAAACGCGCGCGCCGAAGCGGGCGAAGAAGTCGATTTCCTCGATCCCGACGCGGCGGAAGATGCCCTCCGCCGAAGCGTTGAAGCCGCGAAGAACGTCGCGACTGTCGTGGCTCTCCATCGGAGCAAAGACGGTCGGCATCAGGAACCTATTTGGATTGCACTTACAAAATGGACGAATTCGTCCTGCGGAATGTAGTTCTGGCCGCGCGGCGTCAGCCCGGCTTCCGCAACGCTTTCCTTGTAGAACGTGACTGCGCCAATGACACCAAACGTCAGCCGCAACTTCGACCCGGCGCCAACGTCAAAGGCGGCAATCAGCGCCTTCGAGCTGTCAAAGTTGAACAGCAGCGGATCGGCCATGACAATGCCGTTCAGGGCGAAGGATCCGGCGCCTTCCACGAAAACCTGAGACGCCGCGCTGAAGTCCCACGCCTGTCCGATACTGACCGCCGGTCCGATATACATGGCGTTGATCTGGGCCTGGGCCTCGTCGTTGTCTTGTGGCCCCATCAATTCAAGACGGATGACCGACCCGAACAGCCGCAACATCGATGGCCGCATCTTCGTGATGATCGTGCGATCGAGCGGAATGATCGGCCCGTCGACGCTCTCATAGAGCCCCCGCGGTCGCACCGCTTCGATGTACGAAATCTCGCCGATGTCACCAATATCGCCGGGATAATAACCGCCCTGCGGCATTACGGGCCAACCTTCTTCACCAGTGAGCCGGAGATGATCGGGGTGACGGCGTCGACCACGGTATAATAAAGATCATCGCTCGCGCCGGCGGTCTGCGTGAGCTGCTGCGTCGCGCCGTTGAAGAAGTCCCAGCCGGACGCGAAGGTAATTTTCCGCGGTGTGCCGCCCTGCAAGATGCGAACGAGGCCGTCCATCCCGGCCTTCATGTTTGTGGGATGCTGGACCGTAAAATCCTCCGACGTCGTCATCCGGAAATTGAGACGCGACGCGAGGTCAAGCGTCAGGGAGCCGCCGACGGATCCGACCGTCAGGGGATCCCGCGCGGCCCAATAGACGTCCGAGGTGACAATCTTGCCGGGGGCACCTCTCAGGTACTCGGATATGGTTGCCACCGAAAGCGTTGCAATCACCCGCCACCGCGACGAGGTGGGGTCATACCAGACAGGAACCGCCTCGCCCGGCTTCAGCGTGATCGAGCCTTGGCCCGACATCAGGAAGCGGTTTGCGATCGCCGATGATGTGCTTTCCTCGACCAGCGTGATCGTGGATCCCGCCGTCGCGTTCGCGTTGAGCAGCCAGACCAGACGCCGGCCCGCGGCGACGAGCCCGCTGATGCTGCGGTTTCCGGACGACGTCAGCCGGTGGACGATCTTGTTGGGGACCAGCGCGTAGTCGTTTTCGTCCAAAGCGATCTGCGGCGGCGAGGCTTCCGAGGCAAGCAGCGACCCGGTCAGGTCCAAATCCCGCATCGTGAAGTCGATCGCCTTCAGGTTTCCGACGTATTCGAGCAGGCCCGCCGACAGCTTCAGGCGATCGGTCCCGAGCAGCGCGATGCGAAGATCGCCGGCGCCGGCGCGGCGCAGGCCGGACGAGCCTTCGGACGCAAACGCAATGCCGGGCAGGAGTTCGGTGCCGTCGCCAGCCGCCGACACGGAGCCGGGCGGGCCGGGCGCGCCGGGGCCGCCGGACACGTCGCCGCGATCGATGCGGTCCCACAGCTCGCGCATTGTCGCGAGTATGTGCGTAAAGAGCAGATTGAAATCGTGGGCCGGGACGCCTTGGTTTTCCTTGAGCTGGACCAGCCGGCGCGGCCGGGACATCCCGATGATCGCCAGCGTGCCGGTCCTTGCGGACGTCAGGCTCACCCTGGCGTCCCTTATTGGACGCGGCAGGATGGCAAGCGGACCGGACGGAGACGCCAGCGTGTAATCGACACCCCGGTCCAGAACCACGTCGCCGAGGCGCACCTCGATCCAATTCTCGTAATCCTCGCCGTCCATGTAGAGGTCAAACCCGACATTGTAGGGTCCGACCCCTGCGCTGACTGCATAGGTCGTTTCGCGGGCGGTATCTGGGAGTGCTGGGACGGGCGTGGTCATAGGTGCAAGCCTCCCCCGGCGGGCGCAAAACCGCAACGCACCGCCTTATTTCTCTGGCAGATTTTGGATGCCGAGGGCGTCGTTGCCGGCGCGCTCTGCAACATTGAGGACACCGCGGAGCCA
>Ga0190271_10001998_pt1 | contig 12073 bp, 8 predicted proteins | sample Popmic356T_FD_133747 | JGI IMG/M metagenome (GOLD analysis project Ga0190271, IMG submission 133747) | Populus adjacent soil microbial communities from riparian zone of Weber River, Utah, USA - 356 T | ecosystem: Environmental > Terrestrial > Soil > Riparian zone | place: USA: Utah | collected...
AGGCGTTTTTCTGATGGCGCCCGCGCTGACGATGCCCGGGCTTCCTCCGCTGCGCGAAAAGCTCCTCGACTGCCCGACCATGATCGTGCACGGCAGGAAAGACGATGTGGTCCCGGTGGAGCAGAGCATCGAATTCGCGCGCCGCCACGGTTGCGCACTGCACATCCTGAACAGCGACCACCGGCTGCAGGACGAGGTTCGTTTTCTCAAGTACCTGTTCGAATACTTCCTGATCTCCCTCGACCTCCCCCAAGACGTCTCGTGAAGAAGACGGTACCGGGTAAGGGTTCTCGGGGTTAACGCTGCGACTTTGCTACTTGCCGCGAAGCTTCATCGCTAACCCCGAGAACCCTTACCCGGTACCATCTTTCCCAGCATGGATGAGCTGTCACAACTGATCCAGCGCGCGCACGCCGGCGACGAGGCAGCGCGCGAGCGCCTGTTCGCCGTGGCGTACGAAGATCTGCGAAGCCAGGCACGGGCACAGTTGCGTGATGGCGGCCGCAACACGCTGCTGAACACCACGGTGTTGCTCCACGAGAGCTTCCTGCGCTTCCAGCGTGCCGGCAAACTCGCGGGCACCGAGCGCGGGCACTTCTTCGCCTATGCTGCGCGGGTCATGCGTTCGGTCATCGTCGATTTCGCGCGCCAACGCCAGGCGGAGCGCCGCGGCGGCGACGCCGTGCACCTGCCGCTCGACGCCCAGTTCGCTGAAAACCTGCGCGCCGGTGAAGACGAAGTCATCCAGATCAACGACGCCATCGAGGCACTCAAGGCTGAAGACCCGCGCCTGGTGCAGGTGGTCGAAATGCGCTATTTCGCTGGCATGACCGAAACGGAAATTGCCGCCGTGCTGGGTGTCACCGACCGCACCGTGCGGCGCGATTGGGAAAAGGCGCGGCTGTTGCTGGCGGCGATGTTGCGCTGAATGTCCGGATTGGGCGCGTCAGTGCGTCCGTAGCTCACAGGGAACCCGCGCGCGAGACGAGCCACATGCCCATCACCGCAGCCGACTGGAAACGCCTGAGCCCGCTGCTCGATGCGGCGCTCGATCTCGCGCCGCCCGAGCGCGCGGCATGGCTCGCGAAGCTGCCGCCCGAACACGCCGACCTGCGCGAATCGCTGGCGGAAATGCTGGCGAAGCGCCCGGTCGAGACCGACGATTTCCTCAATCGCCTGCCGGAGTTCAGCGGGGTACCCGAGGCGCTCACCGCGATACCCGGATGCATCGTCGGTCCCTATCGCCTGCTGCGCGAGCTCGGACAGGGCGGCACCTCGTCGGTCTGGCTCGCCGAACTCGTCGACGGATCCATCAAACGCAACGTGGCTCTGAAGCTGCCGCACCTGGGACTGGTCGACCGTGGCATCGAGCAACGCATCGCGCGCGAGCGCGAAATCCTCTCCGGACTCGAACATCCGCACATCGCGCGACTGTACGATGCCGGCGTGGATGCGCGCGGGCGGCCGTACCTCGCGCTCGAATACGTGGACGGCGTTCCGCCGGACGAATACTGCCGCGCCCACCGGCTTGCCCTTCGCGAGAAGCTCGCGCTGTTCCTCAACATCCTGCGCGCCGTGGCGTTCGCGCACGCGCGCCTCATCGTGCATCGCGACCTCAAGCCTAACAACATCCTGATTGCCGTGGACTGCGACGTGCGGCTGCTCGACTTCGGCATCGCGCGCCTGTTGCAACCGGAGACGAATGCGCGCGCGCACCACACGCTGGTGGGTGCCGCCGCGCTCACGCCGGCCTACGCCGCACCGGAACAGTTCACCGGCCAGCCCGTGACGGTCGCTACCGACGTGTACTCGCTCGGCGTCATTCTCTACGAGCTGCTCACCGGTGCGAGCCCGTATGCACCCGACGGCCGATCCCTTGGCGCCTACGAACACGAAGTGCTGCACGTGGAGCCGCCGCTCATGAGCCGCGTGGCCCGTCCTGCCGAGGTTCGCGCTCTGCGAGGCGATCTCGACGCCATCGTGGCCAAGGCGCTCGAGAAGAAGCCTCTGGATCGATATGCGTCAGTCGAAGCCTTCGCTCTCGACATCGAACGGCACCTGGCCGCCGAGCCCATCGCGGCGCGGCCGCGTTCGTTCGCCTACGTCGCGAAGAAATTCCTGCGACGCAATGCCTGGCCGTTGTCGATGGGTGCCGGCGTGGTGTTGCTGCTGGCGGGCGCGCTCGGCTTCGCCCTGTGGCAATGGAAAGATGCCGAGCGGCAGGGCGTCATGGCCGTCGAACGTCTCGCCGATTCGCGCGCCGCGGAGGAATTCACTTCCACCGTGCTCATCGAGAATATCCAGCCCGGGCAGACACTGACGTTCGAACAGCTGATCGCGCGCAGCGAGCAGATCGCGCAGGACACGGGCTCGAATGATCTGCGTACCCGCGTCTTCGCGACGGATTTCCTGTCGGCCTGGTACAGCGCCAACGGGCTGTATCGCAACGCGGAGTCGATTCTCACGCGCACCATCAATACATTGCCTGCGGATGAGCCGCTGGTCGGCGCGACTCTGCGATGTCGGCGCGCGAGATTGTGGAACGAGCTCGGTGATCGCGACGATTCAGTCGCGGTTCTCGACGATCTGATCGCACGCGCCGATGCGGATGACGCCATTGCCTCGCGCTGCCTGCTCGATCGATCTTCGGTGGCGGCGTCGAACGCCGACGCGCCGGGTGCGCTCGGGTTCGCGCTTGCGGCGCAGCGACGTTACGACCTGACCGGCGTCGAATCAGTGTTCGAACGGGCGGACATCCTTTTGGCGATCGGCGGCGCCCACAGCATCATGGGAGACTTCGGCGTCGCGCATGACCGGTACAGCGAGGCGCTGCGCGTATTCGAGACGGCCGGACGACACAACAGCCGGGCAGCCGCCAATCTGCGCGATGACTGGGCCTCGGTCTGGATGAACTCCGGCAATCCGCTTCGCGCGCTCGAGGAGATCGACCTCGGCTGGGAGATCCTGCGCGCGCTCGCGCCGGCCGCGCAGGACACGGACAAGCGATTGTCGCGCCGCGCGCGCATCCTTGCGCAGCTCGGCGATTTCGACGCGGCGCTCGGGGAATTCCGGCGGGCGGCCGAGCTCGCGGCACCGCGCGGCAACGTCGCCAATCTCGCGACCATTCGCATCGGTGAAGCCGATGTCCACGTGCAGACCGGGAGCCTCGAGCAGGCGAAGCTCGATCTCGACGCCGCGGCGGCGACATTGCGGCAGGCCCGGCTGCCGCCGACCAGTCTCATCAGCGTGCGTTACGAGATGACGCGGGCGCAGTGGCTCGCCGCGCGCGGCGACACGGTCGCCGCGCGTGATGCACTGACCAAGGTCCTCGCGCTGTACGAATCGCAGAACTGTTGCAGCGCGAACCGCGCGCTCGCGCTGGCCGAACGAGCCATGCTCGAGCTCGGCGATCTCGACAAGGCCGATGCGGATGCCGCGAGCGCGCGGCAACTCGCGCCGCAACCCGAGGCGGATTCGTTTTCGCGCTTCGCGGGCAGCGCCTGGTATGCGAGCGCGCAGGTCTTCGAAACCCGAGGCAAGGTTCGCGAGGCGCGCGACGCATTCGCAACGGCGGCCGTCCAATTCGCGGGCGCGCTGGGCGACACACACCCGGACACGGTGCGAGCCAGGGCCGGTATCGCGCGCACGTCTGTGGCGGCGACAAAAAATGACCATTGAACATGTCCTGAACTGAAGCCCGCCCGCGTCCGTACTTCAGGAGATCCTTTTTTCCTGGAGAAACGATGAAGGCCGTGATGCGAGAGCTGGCGCAAGCCAGGCGACACTATTCCAGGCTGCCGCTGTTCGAATTCCTGCGCTGCGAGTCGATCACACCGCGCGACCGGCTGGCGTTCTTCCCCTGTATGGCGCCATTCATCCTGGCGTTCTCGGATCTCAACCGCTTCGTGTTGCGCGTAGAGAACTCGAAGGATCCACACCAGCTGCTCATCAACGAGCACACCTGCGAGGATGACCATCACTGGCCCTGGTACCTGGAAGACTTCACGAAGCTCGGTTTCGATCGCACGGCAAGCGTGACGCAGACGCTGCGCACGTACATGAAGGACGGCACGGAACAAAATCGCATGTTGGCTCCGCGCCTCGCGCAGCTCCTGTACGACACGACGCCCAGGGAAAAACTGGTGATCGTGGAATCCATCGAGGAGACCGGTAACGTGTTGTTTGGGCTCACCGCGAAGCTCGCGGCGCGCATCAAGGCCGAAGGCGGACCCGAGCTTCGTTATCTCGGCCAATTCCATTTCAGCCGCGAGACTGGCCACGCCATGCACGGTTACGACCATCGCGTGCTCGAAACCATCGTGCTCACCGAATTCGAACGCCAGCGCTGTCTCGATCTCGCGTTCCAGGTGTTCGACATGTTCTCCGACTGGGCCGCCGAGCTGCTGGTGTACGCGAAGAACTCACTCGCGCACCGCACCGTGCCGCACGTCGCATGAAGGGCGGAACTCTGACGAACCAGGTGCGGGCCGCGAACGCGCCACGTCTGGCGCTGGTGCTCGGCAGTGGTGGCGTGCGCAGCGTGGCGGCACTCGGCATCGCCGATGTACTGGTGGACGCCGGGCTGCGGCCGGACCTGGTGGTGGGCTGCAGCTCAGGCGCGCTGTTCGGTGCATGTATCGCCATGGGCATGACGGGCGAGCAGGGTCTGGCGGCGGCCATGCGGCTGTGGTCAGCCGAGCTGACGCAGCAGAAACGCTGGCGCGCGTTTCTCGAGCTCGTCGCACCGCGGTTCATGCGTTTCGATGCGGGCTTTTCGCTGCGCGATGCGGGACTGATACGCGCGCGTGTCGAACGGGCGTTCGGCGATTCACGGCTGCAGGATCTGCCGATTCCGCTGCGCGTGGTGGCCACGGTGGCCGCCACCGGAGAATCGCGCGTGCTTTCGCACGGACGCGTGGCGGATGCGGTGCGCGCCAGCATGGCGCTCCCGATCATCTTTCCGAGCGTGGAGATCGACGGACACCAGCTTCGCGATGGAGTGATCTCGGATCCGTTGCCCGTTGCGGTCGCGCGCGATGCGGACCTGGCCCTCACGGTGGGATTTCGCGGAGCGATGCCGCGGCGCGTCGATCGCGCATCACGGCTCGTGGCGCAGATCACGACCGCGATGATCAACAACCTGCAGCAGGCGCGCATCGAGGCGGCGCATGCCACGGGCCAGCGCATGTTCCACTTCGAGCTCGGCATCGACCGGCGCGTCGGGTTGTGGGACACCGATGCCATGCCGCGCATATTTCAGATCGGCCGCAATGCCGCGATCGATCAACTCCCGGCGATCCGCCGTCTGCTCGATGTCCCCGCCGGGACGAGCCGCGCGCCATTCGACGGCCCACTTCCAGCAGTGAGTAACCAATGAAAATCGATCGTTCCCTGCTCGCTTCCATCGCCCTGGCTGCGGCGCTCTTCGCCAGCACATCCACCGCAAGTGAGGATCCCGCGTGGGTCATCGCCACGCTCGACACCGAGTATCAGTCAGCCGTCGAACGCAACGACTGGCAAACCATGGACCGCATCCTGCATCCGGACTTCACGCTGGTGCTCGGTAACGGCAAGGTGTACTCGCGCGCGGAGTTGATCGAATCGGCGCGCGACAGGCAGATCGAGTACGAGAAGCAGGTCGAGATGCCCGGCACGCAGACCGTGCGCCTGTTCGGCAACCACACCGCCACCGTCACCGCGCTGCTGTGGCTCAAGGGCACGCGCAGGAAAGACCAGAGCGTGTTCGATTACAAGCTGTGGTTCACCGATACCTACGTGCTCACGAAGGACGGCTGGCGCTACGCGTTCGGGCAGGCATCACTGCGGTTGCCGTAATGAGGATTCAAACCTTCTGAGTTGCCCACTCTCGCGCGAGATTCCCCATTCGCCGCTCGACCTGTGGGGGCTCGGAAGGTTTGGGTGAAGAGGGTACCGGGTAGGGGTTCTCGGGGTTAGCGGCGCGGCCTTGCTACTTCGTCGGGAGTCTTCACCGCTAACCCCGAGAACCCCTACCCGGTACCCTCTTATCTAATGTCGCTGGCGGATGGCGCGCTCGGCGATGCGGTCGATCAGCCCCGGCGCCAGTAGTTTGATCCAGCGGCCGAAACGGCCGCGCGCCGACATCAGCACCAGCCGCTCGCGCCGCTCGATGGCGCGCACGATGCGCGCGGCGCAGTCCTCGGCGGTCATGATCTTCGATTGCATCATGGGCGAGCTGCCGAGCGGCTCGCCGTCCGGCCCGATCGCGCGCTTGTGAATCTCGCTGACCACGAAATCCGGCGCGACCACGGTCACGTCCACGCCGCTGCCGCGCAATTCGATGCGCAGCGAATCGAAGAAACCGATCAACGCATGTTTGCTGGCCGCGTACCCTGAACGCTCCGGCACGCCGGTGAGTCCGGCGAGGCTCGCGACCGCCACCAGCAGCCCCTTCGATTGCTTGAGGTGCGGGAGCGACAACGCCGTGAGCCGTACGGGCGCGAGATAGTTCACCTCCATCACGCGTTCGAAGATCGACAGATCCTGGAGCGCATCGAAACGGCTCCACATCGTGATGCCGGCGTTGTGTATAACCACGTCAATACCGCCGAAGGCCTTGACGGCTTCCGCGACCAGCCACTCGCAATCCTGCTGGTTGGTGACGTCCGTGGACAGCGCGCGCGCATCGCCGCCACGCGCACGACATTCCTGCGCCAGCGTCTCGAGGCGCTCACGGTCGCGGGCCGCCAGTGCCAGACGTGCGCCGCGGGAGGCAAGCGCCAGTGCCAGTGCACGGCCGATTCCCTCGGACGCGCCGGTCAGAATGATCCTGATTCCCTTCATAGAGGTTGTTCCCCAGTCGGCTACACTGCGCCGCCTAACATCATACGGCTGGTGGACTGCATAAGCGCATGGGCTGGTTGCTGCGAAGATTCTTCAAGCTGTGGGTGCGCGCCGCCGTGCAGCCCGCCGAGGCGCCCGAAGCGCTGACGTCGCCGCGCGTGCCCGTGTGTTACGTGCTCGAAACCGATTCGGTCGCGGACCTGGCCGTGTTATGCAATGTCACTGTCAAGGCCGGCTTGCCGTATCCGGAAAGGCGTTCTGCCAGTTTGCCAGTGGAAGAGCGGCGCTCGTACTTCGATGTGGGCCGTCGCCGTCGCTTCTGGGATGCCACCGTCGCGCGCCGCCCGCCACCGTACCTGCTGGCGATGGTGGAGGCGCTGCACGCCGACCCGGTACGCGACGTCATGCTGGTGCCGACCGCCGTGTACTGGGGCCGCGGGCCCCAGAAAGAAGGCTCGTTGTGGCGCCTGCTGTTCGCCGAAAGCTGGGCGCTGACCTCGCGAGTCCGCAAGTTTTTCGCAGTGCTGTTCAACGGACGCAACGTCATGGTCGACATGGGCCAGCCCATTTCGCTGCGTTCCCTGCTCGACGCCGCGCCCGCCCACGACCAGGCACGGCGCGTCACGCGCATCCTGCGCGGCGGCCTGCGCCGCCAGCGCGCCATCCGCATCGGCCCGGATCTTTCGCACCGGCGCACCATCGTCGCGCGCGTGCTCCGCGCGCGCGCGGTACGCGCGGTGGTGGCGGCGGACGCGCGCGACAAGGACGGCGATTTCCGGCCCGGGCTGCTGCAGGCGCGCAAATACGCCTTCGAGATCGCCGCTAACTACTCGCATGCGTTCGTGCAGATCGCGGAAAAGATGCTCGGCCGCGTCTGGAACCGGGTCTATGACGGCGTGAAGATCAATCACGCGGCCACGCTCAAGGAGGTGTCCGAGGGCAACGAGGTGGTCTACGTGCCCTGCCATCGCAGCCACATGGACTACCTGCTGATGTCGTACATCATCTATCACCAGGGATTCGCGCTGCCGCACATCGCGGCCGGCATCAACCTCAACATTCCGGTCGTGGGGCGATACCTGCGCAAGGGCGGCGCATTTTTCATTCGCCGCAGTTTCGCCGGCAACTCGCTGTACACCGTGGTGTTCATGAAATACCTCGCGGCCATCATGGCGCGCGGACATTCCATCGAATACTTCATCGAGGGCGGAAGATCGCGCACCGGCCGGCTGCTGCATCCCAAGACCGGCATGTTGTCGATGACAGTGCGCAGCTTCCTGCGCGACCCGGTGCGGCCGGTGGTGTTCGTGCCGGTGTATTTTGGATATGAGCGCATCGTCGAGGCCAACACCTACATCTCGGAATTGTCAGGCGCGCCGAAGAAGAAGGAGAGCTGGCTCGATCTGCTGCTCAGCCTCCGCGTGCTGCGCGAGCGCTTCGGAACCGTGCATGTAAATGTGGGTGAACCGATCCGCCTCGACGACATGCTGGACAAGCAGTTGCCGAGCTGGCGCGAGCAGCGCTTCGATGACGATACGCGTCTGCCGGCGGTCAACGCGCTGGTCGGCGAGCTGGCGTTGAGCATCATGCGCGGGATCAATGCCGCGGCCGCGGTCACGCCCATCAACCTGCTGGCGACCACGCTGCTCGCGTCGCCGCGCGGCGCACTGCCGGAAAGCGCGTTGCTGCGACAGATCGACCTGTACCTGAAGCTGCTGCGCGCTTCGGCCTACAGCCCCCGCGTCACCATCACCGACGCGACGCCGGCCGAAATCGTGGTGTACGGCGAATCGCTCAAGCTCATCACGCGCGTGCCTCACAAGCTCGGCGACGTGGTGAAGATGAGCGATGAGAGTGCGCAGCTCATCGCCTACTACCGGAACAATGTCCTGCACCTGTTCGCGCTGCCGTCGCTGGTGGCCTGTGCGTTCATCGGAAATTCCATGTTGCGTACCGAGGACATCCAGCGGCTGGCCTGGCGCATCTATCCCTACGTGGCCGCAGAGCTTTTCCTGCGCTGGCGCGAAGAAGAACTGTCGAAAGTGGTGGAGGGCATTCTTGCTGCGCTCGCGGATCTTGGTGTGCTGCAGCCTAACGAAGACCGCAGTGTCTGGATGCGGCCGCCGCCGGATTCGCCGGCGGCGATGCAGCTATCGATGCTGTCCCAGGCCACCATCCAGACCATCGAGCGTTACTACCTGGCGATTTCGCTGCTGCTCAAGGCCGGCAGCGGCGTGATCACTCAAAAGGCGCTGGAACAACAGTGCCATCTCGCGGCCCAGCGCATGAACATGCTCTATGGATTCAATTCGCCGGAATTCTTCGATCGCGCGCTGTTCGAGAATTTCATCGACCTGCTGCGCGAACGTGGTGTCCTGAAGGCGGGCGACGGCGGCAACCTTGCGTTCAACGAGGTGCTGGTGCGTGTCGCCGCCGATGCCCAACTGGTGCTCTCCGAACAAATCAGGCACAGCATCCTTCAGGTTACGCAAGTCTAGGGATTCCCCCGCCTCACCGGTCGCCCTAGCTTTGGCCCCGGAACCCGCTGCTATACTCGCGCGCAACACGTCCGCGCCTACGCGTCCGCGAGGGGACGCAGCAGCGCGGCGGAACACTAAGACGATACGGCCAAGCGGTAAGGCTGCTTCTCCCTCGCGACTCGCAGCGGTTCCGCGGTCTTCAGGGGAACAATAATGAGAAACGATCTGATCCGGCGGTACGTTGCGCGTTCGCTGCCGATCGTCGCGACGCTGGCCCTCGCGTCACCTGCGGCCTACGCCTGGGACTTCCAGAACGACTCCGGCACGTTCTCGGGCAGCTGGGACACCACGTTCACCTACGGACAGGCCTGGCGCATCGAATCGCGCGACTGCCGCCTCATCGCCATCGCTGACGGCGGCTGTGGCCGCTCGCCGAACATCGACGACGGCAATCTCAACTACGGCACCGACATGTACTCGCGCGCCCTGAAGGTGCTGACCGAGCTGTCGCTCAACTATCGGGGCGTCGGTGCCTTCGTGCGCGCCTCGGGTCTTTATGACGATGCCGCCAGCAACACCCAGCGCACATCGCTCTCAGACAGTTCCGAAGACCTGGTAGTCAGCTACACGCGGCTGCTGGACGCATTTGTCTACGCCAAATTCGACCTGGGGGACATGGGCGCGGAACTGCGCCTCGGACGCCAGGTGGTGAGCTGGGGCGAAAGCACCTTCATCCAGAACGGCCTCAACGTCATCAACCACTTCGACGTGTCGGCGCTGCGCGTACCGGGCTCGGAGCTCAAGGAAGGCTTCCTGCCGCAGGAACTGGTCAACTTCAGCCTGCAGTTCAACGACAACTGGTCGGCGCAGGCTATCTACATCACCGACTGGAACGCGACGGTACCCGAACCCGCCGGTTCTTATTACAGCTCCAACGACTTCGCGCCCACCGGCGGCAGCAAGGTGGTGCTCGGTTTCGGCTCGTTCTCCGACCAGGGCGTGGACTTCCGGCCGTTGGGTGGCCCGTACATCACCAACTTCCAGACGGTAAACCGGCTGGCCACCGAGAAGGCCTCGGACTCCGGGCAGTACGGCATCAATCTCAAGTACTACGCGCCCGACTTCAACAACGGCACGGAGTTCGGCCTGTTCTTCCTGAACTACCACAGCCGTCTGCCGCTGATCTCCGGCATGACCGGCAGCCAGGCGGGTGTCGGCAATGCCTTCGGCGCACTGAATGCAGTCGGTGGGGCGGCGCAGGCCCTGGGTGCGGGACTTTCGGTGCCGGCAGCCATCGCCACCGCCGCGAACCTGGGCGTGCAGCGCGCGGCCGCCGCGGGCGGCAACCTCTCGCTGGCGACGGCGACGCAGTACGCCACCATCGGCGCCAACACACAGCTCGCGCAGGGCGATGTGGCTACGCAGGCGAGCAACATCGCCACTCACGAATACGCGCTCACGTCCGGCTACTTCACCGAGTATCCGGAAGACATCAAGCTGATCGGCCTGTCGTTCAACACGCAGCTCCAGTGGAGTGGCACGGCGCTGCAGGGTGAAATCGCCTATCGCCAGGATGTGCCGCTGCAGTTCGACGACGTGGAGTTGCTGTTCGGAGCACTCACGCCGTTCGAACAGGGCCTCGCCACGTTGCGCGCGACGCCGCTGCCCACCAGCTGCCCGGAAGGCGTTCCGGCAGCCTCCACACTCACGCATTGCGGACAGCTCGGTTCCTTCGGCCTCAATCAGAAGGTCGCCGGATGGGATCTCTACGACACCTACCAGGTGCAGTTCACCGCGACCCAGACCTTCTCCAACGTGCTCGCGGCGTCGCAGATGGTGATCGTCGCCGAGGCCGGCCTCACCCACGTGGAGGACATGCCGGACAAACTCACGGGTGGCCCGAACGATCGCGGCCTGCGCTTCAACGGCCCCGGCACCAATGTCAGCGGCAACTACGAGCTGCGCGGCCGACATTGCCCGACGCTCACCGCTGCGGCCTGCCTGGCGCTCAATCTCGTCGAGCCGCAGAACCGCTTCGCCGATGCCACCTCTTATGGGTACCGCATCGCGGGTCGCCTGGAATATCCGGGCCTCATGGGTCCGTGGAACGTGCTGCCGCGTTTCAACTGGCAACACGACGTCAGCGGCACCACGCCCGGACCGGGCGGCAACTTCGTGGAAGGCCGTTACGGCCTCACGCTCGGCGTCGCCGCCAATCTGATGGCGAGGTGGGAAATCGACATGGCGTGGACCAAATTCGGTGGCGCTGGCCGCTTCAACGACATCAACGACCGTGACTTTATCGCCGCCACCGTCAAGTTCTCGTTCTGACCGCGACGAGGGGAATCTCCATGCTGAAAAAATCTATTCTGGCCATCGTTGGGACCGTGGCGGGCATTGCGCTCGGCGCTTCCTCTGCCCTGGCGGCCGTATCAGCCACCGAAGCCGCGAAGCTCGGGGCGGAACTCACGCCGCTGGGTGGCGAGAAGGCTGGTAATGCCGACGGCTCCATTCCCGCGTGGGACGGCGGACTCACGTCTGCCGCGCAGGCAGGCTTTCCCAACTTCCGGCCGGGCCAGCATCATCCGGACCCGTACGCCAGCGACAAAGTGCTGTACACGGTGAACGCGGCCAATATGGGTCAGTACGCGAACAAGCTGACCGAGGGTCACAAGAAGCTGCTGCAGACCTACAAGGCCACGTTCAAGATGAACGTGTACCCCACGCACCGTAGCGCCGCCGCTCCGCAGCGCATCTACGACGCCACCAAG
>Ga0190271_10001999_pt1 | contig 12072 bp, 10 predicted proteins | sample Popmic356T_FD_133747 | JGI IMG/M metagenome (GOLD analysis project Ga0190271, IMG submission 133747) | Populus adjacent soil microbial communities from riparian zone of Weber River, Utah, USA - 356 T | ecosystem: Environmental > Terrestrial > Soil > Riparian zone | place: USA: Utah | collected...
ACCGCCGAAGACGCCGCGCGCATGGCTTCCTGCGGTTACGACCTGGCGCTGGTCGGCAGCGCACTGATGTCGGCACCGGATCCCGCATTGCTCGCCCGTTCCATGCTTGCGCTTGCCCGCGCCGGCGCAAGAGGCCGCACATGACCATCTACGCCAGGCCTTACATCAAGATCTGCGGCATGACGACGCCGGCGGCCGTGAACACGGCACTCGCCTGCGAGGTGGATGCCATCGGATTCGTGTTCGCCGAATCGGTGCGCAAGCTGACGATGCAGCGCGCGAACGAACTGGCGGCGCCGGCGCGCAATCATCTCGCATGCGTGGCCGTGACGCGCCATCCCACGGCCGAACAGATCGAGGAAATCCTGCGCGACTTCCGGCCCGACATCCTGCAAACCGACATCGAAGACCTGGACATGCTCGACCTGCCGCAGACTCTGAGCGTCTTGCCGGTGATGCGGCCGGGATCAACGGCCACCTGCGCATTGCCCGGCCGCGTGTTGTTCGAAGGTCCCATGAGCGGCACTGGCCAAACTACCGACTGGGAAGTGGCTGCGGACCTGGCGCGCGGCTGCCAGCTCATCCTCGCCGGCGGCCTGAACTCGCTGAACGTCGGCATCGCGGTGCGTCGCGTGCATCCGTTCGGCGTCGACGTCTCGAGCGGCGTCGAGGAGATGCCCGGCGTGAAGAGTCCCGACAAGATCGAAAAGTTCGTGTCCGCCGCGCGTATGGCGGCCCTGGAGTTGGATGTATGAAACCCATTGATCCGTCACTTGACCCGGCAAAACTGCTGGCCGACGAGCTTGCGGGAAAGTATCCCGACGCGCGCGGCCGCTTCGGCCCGTTCGGCGGCCGCTACGTGCCCGAGACTCTGTTCGCTTCGTTCGAGAAACTCGAAGCGGGCATCAGGCAGCACCTGCATGCGGCGGAATTCCAGGCCGAGCTCACGCGCGAGCTTTCGAGCTGGGTCGGCCGGCCGACGGCGCTCACGCGCGCGCACAAGTTGTCCACGGCCTGGGGCGCGGATGTCTGGCTGAAGCGCGAAGACCTCGCGCACACCGGCGCGCACAAGATCAACAACGCGCTCGGCCAGGCCATGCTTGCCAAACGTCTGGGCGCGAGCCGTGTCGTCGCGGAGACCGGCGCCGGACAACATGGCGTCGCCAGCGCCGCGGCCTGCGCGCGCATCGGGCTGCCGTGCACGGTGTACATGGGCGCGGTCGACATGGAACGCCAGGCGCCGAACGTCGGGCGCATGAAGTTGTTAGGCGCCACGGTGGTGCCGGTGACCAACGGCGACCAGACGCTGCGCGCCGCCATCGACGAGGCGTTCCGCGACTGGGTCAGCAATCCCAACGACACTTTCTACATCATCGGGTCGGCGGTCGGGCCGCATCCCTATCCATACCTGGTGCGCGAACTGCAGACCGTGATCGGCAAGGAAGCGCGCGCACAGATGATCAGCAACTCCGGCGGGCTGCCGGATGCCGTCATCGCCTGCGTGGGCGGCGGCTCGAATGCGATCGGCATGTTCCATCCGTTCATCGGCGACAAGTCGGTCGAGATCATCGGCATCGAAGCCGGTGGCACGGGCAAGCAGCTGGGACACAATGCGGCGACGCTGGCGTATGGGCGGCCGGGTGTGCTGCAGGGCGCGTATTCGCTGCTGCTGCAGGACGAGCACGGCCAGATCCAGGAAACCGAATCCGTGTCGGCCGGTCTCGACTACCCGGGCGTGGGTCCCGAGCATTCGCTGTTGCTGTGGGCCGGGCGCGTGCGTTACGAGGCCGCCACCGACGACGAGTCGCTCGAAGCGCTCACCGAGTGCTGCCGCACCGAAGGCATTCTGCCGGCCATCGAATCGGCGCATGCCTTCGCGGGCGCAAAACGCTGGGCGAAGGAAAATCCCGGCAAGAAGGTGCTGATCGGCCTCAGCGGCCGCGGCGACAAGGACATGCCCACACTGCAACGCACCGTGCTGGCGGGATTGAAATGACACCTTCCGAAAGAATCAGCGCCGCCATTCGCGCGGCCAAAGGCGGTACCGCCATCGTGGCATTCGTCACCGCCGGATATCCGCTGCGCGAAAAATTTCGTGAACACCTCACGCAGATCGGCAGCGAAGCCGACGTCGTGGAGATCGGCGTGCCATTCACCGACCCGATGGCCGACGGCATGACCATCCAGCGCTCGAGCCGTGAAGCGCTGCGCCAGGGGTTCAGCCTGCGCTGGCTGCTCGACGAATTGCAGGCGATGCAACGTGACGGTCAGCTGCCCCCGGCGCCGCTCATCCTCATGAGTTACCTGAACCCGTTGCTGGCGTTCGGCTTCGAAAAGCTGGCGAGCGAATCGGTGAAGGCCGGTGTGTGCGGGTTCATCATTCCCGACCTGCCGTACGATGAGGGTGAGGATCTGCGCGCCGCGCTGGCGCCGCATGGACTCGCGATCGTGCAGATGGTCACGCCCGTCACCCAGCCCGAGCGCCTGAAAAAACTCTGCGCCGCCACGCAGGGGTTCGTATACGCCGTCACGATGACCGGCACCACCGGCCGCACCGCGGCCGTTCCGGGCGAGGTCACGCGCTACCTGGACATGGTCACCGCCACCTCCAAACTACCCGTGTGCGCCGGCTTCGGTATCCGCAGCCACGAGCAGGTGGGGCAGCTCGAAGGTCACGTGGCCGGTGTCATCGTCGGTTCGGCGCTGGTCGAGGTATTGGAGAGCGGCCAGGATCCGGCGGCATTCCTGAAGTCGCTGAGAACCAGCTAGAGCGTGAAGCACAAGCTCCCAGGCTACGCGATGCTCGCCGTGCTCATCGGCGGGCTGTCGATGGTCAGCCCGTTCTCCATCGACACGTTTTTCCCGGCGTTCCACGCCATGGAAATCGCGCTGCGCGTCGATGCCTGGCAGTTGCAGCAGGTGATCACGGCATACATGGTGCCGTTCGCATTTGCCTCGCTGGTCCACGGACCGCTGTCGGACGCGGTCGGGCGCCGCCCGGTGATGATCTGGGGCATGGTGCTGTACACCGTGGGCTCGCTGGCCTGCACCTTCGCGCCTAACTACGAGCTGCTGATCGCGTCGCGCGTCGTGCAGGGCGCGACCGCGGGCGTCGGCGTGGTCATCGGCCGCGCCATCATCCGCGACCTGTACGAAGGCGCCAGCGCGCAGCGCCTCATGAACCTGACCACGATGATCTTCGGCGTGGCGCCGGCGGTGGCGCCCATCATCGGCGGCTGGGTACACGTGGCCTTCGGCTGGCGCGCGGTGTTCGCGGTCATGGTGGTATGCGGCATCGTGTTCTCGCTCGGTTCGTGGTGGAAGCTGCCCGAGACGCACCCGCCGCAGGCCCGCATTCCCTTCAGCGGCCGCAACCTGGTGGCCACTTCCGTCACCGTGCTGCGTCATCCCGAGTTCCTCATGTTGTCGCTGGCGGCGGCCATCAACTTCTGCTCGATCGCCTGCTTCATAGGCGCAGCCCCCGCGATCATCGAGAAACACTGGGGCATGAGCGAAACGTCCTATGCCGCGCTGTTCCTGCCGGTGATCACCGGGATAATGCTCGGGGCGACCATTTCCCGCCGTATCGCCGGGCACATGGATCTCACGCGCCAGGTGCACATGGGCCTGGCGATCACCTTCGCCGCGGCCCTGGTGCGCGTGCTGCTGCATTTCGCGCTCGACGGACTGCCCATTCCGCTGCAGCAGGCCTTGCTGTTCTGCTCCGCCATCGGCGCGCAGTTCGCATTCCCGGTGCTGACGCTGCGCATGCTGGACCTGTTCCCGGCGGCGCGCGGCACCGCCGCATCGGCCCAATCGTTCGTCGCGCTGCTGATCACCGCGTTCACGCTCGGCATCGTGTCTCCGAAAGTGCTGCCACACCTGGAGTGGATCGCGTGGACGTCGCTGGCGCTCACCTCGATCGCGTCGCTGTGCTGGCACCTCGCGCGGCGTTGGCACCAACCGCCGGTGCTCGCGGCCACCTGACTTCCCTCGAGCCGCAAACCCGCGCAGAGTATGCGCATGCACACACTCGGACGGATCATTCCTGGCGCGCTCGTGGCCTTTGCCGCCTGCGCCATCGGCGCCGAATCTCCGGGCACGGGTGGATTGGCCTGGCTTTCGGGACATTGGTGCGCGGAGACCGGCGGGGAGTTCATCGAAGAACACTGGTTGTCGCCACGGGGCAGCCTGATGGTCGGTGCCGGGCAGACCGTCAGGGGCGGCAAGACGGTGACCTACGAATTCATGCGCATCGAATCCGGTGCCAGTGGCACTAACTACATTGCGCAGCACCGCGGCGGGGTGGTGACCACGTTTCGCATGACCGCGTCGGGCGAGAACTGGGCTCGCTTCGAGAATCCGGAACACGACTTCCCGAAGCGCGTGGAATACCGCCGAACGCCGAAGGGCCTGCACGCGGAGATCGCCGGCCCGGGCAAGGACGGGAAGGATGTCGTGGTGTCTTTCGAATTCCGCAGCTGCAACTGACTACTGCGCGTCGCGCATGCCGACGAGCTCCGCCAGCGTATGGCGCAGCTCCGTCATCTTCGGGGGCTTGCTGAGCACCCGGTCGACGTGCTCGGGGTGGTCGTCGGTGGCGATCAATCGATGTCCCCAGCCCGTGAGCATGATGATGGGCACTCGGGCCGAGAGCTGGCGCACACGCGCCGCGACCTTGCGTCCGTCGACGTAAGGCATGCCGAGGTCGGTGATCACCGCGTCGAAGCCCGTGCCCGATCTCACGGCCTGCGCGAAGGCGTCGATGCCGGCCTGGCCACCATCGGCGGTGACGACTTCGTGCTCGTCGAGTTCGAGCGCATCGCGCAGCGACCGCAACAGCAGTGGATCGTCATCGATCAGCAGCAGGCGCAGCGACTTCGCCGGCACCACGAGCTGCCGTTCGCTGACCGTCATTCCGGTGGGTGCACTCGGGAAGATCAGCCGCATGGTGGTGCCGCGGCCCAGTTCGCTGTCGATTTCGATGTCCCCGCCGTGCCGTTGCACCATGCCGAACACCATCGGCAGCCCGAGGCCGGTACTGCGCTCGCCTTTCGTCGTGAAGAAGGGTTCGAGGCAGCGGCTGCGCGTGGTCTCGCTCATGCCAATGCCCGTGTCCTGCACTTCGACCACGACCTGGTCATCACGCGCCACGAAGCGGGTGCGCAGCGTGATGGTGCCGCCTTCGGGCATCGCGTCGACGGCGTTCAGCAACAGGTTTGTCAACGCGTCGCGCAACTCGTGCTCCGCGCCGAGGATCTGCGGCAGGTCCGACGCCAGGTCGCTTTCGACTTTCATGACGATCCCGCGCTCCTGCGGGATGTTGCTCCAGCGCGCGCGCGTCAGGTCGATGACCTGCATGAGGCTCAGGTTGAGGTCCACGGGCGTAAGCGTGAGCTCCAGCCCGCGCGGCATGTAGAAAGCCCGCATGCGCTGCACCGTGCGCGCCACGTCGTCGATGGCGCGCTGGATGACGGCGAGTTGCTCGCGTGACCGGTCGGTCAGGTTCGGCTCGTGTACCAGCATCGACTGCGTATACAAGGCGGCCGGTGACAATGCGTTGTTGATGTCGTGAGCGATACCGCTGGCAATCTGGCCGAGCGCGCGCAGCCGTTCCTGCTGCATGACGGTCTGCTGTGTCTGGCGGATATCCTGGTAGGCGCCCTGCAGCGCTTCGTACAGCCGTGCCTGGTGGGCGGCCAGCGCCACGTGGCTCGAGAGCTGGCGCAGGAATTCGCAGTCGTCGCTGGAGAACGCATCGATGCGTCGCGTTGCGATCAACAGCAAGCCGAACACTTCGCTCTCGATCATCAGCGGCGAGGCCACCAGCGAATGCAAACCGGCGCCGGCCAGACGCGTCGTGAACGGCAGCCGCGACTTGCGGATATCGGGTTCGCAGACCATTTCGCCGTGCACGCAGCGTTGCAGGTAGTTTTCCTGGACCTCGATGCGTGTCTGTTCGACGAGACCGATCGTCCGGGCAAGCTCCGCGCCGCGTTCGCCCACGCAGCTGATCGTCAGCAGCTCCGGCTCGGCCTGGTAGACGCACAGGCAGGCGAAATCGATGTCGAGATTGTCTTCGAGGCTGCGCAGCACCACTTCGAACACCTTGCGCAGCTCGTGATGCGCACCGATCGCATGGGTGGTGCGATCGAGCAGCTGCATGCGCTCGAGCTGCACCTTGAGCTTGCGCTCCGCCACCACGAAATCCTCGATGTCGGTGTTCGAGCCAAACCATTTGAGGATGCGGCCCGCCGGGTCGCGCAGCGGCACCGCGCGGGTCTTGAACCAGCGATACACGCCGTCGAACCGCCGGATGCGGAAGCTGATGTCGTAGGTGTCGCCGCTGGCCACGACGCGAGCCCATTCGCTGTGCACTTTGACGCGGTCGTCCGGGTGCACCTGCTCGAGCCAGCCGCTGCCTAACTGCTGGGCCTCGCTGCGGCCGGTGTAGTCGAGCCACTGGCGGCTGAGATAGTCGGTGTGACCATCGCGCATACACGTCCAGATCATCTGCGGCAGGGACTCGGCCAGTGTCTTGAAGCGGGCGCGATTCTCGCGCAGCTGCTCCACGGTCTCGCGATGCTCGGTGATGTCGATGCAGGTGCCGATGAATCCCACGAACTCCCCGGTCGGTCCCACGTGCGGGCAACCGCGCTCGAGCAGCCACCGCCAGGCGCCGTCGTCGCGTTGCAGGCGGTACTCGATTTCATACGGCCGGAGCGCGTCGAACGCGGCGTGGTAGGTGTCGAGCGTTCGATCGAAATCGGCCGGGTGCAGGTTGTCGCACCAGCCGTCACCGATTTCCTGCTCCATGTCGCGGCCGACGAAATCCAGCCAGCGCTGGTTGAACCACGTGCAGCGCTTGTCCTTGCCGCTCATCCAGATGAGCACCGGCGCGGCATTGGCGGTGGTGCGGAAACGCTGCTCGCTTTCACGCAACGCGGCCTCGGCGCGATTGCGGCTGGTGATATCGCGAATGAACGCGCTGAACACCAGGTCATCGCCGAATCCGATCGGCGTGATGGCCAGCTCCACCGGGAACTCCGTGCCGTCGCGATGCAGCGCCTGCATCTCGATGCGTTTGTTCAGCACGCGCGCCACGCCGGATTCCAGGTAACGCCGCATGCCCGCGCGATGCTGTTCGCGCAGGCGTTCGGGAATGATGAGCTCGGCGAGGTCGCGGCCCTGCGCCTCGGCCCGCGGCCAGCCAAAGAGCTTCTCGGCGTGAGAATTCCAGCCGGTGACTTCGCCGCGGAAGTTGATCGTGACCACGCCGTCGAGCGCGGTTTCGACGATGAGCTGGTTGCGCTCCTCGGAGAGGCGCAGCGCCCGCTCGGCAGTGCGCCGCAGGTCGTCCGCACGCTCACCGCGCCAGGCATTCACCCATACGAATGCGAGGAAGATGATGGCGCTCGACAACGCGAACAACGCCACCGCGGTTTCGAAACTCAGCGTGCCGCGGCGCTCGAAGTACAGCGTCAGGGCGCCGGCCAGCAGCGGCACGATGATGGCCGCGGGAATCAGCCGGCGTGCCATCGCGCCACCCACGCCGCTGCTCGCCAGGAGCCGGGCGACGCCGGCATCGGGCCGCAGCGTGAGCGCAGCGCCGGCCAGCATCAGCATGAGCACACTGGTGTGCGCCGCCATATCCGCGAACGGCAGCAGCGGTTCGCCGCCGAACAGGTAGCGCGACAGGCCGAGCCAGGCCGTCAGCATGGCGCCGACCGCCAGCGCCTGGTGCGTCAGTGCGCCGCGCGGGTGCTGCGCGAACAGCAGCGATGCGCCTAACAAGACGAACGCGAGCGCCGTCGCCAGTGCCATGCGCGGAGGCGTGTGTCCGTCGATGACCTCCGGCATCTGCGCGAGCGAGAGCTGGTCGAGGTAGACGTCCCAGCCGGTGGCATGGCGAAACATCACGAGTGTCCCGACCGCGGCCAGCAGCGCGGCGGCGGTGATGGCCGGCACGCGGGCCTCTATGGTGGCCAGCCACAAGGCAACGCCCGAGAGTACGAACGCCAGGGCCGTGAGCCGCACCATCTTCGGCCAGGTCGGCACGATGTTGGTGATCTGTTCGAGGTCGAACGTCCAGCCGACGAAGACGAACACGCCGACGACCAGTGCGACGAAAGCGACGAACTGCGCCAGGTTGCGACTCGGCTCAGCGCTCTCGGGAACAGTCATGATGAGTCAAACTACTCCGAAGTTTGCAGTGCCGCAATTAGTTAGAACAAGGTCCGGCCCGGGTGATGTCCTAGGTATTTTCCGAAGTCAGCGGCGAAGCAAGCCTAACAACCACGCGGTGCCCGCACCGGCCAGGACCCAGCCTGCCCAGACCGGCTCGTGGCCGATCGCGGTCCACACGATGCCGCCCAGCAGCAACACGGCCGCGATGGTCACCTTGTCGCGCCGGCGGTTGGTGCGGCGGATTTCGGTGCGCAGCGCGTTGATCTCGGGGGCTTCCACCGCAAGCCGCAGCCGGCCGTCCTGCGCGCGCTGCACGGCGGAGCGTACCAGCGGGGCCAGGGTCTGCAGGCTGGTGAGGATCTCCGGGAGCTGAGCCCGGGCATTCTCCAGGATCGCGCGGCCACTCATCTTTTCGCGCACCCAGTCGCGCATGATGGGGCCGGCGGTCTTGAAGATGTCGAGGTCCGGGTAGAGATCTCTTCCAAGGCCTTCGATGTTGAGCAGCGTCTTCTGCAGCAGGAAGAGCTGCGGCTGGATGGAGACGTTGAACCGGCGTGAAATCTCGAACAGCCGCATCAGCACCGTGCCGAAGGAGATCTCTTTCAGCGGCTTGTTGAAGATCGGCTCGCACACCGTGCGGATCGCCGATTCCATCTCATCGACGCGCGAACCTTCGGGCACCCAGCCCGACTCCAGGTGCAACGTGGCCACCTTGCGGTAATCGCGATCGAACACCGCCAGGAAGTTTTCCGCGAGGTAGTACTGGTCGCGCGGGTCCAGCGTGCCGACGATGCCGAAATCCACCGCGGCGTACTTGGGCTGCGACGGTGTATCGATCAGCACGAAAATATTGCCCGGGTGCATGTCGGCGTGGAAGAAGTTGTGCTTGAACACCTGCGTGAAGAAGATCTCCACGCCGTTCTCGGCGAGCTTGCGGATGTCGGTGCCGGCCTCGCGCAGCCGCGCCATGTTGGAGATCTGCACGCCGCGGATGCGCTCCATGACCATGACGCCCGGGCGGCAGAAATCCCAGTGGACCGCCGGAACATACAGCAGCGGCGAATTCTCGAAGTTCCGCCGCAGCTGCGAGGCGTTGCCGGCTTCGCGCATCAGGTCGAGCTCGTCGATGATGGTCTTTTCGTATTCGGCGACCACTTCCACGGGCTTGAGCCGCTGGCTGCCTTCCCAATTGGCTTCCGCGAAAGCCGCGAGCGCCCGCAGCACTTCCAGGTCGCGCGCGATGATCGCGTGCATGCCGGGCCGCAGCACCTTCACCACCACTTCACGCGTCTTGGCGCCGTTCAACGGCACTTCGGCGCGCAGTTCGGCGGTGTGCACCTGGGCGATCGAAGCCGCGGCCAGTGGCTGTTCGTCGAACGTCGAAAACACCTGCTCGGCGGCCCGGCCGTAGGCTGCTTCGATGACGGCGCGCGCCACCTTGCCGTCGAACGGCGGCACGCGGTCCTGGAGTTTGGCGAGCTCGTCGGCGATGTCCACGGGCAGCAGGTCGCGCCGGGTAGATAGCGCCTGGCCGAACTTCACGAATATGGGGCCCAGCTCCTCGAGCGCGAGCCGCAATCGTTCGGCGCGCGGCGCGTCGCCGCGGCGCACCGCCCAGGTCCAGGGCGAGAGCAGGAACAGGAATCGCAGCGGCCGGTAGAGGTGGGTGGCGCGCACGAATTCGTCCAATCCGTGCCGCACCAGCACGCGCTGGATTTCGATGAGCCGGGACAGGACACGCAATTTCATCGTTGTATTTCGTCCTCGACGCAGGGCTCGCCGAGCAGGCGAGTACGTGCTTCGAGGCGATCGAGGTCTTCGCGCAGTCGTTCGACGCTGCGGTAGAAATCTTCGGCTTCGGCGCGCGGCACCAGGTCACGGCGTTCGTGCGCCAGGTATTCGGCGACATTGCGCACGCCGGTCGTGGCCGCCCGCCGGCCAAAGGCGGTGACCATGCGCACGAGCCGCAGGGCCTGGTGCGCGGGCGTATCGCCGATGAGCCTCGAGAGTTCCTCTTCGACGTCCGGCTTGAGCAGCATCGCGAGTTCGCGGAACTGCTGTGCCACTTCCGCATCGCCGCGAATTTCCACGTCGCCGCGCTGGATGACCTCCTCGGGATGCGATCCGGCCAGCGCCGCGAGGTTCAGCAAGGTGCCGGAGATCTCCGCATCCGCTGGTGGACCCCCGGGATCGCCCTTGGTGAGTTTCACCGAGGTGTTCATCGATTCGATGACCAGCACCCAGTTCAAGGCCCGCGCCTCGACGCGCACGCGCTTGCCCGAAAGCGCCGCGCAGAGCTCGAGCGCACGCGGGCTGCGCGGCAGATTGCGGTTCAGGAGGTTTTCGATCGCCTGGGTCAGCATCAGTAGCGATAGCCACGATGGACCGCGACGATGCCACCCGAGAGGTTGTGGTAACGGCAGTCCTCGAGCCCCGCATCGCGCAGCATGCCTAACAAGGTCTCCTGGTCCGGATGCATGCGGATGGATTCGGCGAGGTAGCGATAGCTGTCTTCATCCTTCGCCACCAGCTTGCCGATCAGCGGCAGCACGCGGAAGGAATACAGGTCGTAGAGCGGCTTGAGCAGCGGCACGACGGGCTGCGAAAATTCGAGCACCAGCAGCTGGCCGCCGGGCTTGAGCACGCGCCGCATGTCGGCGAGCGCGGCCGCCTTGTCGGTGACATTGCGCAGGCCGAAGCCGATCGTGACGCAATCGAACGAGGAGTCGGCGAACGGGAGCTTTTCGGCATTGGCGAGCACGCAGGACACGTTGCCTACGACACCTGCATCGAGCAGCCGGTCGCGACCCTCACCGAGCATGGCGCCGTTGATGTCCGAGAGGATCACCACCCCGGTCTTGCCTACCTGCTTCGCGAGGCCGGTAGTGAGGTCGCCGGTTCCGCCGGCGACATCGAGCGCGCGCTGGCCGGGGCGCAGGCTGGTCAGCGAGAGCGTGAACTCTTTCCAGAGCCGGTGCGCGCCACCGGACATCAGGTCGTTCATGAGGTCGTAATTGCCGGCAACGGAATCGAAAACACCGCGCACACGGCGCTGCTTCTCGTTCCACGGAACGCGCTGGTAGCCGAAATCGGTGTCGGCGTTCTTCTTTTGCTCGGTCACAGGACGGCCAGTATAGACGGACTCGCAAATGCAACCCGAAAGCGCTGGCTTTTCGGTCGTGCATTCGCTACAAAGCCCAACTATTCGAGCGGGGGTCTTGGGAAGGGCGGGTTGCTAACGCAACCCGCCCTTGTTTTATGCGTCCCGCAACTTTCAACGCCGGCCTGCGGCCGGCTCCGTGAAACTACTGTTGGGCAGTGTGCACGCGGGCCTGGTAGGCAGCCCACTTCTGCGTCTGGGTTTCCCCGAGCTCGCGCAGGTATTTCCACGAATAGAGGCCCGAATCGTGGCCGTCGTCGAACACCAGCTTCACAGCGTACTGGCCTACAGGCTCCACTGCCTTGATGCCGACGTTCTGCTTGCCGAGCACCAGGACCTCCTGGCCGGGCCCATGACCTTTCACTTCGGCTGACGGTGAGTGGACGCGCAAGTATTCGAACGGCAACAGGTAGCGTGCGCCGTCGTCGAAGGCGACCTCCAGGACCCGCGAGCGGGTTCGGAGCTTGATTTCGGTCGCCAGCAACGGGTCGGGCGTTTTTACGTCGAAGATCGTCATGAGATGGCGGCAAGCCTATACTCGGCCACGCGCCGGAGGGGGAAAACCGGCGTTTTTGAACCGGGGGGATATGCAACCGACGGATACCGCGCAACCCGACTACTTTCACAAGGTCGTGGATTGCCAATGGGCTTGCCCAGCACACACCGACGTCCCCGAATACATTCGACTTATTGCACAAGGGCGCTTCACCGACGCCTACATGGTG